>Ga0208083_1000267_pt1 | contig 12423 bp, 15 predicted proteins | sample LakMenEpi07Jul09_FD_150677 | JGI IMG/M metagenome (GOLD analysis project Ga0208083, IMG submission 150677) | Freshwater microbial communities from Lake Mendota, WI - 07JUL2009 deep hole epilimnion (SPAdes) | ecosystem: Environmental > Aquatic > Freshwater > Lake > Epilimnion/Euphotic zone ...
CCAACTGACGTTCGATCCAACTTGTTGCACAACGCCAGCACCTTCGTGGCCGCCGATGATTGGTAACTCAAATGGCAAGTCGCCCGTAACCAAGTGCTCATCGCTGTGGCACATGCCGGAAGCGGCAAGCTTGACCAACACTTCGTTTGGACCTGGAGCGTCGAGTTCAATTTCTTCGATTGTCCAAGGAGCATTCAACTCCCACAACACTGCTGCCTTCGTCTTCACATTGACCCCCTCGTCACTGTCGCCAGGCGCAGGGTGCGTCGGCGAGATACTGGCTCTATTGTTGCCCAGCCATCGGCGCTGACGCTACCCCGAGCCCGCTGCCTGAGTACTGTGGACAGTGATGGACACCACAGCACCACTAGCCGTTGACACCGCCCAGGCCCAGACTGCAGGCCACGACAGCGTTTCCTCGGCAACCACCACACCGCACATCGTTGAAGAACTCCTCGTTGAGGAAATTTCCATCGACGGCATGTGTGGCGTGTACTAACCAGCAGTCATTTCACCATGACCGTCACCCTGGATTCAGCGTGTGAGTTGCACCCTCAAGTTGCACTCCGCCCGGAACCCTTCGGCGCACTTGCTTATCACTACGGCAATCGCAAACTTGTTTTTTTGAAACACCCAGATGTCGTTGCAGTGCTTCGTGATGTTGCAGCACACGACACACTTGCTGACACCTTGGTTGCGCACAATGTTGCGCCAGAGCGTTGGAATTCATTTGTGAGCGCACTCAGTTCACTTGAGACATCGGAGATCATTCGTGTCCGTCAGTAACTTATCCACGCAACTCAAAGGCGGACTTGACGCACCAATTTGTTTGACATGGGAACTCACCTATGCATGCAACTTGCAGTGCATCCATTGTTTGTCCAGCAGTGGCCGCCGCGACCCACGCGAACTCGATACCGATCAAGTAAAGAACGTGCTCGATCAATTGCGCGACTTGCAGGTGTTCTACATCAACATTGGTGGTGGCGAGCCAATGATTCGCAAAGACTTCTTCGAGATTCTTGAACACGCCGAACACAACAACATCGGGGTGAAGTTCTCGACCAACGGCACGTACATCACTGCAGAAAATGCGCAGCGACTTGCTTCCATGAACTATCTCGATATTCAAATCAGCATGGATGGTGTAGATCGCGCAACAAATGATGCCGTGCGTGGTGAAGGCTCATTCGACACATCAATTGCGGCAATGAACTTTTTACGCGATGCAAACTTTGGGCCGTTCAAAATTTCTGTTGTCATGACTCGACACAATGTTGATCAACTTGATGCCTTCAAACAACTTGCCGACAGCTACGGCGCACAACTGCGAATCACTCGCTTACGCCCTGCGGGTCGAGGTGCAGACACATGGAATGAACTACACCCAACGCAATCGCAACAGCGACAGATCTATGACTGGCTCATTGCACATGGCGACAACGTGCTGACTGGTGATTCGTTCTTCCACCTGAATGCATTTGGTGAATCACTTCCTGGATTGAACTTGTGTGGCGCTGGTCGCGTGGTGTGCCTCATTGACCCAATTGGTGATGTGTACGCCTGCCCGTTTGTGATTCACGATCAATTCAAGGCAGGTTCAGTTCATGAAGAAGGTGGTTTTGCCCACGTATGGCGCAATAGCGATCTCTTTCTCTCACTTCGAGAACCAGAGTCTGAAGGCGCTTGCACATCGTGCGGCAACTACGACTCATGCCAGGGCGGCTGCATGGCTGCGAAGTTCTTTACTGGTTTGCCACTCGATGGCCCAGACCCAGAATGTGTAATAGGCGCAGGCGAATCGCTACTGAAGAATGCAACCGTGACTCTCATTCCAAAACCGAGCATGGACCATTCGCGTAAAGTTTCGGTAACGGTTGGGGGAAACAAGTAATGGACTTTTCACTAAATGGCGTTGAGCCGATTTATGTCGCAGGCGCAATTATTGTGTCGTACTTCTTGGGAACGATTCCAAGTGCGCTCATTGTTGCTAAGCGCGGCGGCGTCGATGTAACTGCGGAAGGTTCTGGCAACCCTGGAACATCAAACGTCGTGCGCCTTCTTGGTTGGAAATACGGCCTGGTGGTGTTTGTGTCCGATGTATTGAAGGGTTCTGCCTCTGTAGGTATTGCGTACTATCTCACGCATCACTTCGGTGACGGCCTCAACGTCTCATACCTCGCTTATGCATGCGCATACGCAGCAGTGCTTGGCCATACCTTCCCCGTCACTCGTGGTTTCCACGGTGGCAAGGGCGTGGCAACAGGCGGCGGAACTATGTTCGTGCTGTACCCAGCGATGAGTGCTGTGCTGTGCACGTCGTGGTTTGTGTTGCGCAAACTCACCGGCAAGTCAGCAGTTGCTTCACTCATCATCACCATTGCCGTTCCTGTGTATGTCATTGCCACTGTTGGATTCGGAGAACCCGACTCGTGGCAAATAGCTGCAGTACTTGGACTCGTTGGCATGATCATCATTCGCCACTTGCCAAACATTCGACGCATGCGCGCGAACGAGGAACTCGCCGCGTAAATTCCCCGCGCTTTCACCAATATGATTTCGCTCATCAACGAGTTCTTTAATGGGCTTAAGGATTTTTCCGACTCGTATTGGTTTTACGTCATCATCCTTGTAATCGCGATACTCGATTCCGTCATTCCAATTGTGCCCAGTGAAACGCTGGTCATCATCGGTGGCGTGAGCGCTGGGTCCGGATCACTGTCGCTCGGTTTGGTTATGGCTTGCGCCTTTAGCGGAGCATTTATCGGTGATCACCTGTCGTACTTTCTCGGACGCCGAGCAAGTGAGCCGATTACGCGCCGCTATGAACGAACAGAGAAGGGCAAACATCGACTCGCGAGCGTGATTCACCAAATTCATGAACGCGGAGGCATGTTGCTCATTACCGCACGTTTCATTCCGGGCGGGCGGACGATTTTGACACTGGCATGTGGAATTACCAAACAAGAGCGCAAGTGGTTCACGGGTTGGATTATCGCCGCCGCCGCTGTGTGGTCAACATATGCATCGTTATTGGGATTTATTGGTGGCAAGACATTTGAAGACAATCACGCTCTCGCATTTGGCTTTGCGTTTGGCTGTGCAATCAGTGTTACGGGTGTAATTGAACTTGCGCGTTTCATTTTGAAAAAACGCAAGTCACAATAAGGCATGCCCAGTTCGCCAACGTGGCCCGAAGTTCCACGCAATGCGTGCGTGGTTATTCCCGTTGGCTCTTTCGAACAGCATGGTCCGCACTTACCGCTAGACACCGACACACAAATTGCAACGCATCTCTGCTCGACTGCTGCGTACGGCATTAACTTCGTCGTAATTGCTCCACCTCTATCAATTACCGCAAGCGGCGAACATGCAGGGTTTCCTGGAACGATGTCAATTGGCACTGAAGCACTCACCACGGTGATCGTGGAACTCGTTCGGTCATGTGACTGGGCGATGGGAGTCATCTTGGTGCATGGTCACGGTGGAAACTTGGCAGCGGTACAACGAGCAACAACGTTGTTGCATTCCGAGCAACGCAACATCGCCAGTTGGTGGCCACGAATTCAAGGTGCCGACGCTCATGCTGGCCATACAGAGACCTCACTCATGTTGGCAATCAATCCGCAATCAGTTCGCCTTGACAAATTGGACATCGGCAATGTGCAACCGATGAGCGAGCTACAACATGATCTGCAAACTCAAGGTGTCAAAGCTGTGAGCGAAAATGGAATTCTTGGTAACGCCAGCACAGCAACTGCAGAACATGGCGAGGAAATGCTTACAGCATTGACCAACGACCTTCGTTCGTTCATTCACACCACCTTTGAGCAGTGGACCATTGCATGACAAGCGGTGTGTGCTTTATCGCGGATAGTTCATGGCGTCGACCAGCAAACGGAAATGTTGTTCTTGCTGGTTCACCGTTGAAGTTGTTCTCGCTTTCGCAGGCCGGACAAACCATTGCCGAATGCATTGAGCGCGCGCAACCATTGCCGCAGGGTCACGAAGTCTTGACCGATCGATTGCTGAACGCCGGAGCTATTCACCCCATTCCAAGCGCAGCAGATTCTGCACGCTTTGCGCTGAACACCGTTACCGCAGTTGTTCCTGCCTACATTCGCACGACACAAGATGCGGCCGCGCTTAAGTCGTTAGTCGATTCGTGCTCTGCACTTCACAGTGTTGTTGTTATCGATGACTGTTCGCCTCATGCGCTTCCCGATCTTGGTGCGGCGCGGGTAATCCGTCTTGAAACGAACAGTGGCCCCGCCGCCGCTCGCAATGCGGGCATAGCCACAGTTGATACCGAATTCATTGCCTGCATTGATGTTGATGTCTCGATAACCGACCGCACTATTTCACAACTCCTGCCCTATTTTGCAGACGCTACTGTCGCCCTCGTTGCACCTCGCGTGAAGTCACATGTTTCGACAAACTTCATTGGAGAGTACGAAGTCGCTGCCAGCGTGCTCGACATGGGCGAAACCGAAGCTCGTGTATGCGCCGGAACGCGCGTCGGCTACGTGCCATCGGCAATGTGGTTGTGCAGAACTACGGCACTGCGGTCTATTACTGGCTTTGATGAATCGCTTCGATCTGGCGAAGACGTCGACATGGTGTGGCGCTTGAACGATGCAGGCTGGCGCTGTCGCTACCAACCTCAAGCTGAGTGTTCGCACTTGCCTCGCACGTCGTTGCAAAAGTTTTTGCTGCAGCGCGTGTCGTATGGGGCATCGGCGGCTGCGCTTGCAAAACGTCACACGGGAAAACTTGCACCAGCAAAATTCAATGTCTGGCAAGCGTCAACATGGCTGCTGGTGCTTCTCGGTATGCCATTCATTGCACTTGGAGTGGCAATTGTGGCTTCGGCATCAACTGCACAGAAACTTCGGAGGTTTCCACAATTGCGCGATGAGAGTTTCCGCATCTCTCTCCGTGGAACCGCGCAAAGCGCTCAGTCTGCTGCGAGTGCCATCAATCGTGTGTGGTGGCCAATTGCATTTATCTTGGCCATGTTTTCACAACGCTTACGAGTACTTTTCATCGCTGCAGCACTGGCGCCAGCTGTATATGAATGGTGGATCAAACGTCCACATCTCGATGTAGTGCGTTTTACCTTAATGAAAATGTTAGATAACGCTGCCTATGGTGCAGGCGTATGGAAAGGCGTCATTGCTCAGCGCAATGCAGCGCCGCTTATTCCTATAGTGAAGAGGTCTGCAGCGAACGCGGAGTGAAGTTATTGCATTCCTCGCACACTTCTTGAGGAATAACACCAAACTTCATCAGGTATCCGAACGCAATGCAACCGAGACATACGGCAAATGCGCTTTCAAGAAATGCTGCGACAACGAGTGCTGCGATGACTAATTGTGACGCTCCATAAGCACCAGCGATGTACAACACAGATGCCGTAATGGTGAACGCTGCTCCCACACCTTGCGCAAAACGTTTTGGTGGACCAGGAACAAGTCGGTGCTCAAATGAAAGCTTCGGTGTAATCACCTGTGTTGCCAATCGACCAAGGGGGCTAAATGTTGGGCCAGCGAGCACGCGGGCAACGAACCCGTAGGTCAGAGGTAAGAGAATCCAACCATTGCCAGTGACAGCAAATGCGATTCCCATGAGCACTGCACCTCCAGCAACAATGCGAGCCGAGGTTTCATTTACAGGGTTAGGAAAACTGAAGATTTTCGCCATTCCATAAGCCTAAAGGTCTATTGTTGACTTAACAAGTCGGCTTTTAACTGGATTCCCCATGATGCCCGAAAGCGGTCAGATACCGTCAAGACCAATGACTTTGCGCCTCACCGTGAATCGCCAGGCTTGGCTCGATCACGTTCGACTCACCGCTTCCCAACACGGCACCACCCTGCCCGTGGTGAAGGGCAACGGCTACGGATTTGGCCGTCCGATTTTGTTTGAACAGACTGCACATCTTGCAGATCATGTTGCGGTGGGAACCGTCTATGAAGCCACAGATGTTCCCGCATCGCTCACTCCTGTTGTACTGACACCCGTTGGTTCGCATCTTCCACATTCACTGCCAGCGCGTGCAGCACTCACTGTTGGATCACTCGATCACGTTGCATCACTTCGCTCACATAATTGGCAAGGCAGTGTGCTTGTTAAGTTGCAGTCCACCATGCAGCGCTTTGGCGTTGCCGGAAACGAACTCGCTGCACTGCAGGCGGCATGCACACAAGCTTCACTTAACGTTGTTGGATATTCAATCCACCCTCCACTGAACAACGAAGGTCAAGACCGCAGCGGCGAAGTGTCGTGTTGGTTGGAACTGTTGAATGACAGTTTGCCAATTCACGTGAGTCACCTCACTGCCAAGCAAATTGGTGTGTTGCGCTCGCAGTTCCCGAATCGCACATTCATTTCACGTATCGGCACGACATTGTGGCTTGGCGATAAGTCAATGATGAAATTGACTGCTGAAGTACTTGATGTTCACCAAGTTGCTGGTAGAACTGCGGGCTACCGGTCGACCGCACTTCCTGGAAGCGGACATATTGTGATTGTTGGAGCAGGCTCAGCACATGGCGTGAGTGAAATTGTTGGAGTGGGAAGTCCGTTTCATTTCGCACAACAGCGCGTCGCACTCGTTGAACCTCCATTTATGCACACCAGCATGCTGTTTGTTCCAGAGGGTCAACGCATTCCTCGTGTTGGCGAAAGCGTTGACGTCCAGCAACCGCTTACCCGCGTGAGCGCTGACACCATTTCGTGGGAATAACCAACAACAGCATTCGTCCAACTCGAATTTCGAGTTTGGACGTCACTCGTGCCATTGCTCTCGTTGGCGTGGTGATGATGAACTATCACGCATACCTCAACAAAGACAAAGCTTTTTACCCTCAGTATCCGTCGTTTGCCGAGCGAATTTTTAATCCGCTTTCAGGAATATTGACCACTCGGTTTGCGGCAACGTTTGTACTCGTTGCGGGAATGAGCATTGCGTTGCTCGTTCATTCGGCGATCCAGTCAGGAAATGCTGATCTCATTCGTTCTGCACAAATGAAACTGGCTCGACGAGGTTTGTTTCTGTATGCCTTAGGCGCGGCCGTGCAGTGGATTTGGCCAGGAACCATCCTCTTCTATTACGGAGCATTTTTATTGATTTCAGCGGTCATTTGCACCTGGTCAAACCGCAGCCTTGTCGCGGTATCGGTTGCTTCTATTGCGATATCAACGGGGGTTTCTGCCTGGCGTGGATACCAGTTCTTTGAGGGCAACTTCACGCAGTGGCTGTCACCCGCACCTAATACGCCACGCAATTTGCTGATCCGCACTTTTGTTGATTACACACATCCCGTATTCCCATGGATCACATTTATCTGTGCGGGAATCATTTTGGGGCGAAACCTCGAACGCCTTTCACAGTTACGCACACGCATCATGCTGTGGTCCAGTTTCTCACTGTTTGTCACATTTCTTATCCGCACATTCGTCATGCCAGATTCACTATCGACACAGTCTGACTACGTACTCCAACGAGCACTCTCAACAAATAATCACGATCATTCAGTTCTTCATGTCACGTCAACGTTGGCTGTTGCGCTACTTGTGTTCTGCTGTATTTCGTTCATTACCGATTCTCGTGTAAACAGTCGTGCTGTTACGTTCCTTGCACGCACGGGACAAATGACGCTGTCGATTTATCTCGCACATGTATTGGTGTTCAATCTGGTGGTGAATTGGTTGAACTGGGTGCGACCAACAGGGCTTGACACGGCACTTGTGCTCAGCCTCGCTTTTTATGTGGTTGCAGTTCCGGCTTCCTCGCTGTACTTCCGCAGGTTTGGCATTGGCCCATGCGAGCGCGTGTACCGCGCATTTGGCGGATGAACATCCCAGAGTCGTGGCGCGATGTTTTGCGCAACGAAACTACTCAGGCATACTTCGCACAGCTCAGCGAATTTGTTGCACGCGAACGCAATGAGTTCAATGTTTTTCCTTCCGAAGACAATGTGTTTGCTGCATTGCAACTCACAGCGCCTCACGATATTCGCGTGGTGATCGTTGGTCAAGATCCGTATCACGGTGCCGGGCAAGCACATGGGTTGAGTTTCTCCGTGCAACATGGAACGCGTATTCCGCCTTCGCTGCGCAATATTTACACCGAACTACATACTGATCTTGACATTCCAATTCCAACACATGGAAACCTCGAAGCGTGGGCTAAGCACGGCGTGCTTTTATTGAATACATCGCTCACTGTTCGCGAAGGTGAGGCGGGTTCGCACGCAGGACGTGGATGGGAAACCTTTACTGACGCGATTATTTCGTATCTCGGATCTCAAGAACAGCACACCGTATTTGTGCTGTGGGGCGCACACGCAGGAAAGAAGGCGTCGCTCATTCACCAGCACCACACCGTGATCACTTCGGTGCACCCATCTCCGCTCTCTGCCCATCGCGGATTCTTTGGATCTCGCCCGTTTTCGCAGGTCAATCGTGCTCTTTTGGATCACAACCAATCAGAGATCAACTGGCGGCTCGAATCCGAATAGCAGCCTTGCGTCTTTACACTGACGAGATGGTCTTAGAGATTGCGTTTGTTGAAGTGCTCCCCGAACAACACCTTGCGTTCGAAGCTGCTGTGGCTAGAGCGGTACAGGAAGTACTTCCACAAGCAAAGGGATTTATCAACTTCCAATTGCACAAAGGCATTGAGCAATCCAATACCTACACCTTCCACATCAATTGGGAGACCCTTGAGGATCACACCATTGGCTTTCGCGAAAGCGATTTATTCGTTAAGTGGCGAGAAATCATCGGTGGATTTTTTGCGAAACCACCAATTGTTGAGCACTGGAATCTTGCGTAGTTCCATTTTCAACACGGCTGACCGTTAGTTTTGACCCATGGGTTCTATCCGTCGCAGCGACTTCATTAACTGCAGCGCCGACAAGGTATGGGCCTTTGTTGGCCAACCTGAAAAATTGCATGAGTGGTTCCCCATTACCAGCACCCGCGTTGAGGGCAACAAGCGCTGGATCACCCTGGCCGGTGGAATTGTCTTCGAAGAAGACATCATCACACTCGATCACGATTTGCGTCGCTTTCAATACAAAATTGTGAACAACCCATTCATCACATTCCACCTGGGAACGGTTGACGTAATTGCAGACGGACCGAATCGCTGCATGTTGATGTACTCCACCGACATGGAACCAGAAGTGCTCGCACTCCCAATTGCGGGAGCAGCCTCAACTGGTATCGCCAAAGTAAAAGAAATGTTTGACGGTAAATAATGGGTCGCAAAATTCTCTTCATTACTTCCGACCAGCAGCGTTACGACGCACTGGGTTGCAACGGCGGCACCATTGCGCGCACGCCAGTTCTTGATGCACTCAGCCGCGCCGGCATCACCTTTGATCGCGCGCATCCACAAAACGTGGTGTGCATGCCTTCACGCAGCACCATGCTTACCGGCCAACATGTCAGCACTCACGGTGTGTGGATGAACGGTGTTCCGCTTCCAGAAGACGCGCCAAGTATTGCGGCCGACTTGCGTGGCGCAGGATATGCAACCGCGCTTATTGGTAAAGCGCACTTCGAACCGCTACTCGATCCGTTCCTGCGCTTTACCGAAAACCGTTTAGGTGCCGAAAGAATCAACACCGACAATCCAAACGATCCACATCGCGGATTCGACCACATGGAGCTTGCTACGCACGGTGCTGTCGGTCAGTTGCACTACTCACAATGGGTTCGCGAAAATCACCCAGAAGCAGTTGGCAACTTCTACAACGTGCTCGATCGCGAACTGCAAGTGAACGCCGAAGGTGGTGGCGATACGAATGCGCCGCAGATAAAAGTCAATCCAATTCCGCGCGAGTGGTATCACACCGATTGGGTTGCTCAGCGAACGATTGCATGGTTGCAATCACTTCCAGATGATCGTGATTGGTTCTGCTGGATGAGCTTTCCCGATCCGCATCACCCATGGGATCCTCCCGCGTCAGAAATGCATCGCGTGAATTGGAAAGACCTTGACTTGCCAGAGGGTTACATTGCCGACGCGGCAAAGCGTGAAAAAATTATCGACTCCAAACTGCGTCATTGGCGTGGTTGGTACGACGGAGCGTTTGTGTCGAACTACGAAGCTCCATCGAAATGGGTCCCTGCAACACTGACCGCCGATCAAGTGCGCGAAGTAAATGCTTACACCCACGTAGAAAATGAACTCATTGACGAAGCCATTGGTTCGGTTATGAAAGCAATCGAATCTCGCGGATGGGGCAACGATCTAGACGTGCTGTACACCACCGATCACGGTGAGTTTCAAGGCGATTTTGGCTTCCTTTTCAAAGGTCCGTACCACGTTGATTCGCTTATGCGCTTGCCACTAATTTGGCGACCAGCCCCAAGTTCACACATTGAACCAGCGCGAGTAAGCGCGCCAGTTGGTCTTGTTTCCCTCGCTGCAACGTTTGCGCATATCGCTGGGCTCGAGCAGCCGAGCTATGTAGAAGCTCCGCGATTGCCACATACCGACAACGATGCAGCAACACTTGGACACGAGCGCGTGCTTACCGAATGGGACAGTGTGCTGTTCGGAAAAATTGTGCACCTACGCACCATTTGCCGCGACAACTGGGTGTGCACTGCAGCATTGCCAGGCACCATGAACGAAGCCGGTGACGGCGAGTTGTACGACCTGACGCACGACCCATTGCAACACGTGAACCTATGGAGTGATCCGAAGGCAAAAGCGATGCGTGAAAGTTTGCTTGCAGATATGTGGGACAACTTGCCAAAGCAAGTCACCCCACTGCGCCACATGGACGCACCAGTCTGACTTTGTAACTAAAGCGCTGGAATTTGCTGCGTGATGCAGTGAATGCCACCGCCACCAAAAGCAAGAATGGCTCCAACGTCGAGGCCAACTACTTGTCTGTCGGGAACAAATTCGGCAATGAGCGCCAACATGTCGTCATCTGCCGCATGCCCACACACGGGAACGATGACAGCGCCGTTTACTAGATAGAAGTTGAGGTACGGAACTTGCACTGTTACCCCGTGCACATCGATGCGCGGAAGCACCGGTATTTCGCGAATCGTTACATCAAAGGTTTCAGCAACTCGACGATTTTCAGCAAGTCGATCAAAATCACTCACCGACTTGTCATCGCATCCCTGCATCACCAGCGTGCGTGGCGCGGTGAAACAAGCAACGTTGTCAACATGGCCATCGGTGTCTTCGTCAAGCGACAAGCCGTGTGGCAACCACATCACGTCGGTTGCACCGAGCTCGTGTTTCATGGTGGCAGCAATCTGCTCGCGCGACATGTGAGGGTTGCGATTCGGATTCAACAAACACTGCTCGGTGGTGGCAAGAAGTCCAGTTCCATCAACTGTGATGGACCCACCCTCAAACACCATGTCAATGTTGCGCACTTCGTGACCCATCAGTTCGGCAAATGAATGTGCAAGCGCAGCATCTTTGTCGAATGGAACAAACTTGTTTCCCCAACCGTTAAACACCCAGTTGCCCGCGATGCGCTTGTCGCCATCGAATACATAGATAGGGCCTGTGTCGCGGAACCACGAATCGTCTAACGGAAGCTCAACTACTTCGACAGCATCTCCGCACAGCAAGCGAGCACGTTCTGCGTCTTGCGCATTGGCAATCATGGTTACTGGCTCGAAGCCAGAGATGGTTTTCGCCAATGCGGCATGGGCTAAACGCGCATCACCAATGTGATTGCCGTAGAGATCATGTCGGGATGGCCAACAAATGACGGTTCGCTCGTGAAGGGCGAATTCGCCAGGCATTTTCACGAAAAATCGTCTCCAAAATTGTCTTCAATGCCGCCATCCATTGTGAGCAGCGGAAAGTACAGCTCTGGACGACGATCGCGGAACAGACCCCAGCTTGAGCGCATCGCTTGAATTTCATCAAGGTCAAATGTTGCAGTGAGTACCGTTTCTTCTTCGCGATTTGCTTCGGCAACTTTTGCACCAGTGGCATCTGCAATGAACGACGAACCGTAAAACGTGATTTCGTTCTTCACTCCAACTTCGCGACCAGTTCGGTTTGCTGCAATTACTGGCATCAGGTTTGCACCAGCGTGACCTTGCATGACCCGCTGCCAATGCATCGACGAATCCCAATTTGGGTTTGGTGGTTCGCTGCCAATGGCAGTTGGATACAACAGCATCTCGGCACCTAACAACGCCATTGCGCGTGCACCTTCTGGAAACCATTGGTCCCAGCAAATGCCGACGCCTATGTTTCCAAAGCGCGTATTCCATACACGGAACCCGGTGTCGCCAGGACTGAAGTAGTACTTCTCTGTATAACCCGGTCCGTCAGGAATGTGGCTCTTGCGATAGATGCCGAGCATCGATCCATCTGCATCAACCATTGCAACCGTGTTGAACAATGCATAATTTGCACGT
>Ga0208083_1000268_pt1 | contig 12406 bp, 7 predicted proteins | sample LakMenEpi07Jul09_FD_150677 | JGI IMG/M metagenome (GOLD analysis project Ga0208083, IMG submission 150677) | Freshwater microbial communities from Lake Mendota, WI - 07JUL2009 deep hole epilimnion (SPAdes) | ecosystem: Environmental > Aquatic > Freshwater > Lake > Epilimnion/Euphotic zone ...
CCTTGTGTCTTCAACGCACCAATCAATGATGACCAAATCGGCTCAACACCTTCGGCACCGTGTGCAAACGCTGCTTCACAAGCATCAAGCACTGGCAGAAGAGATTCAGCGAGACGACCAGTCGCACGCGCAATCTCATCTGACTGCGCCTGACTCACGCGCTTTTTGTAGTTCTCGAAGTCTGCTTGCAAACGCAATGCAATGTCTTTGAACTCATTACGTTCTGCAAGCAAAGTCTCGATGTCGTATTCAACAACAAGCTCTTCGACAACGTCGGCCGCACCCTCTTCGGGCTGTTCGACAGTTTCGTCCGTCATGGCTTATTGCTCGTCAACGATTTCAGCATCGACGATGTCATCATCGGATGGTGCCGATGCGCCAGATGCTGATGTTCCTGCAGCACCGCTGTCACGCGCTGCTGCTTCGTACAGCTTCTGGCTGAATGCCTGGCTTGCGCCCATCAACGTTTCCGTTGCTGACTTGATCTGCTCGAGATCATTTCCGGCAATCGCTGCCTTCAAAGCTGACAACGGACCTTCAACAGCATCCTTCTCCTCAGCGGAGACGTTCTCGCCTTGCTCACGCAATGTTTTCTCTGTTTGGTACACAAGTGCATCAGCGTTGTTGCGAATCTCTGCTTCGTCACGACGACGACGATCGTCTTCGGCGTGTGCTTCGGCATCGCGAATCATCTCTTCGATCTTGTCCTTGCTCAACGAAGAAGCGTTCTGCACTTGCATCTTGTTTTCTTTGTTGGTGGCACGGTCTTTCGCGGACACCACAACAATGCCGTTGGCATCAATGTCGAAGGTGACTTCAATCTGAGGTACACCGCGTGGTGCTGCTGGCAAGTCGGACAACGTGAATGTTCCGAGCTCTGAGTTGTACGCAGCCATCTCACGCTCGCCTTGCAAGACCTTGATCTCTACTGATGGCTGATTGTCATCTGCAGTGGTGAACACTTCGGTGCGACGAGTAGGAATAGTGGTGTTGCGCTCAATCAACTTGGTCATCACGCCACCCTTGGTTTCAATACCAAGTGACAACGGAGTCACGTCAAGAAGAAGAACGTCCTTCACTTCGCCCTTGAGAACACCGGCCTGCACTGCTGCGCCTTCGGCAACAACTTCGTCCGGGTTCACTGTCTTGTTTGGCTCTTTGCCAGTGAGGTTGAACACAAGGTCTTGCACTGCAGGCATACGTGTTGAACCACCAACAAGAATCACGTGATTCACTTGGTCTTTCTTCAGGCCTGCATCATTCAAAGCCTTTTCAAATGAAACACGGCAACGCTCAACGAGGTCTGCTGTCATCTCCTGGAACTTCGAACGAGACAACTGCTCGTCAAGGTGCAATGGACCTTCTGCTGTTGCAGTGATGAACGGCAAGTTGATCTGTGTCTGCTGAGTTTGGCTGAGCTCGATCTTTGCCTTCTCTGCTGCTTCCTTCAAACGCTGCAACGCCATGCGATCTTGTGAGAGATCAACATTGTGTGCACCCTTGAACTGCTGGACCAACCAATCGATGATGCGCTGGTCCCAGTCGTCACCACCGAGGTGTGTGTCACCGTGGGTGCTCTTTACTTCGAAAACACCGTCGCCAATTTCAAGAACGGAAACGTCGAATGTTCCGCCACCGAGGTCGAACACCAAAATGGTTTCGTCTTGTGATGACTTGTCGAGACCATATGCAAGAGCTGCTGCAGTTGGCTCGTTAATGATGCGCAACACATTGAGGCCGGCGATTGCGCCAGCTTCTTTTGTTGCGGTGCGCTCTGCGTCATTGAAGTACGCAGGCACAGTGATGACTGCATCGGTAACCGTGGTGCCCAAGTAGGACTCTGCGTCACGCTTCAACTTCATGAGGATGCGAGCGCTGATTTCCTGTGGTGAGTACTTCTTGCCATCAATGTCTTCTGAAGTCCAGGACGTGCCCATGTGGCGCTTGATGCTGCGGAAGGTGCGATCAGGGTTGGTGATGGCCTGACGCTTGGCGACTTCGCCGACCAAGACTTCACCGGTCTTTGAGAACGCGACAATTGATGGTGTGGTGCGAGCACCCTCTGCGTTGGGAATGACGACTCGTTCGCCTGCTTCAAGAACAGAAACGACGGAGTTAGTTGTTCCGAGGTCGATACCGACTGCTTTTGCCATGGTGGACTCCTTCAATAGAAGAGGTTGGGGGTTAGCAGTCAGGATAAGGGAGTGCTAATCCCTGTTGCAACCAATGTGACAAGAAACTTGATACATGTACACTCAACTTTGAGGAAGGCCGTTTGGCGTTTAGTCTGACGGGATGGCTTCCCCCGAATCCAACACCGCTTCCTCCCCATTGGTTCTCGCAATCCTTGATGGAGTGGGGCTCGAAGGCCCTACCGCTGACAATGCCGTCACCTCCGCGGCTGCACCATTTCTTCTCGGCGCCATCGGGGGCACGGTTGATGGCCAGCCAGTCGTTTCGCTCCCCATTCATGCCCATGGCGTAGCGGTCGGGCTGCCAACAGACGCCGATATGGGCAATTCCGAGGTCGGGCACAACATCATGGGAGCCGGTCGCATCTTCGACCAGGGCGCCAAACAAGTGGAAGAAGCCTTCCGTAATGGAGATATCTGGGGCGAGACCTGGCAGATGGTGATGGCCCGCCAGCAGCACCAGATTCATTTCGTGGGGCTCTTGTCCGACGGCAACGTGCACTCCCATATTCGCCATCTCAAGGCTTTGGTCACGGCTGCTGCCACCGCAGGTGCCCAAAAGATCGTGATTCACCCGCTTTTTGATGGTCGAGACGTCATCGACGGCACGGCCGAGGCGTATCTCGCAGACCTCGAAGCCTTCTTGAGCGACATCGCCACCACCCACCGATGCAGTGCTGTGGTGGGCTCGGGCGGCGGTCGCATGATCGTGACGATGGACCGCTACGAGGCTGATTGGACCATTGTTGAAAATGGCTGGAAGGCCCATGCTCAAGGAACAGCCCGACCATTCCCTTCTGCTGCAGCTGCCCTGGCCACACTTCGGGCCGAAGACGCAGGCGTGAGCGACCAGTACTTGCCCCCCTTCACGGTGGTGGACGAGGCAGGTGTTCCTGTCGGAGCTATGCACGACAATGACGCCGTTGTCATCTTCAACTTCCGTGGCGACCGTGTGGTGGAGATCTATCGCGCCCTCACTGAAGAACCCTTCACTGCATTTGCTCGAGGGCCACTGCCCGAGAATCTTCTCGTTGTTGGCATGACGTTGTATGACGGCGACATGGGAATCCCCGCACATTTCCTCGTACCCCCCACACGCGTGACCGGCACTGTGTCGGAGTTGCTCGCGACTGCTGGCATTGCGCAATACGCCGTGGCAGAAACGCAAAAGTTTGGACACGTCACGTACTTCTGGAACGGCAACCGTTCAGAGAAATTCAATGCGCAACTTGAAACATGGGAAGAAATTCCTTCCGACAATGTTTCGTTTGACAAGCTGCCAAAAATGAAAGCAAAAGAAACAGGCGACGCTGTTGTTTCTGCAATCGAAAGCGGCAAATACCCCTTTATTCGTTGCAATTTTGCAGGTGGCGACATGGTGGGACACACCGGCGATATCCCTGCTTCCATCATCGCAGTCGAGGCAATTGATGAAGCTCTCATTCGCGTCAACGCTGCAGTCAAGGCTGCACGCGGAACACTTCTCATCACTGCTGATCATGGCAACTGTGAAGTACTCATCGAGCGCGACAAGAACGGTGCGCCACTGTTTGATGCACACGGTGTTGCTGTACCGAAGAAGTCGCACACATTGTCACCAGTGCCATTCATTGCGATTGATTACTCAACTCGCACCATCACTTCGGGTGGTGTTTCTGATGCAGGTATCTCGAACATCGCTGCCACGATTCTGGCGTTGCTCGGTCAGCCCATCCCTGCGGACTACCGCCCCACTCTTCTCTCCGTTTCGTAACGAATGTCCCAAATCTCGGGACACCGACGATTTGAGTGAGAACGAGGCACAGTGCCGATGTCACATGTGACGACTCCGACAGAATCAGCCTGGCTCCAGTGAAAATGTGGTGCTCTCAGCGTGATTACACTTATGCACATGGCAAGTACCAAGTCCACCGTTGATCACCTTCGCAACATCGCACTCTTTTCTGAGTGCTCTTCTAAGGAACTCTCTCTTGTTGTCAAGAGCAGCACCGAGCGTGTGCTCAAGGCAGGCACGGTCATCATGGACCAAGGCCAGACCGGTCGCGAGGCCTATGTCATTCTCGAAGGCTCTGCCACTGTGAAGCGCAATGGCAAGAAGGTCGCCACCGTGAAGTCCGGTGCGGTCATTGGCGAATTGTCGCTCCTCGACCACGGCCCACGTACTGCCGCCGTCATCGCCGATACCGATGTTCGTTTGCTTGTGATTTCCGAGCGCGCCCTCAAGGGAGCCATCGACAACATCCCAGCGATCTCTCGCAAGCTTCTCAAGGCCCTGGCCACTCGCGTTCGCGAGCTGGACCGCGCCCACTTTGGCTGATTGTCAGTCTGATTTTTTGGGGTCTGAGACCCCATTATCCACAACTGGGGTCGGCTCTGAGACCCTTATGCCACTAGCGTTGTCTCCGTTATGAGCACGACCGCAACACCTGCACCAGAGAAGGGGCGTAAGCGCCTCCATCCGTACCAGATATCAATTGCCCTGGGCATTGGCGTCGGTACATTCGCCATGTTCTCTGGCATCTTTTCCACCCTCACTGGATGGAAGAGCACGTCTGAAATCCACCGCGATGTATTCGGTGGCATTCCCAACGCGTTCAAGATCATCTTCTACACCATCGTTCCCGTAACGCTGATGTGGGGCTCATTCCGGTTCGCAGATCGCATTCGCAACTGGGAACGCGGTGCTCCAGACCGTCGCAAGACAACTCCGAAGAACGTGAAGCGTCGTCTCGCTGACTATCGCGCCGGCGTCTACATGCGCACTCTCCTTCGTGATGGTGCCGCAGGAATGATGCACTCCATGATCTACTTCGGTTTCTTGGTGCTGCTCGGTGTCACCACAACCCTTGAGGTTGACCACATCTTGCCGGTGTCTCTCAAGTTCCTTCATGGTGGCGTGTACCAGGCCTATGCATTCATCGGTGACCTCGGCGGACTCGTCTTCACGGTCGGTGTTCTCTGGGCAATCGTGCGTCGCTACATCCAGCAGCCGTATCGCATTCGCATCAAGACCAAGGCTGAGCACGGTGTGATTCTTGGTGTTCTTCTTGCACTTGGCCTTACCGGGTTTGGTGCAGAAATGTTCCGTATCGCAGCATCCGCAGCTGCCGGAAAAGACATGGGATTCGAAGTCTGGTCATTCGTTGGCTACCCACTGTCCCTCACGGTTGACGGCATGTCGCTCAGCGCTCTTGAGTACTGGCATCAAGGAATGTGGGTAGTGCACGTTGTCGCATTCATCGTGTTCCTCGCCATCTTGCCAATCACTATGTTGCGCCACATGTTCACTTCACCGTTGAACATGTACCTCAAGGACCGCGATCGTCCGAAGGGCGCAATGCGCGCGATGCCAAACCTCACCGAGACCTCTCTTGAGACATTCGGCGCTGCAGTTGTTGAGGACTTCACATGGAAGCAGTTGCTCGATACCGATGCATGCACCATGTGTGGTCGTTGCACCAGCGTGTGTCCTGCACATGCAACAGGCAAGCCACTCGACCCACGCGAAATCGTGTTGAAGACTGGTGAAGTCATGGCAGCAACAGCCGCACATGCACCAGGCGGAACAGTGTCGCCACCGTTGTCTGTTGATTCTGAAATCAAGATTGGTGCTAACTCGCTCTTCGAGCGCATCAGCGCAGAAGAAGTGTGGTCATGCACTACCTGTAAGGCATGTGACGAAATCTGTCCGGTCAACATTGAAATTCTCGACAAGATTCTCGACATGCGTCGTTACTTGTCACTCATGGAGAGCAACTTCCCTGCAGAGTTGGGCAACGCCTACCGCGCAATGGAAAACCAGGGCAACCCATGGGGCATGAACCAAGACGACCGTGCTGATTGGGCAAAGGATCTCAACGTTGAAGTTGTTGATCCAGGTGCAGCGTTCAACCACGAGTATCTCTACTGGGTTGGTTGTGCCGGTTCCTTCGATGACAAGAACAAGAAGGTGACACAAGCAATGGCCAAGCTCCTTGAGCGCGCCGATGTTGATGTTGCAATTCTCGGACCAAGCGAAATGTGCACAGGTGACTCTGCACGTCGTTCCGGTAACGAGTACTTGTTCCAGATGCTTGCATTGCCAAACATTGAAATGATGAACGGCATGGGCGTGAAGAAAATCATCACGCAGTGCCCACACTGTTTCAACACTCTCAAGAACGAGTACCCGCAGTTGGGCGGCAACTACGAAGTTGTTCACCACAGCGAATTCCTCGAGTACCTCATTGAGTCAGGCAAGTTGGATATGCGGAGCGCTTCTCTTGAAGACCGCATCGTGTATCACGACTCGTGCTACCTCGGTCGTCACAACGACGTGTACATGGCACCTCGCAAAGTTGTCGGCTCTATCAAGGGTCTGCAGATTGTTGAAATGCCACGCAACGGAACACAAGGCATGTGCTGTGGCGCCGGCGGCGCTCGCATGTGGATGGAAGAGTCCATTGGCGTCAAGGTCAACGACGAGCGTGCACAAGAAGCAATCAGCACTGGTGCTGGTCGCGTCGCAACCGCATGTCCGTTCTGCTACATCATGTTGGATGACGGCGTGAAGGCTGCCGGTGCTGAAGAAGATCAAGTGAAGGTGGCAGACATTGCCATTCACGTGCTTGAGGCTTTGGAGAATGGCGAGAAGGCAATTGCTGCGATGGACGCACCACTTGCTGCCAGCCCTGGCGAATAACTAGTCCATACAAAAGGGCGTCGGTGCTTCGGTCCCGGCGCCCTTTGTGTTTCTCGAACTGGCAACAACGTCGGTTACCGAACGACTATCAGTCTTTCGGCGGGGTCCAGGTGGAGAGGAAATTACCCAAGCGGTTGATGGCTTCGGTGAGGTCCTTTGCCCATGGCAATGTCACGATGCGCAAGTGGTCGGGGTTAGGCCAGTTAAAGCCAGTCCCCTGCACTAACAACACGTGTTCTGCACGCAGGAAGTCGAGAACGAAGCGACGGTCATCCTTGATGGGGTACATCTCAGGGTCAAGCTTGGGGAACACATACAGCGCACCCTTTGGCTCCACGCACGTAACGCCAGGAATCTCACGCAATGCCTTCACTGCAGCATCGCGCTGAGCAAGCAAACGACCGCCAGGCAAGATGAGATCTTGAATGCTTTGGCGTCCACCCAATGCAGTTTGAATTGCGTGTTGTGCGGGAACATTCGGACACAAGCGCATGTTCGTCAACATGTTGATGCCTTCGATGTAACTGGCGGCGTGCTTGCGCGGCCCTGTCACCATCATCCAACCTGAACGGAAACCTGCAAGGCGGTATGCCTTTGACAAACCATTGAATGTAAATGTCAAAACATCTGGTGCAACTTCAGCGAAGTTGTGATGGATTGCATCGTCGTACAAAATCTTGTCGTAGATCTCATCAGCAAACACAATGAGGTTTCGCTCTGCTGCAATGTCTGCAATGTCGCGTAACACCTTGCGGCTGTACACAGCACCCGTTGGGTTATTCGGGTTGATGACAACAATGGCGCGCGTGCGATCCGTGATCTTTGAACGAATGTCATCAAGATTCGGATTCCAGTCGTTGTCTTCATCACACAAATAGTGCACGGGCTTGCCGCCAGCGAGGCTGGTGCTTGCTGTCCACAGTGGATAATCCGGTGCAGGGATAAGAACTTCGTCACCTGAATCAAGCAATGCATTCAGGGCTAATTGAATGAGTTCGCTTGCGCCATTACCTAACCAGATGTCATCGGGGTCGGTGATGTCAATACCGCGTGTTTGATAACTCTGCACAACTGCAGTACGGGCAGAACGAATGCCTTGTGAATCTGAGTAGCCCTGTGATTCCTGCAAGTGACGAATCACGTCGACCAAAATTTCTGGCGGCGCTTCGAAACCGAATGGCGCAGGATTACCAATGTTCAACTTGGTGATGCGATGTCCTTGTTCTTCAAGGCGCTTTGCCTCAATAAGAACTGGTCCACGAATGTCGTAGAGCACATCTTCCAGTTTGTGCGACTGGTGAATCTCGCCAGGCATGATTACTGAAAGTTCTCGAAATAACGACTTGGTGTTGGGCCGCGCTGACCTTGATACTTCGAACCCTTTGCACCCGAGCCGTATGGCTTCTCTGCGGGCGATGTCATCTTGATGAAGCTGATCTGACCAATCTTCATTCCGGGATACAAGGTGATCGGAAGGTTGGCAAGGTTTGCGAGTTCGAGCGTGACGTGACCGTCAAAGCCAGCGTCGATGAAACCTGCAGTGGAGTGAATCACCAAACCAAGGCGACCAAGAGAACTCTTGCCTTCCACTCGGGCCACCAAATCGCTGGGGACGCCCACGCGCTCCAGGGTGGAACCAAGCACAAACTCACCGGGGTGCAGCATGAATGCCTCACCGTCTTTGACCTCCACCAATTCAGTGAGCTCGGTCAGGTCCTTCTTGACGTCCAAGACCGCTGCGGTGTGATTACGAAAGACGCGAAAGAGGTTAGAAACCTTCACATCGATGCTGCTGGGCTGCACGCAGGATTCGTCAAATGGCTCAATGATGATGCGGTTAGCCGCAATCTCGGCTCGAAGGTCACGGTCGGAAAGAATCACGCCTGAAACCTTACCCAATTGGGGTACGGGGAGGCCCTTGAATATGCCGAAGCGGGCCATCTGGCGCACACATCTCGTTCGCATCACCACGCGAAAGGAACTACCGTGACGATTGCCGACACGAAGCGATTTGAACTCCACCAGTACCTCCGAACCCACATGGAGACCAACATGGCCGACACGCTTATGGACCACCTGCCACCGGCTGGCTGGTCAGACCTCGCCCGGACAAGCGACGTTTCCGCTTCCCAACTACTCCTCAAGAATGACATCGAGGCTGTACGGACAGAGCTGAAGAGCGACATTCAGGCCGTACGGACAGAGCTCAAAGGTGACATTGCCGAGTTACGTGCTGAAATGGTGGACCGGTTTGCTGCCCAGACCAAATGGTTCCTGGGATTCATGCTCACCAATATTGCATCAATGACCGCCCTTGTGATTGCCGTCATTCTGAAGGCCTGAGGCTCGAGGACAACCCGCCTCAGCCTCGTCATCAGCGCCTCTTTATATGGCGCTACGAGGTCGATGGAAGGAGCGTGTTGTCGAATGCGACCATACCGAAGTCAAGAGAATCGTCGGTTTGACCTAATCGGAGGTTGCGCGAAATGACGGACCCAGTCGACGAGTTTCGATTCCTGCCAGGACGGTTGGCAAGAGTCGGCCTGAGCCCCCTTGGATACGTCACCGTGACTTTGTATTGGCCCGCTGGCAGATCAGTGAACTTGTAGAGGCCCTTCTTGTTTGTGAAAACCGGACCAACAACGTTGCCAAAGATGTCTGTCACGGCACCCCCAGCGGTCGTTGAAATTGTGACCTTGACTCCTGGGATACCACGGTCCTTGCGATTCTGATAACCATCACCCTTGACGTCTCGCCACACCTTGTTGCCGATGGTCACCACCGGAACTCGCTTCGAGATGATCGTCGGAATCAGTTCACTCTTCGCCATCATTGTCCCCCATGGAACTTTCCAGTTGGTCGCAATCTGATAGCCCACAGGCTGAGTGACCGTGCCTGAGAATCCCTTTCGATGCACGAAGGTCACGCGCCCTGTCTTCGGGTCAACGGTGTAGGTGCCATCTGCAGTCGTGACTCTCATCAACGTGCAAGCCGGATCAACTTGGCCTGCAGTCCACAGAGCAGTCTTAGCCACCATTGATATCGGACACAAACGGATGCTTGTAGGGACCAATGCAAGTTGACCGACTTGACCAGCTGCCAAAACGCCTGCAGAGTCATTGACCCACGGTTGAAGGATGACTTTGTTTCCTTCTCTTGCTCGTCCAGTGTCTTGCGTCGCTTCCGGAACTGGCGGAGGCAAGATTGTCGGCGTGATAGTCGCATTCACGATGCGGCCAAGGATGTCCGCAACTTGATACTTCACTGGAGTCGCGGTTCCTACAAAGTTCGACACCGGATCAAAAAGCACCGTTCCATCGGCATTCACTGTGAAGGTGCCTTCGTTGGCAACTGTCAACGTTGTCTTGTCGCAGGTATTTGGGCTCTGACCCACCCCGCACAATCGCAATGTTGACACTGCGGCAGGTGAAAGACTATTGAATGAATCGTTATTCAGGGGTGCGTACATCTGATTTTCATCAAGTGAGCTACTGAGCGCATCATTATTCGCAGCTGGTGGCGGCGGAACAATCGGTGTCAACGTGCTCGTTGCTGTCTGACCAATCACATCAGTCACCCGATATGTCACAGAAGTTTTTGTTCCCGGCGTGATGCCAGGTTCAGCATCGAACACAGCAATGCCTGTGGTTTGGTCAATTGTCCATGTTCCTTCTCCAGCAATCACCACAGATGTTCCACACAATGTTGTTGACGGGTCAACGAGACATGGCCCGTTTGTCGATCCAGTTTGCAGCTGCGCTCCGGTTGCCAATGCAGAATTTCCAATCACGTTGGTAAATGCAACTCGTGTTCCTGGCGCAACAACCTTTGTCTGTGGAGTTGCGACTGGAGCCTCTGGTGCAGAAACAGATGGATGCAATGCTGCATCGACAAAACGGCCAAAGATATCTTCTGCTTGGTACGGCAATGGTGTTGCAGTACCGAAGAATGTAGGAAGTGGATCAAAAGTGACAGTTCCACCACTGTTGATTGTGAATGTGCCCTCATTGGGAACCACAACGGAAGTTTGTGTACATCCGTTAGGTGTTTCAGTTGCACCACACAGTTTCAAACTTGTTGTTCTTGCAGGCGCCATCGAATCGAACGAATCATTGCTGAACGGTGTCAATGTCTGGTTGGTATCAAATGGTCCAGAAGAATAGTCATCAGTTGCAGACGGCGGTGGCGGAACGATCGGAGTCAAAGTGCTGGTCGCCGTTTGACCAACAATGTCAGTCACTTTGTACGTCACAGATGTCTTTGTGCCTGGGGTGATACCTGCATCAGCAACAAAAGTTGCGATGCCAGTGGTTCGATCAATTGTCCACGTACCTTGTCCGGCAATCACCACAGATGTTCCACACAATGTTGTTGATGGATCAATCAGACATGGACCATTTGTTGACCCGGATTGCAACTGTGTGCCAGTTGCCAAGGCTGAAGTACCAATGACGTTTGTATAAGTCGCTGTTCCTGAAGGAATTACTACTTGAGTTTGAGGCGTGGCCACAGGTAGTGGCGGTGGCAACACCGTTGGGGTGATGTCGGCGTCAGCAGTACGACCGAGAACGTCAGTGACTTGATAGGTCACAGGTGTCGCAACAGTGCCCTTGAAAGTTGGCAACGGGTCAAACGTGACGGTCCCATCAGGGTTCACGGTGTAGGTGCCCTCGCCTGGAACCGTGAGAGATGTCTTGTCGCAGCCAGGTGGTGTTTGTACGGGGTTAATTCCGCAGAGCTTCACTGATGTGGCAACCCACTGTGCGCTAGGAGTGTCATTGGTGAGGACATTGATGACCTGATTGGTGTCGTATGGTCCGGTCTTCACGTCATCAACCACGGTGATCGGAGCTGTGAGAATTGTTGGCGTAATCGTGGTGTTCACGAAACGATTCAGCGAGTCCTTTGCTTGATAGGTCACTGGTGTTGCAACCGTGCCGGTGAACGTCGGCAGCGGGTCAAACAAGACAGTGCCGTCAGAGTTCACGGTGTACGTGCCCTCGCTGGGCACCGTGAGAGAGGACTTGTCGCAGCTAGGAGGTGCTTGTACCGGGTTAACTCCACACAATTTGACTGAAGCTGCACTCAATGGGAAATCGGCTGCGCCACGAGTGTCGTTGGCGAGTGGTGTGTAGGTCTGGTTCGTGTCATACGCAGTCGTAATTGCATCTGGCGTAGCAGTCGGGATCGGTGGCAAACCAATCGTTGGCGTAATCGTGGTGTTCACGAAACGATCAAGCGAATCCTTCGCCTGATACCTCACTGGTGTTGCAACAGTGCCCGTGAAAGTCGGCAGCGGATCAAACGTGACAGTGCCGTCGCCATTCACTGTGTAGGTGCCCTCACCGGGCACAGTCAGAGTCGTTTGAGTGCAATTATTCGGTGTCTCCACAGGAGAAATGCCACACAACTTCACTGAAGCTGCACTCAATGGGAAATCCGCTACGCCGGGGGTGTCATTAGCTAACGGTGTGTATGTCTGATTTGTGTCATATGCCGTGGTGATTGCGTCCGGCGTAGCGGTCGGGATTGG
>Ga0208083_1000269_pt1 | contig 12401 bp, 9 predicted proteins | sample LakMenEpi07Jul09_FD_150677 | JGI IMG/M metagenome (GOLD analysis project Ga0208083, IMG submission 150677) | Freshwater microbial communities from Lake Mendota, WI - 07JUL2009 deep hole epilimnion (SPAdes) | ecosystem: Environmental > Aquatic > Freshwater > Lake > Epilimnion/Euphotic zone ...
TGGCATTAAAAGTTCAATCTCATTTACCAGGTAATCAGAGCATTGAATCTTTTCTTCAGTTGAAGGTTTGTTATCAGGTGGCGCACAGCGAACAGCGCAGGTGATTCGGGTATCGATAAGTTTCTGTCCATCATCTGCGGATGTGCTTGTCGGAATTTTTGCTAAGCCATTCTTATGAAGTGCTTTATAGAGCCAATCCCCCGATGAATCTCCGGTAAAAATTCGACCTGTTCTGTTGGCACCGTGCGCACCTGGTGCCAAACCAACAATCACAATTCGCGCATCGGCTGGGCCAAAGCCAGGTACAGGTTTGCCCCAGTACTTTTCATTTTCATAGGATTTGCGCTTTACAACAGCTACTTCTTCACGCCATTGCACCAATCGTGGGCACTTTCTACAGGCAACAATCTTTTGATCAAGCAGCTTTATAGATTTAATTGCGGGCAAGAGAAAAAGCCATTCCATCCAAAATATCTGATTCAGATGCCACGAATTCAGTAGCCCCAGTTGCCTTCATGATCTCTGAAAGAACTAGTGATCCAGCTGCAATGACATCGACTCGACCTGGGTGCATATAACCCAAAGCTAAACGTTGTTCGCGTGTGCTTGTGGCAAACATGGTGGCCGCATCATGGGTTTGTTGTGCGCTTATTCTGGACAAGTGAATCGCATATCGATCGTATTCGGGTAGCGCTAATGCTGCGGCGGCAACAGTAGTCGCAGTACCTGCAACCGCAACCAAAGTTTTGGCTGTTGTTATTGGGACCACGGCTGCGGCTTGTGCAATTGCTACCTGGATATCGCTGCGCGCTGATTCAATTTGTTCTGTTGTTGCAGGATCTTTTGCAAAATGTCTTTCAGTCATGCGTACACAACCGATATTGACGCTTCGGGCTGCTTCTACTGCTGCTGTTCCAAAAACAAATTCGGTTGATCCGCCACCAATATCAACAACTAAGAATGGGCCATTGGATGGATCTAAATCTTTAATCGCACCAGCAAATGACAGCGCTGCTTCTTCTTCACCTGTAATAACTTCTAGTTCGATACCTAAGCGTTCGCGAACCCCATCAACAAACAAATGGCGGTTAGTTGCATCTCGGGTGGCACTAGTTGCACAAAAACGAATCTTTTCAACACCGCGCTTGGCAATCTCTAGCGCGAACTTATCGACCGCAGCTAATGTTCGCGCAATTGCATCAGGATGAAATTGTCCTGTTTGGTCAACACCTTGGCCTAAGCGAACGATTTCCATATCGCGCACAACTTCACGAAAGTTGTGGCCATCAATGTCTGCAATCAGTAAACGAATTGAATTAGTTCCACAATCAATTGCTGCTACTCGCATGGGTTGTTTTTCCACCATTCAGGCAGCTTTGCAAGCGCTTCATCTCCTAATGGATTGACATCTGGGCCAGCCGAAAGTGAATGCGCAACCAGTGAATGTAAGCACTTAACGCGAGTTGGCATTCCTCCTGCTGAAACATCATCAACTTCTGGAACATCTACGCCCAGTGCCGAACGTGATGCAATGTAATCATCATGTGCTGCGTGATAAGCCCCAGCTAACTCAGGATCATTTTCTAGACGCTCATTCATCTCGCCCATCAGGCCAGTTGTTTCAAGGGTTGAAATCACGGCCGTTAAGCGCGGGCAGGTTGCATAGTAGAAGGTTGGAAAAGGTGTTCCATCTTCTAATCGTGGTGGAGTTTCAACAACGGCCGGCTTGCCGCATGGGCATCGGTATGCGATTGCATGTACATCTCTAGGAGTGCGACCTAGTTGATTTTGAATGCAATCTAGATCTGCTTGAGTAACTTCACGCATTAATTGCCGGTTTCGCTAATTGATGCAATCAATCGTGAATACCACGGTTGTCCATCAGCTAAAGAGCTTGCAATCTTTGTTGTGCTTTGTTGATTACCTGTTGTATCGCCTTCGGTAACGATGTATTGGCGCTCTCCCGGCAAAACAAAGTGCAGACGTTCACGTGCTTGAGACTTTACATATTCTGGGTCGCGCCACAGTAATAATTCTTCGCGAGCATTCTGTAAAGCGATGTTATCTGCAGAAAGCTGCGCCTTGAGTGCACTGATTTGCGCACGCTGCGTGAAGTAATGCTTCACGGGAGGAGCGATTGTCAATGCAAGAATAAAGAAGATAACCGATAGTGTTAAAACACGATTAGAGGTACGGCGGCGACCAAAGCGCAGTTGTCGACGTGCCATGGCTAATTCTTACCCCTTGAAACGTGGGAAAGCGTCACGACCCGCGTAACGACCACCCTCTGCTAGCTCTTCTTCAATACGAAGAAGTTGGTTGTACTTAGCAACTCGTTCTGTACGTGCAGGTGCACCTGTCTTGATCTGACCACAGTTAAGTGCAACAGCTAAATCAGCAATTGTTGTGTCTTCAGTTTCACCTGAACGGTGGCTCATCATGCTGCGGTAGTTAGCACGGTGTGCCATTTCAACTGCATCGATTGTCTCTGTAAGAGTTCCAATCTGATTTACCTTTACTAGAAGTGCATTCGCTGTGTTTCCTGCGATTCCCTTAGCTAAACGCTCTGGGTTAGTAACAAAAAGGTCATCTCCAACGATTTGGATGCGAGAACCAAGTTCCTTAGTCATCTGTGTCCAGCCAGCCCAGTCTTCTTCATTTAAAGGGTCTTCGATAGAAACGATTGGGTAAGCATCAACCAAAGAGGTGTAATACGCGATCATTTCATCAGATGTCTTTACTGCACCTTCAAATTTGTACTTTCCGTTTTCGTGGAATTCAGTTGCAGCAACATCCATTGCAAGCGCGATTTCGCTACCTGGCTTAAATCCTGCAGCTTCAATTGCTTCAAGGATCAAATCAAGTGCGGCACGGTTGCTATCAAGGTTTGGAGCAAATCCACCTTCGTCGCCAACAGATGTAGCAAGACCACGCTTTTTTAGAACTGATTTTAGTGCGTGATAAATTTCTGCGCCCCACCGAACTGATTCGCGGAATGTCGGTGCACCAATTGGCGCGATCATAAATTCTTGAATATCAACATTTGTATCTGCATGTGCGCCACCATTGAGAATATTCATCATTGGCACTGGCAGCAGATGTGCATTTGGTCCACCTAAGTAGCGGAACAACGAAAGATCTGAAGAATCTGCAGATGCCTTTGCAACTGCTAGTGATGCACCAAGAATTGCATTTGCACCAAGACGTGACTTGTTCTTTGTGCCGTCCAGTTCAATCATGGCAACGTCGATCAGGCGCTGATCTTGTGAATCAAAACCAATGATTTCAGGACCGATTTCATCATTAACAAATGCGACTGCTTTTTCAACACCTTTACCTAAGTAGCGCTTGCCACCATCACGAAGTTCAGCGGCTTCAAAAGCACCTGTAGATGCACCGCTTGGAACTGCTGCGCGTGCTTGTGTGCCATCTTCTAATTGGATTTCGACTTCAACCGTTGGGTTTCCACGGGAGTCAAGAATTTCACGGGCACCTAATGCTTCGATAATCGCCATTGCGTATCTCCTCAAACTAATTAAAGGTCTGGTTTATTAAAGGTCTGGCTCTTAAGTTGTTGCCGACCTCAACGCTGAAATGGCACCTTCTTGAATAATCACAGTCTACCGCGAACCTAAAGAAGACTATGCGGGCTTAATTTCTTGGCTAATCCGCATGGCTTCCTTGCGCAGGGCGGCTTCTGCATCGATTCCGTTGGCATGGGCCCACGCAATTACGGCCACAAGGGCTTGTCCTACAGCGCTTTCATCGGCAGGCCCATCAATTGATACCGAGTCCGGAATAGTTACTTCAACATTGTATTTTTCGGCGCGATACAACAACTTTTCAATCAATGGAAGTGCTGGTTGCGACATTGCAACCCCATCTAATGGTGAGGTGCGCCCTTTTTCCTTTTTCTTAAGCTCTTCCCAATTTTCAAGAACTTCTTGTGAATCGCGGACTTGGACACCGGCAAACACATGCGGGTGTCTGCGAATTAACTTATCTGCAATTCCTTGGGCAACATCTTCGATTGAAAATGGATCTGTTGGATGCTCCTGTGCCATTCGTGCATGGAAGTACACCTGAAGCAATACATCGCCAAGTTCTTCGCGCATATCAATGCGATTATTACTTTGAACGGCATCGACAAATTCGTATGACTCTTCCAGCAAATACTTTAAGAGGGACTCATGAGTTTGTTCTGCATCCCACGGGCAGCCACCAGGAGAACGCAAAGTATTCATGACTTCAACAAGTCGTTGAAGTTGAGATCCTTGCATATTCTTAAATGCTATTTTTCTGTAGGAGTTACAGCTGATTCAGCAGAATCTGCAGGAACTACATCAGCAGTTACTGGATCCCACTTGCCGTAGCGAGGGTTAACAGTTACGCCGATTTCTTTAGACTTAGCAACAACGAGCTTTTGAATCTCTGCGCCAAGTTGGTCTTCGGTAACACCAGCTGCAACTAGCTTCTGACTGATTTTGTCAGAGTAGGCAATTGCTTCGATGTAACGATCTAAATCCTGAGGAGCGATTCCAGCATTAACGAGTGCGGCTGGAAGAGCTGTTTCGCCACCAACTTGTTCCAGAATGCTTGCACGACGTGAATCAATTTCAGCCTTTGTGACGTTTAGCTTTAGCTCTTGACCAAGTTCGCGTAGCAAAGTTCCTAGAAGATGGAAGCGAAGCTGTGAAACATTAAGAGTCGCACCAGTTTCAAGCTGCATCTGTGAGGTATCGACCTTTGAGCGCTCAGAAAGAATTGCGTCAACACTGTCTTGAACAAGGGCTTGCGTGATCTTTGTGTCACCAACCGTTGCTGCTGCACCTATTTGAGCGCATCCCGCCAATAGAAAGGTTGCTGCTACTGCGGTGATCGCCAGGATCTTCTTCATTCTGTACTCGCTTTCGGTGCATCGCTTAATTGATGTACGGCCTCAATGACCCAGGCCAGAAGAGAAGTATCCACTATCTCAGGCGCATTCTGCGACGGATTCCAAGAGGTGGCTTTGGGCAGAGCCACCAAAACCGTGCTTGCTGCGCCCTTATACAGAGAACCTGGGTACAAACGTGTCAAACGTAACTGACGTGATTCGGGTAAAACTAACGGTGCAAGACGTAGGAATTTTCCTTGAACTACAACTTCAGTCAGTTTCGCAGCTTTTGCCTGCGCACGTAATGTTGCAACGCCTAGCAAAGCTGTTGCCTCTTCGGGTAAATCACCAAATCTGTCCAGTAATTCTGCTTCGATCGATGCAACATCACTTGGTGCCTTTACATCAGCCAAGCGACGATAAAGATCTAACCGCAAGCGCTCACCTGGAACATATTCGGCAGACAAGTGAGCATTGATTGGTAATTCAACTTTACATTCCGAAACTTTTTCTTCGGTTTCGATGATTCCGGATTTGTATTCTTGAACTGCTTCACCAACCATCCGCATATACAAATCAAATCCCACGTCTGCAATGTGTCCCGATTGTTCTCCGCCCAAAAGATTGCCTGCACCGCGTATTTCTAGATCTTTTAAAGCAACGCGCATTCCAGACCCTAGATCTGTGTTGGTTGCAATTGTCTTTAATCTTTCATGGGCAAGTTCAGATAATGGTTCATCACTTGAATACAAGAAGTATGCATATGCTCGTTCTCGCCCACGTCCAACACGACCTCGCAGCTGATGGAGTTGTGACAAACCGAAACGATCAGCTCTTTCGACTATTAATGTGTTGGCATTTTGAATATCTAAACCACTTTCAACAATTGTCGTGCACACCAAAACATCAAAATCACGGTTCCAGAAAGCCAGGATTACATCTTCAAGTTCGCCTTCTGACATTTGTCCATGTGCTATTCGGATTCTTGCTTCGGGTACTAATTCCTTAAGTCGGATTGCGGTCTTATCAATTGTGTCGACCCGATTGTGCAAGTAAAAAATCTGTCCGTCTCGCAATAATTCACGGTGAATCGCTGCGGTAATTTGTGCTTCTTCGGCTGGGCCGACGTAAGTGAGAATTGGATGGCGCTCTTCTGGTGGGGTTGTGATGGTCGACATTTCGCGAATGCCCGTCACTGCCATTTCAAGGGTGCGCGGAATAGGCGTTGCAGACATAGCTAGGACGTCAACTGTTGTACGTAACTTTTTAAGTGATTCTTTCTGTTCAACACCAAAACGCTGTTCTTCGTCGACAACTACTAAGCCAAGATCCTTGAACTGAACATCGTTGGACAAGATTCGGTGGGTACCAATAACGACATCAACGCTTCCTGCAGCTAATTGCTCAAGGATTTCCTTGCTCTCTTTGGCTGTATTAAATCGCGACAAACCCGCAACCTTCAGGGGAAATCCGGCATAGCGTTCTGCAAAAGTCTTAGTGTGTTGTTGAACCAAGAGTGTTGTAGGAACCAAGACCGCCACTTGTTTTCCATCTTGCACCGCTTTAAATGCAGCGCGTATTGCAATCTCAGTTTTTCCATAACCAACATCACCGCAAATGATTCGATCCATTGGGTATGGGCGTTCCATGTCTTGCTTGACATCATTGATCGTTGAAAGCTGATCTGGAGTTTCAATGTATGAAAATGAATCTTCTAGTTCTCGTTGCCATGGGGTATCTGGAGAAAAAGCAAAACCTGGTGAACTTGTGCGAGCGGCATACAAACGAATCAGTTCTCCTGCAATCTGGCGAACAGCTTTACGTGCTCGACCTTTAGCCTTTTGCCATTCACCGCTACCAATTCGGTGAACAGTTGGTGTTTCTCCACCGACGTACTTAGAGACTTGTTCAAGGGCATCGGTAGGGACAAAGATTCTGTCACCTGGTTGACCGCGCTTTGCAGGTGCATATTCGATAATCAAATATTCGCGAGTTACACCGGCCACTGTTCGCTGCAATAACTCTACGTACCGCCCGATTCCATGCTGCTCGTGAACAACATAATCACCTGCAGTAAGTTCTAATGGATCAATAGCTTGTTTTCGCTTTGAAGGTAAACGTTCGGTATCTTTCACGCTTCCTTTGCTACCAGTTAAGTCACGTTCGGTCATGAAGAAAATTTGATCGGCAGCACTTTCAAAGCCATGAGCAATAACTGAAGTAGTTAAGTGAATACTTCCCTTTGCGGGAGCATCAGCTAGTTTTTCTGATACCTGAACGGGTAAATCTGCCCCGCGCAGAATCCCTGCATATCTTTCCAACATTCCATGTCCGTGTGTTGCAAAGACAACGATGCGATGTTCTTGAAGTGCTTGTCGCAGCGCATCTATTGCACGTTCAACATCACCACGCATGGGATCAATTGCTGCGAAATCTAAAAATGTTGTTTCAGGATCCAGATCTGTTCCAAATGGGCTGAGCTCTTTCGCACTCATGCCGGCTTTAGCAATTTCTTCAAAGAGTTCGGCCCAGTCCATATATGTGCCGCCGCCATCATGAATAGGCGCACTTGCGCCCAGTGCGGCATTGGACCAAGAGGCATTAAGAAATTCCTCATTGGTTGCAAGTAGATCTGCTGCACGAGATTTAATGCGCTGCTCATCAATAAAGATGACTTGAGTGTTTTCCGGCATGCGGGTCAGAAGACTTTCCGTCTCATCAATCAACAATGGAATCAGTGATTCCATTCCGTCAAAACTCATTCCTTCGGCAATTTTGTTCAGCATTTCAGCTGCTGCAGGATATTGATCAGTAATTTCAAGTGCGCGATGTTTGGTTTCATTTGTTAGCAATAGTTCTCGGCATGGATAGATATCAATACCGCCAACAACCGTTTGAAAAGTTCGTTGATCTGAAACTTCAAAATAGCTTAAATCTTCAATTTCATCGCCAAAAAAATCAATGCGAATTGGATGATGACTAAGTGGTAAAAACAAATCAACAATTCCGCCACGAACAGCAAATTCGCCGCGGCGTTCTACTAAGTCGGTTCTGCTGTAGGCCAATGATGAAAGGTGTCGAACAAGTTCATCTAGTGATTGTTCTTTGCCGATCTCTAATTGAAGAAGTGGCGACTTTCCGAGCTGACTAATAATTCGGTGAATAGCACCACGAACTGGTGTAACCACGATTGGATTAATACTGTGATTTTGTTTAAGTGCATAGAGTGTTTGAATTCTTCGTGCAACGGTGTCGCTTCTAGGACTTAATCGCTCATGTGGCAGAGTTTCCCAAGCCGGAAATTCAAGAACATTGTCATATAGCTCTCTTAATTCATTGACGAGATCTTCAGAGCTACGACTAGAACTTGTGACGATTAACAAAGGGTGATTCTGCGCTCTGGCCGCCAAAAGAAAGGGGTAGAGCGATTGGGGTGCCACGATATGAGATGCATCGGAATTAAGTGGCAAGGCCGGAATTAACCCGCGCATAATTACTCTCCAATGCAGTTAGGCCCCAACTCCAAAGGAGGGGGGCTGAATGCGATGAGTGTAATTTAGTTTTGGAACAAGGTGTTACCTGAGAGGATTGCCCAATGAGCCAGAGCCCGATAGCTGCAGATGATGCAGAACTTCGTAGCGATGTGCGTCGTCTTGGCGATCTTTTGGGACAAACCCTTGTCCGTCAAGAAGGTCCAGAACTTTTAGCCCTTGTTGAAGAGGTTCGTAAAGCAGTTCGTGAAGGTAGCGGCGAGGAAATTCTTGCTCAACTATCGGTTGAAGATTCTGTGCAACTGGTTCGCGCATTTAGTACATATTTTCACTTGGCAAATGTTGCCGAACAAGTTCACCGTGCACGAGTTTTAGCGCAAGCAAGAGTTACCGGTGGTTCATGGCTTGCTCGCGCAGTAGATCGAATTGAAGCCGCGCTGAAAGCACAAACACCTGGACATGAATTAACTAAAGAAGAAATTACCCAATGGGTGAGTGCAATGTCGGTACGTCCCGTCTTTACTGCGCACCCAACCGAAGCTGCACGTAGATCAGTTCTAAACAAACTGGGCAGCATTGCAGATTTACTTGATGATCCGCGTAATCCTTCGCAACAGGAACGACTTGCCGAAACCGTTGATTTGTTATGGCAAACCGATGAGCTGCGTTTAGGACGGCCTGAACCGCTAGATGAAGCACTTAATGCTTTGTATTACTTAGATGATTTGTTTACGGAAACTGTTCCTGAAGTGTTAAATGATTTTGCTAAAGAGATGAAGCGAATCGATGTTGAGGTTCCAATTACCGCTCGTCCGCTTTCTTTTGGTAACTGGATCGGTGGAGATCGTGATGGAAACCCAAATATCACAGCACAGGTAACAACTGATGCGATGGTGCTTCAGGTTGGACATGCAATCCGTGTGACTATCGCAGCCATGAACGCATTACGTCAGATGTTGTCAGTTTCCACCAAGATTGTTGGCGCAACTCCTGAACTGTCTGCTTCAGTTGAGAAAGATTTGAAGCATATTCCAGAGTTTGAACCACGATTCTTACGTCTTAATGCCGAAGAGCCTTACCGCCTAAAGGCGACTGCAATAGTTCACCGCTTAGCCTTTACTCGCGATCGCCATTCAAAGAATGCGCCACATGTGCCAAACCGCGATTATGCAAACACTGCAGAGCTATTAGCCGACTTGGTTTTGATGCGTGATTCGCTGCTGGCTCATCGCGGCGAATTGATTGCTACCGGCTTACTTGAGCGCACAATTCGCACTATTGCAGCCTTTGGAATCAATCATGCAACTATGGATGTTCGTGAACATTCCGATGCACACCACAATGTGCTGAAGCAGATTACTGGGGTCAATGGCTATCTAGAAAAGTCACATGATGAAAAGTTTGAAGTTCTCACTAAACTCTTAAGTGATGATGCCCGCTTTGATACAGCACACTTGGATGCGCTGGGTAAGAAGACTGTTGATACCTTTGTTGCGATCAATGATTTGATTGATCGATTTGGTCCTGAGGCGATAGAGACTTACATCGTGTCAATGACCAAAGGTGCTGATGACTTAATTGCTGCGGTAGTTCTTGCTCAACAAGCAGGACTTGTTTCACTGAAGGAAAAGAAAGCTGTCATCGGGTTTGCGCCTTTGCTTGAAACTGTTGCTGAACTACGTTCGGCGGGAGAAATTCTGGAAAAACTTTTGAGCAACCCTGCCTATCGTTCGGTCGTTGCACTTCGTGGAGATGTGCAAGAGGTCATGTTGGGCTATTCAGATTCAAACAAGGATGCAGGAATTGCGACAAGCCAATGGGAAATCCATAGAGCGCAACGATCATTGCGTGATGTGGCGATAAAGCACGGTGTGAAGTTGTGCTTATTCCATGGTCGTGGTGGTTCAGTAGGCCGTGGTGGTGGACCAACTTATGATGCATTAATTGCTTTGCCGTGGGGTTCTGTTGATGGGCAAATCAAAATGACTGAACAAGGTGAAGTAATTAGCGATAAGTATGCACTTGCATCCCTTGCTCGGGAAAATGTTGAGTTAACTCTTGCAGCATCCCTTGAAGCAACGGTTCTAAATCGTGGACCACGGCAAAGCAAGGATGAACTAACTGCTTGGGGTGAATGCATGCAGTTAGTAAGTGATTCTTCATTCAAGCGCTATCGCGCATTGATTCAGCAACCAGATCTTCCTGCATACTTTTATGCATCAACCCCAGTAGAACAACTAGGCGAGCTCTTCTTAGGTTCACGCCCGTCACGACGTCCAGATGCAGCAGGTGGACTTGATTCTTTACGTGCGATTCCGTGGGTATTTGGCTGGACGCAATCACGACAAATTGTTCCTGGTTGGTTCGGGGTTGGTTCGGGATTAAAGGCAGCGCGCGAAGCTGGGCATTCTGTGCTGCTTGCGCAAATGCTAAAAGAGTGGCACTTCTTTACTACTTTTATCAGCAACGTTGAAATGACCTTAGCTAAAACTGATTTAGCACTTGCTAAGCGTTACGTTGAAGCTTTGGTTCCCAAAGAACTTCATCACTTCTTAGATGAGATTCAAGCCGAATTTGACCTAACGGTTTCTGAAATTTTGGCACTAACCAAGAAGACAAGCTTGTTAGGTGACCAAGAGATATTGGCACGTACCTTGCAAGTCCGTGATGCTTATCTTTCACCGATCCACTTATTGCAAGTTAATTTGCTCAAGCGTGTACGTGATGCAGGCGATGCTGCAGATCCAGTCTTGCGACGTGCTTTGTTGTTAACAATTAACGGTGTGGCAGCAGGTCTTCGTAATACTGGTTGATTCTAGATTCTCTTTTTATTGGATTAAGTTGGTTAGCTATTGAACGCAGACTGTGTGGCTTCTAGACCTTTTGTGATCAAAGATTCGACAACATCGGCCCCGCGATCAATAAATTCAGCTAAATCTTTTTGCTCGATCTTGGAAAAAGCTTTCAACACAAAGTCAGCAGGGTCTTGTTGACCCATTGGCCGACCAATTCCTAAACGAACCCGGAAGTATTCAGGCCCATTAAATGATGAGGTCATTGATTTCAAACCATTATGGCCGTTGTCTCCACCGGCAAATTTAGTGCGGATCGCAGCAAATGGAATGTCTAATTCATCATGCAGCGCAATTATGTTCGCGGCTTCTACTGAATAGAAGTTGGCAAGTGCCTTAATTGGCCCACCTGTTTCATTCATATAGCTCTTTGATTTTGCCAGAATTACAGAATGTGTGCCGGCAGCTAACTTATAAGCTGCGATATCAGTGCGTGATTTGTGTGAAGAAAATTTCAATGAATGGCGACGAGCGAGTTCATCAATCACCATCTGGCCGATGTTATGACGTGTGGCAGCGTATTGATCGCCTGGATTACCCAGTCCCACTACCAACCACGTCATAACAACAAAGCCTAAGGGTTAAGCGTCCTTCTTCTCTGCATCTGCTGCAGGAGCTGCTGCATCTGTTGCTACTGGTGCGGCTGTTTCTTCTGCTGCTGCAGTTGACTTCTCTGACAAGTGAACAACGATCATCTTTGGATCTGATTCGAGTTCTACACCTGCTGGAAGAACAACATCTGCTGCGTACTTTGAAGAACCTGAAGCTAGACCTTGAATATCTACTTCTAGGAAGCTTGGAATTGCTGCGGCATCAACGCGAACTTCGATTGAGTTGTGTACGTGCTCAAGAATTCCATCACGATCGTGCTCACCAACTGTGTGAACAGGAACTGAAACGACAACCTTCTCGCCGCGACGAACCAAAACTAGGTCAACGTGCTCAAGGATCTGCTTAAGAAAATCGCGAACGATTACCTTTGGAAGTGTTAACTCATTCTTGCCATCAATAGTGATGTCCAAAAGAACGTTTGACTGCTTCAGGGCAACGCCAAGTTCCTTTGCAGGAAGCGTGATGTGTAGCGGCTTTTCTCCGTGACCATAGATAACTGCAGGAACTAAACCATCGCGACGTGCACGACGTGATGCGCCCTTACCAAATTCAGTACGAGTGGTTCCGACG
>Ga0208083_1000272_pt1 | contig 12298 bp, 10 predicted proteins | sample LakMenEpi07Jul09_FD_150677 | JGI IMG/M metagenome (GOLD analysis project Ga0208083, IMG submission 150677) | Freshwater microbial communities from Lake Mendota, WI - 07JUL2009 deep hole epilimnion (SPAdes) | ecosystem: Environmental > Aquatic > Freshwater > Lake > Epilimnion/Euphotic zone ...
GATAAAGCGCTTGGATGGGGTTTTTTCAATGCTTGAAACACAATTTCCCGCTGACTATTTTCACTCCCGCCTATCGGTTGACAATAAATTTGTCGCAAATGAAGATGAGGCTGAGCACCATAGAAATTTTGCATCCGAACTCTTTTTATCGCTGAGGCCCACATGTGGATCCTCTGCAGAGACCTGGCAACAGGTACTATCGATCGAACCTTTTGCGACCAACGCGACGGCAAGAGCTCAGATAGAAGACTTGATTTCAACAACCGACTAGCAAAAGCAAGATGATTGAGGAGAAATGTTAGTAATGAGTAAGCAAGAAGCCATGGATTCGCTAGAGCGAGCCGTACTTGCAGCAATCGGCTTGAGGATTGTGAGCCAAGACGAGCTTGTGGCCAAAGTTGTTGCCCTGCAACCAGCGTTAGCACCTGACATCGATGAGCAAGACATCAAGAAAGTCATCGCATCTATTGAAGCTCAACGAATCGTAGTCATCAATCCGGGAGTTGTCATTGTCGGCGGAAACCATAAGGACTGGTTGAGTGGCGAGCGCAAGAACTCGATAACTTGGAAACGATGGCTCGCCTATCGTTCACTTCTGACTCATAGAAAAATACCTTTGACAGTCATTGATGAAATGTCTAATCGATCAGACATAATCCTGAATTTGATGGGTGACCCCGACCAAGAGGGAGAATGGAATAGGAGAGGTCTTGTCATTGGTGATGTTCAATCAGGCAAAACAGCAAATTATCTTGGGCTCTTCAATAAGGCCGCTGATGCTGGTTACAAAGTTGTAATTCTGTTCGGTGGTCACACAGACAAGCTGAGAAAGCAAACTCAGATAAGGGTTGATGAGGGGTTTGTAGGCAAAGATAGTCGACTTTTGGGCAAGGGCTTAAAGGCTCTCAGCCCAGACATTCGAATTGGTGTTGGGAAAATCGGCCCCTCTGCGGCCGGATTCACAACGGCAGCCAGTGATTTCAGTGCTCATCAATTGCAGGGTCTCAATTTGGAAATTGCCGCCTTGAATCAGCCCGTAATCTTCGTGATCAAAAAGAACAAGAAGATAATTGATAATTTGGTGGCTTGGCTAAAGAGCCAAGTCGGGGATGACGAAAAGCTACCCATGCCTATGCTTCTCCTTGACGATGAGGCTGACTATGCGTCAATCAATACCAATCGACCCGAAGATGACCCCACGGCTATAAATCAAGGCATTCGCGATCTCTTGGCTGCCTTTCAAAAAAATACTTACGTTGGGTTCACAGCGACTCCTTTCGCCAATGTGCTAATAGATGAGGAACAAGAGTTTGACCTCTTTCCTAGGGACTTCATTTACGCGTTGGAAGCACCGAACAACTATTTCGGCCCAGAAAAAATGTTTTCCGAATCCGCTGATGGAGATGCTCTTTTCCTCAGGCCGATATATGACGCTGAAAATCATGTCCCCTTTAAACACAAATCAAATCATGAAGTTCATTCCATCCCGGAGACTCTGAAGGAATCAATTCGAGCGTTTTTCTTAGCAAATGCCATCAGGGATCTGCGAGGTGATTCTTCTGCACCCCGATCAATGCTCGTGAATGTATCTAGATTCAACTTGGTTCAAGAGAGCGTCGAAACGCACCTGAAAGAGTACGTTTCGCTGCTTAGGGACTCGGTGATGTTCAATGCTTCGAAACCCGACAGTAACTGGATTGATCTGGAAGCTTCTTGGCACTCGGAGTTTGAAGGAGGGGCAGAAACCTGGCCAGAAGTTGCCAAGGTGCTTTCGCAAGCGGTGTCTGACATTGTCATAAAGGTCGTGAATTCAAAAAACAAAACTGACGACTGGGATGCTTTATATGAAACCGATCACGCGCGAGTAATAGCTGTAGGCGGAGACGTGCTTTCGCGAGGCTTGACCTTAGAAGGTCTGATGGTGAGCTATTTTTACAGGAGAAGCGTCGCCTACGACACCCTTATGCAAATGGGTCGTTGGTTCGGTTACCGCGAGGGGTACGAGGACTTGTGCCGGCTTTGGATCGACGAAGAAGTTGCCCAATGGTACAGGCACATTTCAGACGCAACGCTAGAGCTTCGCGATGACCTGAGAACCATGATGGTCAATAAACGCACGCCTAAGGATTTTGGTTTAGCTGTGCGACGTCACCCTGGGTCAATCATGACCGTGACCGCCCTAAACAAAGCCAGAAACGCTGAAATTTCTAGAAAGATCTCGTTACGAAATTATCTTGCGGAAACTCCTCGACTCCCGGCAGACGCTGGTGACCTCCATTCTAATTGGCTGGCGTTTGTGGCGTTACTGGAAAACCTAAAGAAGGGTAAGTACGCAGAAACAAAGTCGAACTCTGGACACGCAATGTGGAGAGAAGTTTCGCCTAAGTTGGTCATTGAACTGCTCGAAAACTTTGTTACTTCAGACTCCGAGATGCTATTCAGTGATGAAGTCATCCTGACTCACCTAAGAACGACAAAGGCAGAATGGATGGCAACATGGGACATTGTTCTGATGCAGGGGCTCTCCTCGGAAATCCTTCCTATTAATAGTCGAACCGAGAAGTTGGTTTCCCGATCTATCACTCTGAACCAAGACACGCTGTTTGTTGGTGGGACCAAAATGAGGCTCGGTGGGCGAGGCGATGTTAGCCAAGGGCTGACTAAGGAGCAAAAGGAATACATCGAAGCCCAGACCGAGATAGGAAAGTCGCCAAGTGACAAGGATTTTAGGGCGAAATTGGAAAGGCCGCTGCTGGTCATTTATCCAATGTGGCCTAAGGTTCCAGTAGCTAAAGGTAGGCCGGGGGACAAAAAGGTTGCACCAAACTTTGTTGCTCCTGGTACCTACGTAGAGCCGATCATCGGCTTGGCTTTGTCTTTTCCACCGGGTAAGGGCGTGGAGTCGGAGAATGAAACCGTGACATATCTTGTGAATACCGTTTTTGCAAGACAGAACAGACTCTGGGAAGACGGAACCGAGTCAGAAGATGGAGAAGAATAATGTATTTAGGTCACATTTGGAATGCTTTGAAAGTTGCAGGACTTCCAGGGGCATCTCAGCGCATAAATGCAGACTCTGTACTTGCTCAGTACTGTGGCCTCAGCGCGAATTTAACACCAACATTCTTTTCGATTTCCAAGGCTGAGCCAAAAGCGTTCTCGCAAATCGCAAGCTTGAATTGCCAAAAGGTTCAAAGGGGCGATGGGTCTTGGGTGATGAGCTTGGAACTGCTCGAGGCGGATTATCTCAAGGAATTTGATTATCTGTGTTCTGAATTGTTTAGGAGTTGTGAGCATAGTTTGGACGAAAAACATGCCCTCCTCTTGCAATACCAAGCTTTTGAGGAATGGCTTTCGTTCTTTAGAAAAACACAACCATTTTCTCTAGAGAAAGCTAGAGGGCTTTTCGGTGAGCTCACATTCATGATTTCGTCGGCGAATCAAGGTGAAAAGTGGGCAGATCTAATCGCTGCGTGGATGGGGCCATTCGGTGGCCATCAAGATTTTGTATTTGAGGGCTTTAGAGCGGTGGAGGTGAAAACCATACAGCCGTCTGCGACTGAAGTGCAAATTGCATCTGAGCATCAACTTCTTTTCTCTGGGGATCTCAAACTCAGAATATATAGACTCCTGGGCTCGGAGGAGTTGAAGGCTGGTAAGTCTTTAGTCGAATTAGTTTCGTACATTGAACAACATCTTTCAATCGACGAACTCAAGGATTTCCGTAAGGGGCTGTCTGCAGTTGGCTTTGACGGGAAGGACAGCATCGTCCAAAACTCACAATTTGAAATCGGAGATGAGCTAATCGTGAATGTACATGGTGTGGATTTTCCTCGTGTAATCACAAACAATCTCAACCCAGGAGTACAGAAAGTGGAATACCGCATCACATTAGCCAATCTCGAACCCTGGGTAGTCAAAGCCGTATGAAAATCGAGGAATACCAGGGGGAGGTGCTAAATGAAATCAAGGCGAATTCTTTTAGCACGGGAGACTACGAGGCGAATAGCTTCACAGCCTTTGCTGCGCGTTGCTTACAAGACGCTAGTGAGTCACCCGACATCGAGCTCTGTCAATTTGACTTTCAGCTCAAGAATAGAAAGAGAGTACGTATCGATGGTTACGCATTCGATGAGGTTGAGAACTCAATAGTTGCTCTAATCTCCGACTACAGCCCGGTCGAGGAAATTATCACGATAACAAAGACAGAAATAGACTCTTTATTTTCTAGCCTAAAGGCGTTTATTTCGGCGGCAGCCAACAACGCTGAGAGACAGGATTTTCCGCATACTGAAGACGCCGCGCTCGTCGCTGAAAACCTTGCTAGCAACCTAAGCCGCGCATCGAAGATAAAGCTTTTCCTAGTTACAAACCGAAAATTAAGCGAGCGAGTAAAAAAGATCGAAAGCGAGACGCTGCTCGATAAAAGAGCGGATTTGGCCGTCTGGGACCTTGAGCGTTTCTATCAGCTTTATGAGTCATCACTCGGCAGAGAAGACTTGATTGTCGATATATCGAAGTGGTTGCCAGCCGGCTTGGAGGCTCTAAAAGCCCAAGATGACAACAAAGAGGTAGAGACCTTTCTTGCGGTGGTCCCTGGGGATGTTCTCGCCGAGATCTTTGACCTCTATGGCAGTCGGTTGCTTGAGGGAAATGTCCGCAGTTTTTTGTCTGCTCGTGGAAACGTAAACAAAGGTATCCGCTCAACAATTTTGTCCAAGCCTGAGCTTTTTTTACCCTTCAACAACGGCATAACAGCAACTTCGACCGGCGTAAACCTAGACCAATCAAATGGTTTGCGTATAACCGAGATTAGGGATCTACAGATAGTCAATGGGGGTCAAACCACGGCCTCGCTCTACAATTTTCTAAAAACTGAAAGAGAAAAGGCAGAAAACTTACGAAAAGTTAGCGTACAGATGAAGTTAATTGTGGTTTCTCCGGAGCTATCAGAAAAGCTGGTTCCAGACATCGCGCGTTTTGCCAATAGTCAGAACAAAGTTTCCGAGGCTGACTTTTTCTCCAATAGTCCTTTTCATCGCCGCATGGAAGAAATCTCTAAGAGAATTTATGCGCCAGGGCGAAATGGTAGCCAGATCAATACTCACTGGTTTTATGAAAGAGCTCGCGGCTCATATTTAAACGAGAAAACTAGACAGTCTGGCGTAGCGGCACAAACAAAATTCGAGCAACAAAACCCACGCGGACAAGTTATTCAAAAGACCGATTTTGCAAAATATTACAACTCTTGGCAGCAGAAACCACATGTTGTGAGCAGGGGAGCTCAAAAGAATTTTCTCGAATTTGCTGTAGGTATTTCAGAAAGATTTGAATCGGATGCTGGAAAAAGTGACTTCGGGGATGAATTTTTTAAGAGAGTCGTCGCTCTCAAGATTATTTTTGATTCGCTTCACAAATCTGTTCCAAAAACTGTGTGGTATTCGTCTGGTTACTTGGCCAACATTGTTACCTACGCTATAGCGCGTCTTAGTGCTGAGATAAAAAAGACTGGCAAGGAACTTAACTGGTCAAAAGTTTGGCACGAACAGCAAATCTCTGATTCTCTTTTAAAGAATCTGCTCGAGGCCGCGTTCTTGGCCCACCAGGCCTTGACTTTCACTCCTCGAACTCAGCAAAACGTAACGGAGTGGGCGAAAACTGAAGCGTGCTGGAAAAAATGCCTTGAAATGACTTTGGATCTCAGCGAGGAACTAATTCAAGAGCTCATTTCGGCTTCGGACGCGAAAGAGAACAGGGTCGACGAAAGAGCCAAAGCTAAGCAGTTGACCGAGATTGAAACTTTGCAACTGTTGGATACCATCGACCCCGCTTACTGGAATTCACTTCTTGGTAGCGCTCGTTTACGGCTTAGCCCATCTGAGAGATCTTTACTCACAAAGCTCATGGTTCCAAAGAGCGCGCTCTTACTGGAATACAAAATAGCTTCAAGAGTGCTAGAAGTTATTGAGAGAGCCCGTCTTGAAGGAATCGAGACTCCTTCTGTTATCACTAGCTAGTTGATGGTTCTTTCCCGCGGAGCTGTGACAAACTTGAGCCATGGCTAAAGACGTGAACCCGCCGAGAGGCATGCGCGACTTTTTGCCAGCCGAGAAGGCTAAGCGCGATCGCGTGCTCGGGGTTATCCGTGAGACATATAAGAGTCACGGATACCAAGAGATCGAAACCCCGGCCCTCGAAGACCTCAGCCGCCTAACCAGCGGCCAGGGCGGCGACAACGAGAAGCTTGCCTACCGAGTGATGAAGCGCGGCGAAGAGCTTGAGCGCGCCCTTGCCGACACCAGCGAAAACGACAACCTTGCCGACCTCGGTCTTCGATTTGACCTGACTGTTCCGCTGACTCGCTACTACGCCACCAACGCGGCCAAGCTGCCACGAGTTTTCAAGGCCATTCAAACCGGCCCAGTATGGCGTGCCGAGCGCCCACAAAAAGGCCGCTATCGCCAATTCGTTCAGTGCGACATCGACATCATTGGTGATTCATCGGCGCTCGCCGAGATTGACCTCTTGGTTTCGTCGCTAGACGCGCTTGCTGCGATTGGCATCAACGATGCGAGTATTCGCATCAACCACAGAGTTCTGCTGGCAAAACTGCTCGACGGATTGGGTGTGCCAGAAGAAGGTCGCGGTTCGGCGATGATCATCATCGACAAGCTCGACAAGATTTTTGCCGAGGGAGTGGTTGCCGAGTTGGCCGAGAAGTTTGGAGCCGAGGTTGGCGCAGCTGCGAAAGAGTGGCTCGAGACCAAGCAGTCTGAATTGCCAGTTTTGGCCGAGTTGGCCGAGATCTTTGCGGCAGTCGAAACTCGTCACCCAGGAAAGCTTCGCTTCGACCAGACTCTGGTTCGCGGCATGGGTTATTACACCGGCAGCATCTTTGAGATTGAGCACCCGGCCTCTGGTTCGTCAATCGGCGGTGGCGGTCGATACGACGGCATGGTCGGTCGCTGGACAGGCACCGATGTTGCAGCCGTTGGCATCTCAATCGGTTTCGAGCGCGTGGTTGATTTGGTTGAAGACACGGATGCCGGCCTCGGCGGGGTAGTGCTCGTGCTTGAAAACGAGTCGGCCGATGTGGTCGCTCAAGCTCTGCGTGTGCAGGCAGCTTTGATCGCCGAAGGTCGCGTGGTGCGCCTTGAGCAACGCCCTAAGAAGCTGAACCTTTTGCTCGAGTCGCTGGCCGAGCAGGGATACACCTCTTGGGCGGCAGTCGACGGCTCAGGTTCGACGCCAGAGCTCAAGCCTCTCGCTTAGCTGCCGCAAGTTCTGCACAGATTTCGCGTTGATCGCCCGCGCGTTCGCGGCCGACCTTAATCTCATGGCATGTCTTGGCATGTCATATTTCTAAATGAGAAAAAATTCACCAAACTTACTTCTCGTTTTGCACCCTTGGTGCGCATCAGGATTATGGAAAACCTCAGCAACTCACTTTCTGAGTTCGGCCCAGGAGTAGCTGCTTCGAATCTAGGACGGGCATTGGGCGGAGGGCTCTATGAATACAAGCTGGAGATTCCGCCAGAGGTGCTACTGAGGCTGTTCTTTGTTGTTGAGCAGAACTTTGTCGTTGTGATATTGAGCGCGTATGACAAGAAAGCAAACGACTCAAAGACTTGGCAAAACCGACAGATTTTGGCTGCCAGAAGAATTCAGAAAGGCATTGACAACTTATGAGATTTATCTCATAATTTCAACATGCGTAGAAAAATCAAACTCACGAGCGCCGAAGATATGCTCAAAAGGCTCTATGAGAAAAACCCGCTCACGCCCGAAGAGCGTGCCGAGGTCGATGCGAGCGTGGCCGCACATATGCAGGAGTTGCGACTGACTATCGCAATAGAAGAAGCTCGCAAGGCCAAGGGGCTCACTCAGGCTGAGTTGGGGCGATTGGCCGGGTTTGACCAGAGCGAGATCTCGAAGTTTGAAAATTCGAACTCAAACCCCACTCTGCAGACCCTCTGCAGAATCGGCGCAGCCCTCGACCTCGAACTCACCTTTCAGCCGGTCAGCCGCTAACGGCAACTTCGGCTCGGGCAACTAAACTTGAGCCGAATACAACGACGTTTTTGGCCCGTTCTGGGCACTTCCAGACAAATCCAGCACCAGTAAATAGGAGTATCCCTTGGCGAAAATCGAACAAGTAGGCGCACGCGAAATTCTTGATTCACGCGGCAACCCAACCGTTGAGGTCGAAGTTCTTCTGGAAGATGAGATTCGCGGCCGCGCAGCTGTTCCGTCAGGCGCTTCAACCGGTGCGTTCGAGGCGCACGAGCAGCGCGATGGCGACAAGGGGCGCTACATGGGCAAAGGTGTTCTAGGTGCAGTCGAAGCTGTTAACCACGAATTACACGATGCCATTGTTGGAATGGATGCTCAAGATCAACGGGCAATCGACGAGGCTCTCCTTAAAGCGGACGGCACAACAAACAAAGAGAGACTCGGCGCTAATGCGATTCTAGGAGTTTCACTTGCCGTGGCTCGCGCTGAGGCCGATTCTCAGGAGCTTGAACTCTTTCAGTACCTGGGCGAAGGCAAGGGTGTAACCCTGCCTGTTCCGCTCATGAACATCATCAACGGTGGAGCACACGCCGACACCGGAGTCGACATTCAAGAGTTCATGATTGTGCCGCTAGGCGCAGAGACTTACAGCGAAGCGCTTCGTTGGGGTGTTGAGGTTTACCACAACCTCAAGGGCTTGCTGCAGAGCAAGGGCCTCGCGACCGGTCTTGGTGACGAGGGTGGTTTCGCACCTGAGCTGCCAACCAACGCAGCCGCACTCGAACTGATTTCTGAGGCAATCGCGAAAGCCGGCTACACCCTCGGCAAAGACATCGCACTTGCGCTTGACGTTGCCGCAACCGAGTTCTACAGCGAAGCAACCGGCACCTACAAGTTCGAGGGTAAAGAGCGCACCACCGACGAAATGATTGCCTACTACACCGACTTGCTCGAGCGCTTTCCGCTGGTTTCAATCGAAGACCCGCTAGCCGAGGATGATTGGGCTGGCTGGACAAAGATGACCGCACAGCTCGGCGACAAGGTTCAGATTGTTGGCGACGACCTATACGTGACCAACCCTGCCCGCTTGCAGCGCGGCATCGACGAGAAGGCCGGCAACGCCATTCTCGTGAAAGTCAACCAGATCGGCACCCTGACCGAGACCCGCGACGCCGTTGAGCTAGCGCAGAGCAAGGGCATGAAGGCCATCATCTCGCACCGCTCGGGCGAGACCGAAGACACCTTCATCGCCGACCTAGCCGTGGCAACCAACGCCGGCCAGATCAAGACCGGTGCACCTGCCCGAAGCGAGCGCGTTGCGAAATACAACCAGTTGCTTCGAATCGAAGAAGAACTCATGGATGCTGCCGTGTACGCAGGTCGCGACGCATTCCCACGTTTCAAGAACTAGCTCATGGCACGACCTCCGGTTAGCAGACCCACTTCGCGAAAGCCCGCAGCCAAGCGGCCCGCGAAGGCGCCGAAGGGTTCCGGCCGCGCGGCCGCGCTGAGTGAAGACACACGCAACTGGATCGCCAGCAACTTCGACGCGAGAAATGCGCTGATCTTCGTGATGATTGTTGCGGGTGTCGTCACGATTGCGCCGAACGTGCAAACCTACTTCAGCTACCGCCAGCAGATTGCCGACATGGCAGCTCAGGTTGAGTCGGCAAAAGAAGCGGTTGCCGAAATGGCAGTTGAGCGCAAGCGCTGGGACGACCCCGTCTATGTTCGCTCGCAGGCTCGTCAGCGTTTGTATTACGTCTTGCCGGGTGAGGTTTCATACCTGGTCATGGATGCCGGCAGCGTAAACACGTCAGACAAGAGCGGAACAGTTGGCGCAATGCTCGCCGACAAACGCAACACTTCTGTGATCAGTTCTTCGATTCGTTCGACCAGCGAAAACTGGGTCGACGACATCATCGGCTCTGTGATTCGCGCTGGCATCGAAGAGCCGGCTACCGAAGAGCCGGCCCCCAAAGAGCAAAAGAAATAATGCCACTAACCGCCGCAACCGAGCGCGACATTGAAGTTGTAAGCGCGCAACTCGGACGACCCGCTCGAGACATAGTTGCCATCGGGTCGCGCTGCGTTTGCGGCAACCCAACCGTTGTGCAAACCAAGCCGCGGCTGGCCGACGGCACCCCGTTTCCGACGGTTTACTACCTAACTCATCCGGGGGCGACCGCCGCTGTATCGACGCTCGAGGCGACCGGGCTGATGGCCCAGTTGCAAGACCGCCTCGCGGTCGATGAGGCGTTCGCTGCCGCCTACCAGGCGGCCCACGAGGCATACATCCGTGATCGCGACCTTGTGGCCACGGACTGTGGGCTCGAGCCGGTCGACGAGGTTGCGGGCATCTCTGCCGGGGGAATGCCCGTGCGCGTCAAGTGTCTGCACGCTCTGGTTGGGCACGCGCTCGCGGCAGGGCCAGGGGTCAACCCGGTCGGCGACATCGCCCTAGAACTTTGCAGTTGGTCACCCGACCGCTGCCAGTGTGAAGTCGAAGGGTAAACTAAAGCAATGTCTAAACCACAAATTCTTATTGTCGGCGGCGGTTACGCCGGTTTCTACACAGCTAAAAAACTAGAGAAGCTCTTGCAGTCGGGCGAGGCAGACGTCACCTTGGTTGACCCGCTTCCATACATGACCTATCAGCCTTTCTTGCCTGAGGTCGTTGCCGGTTCGATCGAGCCGCGTCACGCTGTGGTTTCACTTCGCCGCCACTTGAACAAGACCAACATCATCACCGGAAAAGTAGTCAAGGTGAACCACGCCAAGAAGTTGGCAACCATCGAGGTAGTTGGCGCTCCTGATTACGAGTGGAAGTATGACCACATCGTGATGACCGCCGGTGCCGTTTCTCGCACATTCCCGATTCCTGGTGTTGCCGATGTTGCAATCGGAATGAAGACCATCGAAGAAGCGATGAACGTGCGAAACCGCATTCACAAAAACTTCGACATTGCAGCTAACTTGCCAAAGGGCCCGGCGCGCGATCGCCTGCTCACCTTCGTGGTTGTCGGTGGCGGTTTCGCCGGCATCGAGACCATCGCCGAGATGCGCTCGCTCGCAACCTACTTGCTGCGTTTCTATCCGGGCATTTCGTTTGAAGATGTTCGCTTTCACTTGATTGAGGCCATGGGTCGCATCATGCCTGAGGTCTCGCTCGAAACATCGCACTGGGTGCTCGACAACCTCGACGCCCGAAACGCCAAGGTGCACCTGAACACCCAGCTGCTCAGCGCTGTCGGCGGCAAGGTTGACCTTTCAACCGGCGAATCTTTCGAGTCAGACCTAATCGTCTGGACTGCCGGCGTGAAGGCCAACCCGTTCGTTCCAAACTCTGATCTTCCCTTGGATGAGCGCGGTCGCATCTACGCTAAGGCATCGCTTCAAGTTGCAGCTGGCGACAAGGTTGTCGAAGGTGCCTGGACTGCCGGTGACGTTTCTGCCGTGCCTGACCTTTCGGGCGACGGCGTTGGCGGCTACTGCGTTCCTAACGCTCAGCACGCGGTTCGCCAGGCCAAGTTGTTGGCGAAGAACATCGCGGCGACTATCCGTGGTGGCGAAGTTAAGAACTACTTTCACAAGAACCTCGGTGCCGTTGCCGGTCTCGGCGTTGGCGTTGGTGTTTTTCAGTGGCGCAAAGTTGCGGTCAAGGGCTTTATCGCTTGGTTGATGCACCGCGGCTATCACGGATTGGCCATGCCAATGTGGGAGCGCAAGATTCGTGTGTTCGCCGGTTGGTTCTGGAACTGGGTGCTTCGCCGCGACATCGCGTCGATCACCGCATCGCACACCCCTCGATTAGCCTTTGAGGCTTCGGCTTCACGCCCGGCTCCTGCGGCACCTGCTGCCAAGAAGCCAGCAGCGAAGAAGCCAGTCGCCAAGAAAGCTCCGGCGAAGAAGGTTGCAGCAAAGGCTCCGGTCAAAAAGTCAGCACCAAAGAAGAAGTAAACAAACTTCGATAAAAAGGGTGCCCGTGTGGCACCCTTTTTATCTAGCCCCTGTATCCCAATGGCAGAGGAAGACGACTTAAAATCGTTTCAGTGTCGGTTCGAGTCCGACCAGGGGCACAGCAAAATCTGAGTGTTCGCCGAGAGATTGCCGTGTGGCTCTTGCGAAGTCAGCAGGCTCGCCTACCATAGAGCCATGGACATCACACTATTAATCATCATCGGCGTCGTCGCCGTAATCGGCCTCTTCCTCTGGACCACCTACAACGCACTCGTTCGTCTGAACGTTCGCGTTGACGAGGCTTGGAGCGACATCACCGTTCAGC
>Ga0208083_1000275_pt1 | contig 12290 bp, 9 predicted proteins | sample LakMenEpi07Jul09_FD_150677 | JGI IMG/M metagenome (GOLD analysis project Ga0208083, IMG submission 150677) | Freshwater microbial communities from Lake Mendota, WI - 07JUL2009 deep hole epilimnion (SPAdes) | ecosystem: Environmental > Aquatic > Freshwater > Lake > Epilimnion/Euphotic zone ...
GAGGCGCACCGCCACGTCGCCGTCACCCAACGCCCCGCCCGTCAACTCGCTCAGGTTTCCTTGGCCGTCGTTGAAGGCGGCGTGCACAGCACCCTCGGCCACCCACACCACGTACCCGCCGCCCTGGTCGCCGTGGGAGACGAGGACGCCTTCGTCGCCGGGCTGATGGTCGAACTCGATGTCGATGTCGCAGGTGCGTTGCCACACGAGTCGGGAACTGCGCCAGTGGTCAAGACTCGGGGTGCCGGGGAACAACACCATGGGTTGTTCGTGCACCTTGTCCTCGGGCCGGCGCACGATCCAGCGCCACTGGCTGCCTTCATCAAGCGGGAACACGTCACCGGCCCGGGCCAACTGATCCCAGCGCGCTGCCAGTGCACTCACCCTGGCTCGGTCGGCATCCGCGAGGTTGTTGGTCTCTGTGGGGTCGATGGCGAGGTGGTAGAGCTCCCATTCATCATCGGTGAACGGTCCCGGTCCGCCACGACGGGTCACCACCTCCCAGCCGTCGCGGTAGAGACCGCGGTGGCCGGCGAGTTCGTAGAGCTGTTCGGTGCGCACCTCAGGATGGGTGGGGTCGGTGAGCACACCGGTGAGCGTCACGCCGTCAGGTGTGCGCGTCGGCACGCCGTTGCGCACTTCGGGTTGGGTGACGCCGACCAACTCGGAAATGGTGGGCCACAGGTCGCTGCAGTGGGCGTACTGGTGACGCAGGCCCGTCACCACGGCGTGGTCTCCGCTGACATCGCTTCCGACGTGGACGATGCAGGGGACCTGGTGCCCACCGGCGTGGGTGTTGCGTTTGTAGAGACGGAACGGGGTGTTTGACGCCATCGCCCATCCACGCGGGTAGTGGCTCATGGTCTGAGGCCCACCAATGAGGTCAATGCGGGCGAGGTCGCTTGACAACTCAGCACCGTCGGCGCCGACCTGGGTGGCGAGATGGTTGTAGTAGTTCGTGGTGCCGTTGGTTTCGCCTTCGCGGCTGGCGCCGTTATCGGACATGAACACCAGCACCGTGTTGTCCCATTCGCCGAGCTGTTCGAGGGCGGCGCGCACCTGACCGACGCTGCGGTCAAGGTGGGTGACCATGGCGGCGTACGCCGTCATGTAGGTGGCGAACAGTCGTTGTGCGTCGGCGGAGAGCTCGTCCCACGCCACCACCTCGTCACCGGGTTCGCTGTTGCGCTCGGGCAGGGTGGCGTCAGCGGACACGATGCCGAGTTCAACCTGGCGGGCATGACGTCGGGCGCGGATCTCGTCCCACCCGCAGTCGTACACCGATGCGAACCTGGCCATGTCCTCGGCGCGGGCGTGCAGAGGAGCGTGTGCGGCGGGGTGAGCGAGGTACAACAAGAACGGCTGGTCGGGACGCACCGCTTTGCGTTGGCGGACCATGGCGATGGCCTGGTCGGTGAGGTCATCAGTGAGGTGGTAACCCTCGGGGTAGGTGTCGATGTCGAGATGGGTGTTGTCGGCAACGAGTTGGTGGGGGTGGTGCAGGTTGGTGAAGGCGTCAAGGATCCCGTAGAAGCGCTCGAATCCTCTCTGGCACGGCCACGAATGCATGGGGCCGGCCGCTGAGGTGTCGGCGTCTCGGCACAGGTGCCATTTCCCGACACACATCGTCGCCCACCCGGCGTCACGCAACGCTTCGGCCATGGTCACCACGTCGTCAGCGAGTTCGGCCCGGTACCCGGGGAACCCGGGGTCGTCCTGAGCGACGTGCCCGACTCCGGCACGGTGGGGGAGCAACCCGGTGAGCAGGGCGGCGCGGGTCGGTGAGCACATGGGGGCCGAGTGGAAGTTGGTGAACTGCACCCCTTCGGCGGCGAGTCGGTCCAGGTTCGGGGTGGGGATCTCCGAACCCTGACACCCGAGGTCGGCGTACCCGACGTCGTCAACGAGGATCACCACCACGTTGGGGGCACCCTTGGGTGCTGCGGGCCGGGCCGGCCACTGCGGGTCCGATGCCGCCATGGTGGTGCCGATGTGCTGCATGTCACCCCCCGGCGTCCCCACGCTGGGGTTTCGCCTTGTGTGGCTCCCGCCTCTCGAATGGGTCGGGAAGCCCTCGCCGCCAGTACCTTTGGGGATCTAACGTAGCGTCAGATTCCGAGACCAAGGGGATGACATGGCCGGAGATGCACAGTCTGTGGTGGCCGAACTCGGTTACCGACCGTTCGATTGCGACAACCACTACTACGAGGCGCTCGACGCCTTCACCCGGCACCTCGACCCCTCCTTGGGCCAGCGTTGTGTGCAGTGGTGCGACATCGACGGCCGCAAGTACCAGGTGGTGGGTGGCCGGGTGTTCCGCGGCGTGGTGAACCCCACGTTTGATCCCGTCGCCCCCGCCGGTGCGCTCCACGACTACTTCCGGGGCAACCCCGAAGGTCGCCAGCCATGGGAGTTCCTCGCCGCACGTGAACGCATCAACCCCGCCTACCGGGATCGCGACGCCCGCATCGCCACCCTTGACGAGCACGGTCTTGACGGCGTGTGGCTGTTCCCGACCCTTGGCATGTTGTACGAGGAAGCCCTCAAGCACGACCCCGAAGGGGTGGCGTTGACCTTCACGGCGTTCAACCGCTGGTTGTTGGAGGACTGGGGGTTCGGCGCCGACGGCAAGATTTTCGCCGGGCCGTACCTGAGCCTCGCTGATGTCGACTGGGCGTGCTCGGAGCTTGACTGGGCGCTCGACAACGGCGCTCACGTGATCGTGATGCGTGCCGCTGCGCCCATCACCGTGACCGGTCAGCGGTCACCGTTCGACCCGTCGTTCGACCCGTTCTGGGCCCGGGTCAACGAGGCCGGTATCCCCGTGGTGATCCACGCCGGTGACAGCGGCTACAGCTCGCACGGTTACGCCGATGACGGGTTCTCCTCGGCGCTTTCGGGCGGCTGGGGTCCGTCGATCAAAGCGTTCGCCATCGAGCGGGCGGCGGGCGATTTCATCATCACCTCGGTGTTCGCCAAGTTGTTCGAACGGTTCCCGAACCTGCGGATGGCGTCAGTGGAGAACGGTTCGGGGTTCCTGCCCGACATGGTCAAGAAGTTGTCGTCCACCCACCACAAGATGCCCGGGTTTTTCGGGACTCACCCGGTGGAGACGCTGCGGAACCACTGGTGGATCAACCCGTTCTGGGAGGACGACGCTGCGGAGGTGGTCGAACTCATGGGTGCCGACCGGGTGATTTTCGGCAGTGACTGGCCGCACATTGAAGGGATGCCCGAACCGCTCGTGTACGTCGACGAACTCAAGACGTTCGATGACGCCACCAAGCGTCGCATCCTGCGAGACAACGTTCTCGAACTCAACACCCCACGACCCGCCTGAGCGCCGTGTTCACCATTGGTTCCGACCGGCGCGTCGTCGGGCTGCAACTGCCGGTGCAGGCACGCAGCACCTACTTCGTTGCCGAGTGGGAACGCACTGCCGGGCCGACCGAGATGGCGGCGGTGGCCAAAGCCGCTGACGACTCGGGCTTCGGTTACGTCGGGGTGTGTGACCATGTGGCGCTACCCGAAGCGGTGGCGGACTCCATGGGGTACCACTGGGTGGACCCCATCGCCACCCTCGGGTGGTTGGCGGCCCAGACCACCAACGTGCGGCTCCTCACCCACGTGTACGTGCTGCCTTACCGACACCCCCGTCTCGCCGCCAAACAGTTCGCCACCCTCGACGACCTCTCTGGTGGTCGGGTGATCTGTGGGGTGGGCGCCGGGCACGTCGAAGCCGAGTTCGACCTGCTCGGTGTCGAGTTCGCCGGCCGGGGAGCGGACATGGACACTGGTGTTACCGAACTCGCCGAACTGTTGGCCAATGAGGTGGTGGACGGATTCGGGGCGTTGCCCCGCCCGGTGCAGACCCCACGCCCACCGATCTGGTTGGCCGGGTCGTCAGCCCCAGCAATTCGTCGCGCCGCCCGACTTGGCGACGGCTGGTTGCCCCAAGGCCCCGCCACCATTGAGGCCCTGGCGCTGCTCACCGCTGAACGTGAACGCCTGGGACGTGACGGGGAACCGTTCGCCGTGGGCACCATCACCCCGTTCCTCTACGTCGGTGACGCCAGCTGGGATCTGCCGGCGGACACCGTGCACGGATCAGCGCAACAGGTCGCCGAACAGCTCGCAGCGCTCGTACCCGAAGCGGTGAACCAGATCCAGGTCCGGTTCCGGGCTCGCGACGTCAACGAGATGTGTGACCAGGTGACGGCGTTCGGCGAGGGCGTTCTTGAGGCATTGACCACGATGTGACGTCACCGGCTGGGGGGCCGGTGACACGACACGACAACGACGGGGGGACCCATGGCACACGACCAATCACCACTGAGTGCACTCGATGACTATCCGCTGCACCAGGTGGCCCAACCCATGCGGCACGTCGGCACCAGCGACCGCAACTTCTACGACCGGTACTACTTCAACGGGTTCTCCCACGACGGGTCGGCCATGTTCATCATGGGTCTCGGCGTGTACCCCAACCTCGGGGTGATGGACTCGTTTTTGGTGGTGCTCACCGACGGCCAGCACCGGGTGGTGCGCTCATCACGCGAACTCGACGGTGCTGACCGGCTCGCCCCAAGCGTGGGGCCGTTGTCGATCGAGGTGCTTGAACCCCTCCGACGTCTGCGGGTGCGTTGCGCCCCCAACGAGTGGGGCGTGGACCTCGACGCCACGTGGACGGGTTCGATTCCCGCCCATCCCGAACCACCTCACCAGATGCGTGAACACGGCCGGGCCATCTTCGATTCGTACCGCATGGCCCAAACCGGCGGGTGGGACGGGACGCTCACCACCCCTGAAGGCACGTTCACGCTCACCGACGCCACCTGGTGGGGAACCCGGGACCGCTCGTGGGGGGTGCGACCCGTCGGGGAGGCGGAACCGCCGGGGATTCGAGCCCAGGACCCGCCGTCATGGTTCTGGATCTACGCTCCCATCCGTTTCGCCGACCACTCGATCATCCTGATCATGCAAGAGACCGTGGACGGCACCCGGATCCTTGAAGAAGCGGTGCGCATCGACGCTGACGGCACCACGACGCATCTCGGGCGACCCGACCACGACCTCACGTTCGCTCCCGGCACCCGGCGGGCCACCGGGGGCACCCTCACCACCACGGGTGACTCACTTGCGGGCACCAGTGGTCTCGTCATCACCGCTGAAGCGCTCATCCCCCTCTATGTCGGCATTGGGACGGGATATGGGTTCGACGCTGACTGGCGGCACGGCATGTGGCAGGGACCCCAAGTCACCCAAGGCGTCCACATTGACACCACCACCCCGGAAGGGGCGGCCCGGCTCATGGGCATCGTGGACAGCGGTGCCCGCTTCACCTACCACGACGGCACCCGGGACCAGGTGGGGTACGGCCTGTTCGAAACCATGGTCATCGGACCCCACGAGCGTTACGGCTTCGCCGACCTGTTCGACGGGTGGGGCGACACAGACAAGGAGAACCCATGACCCGCACGTTCCAGCTCGCTGACGTCATCGAACTGATGGCGGACACGGTTCCCGACCGTGAAGCGCTCGTCACCGACACCCGGTCCATCACGTACGGCGAACTCGACGAACGCACCACCCGTCTCGCCAACCACCTCGCCTCGTTGGGGGTGGGCCGCGGGGACCGGGTCGGGATCCACGCCATGAACTGTCCGGAATGGGTTGAGGCCTTCTACGGCGCCATGAAACTTGGCGCCGTACCGGTGAACGTGAACTTCCGGTATGTCGCCGACGAGTTGCGGTACCTGTACGCCGACGCCGGATGTGTGGCCACCGTGGTGGCGCCCGAGTTCGAAGCAGTGCTCGACGAGATCGCCGGCGACCTGCCCGATCTCGCACATCGCATCGTGCTGGGCGAGCCGTATGAGGCGGCGTTGGCGGCAGCGTCCGCGGAGCGGTCGTTCGAACCCCGTTCGCCTGATGATCTGTACCTCATCTACACCGGTGGCACCACCGGTATGCCCAAGGGCGTCATGTGGCGCCACGAAGACCTGATCTTCGGGGCCATGAACGCCTCTCGGTTGAAGATGCCGGCGGAGAACCCCGAGCAGTTCGCCACAGAGGCGGCCGCCAACCCAGGAGCGTTGCGGCTCATGGCGCTCGGACCGATGATGCACGGCGGTGGGCAGTGGGTGATGGGCAACGCCCATGTGGCCGGCGGCACCCTGGTGCTGTACTGCGGGCGCCGGTTCGACCCCGACGCCGTGTGGGACCTCGTCGAGGCCGCCGGGGTGCACTCGGTGGGAACCATCGGCGACGCCATGGCTCGACCTCTCGCTGAGGCGCTTGCGAACCCGACCCGCGACCGGGACCTGTCGTCGGTGATCAGCATCGGGAACGGTGGGGCACCACTCACGGCCAAAGTGCGTGAACAGTTGCGGGAGGTGCTGCCCCCCAACGTCATCATTTTGGACAGTTACGGAGCGTCGGAGACGGGGGCGGCCACCGCCCGCTACGACACCGGTGAAGGCCACTCGTCCCCACGTTTCGACGCCAACGAGGACACCACCGTGTTGAGCGACGACGGTCGGGTGTGCGGTGTGGGCGAAGTCGGGATGCTGGCGCGCAAGGGCTACATCCCCCTCGGCTACTGGAACGACCCGGTCAAGACCGCTGCCACGTTCAAAGAGGTGGACGGCCAGCGTTGGGTCATCCCCGGGGACTACGCCCGGTTCGAAGACGACGGGTCCATCTCGCTTTTGGGTCGCGGGTCGGTGTCGATCAACACCGGTGGGGAAAAGGTGTACCCCGAGGAAGTTGAAGCCGCCCTCATGCACCACCCTGCGGTGTTCGACGCTGTGGTGGTCGGCACCCCGTCAGAACGCTGGGGGGAACAGGTCACCGCCCTCGTGCAGATCCGCGACGGTCACGTCGGTGACGTTGACGAGATCCGTGACACGTGCCGTCGCCATGTGGCGGACTACAAGGTGCCCAAGGACGTCATCGTGGTGGACAAGGTGGTTCGGACCCCAGTGGGCAAAGCGGACTACGTGTGGGCGAAACGCACCGCAGCGGAACTGCTCAACCTCGACGTGTGAACCATTCCGAGGGGTCCCGGCCGAGGTCCCGCAGACGTTTGGACACCTGCACCGGCATCTCAACGTCGTCGCCTCGGCGGATTTTCGCCACGAACTCGGACTCGTCGTCCCAGACGTGACAGGTGTTGAGGTTCGGGGCGATGAACATTTCGCGCATCTCAGGGGTGATCTCGCCACGAGGCGGATCACCGAGTTCACGCGACTTCGCCACCCGCATCGACCAGTTGCACTGAATGGCGACCGGCGCCATGGCGGCGAGTAACGCCGTGATGTGGGTGCAGCCTCTCGGACCCCCGAACAGTTCGCGGATCTTGTTGTTGAACCCGCGGGCGATGGAGATGCCGACGAGTTTTTCGTACGTGGGGGCGATGTCGGGGCACATCGACTGAGGGTGCACCTCAAAGACCGCTCGGGCGTCGGTGATCTCGAGACTCGGCCACGAAATCGTGAGTTCCACCACCATGTGGTGGATGGGCAGCACGTCGGGGTCTTCGTCAATGTAGAGACCCGGTGGTTTCGTGTCTCGCACCGCCCCCCGCAACAGGATCGTGCCGTCATCGATCTTGAACGCCCGCACCTGGTAGTCACGGGTATGCAGCGGCTGCAGGTCGGGGTCCGGGGGCAGCAGATCGTCGTTCATGGGTTCACCGTAGGCGTTGGGAGCTCGGGCGGGTCACCAGTACTCGGCCATGATCTCGACCGCCCAGGCCGGTTCGGTGACCGTTCCCTGCGGTGCAAATCCAGACATGTGTGGTTTGAGGTCGAGTACCGGTGAACCATCAATAGCGTCAAGCCCACGAACCACGATCGTCGTTCCCTCGACCGCTTCGATTTGGCAGGTGGAGACGCCGAGCCGGTTCGGTCGCACCCGTCCTCGCTGAGCGAAGATCCCAACCTCGGGCCAGTCGGCGCGTCCCCGGGGGCGACGGGTGTCGATCACGACGTCGTGTTCGTCGACGAGATGGAACACGAAAATGACATCAAGGTGGGAGAACTCGCTGAGCCCGGCGAGGGCGTCAGCACCGAAGCGCTCAGTCAGTTCGATGCGACAGGTCTCGGCCCCCCAGTGGTCATCGATGGGTTGGCGTCGTCCTCCGCGCACGAATGCGACTGGCTCGAGGTTCGTGTACTCGCTTCCGCCCACCTCAGGGCCGGGGGTGGATCCCACTCGCCAGGCTCAGATCTCGGCCAGTAGGCGCCCGAGGTGAGCCAGCGACGGGGTTCCCGAACCGAGCTGCAACTCGAGTTGCTTGTGCAACAAGAAGAACCGGTGCAGGGGGTAGTCGCGGTCCACACCGAACCCACCGTGGAGGTGGTGGGCGGCATGCACAACTCTCCAACCCGCTTCAGCCGCCTGGTACTTGGCGGCCAGCAACTGTTCGGCACAGGGCAGACCTTCTGACATGCGCCACGCTGCCTGCCAGGCGGTGAGGCGGATGGCTTCGGTGTCGATGTAGGCGTCACCGGTGCGCTGACTGACCGCTTGGAGCGACGCGATGGGTTTGCCGAACTGGTGGCGTTCCACGGTGTAGGTGGCGGTGAGTGCGAGCGCTGCGGCGCACGCCCCCGACGTCATGACACACGCGGCGGAGATCCCTCGCCACAGCAGCGCCTCAACCGCTTCGGGGCCTCCGAGACGGACCCCCGGGGCGTTGTTGAACGTGACCCGGGCCTCGGGGACCTTGGTCGTGGTGTCAGCGCGTTCAACGCTGACCCCCGACGCGCCGGCGTCAACGAGGTACAGGCCGTCTGCGGTGGTGACAACGAACGCCGAGGCAATGGTTCCCGACGGCACGCACACCTTGACGCCTGTCACCTGATCACCGGTTGCGGTGGCGGTGGGGGAGAAGGGGTCCCCGACGGGTTCGTGTACTGCGGCGGTCACGACCGTTGAACCCTCAGCCACGGCGCGTTGCAGTTCCGGTTGGCTGTCGAGCGCCGGTCCGGCGAGCGCCATGACGGCGAGCGCAGGGATCGCCGCCGCGGTGCGCCCGACTTCTTCAAGGACCACACAGGTCTCAAGCCAGCCGAAACCGCCACCGCCTGAGGATTCAGGCAACGAGATGCCGACAAGACCGGCGGTGGCGAGCGCCGCCCACAGGTCCATGTCCACACCGCTGTCACTTGCCGTGATGGCTTTGGCCCGTTCCGGGGTGGTGGCGTCACCGAGGATGCGTGCTGCGAGTTCGCGCAGTTCGTTCTGTTCAGAGGTCAGTGAGAAATCCATTAGCGGGCCGCCCGTGGGAATCCGAGGGAGAACATGGTGATCAGGTCGCGTTGCAACTCGTTGGTGCCGCCACCGAACGTGAGGATGAGCATGCCCCGATACAGCATCTCGAGGCGTGAGGCGAGCACCGCCCCGGGGGTGCCTTCCTCGAGGTAGGCGACGGGCCCGAGGATCTCCATGAGGAGTCGGAACGCCTCGAGGTAGTACTCAGTGCCGAACACCTTGATGGCGGAGCAGTGACCGACATCGAGGACGCCTTGGGTGGCTTCCCACGACACCTGCCAGTTCATGAGACGCAACACCTCAAGGTCGCTGAACACCCGGGCCAGGTTCAACTGCACCCAGTCCTGATCAATGATGCGGCGACCGTCAGGGAGGTGCGTGTCCGCCGCCCACTGACGGATGTCGGTGAAGGCTCGTTCGATCACGCCCGTTGAGCACAACGTGACCCGTTCGTGGTTCAACTGGTTGGTGATCAACGTCCACCCGTTGTTTTCACCGCCCACACAGTTGCCAACCGGCACCCGAACGCTGTCGAAGTACACGGCGTTGATGTCGTGTTCACCGATGAGATGCAACGGCGAGACGGTGATGCCGGGTGAATCCATGGGCACCACCAGAATCGAGATGCCTTTGTGCTTCTTCCACGGTTCGCCGGCCGCTTCCGCCTCGGCCTCTGTGGGTCCGGTGCGTACCGCCAACCAGCAGTAATCGGCATCGCTCGACAGACTCGTCCACATTTTCTGGCCGGTCACCACGTACTCGTCACCGTCACGCACCGCCCGGGTGGCAAGTGCGGCGAGGTCACTGCCGGCCTGGGGTTCGCTGTAGCCGATGCAGAAGTGGATGTCGCCTGAGAGGATGCGGGGCAGGTACTCGGCCCGCTGCTCGTCGTTCCCGAAGTTCATGAGGGTCGGGCCCACCGTGTTGATGGTCAACATCGGTACCGGCGCACCGGCCCGCATCGACTCATCAAAGAAGATGAACTGCTCGATGGCGCTGAGACCTTTGCCTCCGTACTGGGTGGGCCAACCCACCCCAGCCCAGCCGTCGGCACACATCTGTTTCCACACGCCTCGCATCACCGGCCCGACACCGTGGGCGTCGGCGAGATCGGCGCGTGTCTGGTCGTCGAGCAGCTGTGCGTAGTAGTCACGCAACTCGGTGCGCATGGCCTGCTGCTCGGTGGTGTAGCCCAGTTCCATCCTTGGTCCCCCTGGCATCGATCCGTTTCTGACGGAGCGTCAGAACCCTAGCGCGACCCCCGGGGTCGGCGGTTAGGGTGGCGGCCCATGGGGGATCTGAAACTGGGTTGGCACATTGGGTACTGGGGTCGCTCCATGCCCGTTGGCGTGGAAGACACCATTGTTGAGGTGGAACGCCTCGGGTTCGATTCGGTGTGGACCGCCGAATCATGGGGGTCTGACGTCATCTCACCTCTTGCCTGGTGGGGGTCACGCACCACCAAGCTGCGTCTGGGCACCAATGTCATGCAGTTGTCGGCGCGCACACCGGCGGCGGCGGCCATGGCGGCGGTCACCATGGATCACCTCTCCGGCGGGCGGTTCTGCCTTGGTCTCGGAGTCAGTGGGCCCCAGGTGGTGGAGGGCTGGTACGGCCAGCGGTTCAACCGGCCACTGGCGAGAACCCGCGAATACATCGACATCATCCGGCGCATCCTCGAACGCGAACAGCGCCTCACCAACGACGGACCCGAATACCCGATCCCCGCCGTCGGCGGCACGGGTCTCGGCAAGGCGCTCAACATCATGACCCACCCGGTGCGCACCGACCTGCCCATCTTCATGGGTGCCGAAGGACCCAAGAACGTCGCCCTGGCGGCCGAAATCGCTGACGGCTGGTTCCCGATCTTCTACGCCCCCCGGCACGAAGAGCTCTACGCCCCACACCTCGCCGAAGGGTTCGCTCGACCCACCGCACGACGCACACCTGACGACTTTGAGGTGCTCGCCATGGTGAACGTCGTAATCAACGACGACCTCGCAGCCGCCTATGACGCCATGCGACCGATATTGGCGCTGTATGTCGGTGGCATGGGGGCCAAGGAAGCGAACTTCCACGCTGACGTGTTCCGCCGGCTCGGGTACGGCGAGGCGGTCGACAAGATTCAGGACCTGTACCTCAACGGTCAGCAGGCTGATGCGGTGGCGGCGGTGCCGGACGCCATGGTGGACGAGATCTGTCTCGTCGGACCTGCAGCAAAGATCCGTGACGACCTTGAAGCGTGGCGGGAGAGCCGGGTCACGACGATGCTCGTTGGTGGGCCACCTGAGACGTTGCGGCAGGTGGCGGAGCTGGTGCTGGGGTGATCGGTCGGGGGGATCTCAGGGCGGTGTCTGAGTCCTCTATTGGAATTGGCAAGTGGACGGAGATGTGTTGCTCGGGCCTAGTCAAGATCTGCAGATCGTAGGTTTGCCCTCACCTGACTGAGCACCAAGACCAGTGCACCGAAGGCAAGTGCTGAGCAGGTAAGCGCGCCTGTAGTGAAGATGAAATCATTGCGTGCAAGGGCGAGCAGGTCGGTGTCGCTCCCTGCTGCGATCAAAGCTGGTGGCTGCGTCTGTGCTGTGGCGAGGAAGCGAAACACAATCCACCCGATGAATCCTGCCCACCAGACAAGGATCTTCATGTCCGGTGCCGACTTCCAATTCATGAGCGGTTGACGGTTGTCAATCGCTGAGGAGATGTTGAAGATCTCGGACGCCACTAGGAACGGAATCGCGAGATTAGCTAAAGGAATGAAGAACCCACCAACGGCCCAGCCCTTCGACCAGGTTCGACCGGTCGCACCCGATAGTTCGACCGACTTGTACGCGTTGTACAGCCAGAAAAATAGCAGTAGCGAGAGGGCAATCCAGAGAATTGTCCCAAGGTTCTCGAGCTCTCTAACAAGCGTCTCGGTGTCTCGTAGGCGCCGCAATGCCGAAATCCGGGCGCTCTCCCCCGGTTCCTTGATCGACCGAGCGAACTGATCGGTTTGGACGACCGCAATG
>Ga0208083_1000276_pt1 | contig 12271 bp, 21 predicted proteins | sample LakMenEpi07Jul09_FD_150677 | JGI IMG/M metagenome (GOLD analysis project Ga0208083, IMG submission 150677) | Freshwater microbial communities from Lake Mendota, WI - 07JUL2009 deep hole epilimnion (SPAdes) | ecosystem: Environmental > Aquatic > Freshwater > Lake > Epilimnion/Euphotic zone ...
AAATCCTTGGTCCGGAAGTGATAAACCGGTGGCTCTTCGTGCATGTTTCGACCAATACCGTGGCCGACGTAATCTTCCAAGATTCCGTATTTTCCCTGAGCATCGATGTAATCCTCGATTGCAGCACCAACTTCATTCAAGCGCTCGGCTTTAGCTAAAGCAGCAATTCCTGCCCATAGTGAACCTTCGGTAACACGAGATAGTTCAATTCTTTGTTTTACCTTGTCAGTTTCAGGAACTGAACCATCCGTATTTGGAACGATGATGGTTATGGCGCTGTCGCCATTCCAACCATCAATTTCAGCTCCGCAATCAACCGACAGAATATCCCCCGCTTCCAGGATTCTTTCCGGAGCTGGGATACCGTGCACAACCTCGTGATTTATCGATGCGCAGATGGTGTGGTTATAGCCTGCAACCAATTGGAAGTTTGAGTGAGCACCGAACGATTCAATTGTTTCGTTGGCAATTCGATCAAGATCTAAAGTGGAAACTCCTGCAACGCAAGCCTCGCGAACAGCTTCTAATGCTTTGGCTGTGATTAGGCCTGCTTTACGCATGGCAATAAATTGCTCAGGGGTTTTTAGTTCAAAATCAGAGCGGGACATTTTTTAGCTCTGGTTCTTGGCGTTGAGGGCTTCCACGATTCGGGAAGTCACCTCATCAATTTCGCCAAGGCCATCAACCATGATCAATAAACCACGAGCTGCATACAAACTAATTAGCGGTGCGGTCTGATCTTCATAGATAGCCATGCGGTTTCTAATGACATCTTCGGTGTCATCAGATCTTCCCTGATCAATTGCGCGCTTGGCCAAACGCCTGACAACCTCGTCGGTGTCAGCGGTTAGCTGAATCACTGCATCAAGGGATGAATTTGTTTCTCTCAAGATGTCGTCAAGTTCGTTTACCTGATCTGCAGTTCTTGGGTAGCCATCGAGTAGGAATCCATTTACGCAGTCTGGGTTTTGCAGGCGATCGCGAACCAACTTGTTGGTTAGATCATCCGGAACGTAAGCACCGCGGTCCATGTATGACTTAGCCTCAAGGCCAAGTGGAGTTTCGTTTTTGACGTTCGCGCGAAAGATATCCCCGGTTGATATTGCTGGGATACCAAAGACTTCTGAAAGTTTTGAAGCCTGAGTTCCCTTGCCGGCCCCAGGGGGACCAATCAAGAGAAGCTTCATCATTTCAGAAGACCGTCGTAGTTGCGCTGCTGCATCTGAGCGCTGATCTGCTTCACTGTCTCAAGTCCAACACCAACGATGATCAAGATAGAAGTTCCACCGAATGGGAAGTTCTGGTTGGCGCCAACTAGAGAGAAGGCAATAAGTGGAATCAAAGCGATCAAACCTAGGTAAATCGAACCTGGGAATGTCACACGAGAAATCACAAACTCCAGAAACTCAGTGGTTGGTCGTCCGGCACGAATACCAGGGATAAAGCCGCCGTACTTTTTCATGTTGTCTGACACTTCTTCAGGGTTGAAGGTAATCGCAACATAGAAGTATGTGAAACCAATAATCAATAGGAAGTACAGCGCCATGTAAAGCGGGTGATCTCCCTGAGTCAAATAATTAGAAACCCACTGCACCCAAGGATCAACTCTTCCTTCAGCATCTGGCTGGTTGAACTGAGCAATCAAAGCTGGAAGGTATAGCAAGCTCGAAGCAAAGATAACCGGGATAACTCCAGCCATGTTTACCTTGATTGGGATGTAGGTAGCCTGGCCACCGTAAGTTCTTCTTCCAACCATGCGCTTTGCGTACTGAACCGGAACACGTCTTTGAGACTGCTCCACTAGAACAACCAAGCCAACGATTCCAACTCCAACCACGATTACAACAATCAGAGTCTCAATTGAGCGAGTCTCAGCGATTGCCAAAAGGGATGCTGGGAATGAAGATGCAATCGAAGCAAAGATTAGAAGCGACATACCGTTTCCAACACCGCGCTCAGTGATTAGCTCACCCATCCACATGATCAAACCGGTTCCGGCAGTCATGGTGATAACCATCATGGTGATCGCCAGTGGAGACGAATCAGTCAAAATCGGAAGCACACAGTCAGCTCCAAACAAGGCTCCCTGACGGGCAACGGCAATCAAGGTAGTTGACTGAAGAAGACCAAGAGCGATGGTTAGGTAGCGGGTGTACTGGGTCAAAATTGCCTGACCAGACTGACCTTCTTTGTGCAGAGCCTCAAAGCGAGGGATAACAACGCGAAGTAGCTGGGTGATAATCGATGCCGTGATGTAAGGCATGATTCCAAGAGCAAAGATAGAAAGTTGAAGCAGCGCTCCACCGGAGAACAGGTTCACCAGTTCGTACAAACCAGAAGTGTTGTTGGTTTGTGCCAAACACTGCTGCACGTTGCCATAGTCAACGTAAGGAGCAGGGATGAAAGAGCCCAAGCGGAAAACAGCGACGATAGCCAGGGTGAAAAACAGCTTGCGTCTTAGATCCGGTGTGCGAAACGCACGAATCACGGCATTAATCAACTTGGGCCTCCTGGCTAAGTGCTATTTGCTAACGGAACCGCCGGCAGCCAAAATCTTTGATTTTGCCTGCTCGGAGACCTTGTCAACCTTTATATCTAGCTTAACTGAGATGTCTCCTGAGCCCAGAACCTTAACAGGCTCGTTGCTTCGTACTAGACCCTTGTTCACTAGATCAGCGATTGTTACAGCGCCACCTTGTGGGAAGTGCTCAGCAAGCTTTTCTAGGTTTACAACCTGGTACTCAACTCTGAATGGGTTCTTGAAACCACGAAGCTTTGGAGTTCTCATTACTAGACGAACACCTCCACCTTCGAAGCCTGGACGAACCTGGTATCTCGCCTTAGTTCCCTTGGTTCCACGACCGGAAGTCTTACCCTTAGAAGCTTCACCACGACCAACACGAATGCGGTCTTTCTTTGATCCAGGTGCTGGACGAAGGTGGTGCAACTTCAGAATTGGAGACTTATCTGCTGGCTCAGCCTTTTTCTTCTTTGACTTTGCCTGACGCTCAAGCTTGACAACCTTCTCGACCTTTGGCGCAGCCGCAGGCTTCTCAGTTGCTAGCTCGGTAGCTTTAGCTGCTGGCTTTTCAGCAGCAGCTTTCGCAGCAGCAGGCTTCTTCGCAGCAGCAGGCTTAGCGGCAGTCTTGGCAGCAGGCTTCTTCTCAGCAGCAGGCTTCTTCGCAGCAGCAGGCTTTGCGGCCGCTGGCTTCTTTGCTGCTGGCTTTTTTTCTTCAGCCATTAGTTGATCTCCTCGACTACTACTAGGTGGGCAACGGTCTTAACCATGCCGCGAACTACCGGTGAATCCTCTTTGACGACAATGTCGCCAATTCGCTTCAGCCCAAGGCTGCGAAGAGTGTGGACCTGGTTAGGTCTCTCACTGATCTTTGACTTGATCTGGGTGACTTTTAGACGGGCAGCCATTTTCTCTAGACAGCCTTTCTTTGCTCGCGAAGTAGTCCCGCAGGAACAACTTCCTCAACCGACAAACCACGACGAGCTGCAACTGCGGCTGGCTCTTCGAGCTGACGCAGTGCTGCAACGGTGGCGTGAACGATGTTTAGGGTGTTTGAAGATCCGAGTGACTTAGAAAGTACATCGTGGATTCCAGCACACTCCAAAACTGCGCGAACTGGACCACCGGCGATAACACCGGTACCAGCGGATGCTGGGCGAAGAAGTACAACACCGGCAGCTGCTTCACCCTGAACTGGGTGAGGAATGGTGTTTCCAACGCGAGGAACGCGGAAGAAGCTCTTCTTAGCTTCTTCAACTCCCTTAGCGATAGCTGCTGGAACTTCCTTAGCCTTGCCGTAGCCAACTCCGACCATGCCGTTGCCGTCGCCGACAACTACAAGTGCAGTGAAGCTAAAGCGGCGTCCACCCTTTACAACCTTAGAAACGCGGTTGATTGTTACAACGCGCTCCAAAAATTGGCTCTTGGTTTCTTCGCGGTCGCGACGCTCTCCACGTGGTGCACGATCTCTCGATCCACGACGAGCTTCACGCTCTGCTGGCTCAACGGCTACAGCGGTAGCAGTTGCGGCACTAGCATCGGTTGTTTCCAAGTTAGTCTCCTTGTTTTCTTCGCTCATAGCTTCAGGCCTCCCTCGCGGGCTGCATCAGCAACTGCCTGAATGCGACCGGCATACTTGTTTCCTCCGCGGTCAAAGACCACTTCGGCGATACCGGCCTTCTTGGCGCGATCTGCGATGGCGGCACCAATCTTGGCTGCCTTCTCAGTCTTGTCACCCTTCAGGGTTCTGAAATCTTTTTCCATGGTCGAAGCTGACGCCAGGGTTACACCCTTAGTGTCATCAACTAGCTGGACAAGCATGTGACGAGCGGAGCGAGTGACCACCATGCGTGGACGCATCGCGTCTCCCGAGATCTTCTTACGAATTCTTAGGTGACGACGGACACGAGCTGCTGTTGAGCTCTTTCCGCGGAGTTTAGGAATTAGACCCATGATTATTTACCACTCTTTCCGGCCTTGCGACGAACAACTTCGCCGGCGTATCGAACACCCTTGCCCTTGTATGGCTCTGGCTTACGAAGCTTGCGGATGTTGGCTGCAACTTCTCCAACGGCCTGCTTGTCAATTCCCGAAACAACAATCTTGGTGTTTCCCTCAACAGCGAATGAGATTCCTGCTGGTGGGTTCACGGTGATTGAGTGCGAGTAGCCAAGTGCAAACTCAAGTGCTTGTCCCTTAGCTGCTACACGGAAACCGGTACCAACAATCTCAAGTGCCTTTGTGTAGCCTTGGGTCACTCCGATGATCTGGTTAGCAATAAGTGTGCGGGTAAGTCCGTGCAGTGAGCGAGATACTCTCTCGTCGTCTGGACGGGTCACGATTACCTGACCGTCAGCCAGGGCAACTGTGATTGGAGAAGAAACGGTTAGCTGCAGCTGACCCTTAGGGCCCTTTACAGATACGTCTGCTCCAGAAATGTTAACTTCGACGCCGGCTGGAACCGGGATCGGTGATTTTCCAATACGTGACATTTAGTAAACGTAGGCGATGACTTCTCCGCCTACTCCCTTCTTGGCCGCCTGACGGTCTGTAAGCAGACCTGAGGATGTTGACAAAATGGCGATACCCAATCCACCAAGAACACGAGGCAGCTCGGTTGACTTTGCGTATACGCGAAGACCAGGCTTTGACACTCTCTTGATACCCGCGATTGATCGCTCGCGGTTAGGTCCGTACTTCAGGTCGATAGTTAGCGTCTTGCCAACTTCGGCATCTGCGACTGTGTAATTTTTGATGTAACCCTCTTTCTTGAGGATTTCAGCAATCTGACCCTTTAGCTTGCTGTAGGGCAAGCTAGCACTCTCGTGGTGGGCAGAGTTTGCATTACGCAGCCGGGTCAGAAAATCTGCGACCGGATCTGTCATTGTCATAGTGTTTGTGCCTTCCTCGGTGGTTTCCCTTGTACGGGACCTATCCGATTAGTTGTTTGGTTTCTTGAATGGGAAGCCAAGCGCTGTTAGTAGCGCAAGGCCCTCTTCGTTGGTTCTAGCGGTTGTAACGATGGTGATGTCCATGCCGCGTACGCGATCGATGTCATCCTGAGAAATTTCGTGGAACACGTTCTGCTCAGTTAGTCCGAAGGTGTAGTTTCCCTTGCCGTCGAACTGCTTTGAGCTAAGGCCACGGAAGTCGCGAATACGAGGAAGAGCTAGGTTTAGCAATCTGTCTAGAAACTCCCACATGCGATCGCCGCGAAGGGTCACGTGACAACCAATTGCCTGTCCCTCACGAAGCTTGAACTGCGCGATTGACTTGGTGGCTAGGTTGATCTTTGGCTTCTGACCGGTGATTGCAGTCATTTCCTTTACTGCACCGTCGATTAGCTTGCCATCCTTAGCAGCTTCACCAACACCCATGTTCACAACGATCTTGGTAAGCCCTGGAACCTGGTGGATGTTCTTGAAACCAAAATCCTTCATAAGCTCGGCCTTGATCTCGGCGCGGTAGCGCTTCTGAAGCCTTGGCACGATACGTACGTATGGCTTCTTCTCAGCCTTTGGCTTCTCGGCCTTTGCTGGCTTCTCTGCAGCTACCTCTGCAACAACTTCAGTTGCTACTGCTTCGGTAGTTTCTGCATCCACTGCTGTGTCTTTTTCGTCAGCCATTAGATTTCCTTACCTGACTTAACCGCAATGCGGGTACGAACGGTCTTGGACTTGCCACCCTTGGTGACTGTCTCGATCTTCGTTCCGATGCGAGTTGGCTTCTTGGTGCTTGGGTCAATTAGAGCCACGTTCGATAGGTGAACTGAAGCTTCCTTGGTCTCGATGCCACCGGTTCTGGCACCCTTATCGGTCTGACCAACTTTGTTGTGACGCTTGATCATGTTGACGCCCTCAACGATGACGCGGTTCTTCTCAAAGTCAACTGCCAATACCTTGCCCTGCTTGCCGCGGTCTCCGCCGCGTTCCTGCTTGGCTCCGGTAATGACCTGAACGGTGTCGCCCTTTTTGATTCTCGGCATGATTAGATAACCTCCGGTGCAAGTGAAATGATCTTCATGAACTTCTTATCGCGAAGCTCACGACCAACTGGGCCAAAGATACGGGTTCCGCGAGGCTCGCCATCGGCTTTTACAATCACCGCTGCGTTCTCATCGAACTTGATGTAGGAACCGTCTGCACGACGAGTCTCCTTCACGGTACGAACGATAACCGCCTTGACTACTTCACCCTTCTTGACGTTTCCGCCAGGGATCGCGTCTTTCACGGATGCCACAATCAAGTCGCCGATACCTGCATAACGACGGCCTGAGCCACCGAGGATGCGGATTGCTAGCAACTCCTTGGCACCCGAGTTGTCGGCCACCTTGAGTCTAGATTCCTGCTGAATCACTTCATACTCCTTGTTAGTTGGTCAAAACCTTCTAATAAAAGGTCTTGCCCGTTGGGCGTTACTTAGCTTTTTCGACGATCTCTACGAGACGCCAATTCTTGGTAGCTGACAGAGGACGGGTCTCGCTGATAACAACGAGGTCTCCAATGCCAGCTGAGTTTGACTCATCGTGAGCCTTTACCTTCTTTGACTGGGTGACAACCTTGCCGTAAAGCGGGTGCTTTACACGGTCCTCTAGCAGTACAACGATGGTCTTGTTCATCTTGTCGCTGACTACGTAGCCACGACGAGACTTGCGGTAACCGCGAGCTTCAGTTTCAGTAGCTTTCTTGGTCTCAGCCATTACTTGCTCTCCTTAGTTTTGGTCTTTGGCTTTGGTGCGTCAGCTTCTGCAACGGCAGGCTTCTCAGCCTTCTTGGCCTTTACAGGAGCTGGTGCACTAACGGCTGGGATAGCCCTGATGCCAAGCTCACGCTCACGAATGATTGTGTAGATGCGGGCGATGTCGCGCTTTACTGCGCGCAATCTTCCGTGTGATTCAAGCTGACCGGTTGCGGACTGGAAGCGAAGGTTGAATAGTTCTTCCTTAGCTTTCTTAAGTTCTTCAACTAGAAGCGAGTCCTCAATCTTGTCGAGGTTGTCAACGATTAGTTCCTTAGATCCGATTGGCATTATGCGTCACCCTCCACACGCTTGATGATGCGAGCCTTTAGTGGCAACTTGTGGATCGCACGATTCATGGCTTCCTTAGCAAGAGCTTCGGTCACACCAGAAACTTCGAACATCACGCGACCTGGCTTGACGTTTGCTACCCACCACTCAGGAGAACCCTTACCAGAACCCATACGAGTTTCAGCAGGCTTCTTGGTTAGTGGACGGTCTGGGAAGATGTTGATCCAAACTTTTCCACCACGCTTGATGTGACGAGTCATCGCGATACGAGCTGCCTCGATCTGACGGTTAGTTACGTACGCAGGAGTTAGCGCCTGGATACCGTATTCACCAAAGCTCACAGTGGTACCACCGGATGCAGCGCCTGAACGCTTCGGGTGGTGCTGCTTGCGGTGCTTTACTTTTCTAGGAATTAACATCTCTATGCCTCCACAGTCTCAGTTGGAGCAGCTGGTGCAGCAGCAACTGGTGCAGCTGCCGGTGCTGAAGCTGGAGCTGGAGCTGAATCTCTAGGTCCACCCTCGCGGCGAGGACGAGCCTGCTTAGGAGCAGCTGCAGTTTCGCGAGCTAGTTCCTTAGCTGTTAGGTCACCCTTGTAGATCCAAACCTTTACACCGATGCGACCGAAAGTGGTCTTAGCCTCGTAGAAGCCGTAGTCAATGTTGGCGCGAAGTGTGTGTAGTGGGACTCGACCTTCACGGTAGAACTCGCTACGGCTCATTTCTGCTCCACCCAAACGGCCGGAGCACTGAACACGAATACCCTTAGCTCCCTGACGAAGCGCACCCTGCATTCCCTTGCGCATCGCGCGACGGAAAGCAACACGGGAAGCAAGCTGCTCGGCAACACCCTGAGCTACAAGCTGTGCATCCATTTCAGCGTTCTTGACTTCAAGAATATTGAGCTGGATCTGCTTGTTAGTTAGCTTCTCAAGTGAGGAACGAATCGCTTCGGCTTCCTGACCACGACGACCAATAACTAGTCCTGGACGAGCGGTGTGGATGTCAACGCGAACACGGTCACGAGTTCTTTCGATCTCGATGTGTGAAACACCAGCGCGGTCAAGCTTCTCAGTTAGTAGCTGACGAATACGGATGTCCTCGGTGACGTAGTCCTGGTAGCGCTGACCCTTTTTAGTGGAGTCGGCGAACCAACGTGAACGGTGGTCGGTGGTGATACCGAGTCTGAAACCGTATGGGTTTACTTTCTGACCCATTAGTTGCTCCTTGTTCCCGCGCTGGCCTTGGCACCGGCTAGCTCGTCTGGGGTGGCAACCACAATGGTGATGTGGCTGGTGCGCTTTAGGATCTTGAATGCACGGCCCTGAGCACGAGGCATAAACCTCTTCAGAGTTGTACCTTCGTCAACGAAAGCGCGGGATACGAATAGGTCGTCCTCGTCAATGCTTAGGTTCTGCTTGTCAGCGATAACCTTCGCGTTTGCAACAGCCGACTGAACCAACTTGAAGATTGGGTCAGAAGCCTGCTGAGGTGCGAACTTCAAAATTGCCATTGCCTCTGATGCCTGCTTGCCGCGGATTAGGTTGACGACACGACGAGCTTTCATCGGGGTGACACGGATGTGACGCACACGTGCGACTGCTTCCATTTGTCTTACTCCTCTATCTCTCTAGGCGCCGCTTAAACGCGACGGCCTTTCTTGTCGTCCTTCACGTGTCCACGGAAGGTGCGGGTTGGGGCAAATTCGCCAAGCTTGTGACCAACCATGGTCTCAGTGACGAAAACTGGGATGTGCTTGCGACCATCGTGAACCGCAATGGTGTGACCCAGCATGGCTGGAACAATCATCGAGCGGCGCGACCAGGTCTTGATCACTGTCTTGGTGCTGGCTTCGTTCTGCTTTGCAACCTTCTGGAACAGGTGCTCATCAACGAAGGGACCCTTCTTCAAACTTCTAGGCATAGTCTTTTCTTTCCCTACTAGCGCTTCTTGCCAACGGTGCGGCGACGGACGATCATCTTGTCGGATTCAAGCTTCGGCTTACGAGTTCTACCTTCTTTTTGTCCCCAAGGAGTTACTGGGTGACGTCCACCGGAAGTCTTACCTTCTCCACCACCGTGAGGGTGATCGACTGGGTTCATAACAACACCACGAACGGTTGGGCGAACACCCTTCCAACGAAGGCGACCCGCCTTACCCCAGTTGATGTTTGACTGCTCGGCGTTACCAACTTCACCAATGGAAGCGCGGCAGCGAGCATCTACGTTTCTGATTTCACCAGAAGGAAGTCGAAGCTGTGCGTAAGGTCCATCCTTAGCAACCAAGCGAACAGATGCTCCAGCTGAACGAGCCATCTTGGCTCCTCCGCCTGGCTTTAGCTCGATTGCGTGGATCACGGTACCAACCGGGATGTTCTTTAGCGGCAGGGCGTTACCTGGCTTAATGTCGGCTGATGGTCCCTGCTCAATGCGGTCACCCTGCTTTAGCTTGTTCGGAGCAATGATGTAGCGCTTTTCTCCGTCTGCGTAGTGAAGCAGTGCAATGTTCGCGGTACGGTTCGGGTCGTACTCAATGTGAGCTACCTTGGCCGGAATGCCGTCCTTGTCGTTCCTGCGGAAGTCAATCACGCGGTACTGGCGCTTATGTCCTCCACCAATGTGCCTTGTGGTGATGCGACCTGCGGAGTTACGACCACCAGTTTTGTTCAGTGGACGAAGCAAGCTCTTCTCAGGAGTGCCGCGAGTGATTTCTGCAAAGTCAGAAACCGATGCTCCACGACGACCTGGGGTGGTTGGCTTAAATTTACGAATTCCCATTTGTTTTCCTACCCCTAACCAATGCTCGAGAAGATGTCGATGGTGCCGGACTTTAGAGTGATGATGGCGCGCTTGGTGTCCTTGCGCTTACCGATTCCATACTTAGTCTTCTTCTCTTTGCCAGTACGGTTTAGCGTGTTGACGGAAGATACCTTCACTTTGAAGATGTGCTCGATGGCCTGCTTGATCTCGGTCTTGTTTGAGGCAGGGTCAACCTCGAAGGTGTACTTACCTTCGTCAATTAGGTTGTAGCTCTTCTCAGACACGATCGGGCGCAAGATGACGTCGCGAGGGTTCTTGTTTAGGGCAGACATTTACTTAGCCCTCCTTCTGTGAACTTGAGGAGCGGTCCTGAGAAGCAATAAACACTTCAAGAGCTGCCTTGGTGAACACAACATCGTCGCTCAATAGAACGTCGTATGCGTTTACCTGGTCAACCGGAAGAACGTGAACATCCTTTAGGTTGCGCAAGGACTTGTAGCTCAGGTCATCGCTTCTATCTAGTACTACTAGAGCGTTGCGTCCCTTGGTAAGGGTTGCGATGATGCCTGCAGCGGACTTGGTAGATGGCTTGCCATCTTTGAATAGCTCTGCAACTACGTGCAGACGACCATTGCGAGCGCGGTCAGAAAGTGCACCCTTGATCGCAGCAGCAATCATCTTCTTAGGTGTTCTCTGCTCGTAAGTTCTTGGCTTTGGACCGTGAGTGATGTAACCGCCGCGCATCTGAGGAGCACGAAGCGATCCCTGACGAGCGTTTCCGGTTCCCTTCTGCTTGAAAGGCTTCTTACCGGTACCAGATACTTCACCGTGCTTAAGTGTTGACTGAGTTCCCTGGCGAGCAGCTGCCTGCTGGGCAACTACAACCTGGTGCATCAGTGGCACGTTGGTCTGTACGTCGAAAATCGCAGCAGGAAGTTCGGCAGAGCCTGACTTCTTACCTGCAACGTCAACGATGTCGATTGTGTTATCAGCCATGAGTCTTAGGCTCCCTTCACAGCGTTGCGAACGAAAACCAGCTGACCCTTAGGGCCAGGAACTGCACCCTTGATCAATAGCAGACCTTTTTCGGCATCCACAGAGTGAAGCTTTAGGTTCAGTGTGGTCACGCGGTCAGTACCCATGCGTCCAGCCATACGAGTTCCCTTGAAAACGCGACCCGGGGTCGAGCTTGCACCAATGGAACCTGGCTTGCGGTGGTTTCTGTGCTGACCGTGGGAAGCACCAACACCGTGGAAGCCGTGACGCTTCATGTGTCCGGCGAAACCCTTACCCTTTGAAGTTCCAACTACGTCAAGCATCTGACCAACAACGAATACCTCAACACCAAGTTCCTGACCTACTGAGTAAGTGTCAGCATCGTTGGTGCGGATCTCGGCAATGTAGCGGCGAGGAGCAACAGAAGCTTTAACAAACTGACCAGCGTCAGGCTTGTTTACCTTGCGAGGCTCGATTGCTCCGTAAGCAACCTGAACGGCGGTGTAGCCGTCGGTCTCTTGTGTTTTGATTTGGGTGACAACGTTTGAGCCAGCTTCAACAACGGTGACCGGAATCATCTTGTTGTTCTCGTCCCAAACCTGAGTCATGCCAAGCTTCTTGCCTAGCAGGCCCTTAACAGTTCTATTAGCGTTAGACATCTTCTTATTCCTTAGAGCTTGATCTCGATGTTGACGTCGGCAGGAAGATCAAGGCGCATCAGTGAGTCAACCGCTTTAGGGGTTGGGTCAATGATGTCGATAACGCGCTTATGAGTGCGCATCTCGAAATGCTCGCGGCTGTCCTTGTACTTGTGAGGAGAGCGGATTACACAAACCACGTTCTTCTCGGTTGGAAGTGGTACTGGTCCAACAACAGTTGCGCCTGCACGGGTAACCGTGTCAACGATCTTGCGCGCCGACGAATCAATGACCTCGTGGTCATACGACTTCAGTCGAATGCGGATCTTCTGT
>Ga0208083_1000281_pt1 | contig 12209 bp, 17 predicted proteins | sample LakMenEpi07Jul09_FD_150677 | JGI IMG/M metagenome (GOLD analysis project Ga0208083, IMG submission 150677) | Freshwater microbial communities from Lake Mendota, WI - 07JUL2009 deep hole epilimnion (SPAdes) | ecosystem: Environmental > Aquatic > Freshwater > Lake > Epilimnion/Euphotic zone ...
CCGGACCAAGGCAGGCCCCCAGCCGCCCGATTGCCGTTACGGCCAGGATCCGCTGGGCGCCGCCGCTGCAGTCGCCCCCCAGCAGCACCCCGCCGTAGGTGTCCAGGGCCGCCCGTAGGCCGCCATACACCCCCTCCACCCAGGCCCACGGTGTGAAGGCTGGCGCCACCAGACCCACTGTGAGGCCCACCACCTCGGTGCAGCCCATCGCGGCCAGATCAGAGAGGTTGGCCGCGGCGGCCCGCCAGCCCACATCCGCCGCTGTCGTGGTGGCTTCGCTGAAGTGCAGGCCCTCCACCAGCACGTCGGTGTTCACCACCAGAGCGCCCTCGCCGCCGGCGCTCAGCAGGGCCGCATCATCGGCAAACTGGCCCGCTGGTGCGAACGCTCCCAGGCGGCGAATCAGCTCCGATTCGCCCAGGTTCGCCAGGGTCTCGAGGCCCTGCGGACAACCTGACCCAGCGACAGCGATCGTCCGGAGGGCCACCCTCAGGCGTGGGGCCGCAGGTTTTCGGCGCCGTCGATCACCCGCGCCGACACGATCCGATCGTCCACGCCCAGTTCATGCAGCACGTCCATGCCCTCCACCACGTAGCCGAAGGCGGCGTTGCGGCCATCGACCAGGTTGAGACCCGCCGGGGTGAGCTCGGCTTCGTATAGGAAGAAGAAAAACTGGGAGGAGCCGTCATCGAGCTGGCCGTCGGAGTGGGCCAGTCCCAGGGTTCCGTAGGTGGCGAAGGGCAGTACCGGTTCGGCCTTGAAGCGGCCGATGTCCTCGAAGGTTTCGTTGTAGATCGGTTCGGCGTCGCCGCTGATCAGGATCTCGAGGGGCACATGCCGCTCCTGGCCGGTGTTGGGGTCCACGAAGCCCATGGCGTCGCCCTCCGGATCGCCGCTCTGCAGCACGTAGAAGTCCTCGGCTCGGTTGAAGGGAAGGCCGTCGTAGAACTTTCGCTGCACCAGATCCACGAAGGCGCCGCCGGTGAGGGGAGCGTTATAGCCATCGATCACGGCGGTGAGGTCGCCCTTGGTGGTGTTGATCTGCACCGTGGCCCGGCCCAGCAGCCGGGGCAGGGCGTCGAACGCGGCCGGGATTGTGAAGGGGAAGTCGCCCACCAGCAATGCTTCGGCGTCTCCAATCGTGGTCAGGGCCGTGCGTCGGCTGGCCAGGAAGGCATCGCGGTCGCGGGATTCGGCGGCGGCGGCCACCTCCTGCAATTGGGTTTCGAGCCCATCCAGCAGTGCCTTGGCGCGGGGCAGGGCCTCCGGCGGGAAGCTGGCGAGGATCGCGGCTCGCTGGCCCGTGAGCTGCGACTGGCTGCGGGTCACGCCGCTGGCAAGGGGTTTCCACCGTTTGGCCCGCAGGTCGTCGCTGGTGGCCTCTAGGCGGTGCTGCAGATCCTGCAGCTGGGATGCCTTGATCGGCAGGGCGTTGCGCAGGATCGCCTCGGGATCCTTCACGGCATTGCCCTGAGGCAGTTCCGCCAGGGCCGCGGGCGGAGCGGTCAGCAGGGCGGTGCCCAGAACCAAGGTTAGGGCCAGCATCATGCTGGTTAAACGGCGGCGGAGGCCGTAACGGTCGCCGCTTCGACCAGCTGCGCGCATGGCTGGAATCCACTGTTCTGAGCGGACTCTGGCACAACTGCGAGGCCCTCCGGCGGTGGGTTCCCGGAGCCCCTCGGTAGCCAGCCGTACAATCGGCCGGATTCGAACCGCCGGAATGATCTCCAGCAACGACTTCCGCACCGGCACCTCGATCGAGATTGATGGACAGGTCTGGCGTGTCATCGAGTTTCTGCACGTCAAGCCCGGTAAGGGCTCGGCCTTCGTGCGCACCAAGCTCAAGGCGGTGCAGAGCGGCAACGTGGTGGAAAAGACCTTCCGTGCAGGAGAGTCGCTGGCCCAGGCGGTGCTCGAGAAGGCCACCCTCCAGCACACCTACATGGAGGGCGACGAGTTCGTGTTCATGGATATGGCTACCTACGAGGAGACCCGCCTCACCGCCAAGCAGATCGGAGACCAGCGCAAGTATCTCAAGGAGGGTATGGAGGTGAGCGTGGTGTCGTGGAATGGCAAGCCCCTCGAGGTGGAGTTGCCCAATTCCGTTGTGCTGGAGATCACCCAGACCGATCCTGGCGTGAAGGGCGACACCGCCACCGGCGGCACCAAGCCCGCGATCGTTGAGACCGGGGCCCAGGTGATGGTGCCCCTCTTCCTTTCGATCGGCGAGAAGATCAAGATCGACACCCGCAACGACAGCTACCTCGGTCGGGAGTCCTGATCCATGCAGCTCGACCACGATCAGCTCCAGCAACTCCTGGCCCTGCTCGGTGAGAGCGACATCCAGGAGTTTTCCCTCGAAGGGGAGGACTTCCGGCTCGAGGTGCGCCGCAACCTCCCTTCTGCCGCACCGGTCACCCTGGTGCAGGCCCCGACCGCTCCGGTTGCTCCAGTGGCTCCCGTCGCCGCCGCTTCGGTGCCATCCCCCTCGGCGCCGCCCCCGCCGGCAGCGGCCGCGCGCGGTGATCTCCAGGCGATCAGCGCGCCGATGGTCGGCACGTTTTATCGCTCCCCCGCCCCCGGCGACCCCGCCTTCGTGGAGGTGGGCAGCCGCATCACCGCTGGCCAGCCGGTGTGCATCCTGGAGGCCATGAAACTGATGAACGAACTGGAGTCGGAGATCAGTGGTGAGGTGGTGGAGATCCTGGTGGAGAACGGCACCCCCGTTGAATTCGGCCAGGTGCTGATGCGGATCAAGCCGGGCTGAGCCGATCGTTTCAGGTCCGGGTTGTCGCAGCCGATGCGCTCCCCAGCTCCAGGGCCGCCGTGATCGCCGCCTCCATGCTGTCCGGTCGGGCCTTGCCCTGCCCCGCAATTGCAAACGCTGTTCCATGGTCCGGCGAGGTGCGCAGGAAGGGCAGCCCGAGGGTGGTGTTCACGGCGGCATCGAAGGCCAGCAGCTTCACCGGAATTAGGCCCTGGTCGTGATACAAAGCCAGGTAGCCATCGGCTCCGTTCCCCTCGCCCCGCCAGGCCGCGGCCGCCTCCAGCCAGCAGGTGTCGGGCGGCAGGGGTCCGTCCACCACCACGGTGGGATGGCGCAGGCGCCAGGCCCGTAGGCAGGGCTCCAGCCACTCCACCTCCTCGCGGCCGAGGTGGCCCGCCTCGCCGGCGTGGGGATTCAGCCCCGCCACCACCAGCCGCGGGTTCGGTTCGAACCGCTGGCAGAACGCCAGCAGCTGATCCAGCTGGCGCTCCACGAGCGCCGGATTCAGCCGCCGCGGCACCTCGGCCAGGGGGATATGCGTGGTGGCGAGCAGGGTGTTCAGGCGCCAGCGGCCGTGTGGAGCCCGGGCGGTGAAGAGCATCGAGGCCTCCCCCACGCCGCAGAGTTCTGCAAGGCGTTCGGTCTGGCCGGGATAGCGATGGCCTGCCGCCTGCCAGCTCGCCTTGGCGATCGGCGCGGTCACCAGGGCCCGGCAGCGGCCCTCCAGCACAAGCTGCGTGGCCTGGGTGAGCCAGGCGAAGCTGGCCGCTCCCGCCGCCGCCTCCGTCTGCCCCGGGGTGATCGGCTCAGCGAGCGGCAGATCCACCATGCAGATCCCGGCCGGATCGGCCAGGGCGGTGCAGCCCGCCACCCGCAGCTGCCGGTGCTGCTCCTCCAGCCAGCGGCGGCAGCCCACCAGCACCACGGGCGCGTTCAAGCCAGCACGGGCAAGGGCCTTCAGCACGATTTCGGCGCCGATGCCAGCGGGATCACCCAAAGCCACCGCCAAGGGACCAGAATCAAGGAGTGACCGGCGTTCCATGCTTTTGTATGCCTGGATCCCCATGCTCCGCCTGCTCTTCCTTGGGTTGATTGTCACGGGAGTTGGCCTTGGACTCCAGCACGGCTGGATCCAGCTGAATTGGGATCAGTTCTACCGAGATCTGGGCATCCGCCTCGACCCCTCCGGCCATCCCGACCTGTTGCGCTCTTATCCCAAGCCCAAGCAGTCTTTGTAGCCTTCCCGGTAGGTAGGAAACCGTAGTCGATACCCCAGCCCCTCCCGCAGCAGAAGACTGCTTACCCGGCGATTTTCGCTCCAGAAACTGCGGGCCATCAGGCTCATGGCGGTCTCGATCGCCCCCCACGACTGAACCTCCGGCAGTTTGCAGCCGAGCAGATGGGCGGCGTAGCCCAGGGTTTCGCTGGAGGGGCTCGGGGCCTCGTCCGCCAGGATCAGGGTGGGCGGACGCCGCTGGGGCGGCAGCCCAATGCAGTGCAGCAGGGCTCCCACGATGTCATCCACATGGATGCGGCAGAACACCTGCCCCGGTTTGTGGATCAGCCGGGCCGTGCCCTGGCGGAGATCCCGGAAGGGGGTGCGATCGGGGCCGTAGATCGCTGGCAATCGGAACACCTGCAGGGGCAGGTCCTGGCGCCGCCAGGCCATTTCGCAGGCCAGGCGGGCGCGGCTGCGTTCCAGGCCCGGCGCCTCCGGCGTGGCTTCATCCACCCAGCCCCCCCCGCGATCCCCATAAACACCGGTGGTGGAGAGGTAGCCCACCCAGGTGAGCGGCAGGGTCTTCAGCAGGCCGGCCAGGTGGGTCAGCACGGGATCGGCGCCGCTGCCATCCGGAGGAATCGTTACCAGCACGTGGGTGGTGCCGGCCAGGACCTCCGCAGGGGGCACCACACCGGCGGCGGGATCGAAGCGCACCCAGCGCTCACCACCCTGATCGTCCCCGTTGTCAGGGGAGGGCTCCCTGCGCGTCAGGGTCACCGCCAGTCCGCGTCCGGCCAGGGTTCGACCGAAGCGCTGGCCGGTGTAGCCGCCCCCCAGCACCAGCAGCCGTCCTTCCGGAAGGGGCGCCGCCCCCTCCTCGGTGTTGACAGGCCCGTTGACAGGCCCGTTGACAGAAGCCGTGACCATGAGTACACCTGTATCAGTGCTTTGCCGGCAAGCCCATGGCCGCCTCACTTCTGTTTACATCACGCCTCTCCACCAGCGCTCTGCCGGCCGACTGGACCTTGCGGGCGCCCGCCGGCGGATCCGGCGGCTCCACCCGTCCTGCACCCGTCCTGGGTGAGCCCGTTCCGCTCCGGGTCGGCCAGGGTTTGAGGGTTGCCGCACCGGCCCGTGGGGTAGCGCCCGAATCGGCGCTGCCAACCCTTCCGCTGGTGTTGGTGGGGGTGCTGGTGCTGCTGGCGGTGCTGGTGGCTCCGGAGCGCCCCCGGGATCAGGCGGCCATCTGCCAGCGCCACGCTGGGCCGGTGGCCTGTCGCGTCTGGTGACGGCGGTCGGCGCCTGGGGTATCCCGTGGCGCGGCGTCCGTGATCACCTCGGGGGAGGCCCAGGCGAGCAGCCGCAGCGCCAGGCGAAGATCTCCTTCGGTCCAGGCCCTCAGGGCCATGGCCCGACGCGGGTCGTAGAACCGCTGGCGTCGATACCAGTCAAAAGCGTCCGCATCTCCTTTCTGACCGTTGCAGGCCAGACAGGCCGGTACGCAGTTCTCGGTCACGCTCAGTCCCCCCCGGCTCAGGGGGAGCACATGGTCGATCGATTCCGAGCGGTCTCCGCAATACAAACAGCGTCCCTGGGTCACCCCATGGAGCGACTGTCGCCATCGCCTCGCACGAAACTTGGGGCAGAGATCCTCAAGGAAAACTCCATCCCTGGCCTGCATGCGACAGCCTCAGTTGCGGGCAGTTTGCCTGTGGCAGTAGGGATGTCAATGTAGTCCTCGCTGCTTTTCGGCTCCTTGGCCGCGTCTTCGGTCGCGATGCGGTTGGGCCCCACCGGGCTGATCGAGGTGGTCTCCCCCTACGACGCCGTGACCCAGGCTCAGCTGCGTGCGATTCGGCCCGCCGGTATCTGGCAGACCCGGCGCCATTGCTGGCAGTTTCCGCTGGAGGCCGCGGCGATCCTTGAGCGTCAGCTGGCTGGGCGCATTCCGCCCACGGCGGAGCTGCAGGAGTGGCTCGCCTGGTTGCGGCAGCCCCTGCCACCCTTGCCTCCCCATCGGGAGCTGGTGGTGGCGGCCGCTCCGGCTGAGCTTCTGCCGGATGGGCGCGTTTTACTGGCCCATCAGCGGGCCGCCGTGCGCTGGCTGCTGGCCCGCCGTGGTGCGGTGCTCGCCGATGCCATGGGTCTGGGCAAGACCCTCACCGCCCTGGTGGCCGCCCGGGCCCTCGTGCGTCTGGCGGATTGCCGCATCCTGGTGATCGCGCCGGTGGGTCTCCATCCCCACTGGCGACAGGAGGCGGCATCGCTGGGCCTGCGGCTTGAGTTGCACAGCTGGGCCCGGCTTCCTACCGGCCTGCCGGAGGCCGGCACCCTGGTGATCGCCGATGAGGCCCACTATGCCCAGAACAGTTCCTCCCACCGCACCCAGGCTTTCCTGCGCCTGGCGCGTCATCCCCGCCTGCGGGTGATCTGGTTGCTCACCGGCACACCGATGAAGAACGGCAGGCCGGTGCAGCTCCTGCCCCTCCTGGAGGCGATCGGCCATCCCCTCGCTCACGATCGGCGGCTCTTCGAGGAGCGCTACTGCCAGGGACATTGGCGGGACCAGGGGGGAAGAAGGATCTGGCAGGCCAACGGCGCCACCCGGCTGGAGGAGCTGCAGCGGCTGCTGCGGCCCTTGGTGCTGCACCGCCGCAAGGACCAGTGCCTCGATCTGCCCCCCAAGCAGCGTCGCCTCATCCCGGTGGCCCTGTCGGAGGCGGCGGCGCTCCGATTCGAGACCCGGCTGCAGGCCTGCGTCGACGATTACCGCCGCCGGGCGCGACGGGGTGAGGTGCGCCGCGATGCCGAGGCCCTGGCGGTGCTCACCGCCCTCCGCCGCATCGGGTCCCGCGAGAAGCTGCCGCGGGCCCGCGAGCTGGTGGCGGATCTGCTGGTCCGCGACGGGCCGGTGGTGGTGTTCACCGCCTTCGTGTCCACGGCCCGTTTGCTGCATCGGGTTCTGGGGGGAGATCGGCAGGGGGCTCTGCTCACCGGCGCCGTGCCCGCCGCCCGCCGCCAGGCGCTTGTGGATCGCTTCCAGGCCGGCGCCGTTCCTCTGCTGATCGCCACCTTCGGCACGGGCGGCCTCGGGTTCACCCTGCACCGGGCACGGCATGTGGTGTTGCTGGAGCGCCCCTGGACCCCGGGGGACGCGGAGCAGGCGGAGGATCGCTGCCATCGCATCGGCATGGGCGCCATGCTTACCGCCCACTGGCTCCAGCTCGGTGTGGCCGATCAGCTGGTGGATGACTTGATCGCCAGCAAGCAGGAGCGAATCAGCCGTGTGCTCCACGGGGGGCAGGTTCGTGGCCGTCGGGCCTCCCTACCGGTTCTTGTGCGGGAGCTGTTGGAGCGCTGGTGAGGGCGCCATCCCAGCACCCAGACCGGCGGAGACGCAGTCGGCCCGGCGGATCTGGAGGTCGTGGCGGAGGATCGGATCCAGCCGTCCCGCCGGAATCCGGCCGGCCAGCGCTAGGGCCTGGGCCAGGTCGCGGCAGGCGGCCTTGTCGTTTTCGGCGAGGGTGTGGAGCACATAACGCTCGTTGAGGGGCAGCGGGTCGTTCGGATAGGCCGCCACCACCTTGTCGCAGCGCTCCAGTGCCTCCTTCAGCCGCTCCATCCGCACCTCGCTGAGGCAGTCGTCGACGCTGATGCGCCGCTGGGGCAGGGGTTCCTCGGCGCAGGCCGTGAGCAGGCCCGTCACCGCGAGCGCCAGGGCGAGGGATCGGGCGGCTGCAGCGGACCCCCTTGCGCCTTGGTGCTGGCGGATCCGATCGAGAGGGTGCGCTGCAGGGGCACTCACCAGCGGCTCTGGCCGCCGCCCACGGCCGTTCCCGCGGCTGGAGCTGCCGCTGCGGGAGCTCCAGTCGCGCCTGTGGTGATCACAACGGTGCGCCGGCGGGTGTAGAGATCCCCCAAGTAGCGTCCACAATCGGGAAAGGCATTGGGGTTCTGAACCACCGCTTCAGTGATCATCACGGCGGCATGCTCCGGCGAGGTCTTGAACAGGTTGGAGCCCTGCCGCTTGATCAAGGCATAGGCGGCGGCCCAGCTCACCTCATGGATCGTGCCGTTGTTGCGCATGAAGCAGTAAACCTGCGCGCCCTTGTTGCCGGCGATCGAGGCCTCCGAGGCCTGGGCGGGAACCTGGGCCGGCCCGGGGGCGGGGGCTCCGAGTTCCAGGGCAGCGGCTAGGCCCGCTCCGGCGATCAGGCCAGCGGCCAGTCCACTCCGGAGGCGGTGGTGGGCTAGACGAACACGAGCAAACATCGCTGAAGGCGCCGGATGGGTCGGGGGCAAACCTTATCGAGCCTCGGCCGTCTGTCCAGCCGCGGAGTGGGGGGAGCGCTCAGCCAGAGGGGCCGTGGCCGCCAGCTGGCAGCACCAGCTTCACCACCAGGGGTAACACGAGCAGCACGGTGATCAGCCGCACAGCGTGTAGGGCAGCCACGGCGGCCCCCACCCCGAATTCGGCCCCCACCAGGCTCATGCCGCTGATGCCGCCGGGTGCCGCTCCCAGCAGTGCCACCACCGGATCGATGCCCAGAAGCCGGCTGCACCACAGGCCCACCACCAGACCCGTGAGCACGAGGCTGAGGGTGATCAGCAGGGCCGGGCGCCACAGCTGGCGCAGTTCGCCGAGGGCTGCCGCCGTGAGGCCGCTGCCGATCACGGTGCCGATCGCGATCTCCAAGATGGTGCGGGTGCCGTGGGGCCATTGGGCCGGTTCCACCCGGCCGCTGAAGCTCACCAGCGCCGCTCCGATCAGGGCCCCCGCCAGCGGGGCCGCCGGGATGCCGGTGCCCAATGCCAACAGCCCCCCGCCCAGGCCGGCCAGGGCCAGCAGCAGCAGGTGCCAGGAGTGCGTCATGGTCGGGAGCAAGCTGGCCCCAGTCTGCGTGGTGTGTTGTCATGCAGGCCATCCGCTCCCGAGCATGGCCTCCCCTTCGGTTTCATTCCGGATCAGCCGTAGCGCCGAGGATCTCGCCGGCACGCTCCATCTGCTTTCCCAGCGTCTGGTGCAGTTGGAACAGCGGCTCGAAGCCCTGGAAGGCCAGCGGCAGGCCTCCCAGCAGGAGGATCCCGCCCTTGAGAAGAGCCTCGGCAATGCCGAGCGGCTTCTTCTGGATTGCCGGGCCCTTCTGGGGGGCGCCCTCGATCCGCAGGCCGGGTCCGTTGATCGCCACACCGGCAGCGCCGGGTCAGTGATCCATGGCAAGCCAAGCTTCGAGGGCAAGGCGCCGGAGGGCCAGGGCAGCGCTGTTGCAGGCAACGACGGTGATGAGAACGGTGATGAGAAGAGTGAGAAGGAGTTCTCCCTTTTCTCGAATGGACCGATCGACAGCGCCGCAGCCTGAGGGTGCCACACCTGGCTAGGGGTGGCAGAATGGAAATAAAGTGAGCAATGTCCTACCCCTCCTCCCACCTTTCCGGACATGCCTCCGGTCCCTCCTTGGCAACGCCCGCGAATCTGGGTTATCGGCGCTGTCAGGCCTCCAACCCATCAGAGGGTGAACATCAGCTCGAAAAACTGGAATTCGCTTTGGCGGTAGCCCTCACCCGGGGTGATCTCCAGCGTTCGGAGCAGTTGAGGCATGCCATCGCCGCCTTGGGCGGCAACCAGGAGGAGCCTGGCACCTGAGTGGTGAGTCGAGATTCACACCCACTGCCGCGTGAAAGTTCTGAGTTGATGACCCAACCGAGGCCGCCTCAAAGGTCAGGCAGTGCCGCTAGGATTCAAAGAAGTTGTTGATGGATGGAATCGGATCAACGATTCCGAGCTGTAAGATTGATGTCGACTCCGATCTCTTCTGGATGCGGACCGAGCTGACCTAATTCCTTGTCTTCCATCCCGGCCAGACCCGGTGATGGTTGTTGTGAATTTGTGATCTGCAGGCCGCCTTCCGGCGCCAATCCTTCCCGGCTCCTGTCTCCATCGCAATCCGTTCTCTCGATTCGCTCGCATCCGCGTGCAACCCATGACTGGTACGAGATCCCTACCCGTTCCCTTTCCCTTGAATTCTGCCCGAGGGGGGCCGAGGCCTTCACCGATTCGCTCCCATCAGGCGGATGGTGACCGTGACACCCTGTTGACCCAGGCCTCCCGCCTGCAGGAGCGGGCCAGGCTTAGCGCCTTGGCCGGTGACATCACCAGCGCAGCCCAGTTCATTCTTCAGGCCCTCGATCAGGAGCGCCGGGCCGGTGGCCTGGGTCCTCAGGTGCTCCAGTTGATCAAACCTCGTTAAGGGGGTCGAGGTCGGGGGGGGGCTTTGGCATAGCAAGCGGTTGAGCTGGTTGTTTGCCTAGGGATTCCCGGAGTAGTTCCGAGGGTTTCACGTGAAACCGCTGCTGGAAATCCATCGAAAACAGATTCAGGGAGCGGTAGCCACAGGCCTGGGCGATACGGGTCACCGTTTCTCCTTGCTGGGGCTGCTGCAGCCAGCGGCGGGCCCGCTCCAGTCGCATGCTGCGGATCCATTGGGTGGGACTGCAGCCGAGCCTCTCCAGGAAGGCGTATTGGAGCGCGCGGCGCGAGTAGTGGCTCCTGGCCTCCAGCTGGTGCAGGCTCAGGGGTTCATGGAGGTGTTCCTCGAGATAGGTGATCAGTTCCTCGAAGCGGTCGCCACCTTCGCGCCTTCGAGAGCGCAACCGGCCCAGGGAATCGCTCTCCCGCAGCTCCGGCACCACCAGTGCCGCCAGCAGGCGGTAGATCAGCAGATCCAGCTCAAGACGCTCCAGTAGGGCCTCGCTCTGCTCGCTCAGTTGGCTGGCCATGGCCAGCACCTCCCTCAAGCTGGTGAGCAGTGCCTGGCTGGCGCTGCTGTCGTCGGGTTGCCAGGGCCCTCGGGGTTCGAGGCGTTCCCGCCAGCTCTGGGGGAGGGAACGCTGCTCAGCCATGGCCATCGCTATCCGCTGCAGCCTTTCTCGCTCCAGGTGGAGCATCACCAGGCTGCAGCTGCTGGTCTCACAGCTCCATGCCGCCCCTGGAAGAATCAGCAGCCCCTGATCGGCGCAGGACAGCTGCCTGCCCTCCTGCTCCACATTGAGGCTGCCGGCGTAGATCACAACGGCTGTCAAATCGGCCTGCCCATTGATGCTCAGCCGCATCGGCGCCAGCACCGAAGCATTGCTCACCAAGGAACCGATGCAGGGATTGTCGTGGTGGTGCCACCAGGGTTCGCTGGCGTTCGCGGCCGCGAGCGAGGCGATCGGAAGAACTGTCTGAAGCGACGCTTTGCTCTGCTCCAGGCTGTTGGTGAGGTGCAGGCGGTGCTGGAATGGGTTCTGCAGCGGCGGTTGGCCTTGCATTGGATCCAGCGCGATCCTTTGACCTTAGGCGTAAGGGAAGCCCATCAATTTTTCAGGGCGTTCTCCAGGATGTAGGCGGCCAGGTTGGACAGGGAGCGGCCCTCTTGATCGCTGCGATCCTCTAGGGCTGAATGGGTGCTGTGGGGCACGGTGATGGTGATCCTCACGGGTTTGCGGAAGGAGACTTGCAGATCGGGAGGCGGATTGACAGAAAGCATGGATGTCGGGGCCAGATGGTTCATGCAGCTTACCGTTCTTGCGATGCGGCTTTGCTGCTTTTTTCGGGGGTTGTGCTTGTATGTGCGCCATTCTGATCCTGTTGCGCGTTCCGGAGTTGACTGTGATGGGGAGAGATGGTTTACGTTAAATGTAAACTCTTATTTTTAGACGTGTCTAGCGATATTGATTGCGATAGACTGAATCCAGCCGGGCTTGATCCGGTTGGGTTGAATTCATCCGATCGATCGGAATGCAACCGGTGTCAGAGCGATTGGCGAGCTAAGCCTGCCTGGACACAACCATCTTCAGCTAATCTGTTTACTTGAATAACCCTGGCGGTAGGCACGGTGAAGCAACCGCCTGAAACGGCTCCGGCCCCTCGCTCCAATCCCGATCCCTCCGGGCCGGAAGCTTCCCAGTCGTCCTCTGGGGAGGGGCTCCGGCATGTGGTGGGCATCGGCGCCTCCGCGGGCGGTCTGGAGGCGTTGCAGCAGCTGGTGGGCCAGCTGACGCCCACCGGTGCGGTGAGCTACGTGGTGGCCCAGCACCTCTCCCCCGACCACCCGAGCCTGATCGTGGATCTGCTGGCCCATGCCACCACCCTGCCGGTGGTGGCGGCGGCCGAGGGCGATCTCCTGGCGCCAGGCGTGATCGTGGTGGGGCCTCCCAACCAGGACCTTCGGGTGGAAG
>Ga0208083_1000282_pt1 | contig 12186 bp, 14 predicted proteins | sample LakMenEpi07Jul09_FD_150677 | JGI IMG/M metagenome (GOLD analysis project Ga0208083, IMG submission 150677) | Freshwater microbial communities from Lake Mendota, WI - 07JUL2009 deep hole epilimnion (SPAdes) | ecosystem: Environmental > Aquatic > Freshwater > Lake > Epilimnion/Euphotic zone ...
ATCGACACGATTCGCGATGCCCACGCCAACACGCCAATTCTTGTAATTTCGCCGGTCAGTTGCCCCGCGCACGAAGACAACCCCGGCCCAAGCGAAACCAGCTCCGACGGCATGGTTCAGGGGCAACCTTTCAGTCCCCACGAATGGATCGGCGAGTTGACGTTGCGCGGCATCCGTGAAATTTTGAGCGAGCTGGTTGCCGTGCGAGCGCAAACCGACAGCAACATTTATTACCTGGATGGCCTGCAGCTCTTCAACCACACTGAAGCGCTGACCATGCCAGATGGCATTCACCCGGATGCCGCCGGCTACCGAAAGATTGCGGCTAACTTTGTCGAGCGCGTGCCTAGGGCCTGGCTATTGTAAACAGGCCCGAGTTTCCCTTAGCGGTAGATCAGCTGAATACTGCCATTCCTACTAGGGCGCCGATAAACATACCGACTACCATTCCGAGGATTCCCACGGTTAGACCGATTGGGGCTAGCTTCTCTTTCTTGGTGATGCCCACGACGCCAAGAATGATTGCCGCTGGGCCAAAAACAATCGGGAGAACTAGCAGAGCCAACCCGCCCAGAACAATCGCCAAAATTGAGAAAGTGTTTGAAGTGCTTTTTTCTGACATCTTTTACCCCTAATTAGTTGAATGATGTCCCCCCAGTATAGAGAAAGCGGCAAAAATGTCATTCGAATCGCGCGAGTTTTCGATCAAGAATTCATGTTCGCAAAAGCGCTGATTCTCTCGTTTCTAGCGGCCACAAACCCCATGGTGTTAGTCATGTATTCGATGTACTCATCGACCGTGTTTGGCAGAGGCTGTCCAAACTCGCCGTCAAAGGGCAGGTAAAACCTCACCTGGCCGTCTTGCACCAAATCGCCTAGCAAGAAGAAATCAACGTACCCCTTAAACGAGTCGAATAGGCCAAAGAAGTTGGCATACCTATCGAGGGTGGCTGCCAGCGGGCTTGCCTGTCCGAGATAGTGCAGCCGGATGCACTCGAGAGTCAGATCGAACCTGTCAGCAATTTGAGCATTGAAGCCGCGAGCCACATTGATTGTTGGCTTTCCGTCTACACGGTTACCGGGAAACAAGATTCTTGCCCCGATGGTTGAACCCAGTGACTGAAACGCATCCAATTTCACTGATGGGATATGGGCAATAAGCCCTGCCCGACGCTTGCTGCCCCTCAGCGAGTTCGAGATTGTGTCGCTCGAAAGTTTGAAGTCGCCGAGCTGCGAAGAGTGGGTCAGGTACCTGCCAGGCGCGCGCTCGAGGTTGAACACAGCCCCAGAAGGCAAAGGTTTTGACCAGAGTTGCTGGTGATAAGTCTTGAGGGTGGGGCTGGCGGAGTCAGGGTCTCGCCCGTTCGAATCAGTTCTAACGTCGAACTCAGTAGAAATCTGCAATTCTCCCCCTCAAGCACAACTCTATTCGTAAGGGCTCAATTGAGCCTTGAGGACAACACACCTGAGCAAGCAGCGTACGGAGTTAAATCCGTGGGGCTCTAAGTGGCTCAATAGCTCAAGTAAATGAAATGCCTTCAATTTTGGATTGGAGGGTAGATAGAGTTGCCCGTAGTTAGCGATTGCCTTGGGGGTGCGATGTCAACTGCTTTAGTGCTCGGCAAGTTTGCGCCCCTGCATTTTGGTCACTGCCTTGTTCTCGATGAAGCAACAAAGCAAACCGACAAGCAAGTGGTGGTTATTTACGACTCCCCTGAAGTCACCGATATCCCCCTTGCAATTCGCGCGGGATGGGTGCGAGCGCTTTACCCGCATGCTGAAGTGATCGAAACCTGGGGAGGGCCACAAGAGGTGGGACTTGAACCCGAGTTACAACTGCTTCATGAGGAATTCCTTTTGCATGTGCTTCGAGGTCGGCAGATCAGCCATTTCTTTTCGAGCGAAGAATACGGCGAACATGTCGCCAAACGCCTGGGAGCTATCGACGTTCGTGTTGACATGAAGAGACAGACTCACGACATTTCTGCGACAGCAATCAGACAGTCTGCTTACGATCACCGCTCGCACATCCCAGACGTTGTTTACAAAGACTTGATCAGAAAAGTCGTTTTTCTGGGTGCGCCCGGCACCGGCAAATCGACCATCGTAGAGACTTGTTCGCAAACATTCGCAACCACATTCATGCCCGAGCACGGGCGCACTTTCTGGGAGCAGAACAATTTGGATCGCAGGCTTTCTGTCGACCAACTGGTTCAAATCGCTGAAGAACACCGGGCTCTAGAAGCGGCACTAGTGCGGGATTCTCGAGAATTTCTATTTGTCGACACAGACGCTTCTACCACCGCAATCTTCAGCGACTATTACCACCAACGTGTTCCAACTGCACTCAGTGTCATGGCTAGCGACTGCCTTCGTATGTACGACCTCACTTTTCTTTGCATGCCCGACTTTCAATACCCCGATACCGAAGACAGATCAGGCGAAGCAAACCGCGACGAATTTCATCTCAGAACGCTCGACTATCTGCGCGCGATTGGCCGCCCATACATTGAGTTGAGCGGATCTGTCGACCGAAGGGTCGCAACTGTCAAAACTGTTTTAGCAAATACAAAGAAGTTCCAAAATCCCTACGAATGGAGTGCCAATGCCCAACTTGTTTAGCGTCGAAACGGTGTTTTTCACAGTTCTCGATTATCCAGTGAGTTTCATCGAATTCTTTGGAACAGTCTTCTACTTCGCTTCAGTTTGGCTGATTGCGCGGCGAAACATACTGACCTGGCCAATCGGCCTTGCTGGAGTTCTTCTCTACATGGTGCTTTTCTACCAATACCAGCTCTACTCTGACTCACTTGAGCAGATCTACTACTTGGCCGCAAGCGCTTATGGCTGGTGGGCTTGGAATCGAACCAAGACTTCAGGAAAGGTTGACACGGCCTTTAGCAATCGAACAACAATTGCTAGCTGGGCAGCAGTGACGTTACTGCTAGGCCTTGCGTTGGGCTCGGTTATGACGCAGATTCACCTTTGGCTCCCTGCATGGTTTCCGATTCCGGCATCGTTACCCTGGCTAGACGCAATGACCACGGTAATGAGCCTTTCGGCTATGTGGCTTCTAACCCTTAGACGCACCGAGACTTGGATCTACTGGATCATTGTTGATCTTGCCGCAATCTACGTGTATTTCTCGAAGGGAATTGTTTTTATTGGCTTGCAGTACATCATCCTGACCTTTATAGCCATCTATGGCCTAATTTCATGGGTGACGAGGCAGCGCAAAGACGAGACTCTTGGCTTCTTCTGCGATTTCAAGTAAAGGAAAAGCGCAGGCTCGCCATCCTCTAGAATTCTTTGCAACAACGGTTTATCGGGGGAAAATTGTCTAAGAAAATACTTGCTTCAATAGCTTTGATTTCATCATTGTCGCTGGTTGCGTGTAGCCCAGCTGGCTCAGAATCAACTGCCGATCCATACGGGGGACAGTGCCAAACAATAGGCCCAAACGTCTTTTCTTCATACCAAGCAATTCGTGTAACGGGTGCCGCTTACTTTTCGATTCTGGAAGACAAGCTTCTCGACCAGGTATGGGATGCCGGCTACAAGAATCTAGATGAGTGGATGAAAGACACTGAGAGCGTCTACACCGTTTTGAGCAGCGTAGACACTTCATCCATGACCGCAGAAGAAAGCGAGCGTATTGAGTATCTGATGCAAGCGCTGTTCCCTGGAACCATGTTCGAGGCGCTACGCGTTTCAGACACAGACTGGTTCAAAAAGACCTATTCAGAACTTGGTGCCGTGGCTGCCTACTGCGATGGCTATTGGGAGTAAAAAATGACTGTTAACACCGTGAAAACACTTTCTAAAGGGCTTATCGTGCTGCTGATTGCGGGGCAAAGCCTATTTCTTTCGGCACCCGCTCAAGCCGCTTCGCAAACCGTGAGCCTGTCAGTATCTGGGCCGAAATCTGCCAAACCAGGCTCTCAAGTTACCTTCAAGTTCAAACTAGGCAAGTCGGTTAAGGGAACCTGCTACGTGAGCCTAAACGGCACAAACGTTGGCTACTCCAAGTTCTCTGGCAACTCAACGCAGATCAGGGTAAGGCATGCCAACCCGGGAGCCTACAGCTTCATCTGCGCGGGTGGCGGAACATGGCTAACAGACTTCACTTACCTTCGAGTTAGAAACAGTTAGTCCTTAAGTTCTAATCACTGCTGAGAATCCGTGTGGGCTATTCGTCGCAGTCACTCCCATAAAGCGTTATCTCTAGGTCAGTTGCAAACGCCGAAACTGGGCAAGAAACATGTTTGTACTTTCCTGAGGCAAGAGTGCCGCCATCAGCATCTGACCAAACAATTCTAAATTCTTGCGGCCCATCTTGAAGCACGCGTCGATCGGTGAACTCCGCACCCCACGGGTAGTCGGGGTCAGAACATGCTTCAATTTTGGAAAGCTTTCCGACTTTTTGCTCATTAATCCACTTGCCATCGCCTCTGGATTGAAGTTGAGCTTTTACAGTTTTACCGTCCCAGCAACCGCCTTGAATCTTAAGAGGTGCCACATAAGTGCTTGGCAGAACGCAATCTGTTTCGATTTCGGCTAACACTTCATCTTCGGTAGCGAAGTAAGCCCGCGCTGACTCAGGCGTGGTATCCATGAGCAGCGATGTGAAATCTTGCGTGTACCTAGAAATTTTCCAGTAGAGAGGATCTTCTTCGCCGTTCTCAGATTGCCAAACGGCCATCACGCCGCCGAGTGAAGCAACACTTGCGCGGGCTTCATCAAAATCTGAACTGTCGCTGCTCCAAACTTGACGCATTTCGCCAAACTTTTCACAGGCATATGCTTGATGATCCACAGGCGCAGCCGAACAAGCAGTGAGGCTACCTAAGCCCACTAGGAAAACGAGACTTTGAGATAAGAATTTGCGTATTTTCATTAACTCCCCCTTGGTTAAGAAGACAGAAATTAAAGTCGTAAACTGCCCCCTGCTGAGGAGAGCATACATGTTGTCCCAAGAAATCCGCAAAAACAACTGCTTTTTGACTGAAGTTTCGGAGCAACTTGAAGCGAACCCAAGGGGCACCAAAAGAGCGCTGGGCTACGCTGGTCGCAATTGGTATTCACAGGGGGCAAACATGAGGGTCAACAAAACACAGAGCTGGGCGTTTGCGAGTCGCGACCTATTCAAAGCGACCGAATGCGAACACTGCGTTCGACTGTCGATGGCAGTCAAGGCGAACGTGCCATCCGTGCTCGAGAAGATCGAACCGTTCATCGAAGACCTTGCGAAAAAGCTGCCGATCATCCAGGGTAATCAACGCGAGAGAATCGTCTTCGATCAGATCAAGGCCAGCCTGCCCGATGGCGACTTTGTCGAACTTGAAAAGCCGAGCACAGAAGAGACCCTTGAAACAATGAGCCGACTTGTGCCTGTTATTGCTCAGGGTTACTTTGTTACAGCACCGCAGGGCTACGAATGGTCAGGCTATGCCGACTTGCTGGTTCTCGAAGGTTACGACTTGACTCAGCTCGAAGACGGCAAGATTGCCGCCTCGAAGATTGGCGTTGTGCCCGACAAACCCAAATACATGCCATGGGACATCAAGAACTCCTCTGAGGGAGACCCGAAGTATCAGATTCAGTTAGCCGGCTACCTCGATGCACTTCAGCAGCTGGGCATGGCTTCAGATCAACCCATGGGCATCGTTCTCAGCTTTACCAAGGGAATTGTCAAATACGAACTTGAGCAATCGATGGCACTCTATCGCGACGCTTTGTCGAAGTTGGTTGCAATTCTCAACCAGACAACACCTCAAACCATCACGGATGACTTTGTCGCCAATTGGTCTTGCCTCAAGAAGTCAGTTTGCGCAGACATCTATTGCGACTACCCGAGACTGTGCGCCAAGACTTTCAAGGAGAACCGAGTTCTCGAACTGCTGCCAAAAATGCACCACACCCATTCACCGAAACTGAGGGCCGCCGGAATCAACAACGTCTCTGACCTTGCCGGTTTTGAAGAAGCGCCCGCAGTAGATGACTTGAAATCCGAGTTCACTGAGCGCTACTGGCGAGCCGCCAAGGTGATGACGGTCGAACTTGATGGCCAAAAAGCTTTGATGTCGAAGATCGCTGGATCTCCAGAACTCCCACAACCAACCTCGCAAGATCTGTTCTTCGACATTGAGTGGTTCAACCCGGTTGATTCGACAGGCGAGTTTATATTCATGTTTGGCGTGGTCTCAGCCGACGAGTCGTTCAAAGCGTTCATCGCCGAAACTCCAGAAGAAGAATTGGCCAAGTTCGATGAATTTCTCAACTTTGGCATTGAACGTTTGAGCGCGAACCCAGATATGCACATCTACCACTACCACAATCCGGAACCTTTGAAGGTGGCCATGCTGGCTAAAAGGTACGGCGGCCACCGATCTGCCGACGCCGAAGCGCTCATTGCCCGCATGGTTGATCTTCGGCCTGTCGCCATGAACGCTTTTACACCCGGCTCGGGAAGTTACAGCATCAAGAGCCTTGAAACTTACTACGGCGCTGATTCAAAACTCAACCGCGACAAACTCGTTTCAGGGGGTGCTGACGCGATGTATCAGTTCGAACTCTTTCGGGTTGCCCTTGCAAAAGGTGAGACAGCTGAAGCCAAAGCCATCATGAAGGTCATCTTCGACTACAACAGGGATGACTGTCTCTCGACAAAGCTCTTGAATGACTGGCTTCGAAGCTTGAACTTCGCGCTGGCAGACGAAGTTACTGTTTTGCCTTAGCCGCTGCTGCCTTAGTCAAATAGACCAAAGAGAATTGGGCTCCACCACTGCCAAAAAATTGCTAGCAGCGAAACAAAAATAATCGAACCAATGACACTGCCGCAGCCTAGGCCACCTGATGCCGGTTGAGCTGCAGCTACTAAGACCGTTTGGCATTTTGGACACTTTGTCGCCTCGGCATGAATCAACTCTTTGCATGCGTCGCACTGTTTTTGATTGTCCACAACTTCCCCCTAGTTTCTAAATGTGAAACTCATTCTAGTTAGTACCTTTTGCCAACTTCACTCATCCCGACCGAAAAAACAAAACCCTCACCGTCGAACCTGTGTTTGAACGTATGGGTGGCTTGCTTCCAGGAGGAAAGCACCCAGGCAAGATTTGTAATCAATCGAAGCTCCCGCCTTAGGTCATGTAGTTAAAGTGCTTGACGAACACGCCTCTCTAAACCCCTTTGAATATGAATTCAAGTGGCGGCCCATCAGAGATCAAATGATTTTTAGGTCAATCCGGGAGGTAGACGCCAAGACTGTCGCAAACTTTATCGGTGTACTGCTCCTTGGGTAAATCTAGACCAGCAAATGGGACAGCACCTTGGTCCTTAAGCAGAGCGGCTTTCAACTCTCCGCTTGCTTGATCTGCCAGCTCCCCAAGGACGTTTATGTGGCGCCACGGATCTGGAGTCCCAAAACCATAGTCATAAAAATACGTGGCAAGAGAGTCAATGTATTCCTCGCAAATTGATTCATCTGTTTTAGGTACTGAACACCCTGAAACGGAAATCACTAACGTTACCGACAATGCTAAATATCGAAGTTTCGCCACTTGGCCCCCCAGTTTTATTGTTTCGAAAAGACCAAACAGACAAAAAGTTTGATCGTGTCAATTACAGTTTTTACTATTTCCCTTTTTTCTTGAAAAGAAGCACTAGAGCAACTATGACTACGACTACCAGAATTCCTGCCATCAGGTAAATTTGCAGATTCTCCCGTGCAATGTCGCTCTCGCGCGCTTCTCTCAAAGCAGATGTGCCATCGAGAGCTTCCCTGATCGAGTTCATTTTGTCAGACTCGGAGTACTCTCTTTCTGGTGCACACCCAGATAGAGACAGCGAAAGCACACTAGTCGCTAGCATCGTGCCAATGCTTTTGAGCTTGAAAGAAACTCTGCTCAGAATTTTTATCAACAGACCCCCAAAAAGTGTTGCTTGAAGTTTACAGCAAAACTACTGCTTAGCTTTGAAAAAGCTAAACGTTGAACCCAAATTCGACTTTGTCCAAGCAGTACTTATTGGAATCTTGCACTGCTCCCAGGAGGGCCTTGCCTGCTTAGAAATTCTTCAACAGTCTGCTCAAATATCAGCTCTAGGCCATCATCTGGGTCAACCTGCTCGCCAACCAGTTCGAAGCCCAACTTTTTTATGATTTTCATGGATGGCGCATTGTCTGAAGACACCGTGTAGCGCAAAACATTGACATCCGGTCGCTGGCAAATCCAGTTCCACATTCCCATGAGCAATTCAGTGCCAAGCCCTTGATTCTGTTTCTCTTCGACGATCCCAAAACCGACTTCGATCATTCCTGCTTTGTTAGGAAAGTCATGAAACCCGGCCGAACCAACGATTTCATTGGTGTCTTTACATATTGCAAGAACTAGCCCTAGCTCGGCAAAGCTTGGGTCTTGTTTCACCTTGGGAATTCTGAATCTCAGAGGGCTTCGACCCTCAACTAGATGTTTATAAGGGTTTGTGAAACCGTCCCATAAGGGCTCCACACCACGTTCGAAGTCTGCGTAATCAGCCAGTGAAAGCCCTTGGCACCGCAAGCGGTTGGTTTCAAAAATGGCCACGCGTCTATTTTCGACTAAACGTTGAACCTAAACTCGACCACGTCGCCATCCTTCATGACGTAGTCCTTGCCTTCCATGCGCACCTTGCCGGCCGACTTTGCGTCTGCCATAGATCCGGCAGCCATTAGGTCATCGAATGAGACGATCTCGGCTTTGATGAAACCACGCTCGAAGTCGGTGTGAATCACACCGGCAGCCTGAGGTGCTTTCGCGCCCTTGCGAATAGTCCAGGCGCGAGCCTCTTTCGGGCCAACAGTCAGGTAGGTCTGCAGACCAAGGGTGTCAAAACCGATGCGAGCAAGCTGGTTCAAACCCGATTCGTCTTGCCCGAGTGACGCCAACAGTTCGGCAGCCTCGGCGGCATCCAGGTCAATAAGTTCACTCTCAACCTTGGCGTCTAAGAAGACAGCCTCGGCCGGGGCAACGATGTCAGCGAGCTGCTTCTTCTTGGCAGCGTCGGTGAGCACGGCCTCGTCAACGTTGAACACATAGATGATTGGTTTCGCGGTTAGCAAGCCCATGTCTTTCAGCGGAGCAATATCAATCGTCGAGGCCGACAGCGGCTTGCCTGCGTCAAGCCAAGCCTTAGCTTCGTCGAGCGTCTCGAGTACAACCGGCTCCATCTTCTTGCCCTTGACTTCTTTTTCGATGCGACCGCGCGCCTTATCGAGAGTCTCGAGGTCGGCCAAAATCAGCTCGGTGTTGATGGTTTCGATGTCGCTCGCGGCATCGACTTTGCCATCAACGTGAACGACGTCACCATCGGTAAACCCGCGAACAACCTGCGCGATTGCGTCAGCCTCACGGATGTTCGCCAAGAACTTGTTGCCCAAACCTTCGCCGACAGATGCGCCGCGAACAATTCCGGCGATGTCAACGAAAGAAACCGGAGCCGGCAGAATCTTCTCACTGCTATACATGTCTGCTAAACGCTGCAGGCGCGCATCGGGAAGGTTGACCACACCCACGTTTGGTTCGATCGTTGCGAACGGGTAGTTCGCCGCGAGAACGTTGTTCTTGGTGAGTGCATTAAAGAGGGTCGACTTGCCTACGTTAGGCAGTCCCACGATTCCGATTGTTAGAGCCACGAGGGTCAAGTCTAGTTGCGACTATCTTTATAGCGTGCCTCTCGACTTCACAGCCATCGACTTCGAAACTGCCAATGGCAATTCCGCGAGCGCGTGTGCTGTTGGGCTGGTGAAGGTTCGTGACAGCAAGATTGTCGACACCTATTCGACCCTGATCAACCCTCCGACCGGCTGGTGGGATTTCCACCCGGGCAACATCCGTGTTCATGGCATCTATCCCAAGGATGTCGAGACCGCCCCAACCTGGCCCGTGGTGCTCGCCGAGATGCTGGCCTTCATCGAGGGTGACGTTTTGGTTGCCCACAACGCCGGTTTTGATATGGGAGTTCTGCGCAAGACCACCGAGGCAGTTGGCGGCACCCTGCCCGAGCTGCACTATGCCTGCTCTCTGCTGATCTCTCGCAAGACCTACAACCTCGAGAGCTACCGCCTCAACCAGGTGGCCTATGCCGTGGGTCACGAGGAGTTCGACCACCATGATGCCCTTGCCGACAGCGACGCCTGCGCGCGCATAATGATTCACGCGGCCAAGCGGCACGGGGCCGAAGACCTCGCTGGGCTACTGGCCGAGACCAAGCAGCAACTCAAGCCCCTGCTTCAGCCCACGGATGAGGACTCCGCCGACCTCTAGTCACCCGCAACCCGCCAATGTCAGTGGCTAGTGGCAGACTCTGGCTCATGGACATCTACACAGTAATCATCGCCACAGGCGCACTTCTTCTCGGAGGCGCTATCGGCCTTCTCATCGGTCAGCGCCGCAAGGGTTCTGGCTCACCTGCCGACACCCTGCAACTCGAAAAAGACCTGGCAGCTGCAAACGCCACGATTCTTGGCCTTAGCGCACAGGTTGCCGAAGCCACCCGCGAACGCAACGAGCGCGATGAGCGCGAAAAGGCCGCACTCGCCGAGCAGAACCGCATCATTCGCGAGATGGCTCCCCTAATCGAGAACGTCTCAAAGATGGAAACCACCGTGGGCCAGATGGAGCGCGAACGCCTTGAGCAGTTCTCGACCATTCAAGAGCAGCTTCTCGATAACCGCAGCCAGCAAAGCAAACTGATCGACAATACCTCGGCCCTGCAAAATGCTTTGTCTAACAACCAAAACCGCGGTAAGTGGGGTGAGCTAAATCTCAAGCGACTTCTGGAGCAGAGTGGTCTGGTGTCTGGCATCCACTTCACTGAACAAACAGTTCTTGAGAACGAAGATGGCAAGACCATCAAACCCGACTTCATCGTCAACTATCCGGATGGCAAATTTGTTGCAATCGATGTCAAGTTTCCTTACGCCAACTTTGAACGCGCAATCAAGATTCCTGAAGTGGCCTCGTCAGACGATGAGAAGGCTCGTAAAGACTTCATGAAGTTGCACGTCGAAGACGTGAAAAAGCACATCAAAGAAATTAGCTCCAAGACTTATTACTCAGGGCTTAAGTCTTCGCCCGAATTCACCATTTTGTTCGTGCCAAATGAAGGTGTACTAGCAGCAACTCTTGATGCTGATCTCGACCTGCTTGACTTTGCGATGAAAGCCCAGGTCGCTCTGGTCTCCCCCGTCTCGCTTTTCAGTGTTCTGAGAACGATCCAATATGGCTGGCGCCAAGCTGCCCAAGAAGACACCATGAAAGATGTAATTAGTCTCGGGGTCACATTGCACAAGTACGTAAGAACGGTTGCCGAGCACGCATCAAGCCTTGGCGGTCACCTAAACAAAGCCGTTTCCAGCTACAACGCTTTCGCCTCGAGCCTCGAGCGCAACCTGCTCACCACAACCCGACGTCTCAACGAGAAGAGCATGGGCATTCTCGACGGAGGAAAAGCCGTTCCGCAGCTAACTGAATTGAGCGAAGGAACCGATGTCTTCACGAAGGCAGAGCTAACCGAAGGTGATGACGACGAGCCCAAAGCGCTCACCTAGACCATCTTGAAGTCCGCTGAATGCCCCAGAAATGGGGCATTTTGCGCATCAGGCCGATCTGAGGAACCGCGGTGACTATGGCCGCTTGGCTATAATCGAGAAAGCACGGCTTACAACGTAGTTCGCTGATTGATGGCCCCAACTCGCTAACGGGGCCTTTTTTATGAAAGCACTATAGGAGTTTCATGTCTGGTCAAGCCAACAGCTCACCAATCGTCACATTGACTCCCGCGCCGACCCTAGACCGCACCTACTTCGTCACCAACCTGCACTCAGGAGCCGTGAACCGCGCCGACGACGTTCGCGAAGAACTCGCCGGAAAGGGCATCAACGTATCCCGCGGTCTTCACCTAGCCGGCATCAGCGCCCCTGGCATCGTTCCGATCGGCAACGCAGACCCTGCAGTTCTAGTTCGAACCGGCTCAGCCGAATTCTTAAACCCACTCTGGGTCGACGGATCACTTCGCGTTTCAACCACAATTCTTGAGCACGGCGGAACCACCACAAAAATCAACGAAACACCTCGACCACTCAGTCACGAAGACTGGAGCTCAATCGTCGAACTAACCGACAAAACCGTTCGCGACAGCGGAGCAAAG
>Ga0208083_1000293_pt1 | contig 11930 bp, 8 predicted proteins | sample LakMenEpi07Jul09_FD_150677 | JGI IMG/M metagenome (GOLD analysis project Ga0208083, IMG submission 150677) | Freshwater microbial communities from Lake Mendota, WI - 07JUL2009 deep hole epilimnion (SPAdes) | ecosystem: Environmental > Aquatic > Freshwater > Lake > Epilimnion/Euphotic zone ...
GTAATCGCGATCTTTACTGTGCTGCTTGCAACCGCAGCAGCCACCTGGTTCTTTACTCCACTGCAGTCACTAGTATTCCCAGCCATGCTGGTTGGACTAGGTCTTGCGTTGTGGATCACTTTTTCCAAGAAGGTAATGCCTGCAGTAATCGTGGCTTACGCCGCGGTTGAGGGAGTATTCCTTGGTGGAATCTCCGCAATGTTCGAGGCAATGTACCCAGGTATTGTTCAGTCGGCTGTTTTGGCAACCCTTACTACCGCAGGTGCGATGTTCGCTGCCTACCGCTTTGGCTGGATCAAGGTCGATGCAAGATTCACCAGAATCATGACCTTCGCAATCGTTGGATACATGATCTTTGCTGTGATCAACATCGGTTTTGTCCTAATCACTGGCGGAGCTGGTGTCTACGGTTCAGCATTCGGTTGGCTTGCAGGACTAGTTGGTGCTGGCCTTGCTGCCTTCACTCTGAACTTGGATTTTGAGACCATCATGGTTGGCTCTCGTGACAAGTGGCCAGTTGAGATGGAGTGGCGTGCAGCCTTTGGTCTTGCAGTGACTCTTATCTGGCTATACGTCGAGATTCTTCGACTGCTGTCAATTTTCAACCGCGACTAGTTGGTTTCTCTGGCGGTACTGTTGCCAGAGCTGATTTAGGTCCCAGGCGTTTTCGGCCATTATCGAAACACCTTTTACTCCGGTACGCCTTGTCTTGCCCGAGATCAAAATCAACTTGGTATTGAATAGCACTGCACTAGATCTAGCCTGGGCTTCATCAAAAAATGTAGCGTCGCTGCAGCCAGTGCCATCATCGAGAGTGATAAATACCACTCGCTTGCCAGATCGCATCGGAGGGCTTTGGGTTGCAACCCTAACTCCGGCTATCAACACGTCGGTTTTTGATCTCAACCCAACTAGCTCATTTGCCCTAACAACGCCCATCTGATCTAGCATCGGCTGGTACTTAGCCAGTTGATGATTGGTTATATCCATTCCCAGTAGATCGAGCTCTGCCTGAATTTGCCTAGCCGCCGAGATTTCGGCAAAACCGGAGGGCATTTGCTCCTTCGCTTCAAAATCCAACATCGGCTGATTTTGATCTAGCTTTGGTTTGGCCTTCAGGGCTGTCAGCTGACGCACCCGCTCTAGAACATCTCCTCTGGTGTGATCGTTCGAGCCACCAGCTAGTTCATCAAGTGCCCCTACCAGCGCTAATCGCTTTATGGTTGCCCGAGAGGGTGATGCACGCAGGTAGAAATCAGCTAAATCAACAAAAGGTGCCTGTTTGATAATTCTTGTTATCTCGGAGTTTGATATTCCATGCAGATCGGTTAGGGCCATTCGGATACCGGTGCCATCTATAGTTTTTTCAACTAAGTACTCATCCTTGGACTTATTGACATCAAGCGGCAGTATCTTGACCCCCAGTCTTCGAGCTTCAGATAACAGCAGTCGCTTCGGATACATCCCTGGATCATGCGTGAATAGACCTGCTAAAAACTCGGTGGGGTAGTGGGTTTTGAGCCAGGCGCTTTGGTAGGTGGGAAGAGCAAATGCGGCACCGTGTGCCTTACAGAACCCAAAACTTCCAAAGCCTTCTAACACGCTCCAGATTCGATCAACAACCGCTTTTGAATAGCCGCGCTTAGTGGCGTTTTGCCTAAAGAACTTCTCAACAAAGCCACGGTCTTTTTCTAGGGTTCTTCGAAGCTCATCTGCTTTAGCAAGCGAGCATCCGGTCATAACGTTCAATATCTTCAGCACCTGCTCGTGGAATATCACAACACCCTGAGTTGATTTCAGGATTGGAGCGAGATCTGGATGAATCAGGTCGGGCTTTACAAAACCATGCCGGCCATCTAGGTACGGGGCAATCATGTTGCCCTTCATCGGACCTGGCCTAAACAATGAGATTTGGATTGTTAGGTCATTGAACTCAGTTGGTTGGTGCTTGCCAGTTAGCTCTCGCTGTCCTGGGCTCTCGATTTGAAAGACACCGAGGGTGTTGGTGGTCCTGATTTGTCTGAAGGTTTCCTTATCGTCGCGTGCGATTGAGTCAAGATCAATAACTTCTCCAGACACTCGCTCTATTTCTCTAATTGCGTAGGCCATGCTGGATTGCATCCGGACTCCCAGGATGTCTAGTTTGAGCATTCCCATCGGATCCATATCGTCCTTATCGAATTGACTCATCGGCAGTCCTAAACCGCTTGGCTCAACTGGAGTTAGGGATAGAAGATCCTGGTTTCCTAGAATCACACCGCAGGGGTGCATTGAGATGTGTCTAGGCAATCTATCGAGGCGCTCGGTGACATCGACAAGCAGGTTTAGTCTTCGGTCATGTTCAACCTGTTGGGCTAGTTTTTGAAGTTCGGGCTTTTGCCCCAGCATTCCTCGAAAGTTTCTAGCACTAAAGCGCCAGATACTCTTGGCAATCTCATCGATCTGATCTTCTTCAAAGCCAAGCGCCAATCCGCCATCTCTAACTGCACCTCGGCCGCGGTAGGTGGATTGCATCGAAAGCAGCGTTACGCGATTGCCACCGTAGCGCTTAAATATCGCTCTGTAGATATCATGCCTTCTGGCCGATTCAACATCGATGTCGATATCAGGAAGACTGGAACGCTCGGTACTCAGGAATCTCTCAAACAGCAGATCGTGCTCAATTGGGTCAACACCGCTAATACCAAGTAGGTAATTGGTCAGTGACCCAGCACCTGAACCTCTAGCAGCTGTTCGAATTCGCATATCTCGAATCATCTGGGCAACATCGGCCACGGTTAGAAAGTAGGTGGCAAAGCCAAGTTTGTTGATTGTTATTAGCTCTTGATGTAGTCGATGTCTAACCGGAAGCAGCTTGTTCTCTGAAAGATTTGGGTAGCGCCAACTGATACCGGCGTGAGCTTTTTGCCAGAGCACCTCAAAGGGATTTCCTTCGATGCCGAGAGCTGATTTCTCTGGGGTTTTCGGTCTTGACCAGTCGCAGTCACTAACCGGGTCAAGCCGAAGGCTATCGGCTAATTCCTCGGTATTTTTCAGCAGAGTTGCTGCTAGCTCTTGGCTTTGTGTTATCTCAAGCGCTAGTTTCTTCATCAGCGATTCGGGCTTGAGCCATGCCTGAGCATTGGGTTGAGGGGTAAAGATGCCAAGTGGTTCTAGGTGCCTTGCGGCATCTAGAACGTCTCCGGTTAGCGCATCATCTGGCTCCAGATAGCGAACCGCGTTTGTCATAACAGCTTTTACCTTCAAGGTAATTGCCAGCTGCAGCATTCGTTTAGCCTGCAGGGTCGAGTAGTTTGTACCGGGCTCAGTTAGGTGAGAAACAATTTCTACACTCAAGCATTCGCTAACTGGAATTAGCTCTTGCCAAGCCAGGAGCTTCTTTGCAGAAACGGTTGCGTTGGAATCAATAACTGCTCTACCAAAATCAGAGTCAGGTCCCAGCAAGATAGTGCAGTTGGGTTTTCCATCGGTGGCTATAAGTTCCGATAGATCCTTTTCGGTGATGGCTATTTCTTTTTTTGATTTGCTCTGGGCTTTTGAAACTATTTTGCAAAGAGCTGCCCAGCCAGATCCTTTGTTGTGTCCTCTGGCCAGAATTGTCACAATGCCCCGGTTCTGGACTTCCAGTCGAACACCAACTATCGGGCTGATGTTTTTATCTAGACACGACCCGATATGTTTCACCGCTCCGTAAAGACCGTTCAGATCGGTTATAGCCAGCGCATCCTGACCAAAGCTTGCAGCAGCCTGGGTTAGCTGCTCAGGCTTAGCTGTTCCAAAATGAAACGAGTAGGCCGACGAGACGTTCAGGTGAGTAAAGGACATATTTAGCCAAAGATTCGAACCAATTGCCAGCGGTCATTGCTGTGAAGAAGTTCAAACTGGCTGGGGGAGTTGATTCCTTTGGCGGCAGTTATTCGCCACATCTCAACTTCTAAAACCTCTGATCCAATGCCGCGCTGGGCGCGGCTGGCTTCTAGCCACCAGGGCTTTCTAGAAAACCAACGCTCAGGGCGGGAGGTGACCTGGTAGCTGCCATTTCGCCAGCTGAAGCGAACTGGCTCTCCTTGTTGGTTAGTCAGAACCTTGACGTTTTCGTCGACTGCAATCATGAATCTTCCCCATAAACGGCTGATTATTCGAACAAGTGTTCGAATAATCATTAGTGTATGGCTATCGACCGACAAAGGAAAATCGGGCCCAGAGGGCAGTTATTTGTTGGTTTTTTGGATCTCTTCGTCGATCATCTGGTCAGCAACCTTGGAGATCTTGGTCTTGGCGAAGTGGATAACCAGGACAAAAATGGCCACGATTCCAACAAAGACCAGGGCACCGAATTTGAAGTTTGAGGCAACTTCTTGGTAGCTGGCTTTAGCGATGTATCCGATTCCGACGTAGGTGCTGGCCCAGACCAGACAGGCCCCAAAGGTCCATGAGATGAAGGTCTTGTAGCGCATTGTCGTGGCTCCCGCCACCACCGGAACTAGCGAGTGAAGAACGGGTAGGAATCTGGAGATTGCAACCGCTGGTCCGCCGCGCTTTTCGACGAATATGTCAGCCCGCTTCCAGTTCTCCTCACCAAAGCGCTGCCCCAACTTGGAGGATCTAATTTTCTTGCCGAAGAGTCTTCCAACAGAAAAACCAATGGTTTCACCAATCATTGAACCCACTAGAACAGCCCCCACCAACCAGAAGAAATCGGGAAGGTTAACTACTCCGGTTGAAGCAACCAGTACCACGGTGTCGCCCGGAACTATAAGACCTATGAACAATGAAGTTTCGAGCATGATGGCAAGCCCGGCAAAAAAGTTACGCCAGAACGGGTCGATGCCAGATACCCCAGCAAGCAACCAATCCAAAATCTCATTCACATGAAAATCATCCCACGAAAAGGGTGAGAAAACCCTGATGGTTGGCTTTAGTCCAGCTGTGTGCCTAGAAGCTTCATGCGCTTCAAAAACGGGTCCAGATTGACCGATTCAGGAAGCTGATCCGAAATGCCAACCCAGGAGCGAACCGGCATGATGCCATTTAGTGAGCTAAGGGCCCAAATAGGCAACTTAGCCAACTGCTCAGGCTTGACGTTTTCCACCCGAACTTCAAAGCCCATTTGAGTTGCTATTGAAACCACCTCGTCACGGGTTATCGAGGGAAGCCAATTGGTTTGATCATCAGAAGAACAAAGCACATCTCCGCGCCACCAAACCAGGGCACTTAGAGCCCCTTCTGCAACAAAGCCCTTGGAGTTAGTGATTACTGCCTCGTCAGCACCGTTCATGTTGGCGTGACGCCTAAGTTGCTGGCACAGCGATAGATCTGGTCCTTTGACCATTGGGTTGATTCGCGGATCAGGCTCCGGGTAGCTCCAAAGTGAAACAGATTCAATTTTTGTAGGTGCCTCCCGAAGCCGAAGATAAAGCCTGAGATTCGAAGGTTGCTCACCGTGGTACTCCATTCTGGGAAACCAGCGTCCTTGCCTTGGAAGCAAACGCCTAATCTCGGCAAAGAACCCATCCAGGTACTGCTTCTGTTCTGGGTCTTCTTGGATGACCCAATTAGCAAAGCGTTCGAAGTGTGCGGTGAGAGATCTCACTCGACCGTCTTCTACGAGCCAGGAGTCGGCAACCTTTAGTTGAACATCCGTTGAGGGCTCGAGTACGGGTTTGAGCTCGCCTGCTTCTAGGCGGTAGAAATCTCCTAGAACGCTCATCAAATTCCTCTTGGTAGGCCTTGCTCTAATCTATAGATTACGAGCAATTCCAAGACCGTTTTCCCCAACCCCTGATTAGGTGAACTTCCATTGCGTCTAGAGATAGAAAAGCTTCGAGGCTGGGTAAACCCGGCCGATGCATTCTTGCCTATGCATTCAAAAGACCCCAATACTTTCTGGCTGGATAGGTCAACCAACCAAGACGAACCGGTTTCAGTCATCGGATCCGCCGGATCAATAATCGAAGCCGGTGATGAGGCCTTCGCGCTCGCAAGCGAGCACCTAACGGCAATCAATGCTTCGATTGAGTCTTTCCCGGAGATAGAGATTCCATTTAGCTTTAGACCAGGACTGGTTGGCTATTTTGGCTATGAATTAGGAAGTTCCGAGAAATCAGGAACCCACCCCAAAGCCCAGTTCATGATTGTTGATCGAGCCATGGTCTTTGATCACAAGCACAAGACGATGTATTTCATAGGTCTTTTCGAAACACGCGAAGAATTTGACAACTGGCATAGGGCTGCTTTGTTGAGGCTCACCCTGGTTGGAGGGGAGTCGGGATCCTTCATGCAAAAAACCAAGGCACCAAGCTTGGTTTCTACCAAACTTCGTCACTCCAAGGAAAACTACCTTGAGCTAATCCAAAAAGCCAAGGAGCACATAAAAACCGGAGACGTGTTTCAGCTGTGCCTCACGAACCAAATTCACATCGAGCACGAAGCCGATGCGCTCAGAACATTTCTCACCCTCTGTGAATCAAACCCAGCACCTTACGGTGGCTATCTAAAGCTTGGGGAAGTAGAAATTGTCAGCTCATCTCCCGAGCAATTCCTAAAAGTCTCAGCTAGTGGAAAAGCATCTTCGAAACCAATTAAGGGAACTAGGCCCAGATCTAAAGACCTGGAAGAGGATGCCAAGATTGCCAACGAGCTGGCAAACAATGAAAAAGAGCGCGCCGAGAACTTGATGATCGTAGATCTGATGAGAAACGATCTTGGTCGAGTCTGCCAAATAGATTCGGTGACCGTTGAAAAACTCTTTGAGATTGAAAGCTACGCAACTGTTCATCAACTAGTCAGCACTGTCACAGGAACACTCAAGCCCGGCGAAAGCGCAACCAGTGCCCTGGCAGCTTGTTTTCCTGGCGGTTCAATGACGGGTGCGCCAAAAATAAAAGCCGTGGAGATTTTGCAATCGCTTGAGAGTGGGCCAAGAAATATCTACTCGGGAGCTTTTGGGTACCTTGGCTTTGATGGTTCGGCGGATTTTGGAATGACCATCAGGACCCTAGTTTTTGAGGGAACTTCGGCAACCTTAGGAGTTGGCGGTGGAATCACAATTGATTCTGACCCTGAGAGTGAGTTTGAAGAAACTATGCTCAAATCAAAGGCGTTACTTAGGGCGCTAGGAGGTTAGAGAAAATGGAAGATCTAGCACTGCTTGTCACAGGAATCCTTTTTGGCCTGATCTTTATCGGTGCAGCTTCAGTTGTGCTTGCCGTACTTGCTCGTAAAAACAAGATCTCTCGCTACTGGCCCTTAGGTGCCTCAGTCGCACTAAGCGTGCTGGCCATTGTGGCATGGCAGGGTTCTGACCGTTTGGGCATGATTCCCCTCGCTTGGGCGATATTGACGGCCGTAATTACGCTCTGGCCTGCTTCGAAGAAGTAAGCCCGAAGCCCTAGCCTTGGTAACCTTGCCAAAGGAAAGCCTGCAATCTTTAGGAGTTTTACTTTGTCTACCGAGCCAGTTCAGTTTGACGCCAAGGCGTTAGCGGATAAGTGGCTTCCGGTTTGGGATGAACTAAAACCATTTGACTCTGGCAAGCCAGGGGATAACAGACCTACCAAGTACGTGTTGGATATGTTCCCTTATCCATCTGGCGATCTTCACATGGGTCACGCCGAAGCTTATGCACTGGGCGATGTAATCGCCAGGTACTGGATTCAAAAGGGCTTCAACGTTATGCACCCAATCGGTTGGGACTCCTTCGGACTACCTGCTGAGAACGCTGCAATTAAGCGTGGGCTTGATCCAAGAGGCTGGACCTACGACAACATTGCTCAGCAAAAAGCTTCCATGCGAAGGTATGCCTGCAGCTTTGACTGGGATCGAGTACTTATTACCTCTGACCCTGAGTATTACAAATGGAACCAGTGGTTATTCCTTGAGTTTTACAACAAAGGTTTGGCATATCGAAAAAACTCAAACGTAAACTGGTGCCCCTCTTGCCAGACTGTGCTCGCCAACGAGCAGGTCGTTCAGGGGCTTTGTGAAAGATGCGACACAGCCGTCACAAAGAAGGCCCTGACTCAGTGGTATTTCAAGGTCACCGATTATGCCGACAGATTGCTAGATGACCTGGACACTCTTGAGGGAGCATGGCCGGCAAAGGTTCTTTCCATGCAGCGCAATTGGATTGGAAGATCCTACGGTGCAGAGGTCAAGTTTGAGATACAGGGAAGAAAAAACCCAATCGAGGTTTACACCACCCGCCCCGATACTTTGTATGGAGCAACATTCATGGTGGTTGCAGCAGATTCTGATTTAGCTGCCGAGCTAGCCTCCGAGGCTTCGCCTGAAGTTCGCATCAAGTTCCAAGACTTTTTGGAAGAGACCAAAAAGACAAATGACATCGAGCGACTTGCAACCGATCGACCTAAGCGCGGTATTGATCTTGGCAGATTCGCCATAAACCCAGTCAACGGTGAGAAGTTGCCGATTTGGGCTGCTGATTACGTGCTTGCTGATTACGGAACCGGTGCCATCATGGCCGTTCCAGCTCACGACCAGCGCGATTTAGATTTTGCAAGGCAGAACAACTTGCCAGTGCAGGTGGTTGTCGACACCGGTGAAGACGATCCGTCTCAATCAGGCATTGCAACAACCGGCGATGGAGTGATGGTCAATTCGGCTGAGCTGAATGGACTCAAAAAAACTGAAGCCATCGCCAAGATCACCGAGGTGCTTTCATCCAAAGGCTTGGGTAAGAAAGCCAAGAACTTTAGGCTTCGTGACTGGCTGATTTCTCGTCAGCGCTACTGGGGCACTCCGATCCCTATCGTGCACTGCGAATCGTGTGGCGAAGTTCCAGTTCCAGCCCAGGAGCTGCCAATCAGGCTTCCTGATGCCAAGGGACTTGATCTTTCCCCAAAGGGAACTTCTCCTCTTGGGGGAGCAAGCGACTGGGTGAATGTTGCTTGTCCAAAGTGCGGCAAGCCAGCCAAGCGTGATACCGACACTATGGACACATTTGTTGACTCATCTTGGTATTTCTTGAGATTCCTTTCTCCAAACTCTGACACCGAAGCTTTCCCTAAGGACGAGGCGAAGAAGTGGGCGCCGGTTGATCAGTATGTCGGTGGAGTCACGCACGCAATCTTGCACCTTCTTTATGCACGCTTTTTCACCAAGGTGCTACATGATCTGGGCTACGTTGACTTTGAAGAACCCTTCACCAGATTATTGAACCAAGGCATGGTTTTGATGAATGGTTCCGCGATGAGTAAATCTCGCGGAAACCTGGTTCGACTTTCAGAGCAATTAGATGAGCACGGCGTGGATGCGGTTCGTTTAACCATGGCCTTTGCTGGTCCGCCGGAAGATGACATTGACTGGGCTGATGTTTCACCTGCTGCTAGCGCCAAATTTCTAGCTCGTGCCTGGAGATGCGCTCAAGATGTGAGCAGTTCTCCGGGTATTGATTTTGCAAACGGAGATGCAGATCTTCGACGAGCAACTCACCTGTTCTTGAAAGAGTTCCCAGAGCAGATCGAGTCTTTCAAATTCAACGTGGGCGTTGCAAAAATAATGGAACTGGTAAACGCTCTTCGTAAGACCATCGATGGTCCAGCCGGAGGCAAAGACCCTGCAGTTCGTGAAGCAACCGAATCGGTAGCCAAAGCCTTGAGCTTGTTTGCCCCCTACACATCAGAGGACATGTGGCAACTACTTGGCCATAAGCCAGCAGTTGCCTTGGCTGGCTTTGCCGAGCCCATCGCTGAGCTTTTGGTCAGGGACACTCTGACTGCCGTGGTTCAGGTGGATGGCAAATTGCGTGACAAGTTTGAGGTCTCCTCTTCAATCACCGAATCTGAGCTTGAGGCATTAGCCATGGCATCTGTAAATGTCCAGAACGCCCTTGCTGGCAAGCAAATCAAGAACGTGATTGTTCGCGCCCCGAAGCTTGTCAACATCGCGACTAACTAGTTTCTTTTGCACAGATTAGCTCCGAGGGCTTTCTAGCAGCGCTTTCACTTCTTATCTTTGAGCAATGGACTGGCTCAAGACGCAGCTAATTTCGGCTCTCTCGGGCGATCAAAAAGTATCCAAGCAGCTACTTGTTTCACTTGCAGCCCTAGTTGCTGTTGCCTCCTTGGTGCTGGTGGCAATCAATCGGCCTGAGGCTCCAACTGGTGAGTTCGAGATAACTGAGGGTCTAAATGAGGCGGAAGCTGTTGAACAGTTTCTGTATGTGCACATAGTCGGCGAAATCAAAACTCCAGGTATGTACCAACTGCCACTTGGTGCGCGACTAGTCGATGCCGTTTTTGCAGCCGGAGGTCTAACGGCCGATGCTGACAACTCAAGCGTGAATCTCGCTAGAGAACTTTCCGATGGGGAACAAATCGTGGTCTTCAAGATAGGCGAGATTGCCGAAGCAGGCGGTTCTGCACCTGGAGGGCTAATCAGCATTAATCGCGCAACAGCCGAACAGCTCGAGGAACTTCCAGGCATTGGACCTGCGCTTTCTTCTCGAATAATTGCGTACCGAGATGCCAACGGCGGATTCAAGACCAAAGAAGATCTTCTAAACGTGAGTGGAATCGGGGATTCGATTTTCGCCGGATTCACCGATCTGATTACGTTGTGACGCTCAGCCTGGCAAGCCTTGGGCTCTGGGCGGTTCTTGCCCTGTTCACTGCAATGGACTTTCTGCCAGTTTGGATACCTCTTGTACTTGGCGCATTACTTTTTGTGGTTTCAGTCGCAGTTGGAGATAACAAGCGGGCACTAGCAGCACTGCTAGGAGCTGCATTGGTCTTGGGTGGGTTATCACTTTGGCTACAGACCGACATAACTAAGCCCGAATGGTTAATACAGCTTGCAGAGGCTAAGACTAAAGCCAAAGTGGAGCTCGTGGTTCTCAATCGCCCTAAAGAGATATTTCAGAACTTTGATAGAAGCCCAGTTCTCGGAGTTGCTGTGTTTTTGAAATCCATTGACGGCAAATCCACTGACGGCCGTGGCTATTTGATTTATGAGGGGATGGAGCTTGCTCGCGGAGTCACAGTAAGCCTGGATGCAAAATTTGAGCCGGCAGGTCGAAACTCCAGAGATGCATTCTTGGTAAAACCAACATCGGAAATTCAGATTGTTGCGCGGCCACCAGATACCCAAGGGATTCTCAATGATCTGCGAACAAACTACGTCAAGAACCTAGCCGGTGTGACCCCTGATGCCAAGACTCTCGTTGCTGGACTCGCCATTGGTGAGATTAGTGCTTTGAGTGAAGAACTTGAAGAACAAATGAGGATTGTTTCCTTGACACACCTAGTTGCTGTCTCAGGTTCAAACTGCGCGATTGTGGTTGGAATGGTTTACCTGATCGCGGTGGGTTTGCGATTTGGTCGAACTGGGCGAACGGTAATCTCACTGGTTGGATTGGGGCTATACGTATTGCTCATTGGCCCTGACCCGAGCGTGCTTCGAGCAGGTGTGATGGCAGCGAGTGTGATTGTCATGGTTGCCCTAGGGCGGCGTACTTGGGCTCTTAACGCTCTGGCGATTGCAACAATCATTCTTTTGATTTCAGATCCGTGGCTCTCCGTTGAGTTTGGCTTTGGCTTATCAGTTCTGGCAACAGCGGGTATTTTGTTACTGGCACCTGCAATGGCCGAGAGATTCTCTAAACGCATGCCTATGCCACTCGCCCTTGGCTTATCAGTGACTTTAGCGGCTCAGTTGTTTTGCCTACCTCTTCTTATGCAGTTGCAACCTGGGCTTCCAACATATTCAGTGGTTGCGAACTTGCTCGCCGGTCCCATGGTGGCGCCAGTGACTGTTTTGGGGATGATTGCGGTTTTACTCACGCCAATTGCTCCGCCACTGGTCGCAATAGTGTCTTGGATTGCATCGCTTGGCACCTGGGTCATTGAAGCAGTTGCAATTTTCTTTTCGGGCTTGCCGGTGGCCTACTTTCCTTGGGCTACGGGTTGGCC
>Ga0208083_1000297_pt1 | contig 11795 bp, 11 predicted proteins | sample LakMenEpi07Jul09_FD_150677 | JGI IMG/M metagenome (GOLD analysis project Ga0208083, IMG submission 150677) | Freshwater microbial communities from Lake Mendota, WI - 07JUL2009 deep hole epilimnion (SPAdes) | ecosystem: Environmental > Aquatic > Freshwater > Lake > Epilimnion/Euphotic zone ...
CGCGGGGGGGGGCGCCGCCGGTGGGGGGCCGGCTGTGTCCTCAGGGGGCGGACTGGGCCAGCAACCAGCCAGCAAAAAAACTCCCAGCAAGGCCACAACAGCTTTGGGCCGCGAGCAGTTTTCAGCTGGAGGATTGACTTTGGACAAGATCACGGAATCGATCAAGGTTTCCCTGCAGTTCCCTGGTGACAATATTGCCCATAATGCTTGGTTCCATGATGGGCGCAAGTACACCCGGCAACTCATAGCTGACGCTGAGCTTGACGGCGGTCCGATCTTCGCCCAATGGATAGAAGCGCACGGCCCCCTTGGTCGGCAGGCCACCCACCGATTCCCAATGCAATTGCTGGAATTCCACGCGCCGCATGATGCGTGCCTTCCATTGGAAGGTAAAGCCTCGGGCCACCAGGGTCCATTCCGTGAGATCAGGGTCGTCAAGGGTGACGACGGATTCAATCCAATGCATCCACAGGGGCATGGATTCAAGGTCACTCCAGACGTGCCAGACCCGCTCTACCGGAGCCTGGATTTCAGTGGTGACCGTATGTTCGAGCCAGCGTCCCATGGTGTTTGTTTTAAACTAAAGCAGCGTTTAGCGCCAGCGGCAGGGGCTGTTGCAGCATGGCGGCAGCCGCGAGTTTGCCGCTCATCGTCGCACCTTCCATCGAATCGATGTAGTCCTGTCGGGTGTAACTTCCGGCCAGAAAAAAATTGACCACCGGGGTGCGCTGTTGCGGGCGATAGGGCTCCATGCCCGGAGCCTCGCGGTAGAGGGAGTGGGCCAGCTTGACCACATTGCTCCAAACCAGGGTCAAGGAGGCGGCGGAGGGAAAGAGCTGACGCACTTGGCGATCGGTCTCGGCCACGATCTCCTCGGTACGGCGGGGAATCCAAGGATCCCCAGGGGTCAGAACGCACTGCAACAGGGAACCGACACCTTCCCGGCGGTAATCCGCCGGACTGGTCAGGGCCAGGTCGGCGAAGCAACTGAAGTCAGCATCGGCCGTATAGAGAAGATTGTCCAGTCCAGTGGGCCTTTGGAGATTGCAGCGGCGCTGCAGCGCCTCATCGGAGTCCCCGAGTTCAGTTACCCAACCGTCATAACGCAGCTGCACCGTGGCCACTGGAACGGCCTCCAGCTGATGAATGGCTGCGAACTGGGGAAACCGGTTCCAGTCCGTCGGCAACAGCCGCTGGATACCAGGTACATCGCAAGCCGCCAAGTAAGCGTCGGCTTCAACCTGGCGCTCTCCCTCCGGGGTGGCCATCACCATCCCGGTTACACGTAATGCCTCGGGGCCTTCGCCAGGGCCAACCCCATGGTCCACCCGGGTCACCCGATGGCGCAGATGGAGCCGCCCCCCCCGCGCCAGGATGTAATCCAGGATCGGCCCGGTCAGCCAACGGTGAGGCGATCCCTTGAGCAGGTTGAGCTTGGAGGCCTCGGTACGGGTGGCGAACATCAGGAAGATGGTCAGCATGCAGCGGGCCGAAATCGAGGCGCAATCGATGAAACCCAGGGCATAGGCAATCGGATTCCACATCCGTTCGATACTGCGGCGGCTGCCGCCATGACCCAGGAACCAGGTTTCAAAACTGACGGCATCGAGCTCGCGGATCACCCCCATGGCCCCGTCGTAATCCACCAATCCCCGCACGATCGGGCTGGTGCCCAGGGCGAGGGCATTGCGCAGCTTGTCAATCCAGTTGAGTTGGGGCGTAGTGAAAAAGGCCTTGAGGCCATTGAAGGGAGCCCCTAGAGCAAAGCGGAAGTCGAGCTCGCGCAGATCGCCGCCGCGGTTGACGAAAAGGTGGTGGTGCTCCTTCGGCAGCAGATTCTCCAGGGCGCCCACCTTGCGCATCAGAGCAAAGAGGTTGGTGTAATTGAAAAAGAACACATGCAGGCCCATTTCTATATGGTTGCCTTCGGGGTCTTCCCAGCTACCCACCTTGCCGCCCATGAACGGCCTGGCCTCATAAAGATCCACCTCATGGCCGGCGTCCACCAAATCCACGGCGGCGGACAATCCAGCCAGACCGGCGCCGACGATGGCGAATCTCACCCTTGCGCTCCCAAGCAGTGCCGACTCTAGGCAGGGGGGCTTCCCCAGCGCCGGCGGACAACCGCCCAAGGCAGAAAAGCCACCCAGGCCACCCGACTCAGGCGGGAGTCCATAGAGTGAATACCTTCGGCTACACAGGAGCAGCAGTCATGAGCATTGCCCCCAGCAGTGAGGTCAGCCTGAGCGAGGCGCCAACCGCCAACCACACAGGCATTGATGGCAAAGGAATTTTGATCACCCAAGCGGCAATGCGCCAGTTGGGCACTTTGATGGGCCAGCAGGGCCAAGGCAAGCTCCTGCGGGTGGGGGTGCGCTCCGGCGGCTGCAGCGGCATGAGTTACACCATGGATTTCATCGATGCCGCCGGCATTCGCGAAGACGATGAGCGCTACACCTACAAACCTGCCGAGGGGGGTGAGTTTGGCGTGGTGTGCGATCCCAAAAGCCTGCTTTACATCTACGGCATGCAGCTGGATTTCTCCTCGGCCCTCATCGGCGGTGGTTTTAATTTCACTAACCCCAACGCCTCCCAGACCTGCGGCTGCGGCAGCTCCTTCGCCGTCTGAGACCCTGCAAGTGGGTGCCGACATGGGAATCTGAGATCGGCTCATTTCACCGGCAGCGCTTGCACCCATGACGGCCAGTCCCGAATCCCTCTTCGATCAGGCGATTGCCCGCTACCGGGAAGGCACCCCCCCGGAAGAACTGATCGACGATTTCTTGGCCCTCACGAGCCAATCCCCCAAGCTCTCGGCCGGGTGGACCTGCCTGGCCTGGCTGCAATTGCTGCTCGACCAACCCCGCGCCGCCCTGTTGTCCGCCCGCAATGCGGTCCGGCTCAACCCCCAGGATCCCCAGGCCCGCATCAATCTCAGCGTGGCCATGCTCGAAACCGGCGCCAAGGGTGTGCGGGAGCACGTGGAAGTGGTCAAGAAGGTCCTGGTCTTGGCTCCGGAAATGGCCGACGAACTCAACGGCTCCATCGCCGATGGCTTGCAGCGAAGGCCCGGTTGGACCGCTTTGGCCAAGGTGCGGGACTGGCTGCAGACGTGAGCCGCATCCTGCTGATCAGCAACGGCCATGGCGAAGATCTAAGCGCATCCCTGCTGGGCCGGGAACTCCTCAACCGTCAGCAATGGGTTGAGGCACTGCCGCTTGTCGGCGCTGGCGATGCCTACCGCAGGGCCGGCCTCGGGGTAATCGGCCGGACCCGCAACTTCAGCACCGGTGGACTTGGTTACACCAGCCTGCGGGGACGGCTCACCGAACTGTGGCAGGGGCAGGTGCAATATCTATGCGGCCGGGTCCTGAGCCTGATGCGCCACCGCCGTGAATACGGCTTGGTGGTAGCTGTGGGGGATCTGGTTCCCGTGCTAGCGGCCTGGCTTAGCGGCCGCCCGGCTGTGGTGTATTTAGTGGCCTATTCCAGCCATTATGAAGGTAAATTGCGGCTGCCATGGCCCTGTGGCTGGCTGCTGCGTCAGGAACGCATTCAGGCCATCTGGAGCCGAGATGCCCTCACGGCCGACGATCTGAGCGGGCAACTGGGTCGTCCCGTACGTTTCCTGGGCAATCCCTTTCAAGATGCTGTGGCGGCAGCAGCCAGCCCCAGCCCCACCGCCGCGGCCCGCGGCGGTTCTGTTCAAGGCCTGGGCTTGCTGCCCGGCAGCCGCTTACCCGAAGCCAAGGCAAATCTGTTGTTGATGCTGGAGGTGCTCACACGGCTGCCGGAGCCCCTGCAACGACCGGGGGCCTTGCGGTTGCAGGCGGCCTTGGTGGGGGAACTGGGCGCGGCCGAGGTACTGGCGGCAGCAGCGCCCCTGGGCTGGAGCTTGGCTGAACCAGGCCGGGGGGGCCAGGACGTTGTGCTGCGGTGGGGCCATCTGGAGCTGCGCTTGCTTTGGCAAGGGTTTGTCGAGGTGCTGCGCGACAGTGACCTGCTGCTGGCGATGGCAGGAACTGCGGCCGAGCAGGCAGTCGGGCTGGGAAAACCGGTGCTGCAACTAGCCGGATCCGGTCCCCAGTTCAACGGGCGCTTCGCCGAAGCCCAACGGCGTCTGCTGGGGGCCGGAGTCAGTTGTGCCTCGGGTGAAAGCGGCCAAGACCTCACCCTCAGCACCACGGCGGCGATGGTGGCCGACCAACTCGAGCACCTGGGCGATCCCGAGCGGGGGCCGGCCTGGCGACGGGAGCTGGAACAGATTGCGGCGGCACGGCTGGGTCCCCCCGGCGGCAGCGCACGCCAGGCTGAGGCGATCATGGAAACGCTTGTTTCGCTTCGCCGCCAGTGCCGATGACAGGTTCCCAGGTCAAGCCCACCACTGCCGGCAGCCGACCGGCCCCCCTGGCCAACGGCCCTTGGGGCAGCCTCAAGCAGCTGTTGGATCGACTATTGGTGGTGAATGTATTTCTGGTCATCGGCGCCGCCCTCTGGTTTGGCCTGGCCGTAGTACTGCAAAGCCAAGGCCGGGGAGGACCCCTCCAAGCCTTCCAGAGCCTCTGGGAGCCTCTCATCATGCCGGCGGTGGGCCTGCTGATGGCGGCGGCCCTGCTCAGCGGGATTCTGAGCTGGTGGCAGCGGCGAGGGCAGCCTTGAGGTCGCCGAATTCGAACTCAAAACCCAGATCTGACAAGCGCTCCGAGACGACCTGCTGACCTTCCAGCACCACCTTGGCGCCATCCCCCAGCAGCAACTGCAAGACGGGGCCAGGCACTGGTAACAGCGAAGGTCGACGCAGGGCGGCCCCCAAGGCGCTGGCAAAATCAACCATCCGCACCGGTTCGGGCGCAACGGCGTTGATCACGCCGGTATAGCTCGAATCTTCAATGGCCATAGCCACCAAACGGCACAGATCATGGCGGTGGATCCAGCTCATCCACTGCTGACCCGAGCCAATCGGCCCACCGAATCCAGTGCGAAACACCGGCAGCATGCGGCCCATGGCACCCCCATCCGGGCCCAACACGATGCCGATGCGCAGAATCACCACCCTGCAGGCGGCCGGGGCAGCCTGGGCCTGCTGCTCCCAATCGCGGCAAAGGGCCGCGAGGAAATCATCCCCAGCGTCACTACTTTCACGGAAGCGTTCTGCCTCACTGGTGCCATAGAAGCCCACGGCCGAGGCATTCACCAACACGCTGGGGGGCTGGGGCAACGCCGCCATGGCAGCCACCAGGGACGCTGTGGTGGACAGACGGCTGGAACGCAGGATCTGGCGCTGGGCCTCACTCCAACGCCGCTCAGCGATGGGTTCACCGGCCAGATTGATCACACCGCCGGCCGCCGCCAGGGCCGCCAGCAGCTCCGGATGACGCCAACTGGCGGGTTGGGCTGGGTCAAGTTCCAGGCAAACCAGTCGATCGGCAAGGTCGGGGAACGGCTGGGACCGCCGACTGACCAAGGTGAGTTCATGGCCCTGGTCGAGCAACCAGGGCACAAGCTCCCTGCCTATGAACCCGGAACATCCCAACAACAGCAGACGCATCGAAGTTCCGGAGATGGTGGTTTGAGGCTAGGAGTCCGCCAGGGGCGAAGGGCCGGCCTAGGGTGCCGCCATCGCCTCAGCCGCTGATGGCCGACCCCATTCCTGCCGCCCCCGATTCCGCAACATCGGCACCCAGCGAGGCCGCACCACCTCCAGTTGCCGCCCTCAAAAAAGGGGCCCTGGTCCGTCTCCAGGCCTCTGCTTACTTGGGCAGCCTGGAGGCCGCCGCCAGTGATCCCCAGCTGCCGGGTTATGTCTTGGAAGGGCCCGGCGAGATTCTGATGTTGAAGGGAGACCATGCCCAGGTGCGCTGGCGCCGACCCGTCCCCGATGTCTGGTTGCGACTCGACCAACTGGAGGCCTATCCGGCCGCAGGCCTGCCGGCCTAAATCTCAAGCTGACGCCGTTCTTGCTGCAACCTGGTGCGCCGTTGCTTGGCTTCCCGCAGCATCTCGCGGCCGTCGTGCAGATAGCTGTCCACGTAACCCATTGTGTAGCGTTCCAACTCGCCCAGGGCATCCTGCACCTGGCTGAGACAGTGGTAGAGACTCAACCCAAAACCACGGGCCGAACCAGGACATGCCCTGGAGCGATATAGCTGTTCGACCTTTTCAAGCCGGGCCTGACTTTGGGACAGAAAGGTGCAGAAGCTCTCCATCAAGTCATCGTCATAGGGATCGGCCGCCAGGGAACGCAACTGGGCCGGAAAAGCATTGATCACCTGGCCCAGCAACCGATCGATGGGCGCGTACACCAGCTGCAACCAGCTGATCAAATCGCCGTCCTGGGCCACACTGCGCCGGTGGGGTGAGCCAGAGCCGCCCCGGGCTCCCCTGGGTTGGCTGGACGCTGGTGCCTGGCGGGCCTCATCGAAGCGGCGCCGTTGCTGTCGATCGCCCAGCACCTCCCAGGCCGCGTTGAGGGCCAGGATGCGCTCGGCATCGCCACCGGCATCGGGATGGTGACGTTTGACGAGGGCCCGATAGGCGGTCTTGATCTCGGCAGAGGTGGCCGATGGCTCCACACCGAGCACCTGGTAGGGATCCTCTGCGGCAACCATGGTCCAACGGAATCAAGGCAGGAGTCTGCCTCATACCCGCAAAAGGCATGAAAAAGCCCCCCTTGCGGGGGGCATGGCAACGGATGGAATGGCGATCAGAACTTGAAGGTGGTCTGGACGAGAGCACCAAAGTTGCTGAAGGTGGAACCGCGGTTGAGTTCCGGGTTGCCATTGTTGTTCACAACTTCGTTGGTGAGAGCACCTAGGGGGCGGCTCAGATAGAACACAGCAGGGGTGATGCTGATGTTGTCGGAGACTTGGAACTTGTACCACCATTCCCAAGCGTAGTTGCCGTCGTTGGAGAAGGTGGTGTAGGGGGTATTTGTGGCGGAATTATTGCTGTTGGCCCCCAAGTTCAAGCTAGTGGCAAAGGTGGGCTGGCCGAAGGCCATCCCAAAGGCATTGCCGCGCAGGAACACATCAGCCCACTGCAGACCGACAAACCAGCTCTGGGACTCACTTACATAGGGAGTCCGATATTCATAACTGGGGCTCCTCTTACCTGATGCGACAGTGCCATCGCTATTGTCGTTGAGGCTGGAAATCCCCCAGCCGGCACTGAGCGAAGGCAGGAGACCGGCACGCTTAGGCTGCCAGTAGCCGTTTAAGGCGAAGTTACTAGAACTGCCGTTGTTGAGCCACCAGCTATTTTGGGCTACAAAGTTTGTGCCGCGGCGCGCATTGGAACCGGCTTGGCCGTAGCGATAACCGGCCGAAAGACCCCAACCCTTAGCGGCATAACCTAATTGCAACAACCAACTCGCGCGGGAGCAATCGTTGCCGATACCGCCATCCGTTGCAGTAGCACTAGTGCTGCAGCTGTAATACCTATTAGCCACAGTGCTATCAGAGTTAACACTGCCAACGTCGGCGACTGGACTGACGTAACTAGTTGTGAGACTAAATTTACCTGGGCCCACTTTGTAAGGCGTTTTCCAAATAGCCCCGACCATGGAACCGGTAGCTTTGTTATAAACTCCCGGAGCCCCGAACATAGCAAAGTAATCTAAAATCCTGTCGCCTTGACCCGAGCCATAAACGCCTGGATTCATCCCCAGAAATTCAGTGTTTCGGGCCTTTGATCCAACCAGGAATTCAAACTGACTTCCCACAGGGAAACGATAATAAAGCCGGTCAATACCAATCACATCAGAGCAATCCCGATTGCCCGTGCAACTCGTTTGGCCGAATCCGTTGGAAGCCACATCCAAGGCGGTCAGGTTGACGCCATTGCCGTTGAAGGCGTTGTTAAAATTACCCGAGCGCAGGCGGGCATAAAGCTGATCTTTGCCGCTAAAACTTGTAATAAAGTTCAGTCGATAATCATAGTTAAATGTTGTCGCTCCATACTGGCGGTTGTAATTCTTAGCTGCATTGCGGCCATTGAGATTCGCGGCCGTACCGCCAAAGACCCCTACCCCGTTGCGATTGCCACTGGCTTCAACAGCCCCAAGCACGAAAGTGGCTTGACCTTGCAGCTTGGTGGTGGTGGAGAACTGGGTAGCCTCGATTTCACCGACACGGGCCTCAAGGCCATCAACCCGGCCCCGGAGCACAGCCAGTTCGGCCTCAAACTCTTTCATCAATCGCTTGAGCTCGTCGGTCACCTCGGTGACGCGATCAAGACAGGCATTTAGTAGGGCTGCCGCCTCATAGCGGGTCATGGGCTTGGAGCCCCGGAAAGTGCCGTCGGGATAACCAGCTACGCAGCCGTAGCGCTCAATCAGATCGGAGAGTGCCTGATAAGCCCAATCGGTAGGGCGGACATCAGCAAACTGATTAATGCTTGTGACCTGGTCGGCGCTGCCGCTGGCGGCATAGCGGTTGACATCGTTGAGGTTGATGTCGGCTGCGCTGACGGCCAGCGGAGCCAGCAAGCCAGCACCAATGGACGATCGCAGCAACTGCTGGAAGGGCTTCATAAAATCCTCACACCAAAGAGGGCCCCCCATGACTGGGAGGAGTTCGGGGAGTGTAAAAGGCCCTAGGCAAATAGTTCCGCCTGGCTTGATACCCAGGCATGTATTTCAGATCACAAATATCAGCTTGGCGCCAAAGCCAAACAAAAAACCCGGTCTCGTCGCCAAGGCCGTGTTATGGAAAGCTCCACCGTAGTGGTGGAGCCAGATGAAATCCTTGAAAACTCAGAAGCGGAAGGTGGTCTTAAGCAGTCCACCAAAGTTGTTGAAATTACCACCACCCGGGTAACGGGTCAGCTGCCCCAAGGGAGCACTGAGGTAGTAGATGGCCGGAGTCACAGAAATATTATCTGTGACCTGGAATTTGTACCAGCCTTCCCAGGCATAATTACCGTCCCTGATGGAAGCAACGCTGTCATCCCCAGACTTGGTGATGAAGGTGGGTTGACCAACGGCCATTCCCAAGGCATTGCCCTTCCAAAAAACGTTGGCCCATTGGAGACCAACGTACCAGGATTGACTTTGGGCGCCATCTAGAACGGACCCGTAGCCAGTTTCAGTGTCAATAACACCATTGGGAACATTGCCATTGTAAGTATTGATGCCCCAGCCATAGCTGATGGAGGGGAACCAAGCACCAAAGGTGGGCTGCCAGTAGCCACTAAGGCCAACGGAATTAACGCTGTCCGATAAACCGAATCCTGCAACCGCCAGGGGAGTGCCATTGCCGCCGTAGAGGCCAGCACCACCCTGAGAGTAGGTGTAAGCAGCTGCCAAGCCCAATACAGGACCAGCCCAGCCAATTTGAGTGGTGAAGGTGGATTGAGAACAATCAGTTCCGATACCACCACAGAAGGGGGCCCTATTTAAATCCGGGGAACCAACATCAGCATTGGCGGAAACGTAGTTGGCGCTGATGCTGAAATTGCCACTCTTCCACCAGAGACCGCCACCGCCACCAAGGTTCAGGCTGTAAGTACCTGGGGCACCCGCATAGGTGAAGATGTCGAGGACGGTATCAGCCGGGTAGGCGCTGGGCCAGAAGGCCAACATGTCGTCTTGGCGCACCCGGGGACCGACTGTTGCCGTGAAGTTGGCACCAATGGGGAATTGATAAAAAAGGCGATTGACCGCAAGCACATCGCCGCAGTCAGACAAACCGCCACAACCTTCTTCAAAGGCAATTTCCATGGCATTCAAGCCCACTGGAGGATTGCCCGAATAAGCAGATTGTCCAAAATTGCCGGCCCTTAAACGGGTGCGCAGCAAATCCTTGCCCGTGAAGCTGGTATCAAAGAAAAGATCTAAGTTGTAATTGAAAGTTGTGGCCCCTTCATAGGCCTTAGCCCTGCTCTTGATACCTGGGTTCCCGTCGTAACCAGTGGCATCAAATGCAGCCTGATAGAGCGGGGGAGCAATGGTGTTCCAGTTGTCTCCACCAAAGGTGTTGGCGCCCAACACAAAAGTGGCCACACCTCTGAGCTTGGTTGTGGTGGAAAACTGGGTGGCCTCTAGTTCGCCCACCCTGGCTTCCAGGCCATCGACGCGACCACGGATGATGGCGAGCTCCTGCTCAAACTCCTTCATCAGGCGCTTCAGCTCGTCGGTGACCTCGGTGATCCGATCCAAGCAAGCGTTAAGCAGGGCGGCCGCTTCATAGCGGGTCATCGCCCTGGAACCGCGATAGGTGCCGTCGGGGTAGCCGGCCACACAGCCGTATTTCTCGACCAGATTGGACAGAGCCTGAAAAGCCCAATCGGTGGGGCGCACATCAGAAAACTGATTGATGCTTGTGACTTGATCTTGGCTGGCGTATTGATTAACGCCACTGATGTTCAGGTCGGCGGCCTGGACAGCAATCGGAGCCATAAGGCCGAGCGCCGCCGGGGCCAGCAACAACTGCTGGAAAAGTTTCATGGGGTGGACCTCACACGACAAGGCGCAATGCGCCACTGATAGTTTGCCGAAACATCAGACGGCCCATGTCGTTGTTGTGACAGAAACAGAAACGGGAGCACTGAAGCACCTGGCCCTGTATCGAAGGACACCCAAGCGCCCTGGCTGGAAGCCTGGGGCCAAATCAAGCCCACTGCCAAGCAAACTGAATCGATCCGCCCGCGGTCGCCCTGGCAAGCCAATCAGCACCAAGGCCTGGCGTCCGGGCTGGCAACCCTGCATTTCCCCCAAGGCTTTGGTGGGCCAGTCTTGCAGGGATCTGGCTCCTGGCCACGGCCGGTGATCGCCTTTGGCTGGCCCTGGATCGCCGCCTGCCCAGCTGGGATCAGGCCGACTATCTCAACAGCGCCGTCGACCATGGCCGCGCCCTTGGCCTGGTGGCCGGAGGCCATTGGCAGGGTTGGGCGTCCCTGTTGGACCTTTCCCCCAAGATTCCACCCCTGGCATCCCTGGTCAACGGCACCGTGATCGCCCTCGCCGGTGACAGTCCGGACGAGGCCAGCTGGGCACTGGCCCTTTGGCACGCCTTGCTGCTCTTGGTTGTGGCCTGCTGGGGCCGCCAATTACTAGATCCAGGCTTTGGCTTGCTCTGCGCCACCCTGGTGGCCCTCACCCCCGCCCTCACCCACCTGAGGGTGGATTTCACCCTCGACATGCCGTTGGTGGCGAGCTGTTGCCTGGCCCTCTGGCTGCTGGGACGCTGGCAGGCACCGCAACACGGCGGGCGCTGGGGCCAGGCCCTGACGGCGGCCCTGGCTATGGCTATGGCGGTGCTGGTAAAACAGAGCGCCTTGCTGGTGGTGGCGCTGCCCAGTGCCTGGGTAGCCATCACGGCCATGGGGAGGCGCGGTCGGCGGCTGCAGTTGCTGGTGGCCTTGGCGCTGGTATTGGGCTTGGTTTTTCCCTGGTTGCACCACAACTGGATTACCACCATCGGAGGAACAAATCGGGCCGTTTTTGAATCAGCCGCCATTGAGAAGGATCCGCCGCTGCTGAGCCTGGCCTCCTGGCTTTGGTATGCCCAGCGGATGCCGTCCCAACTGGGCCCGGTCTTGCCCCTGCCCGCCCTGGGGGCGGCCCTGGTGACGGCATGGAAGAGCCGCCAGAAAATGGGCTCCTGGCTGCGCCAGCCCCTGGGGTCCCTGCCAGAGGGGTGGGGCTGGTTGATCGGCTGCCTTCTGGCGGGCTGGCTTGTCACCAGCCTGAGCCCCAACAAGGACAGCCGCTACATCACACCAGTTGTGCCGTTGCTGATGATGGTGATCGCCCGTGGCTGGTGGGCTGTGGGCACCTGGTTCCAGGGCCGCCAAGG
>Ga0208083_1000300_pt1 | contig 11753 bp, 10 predicted proteins | sample LakMenEpi07Jul09_FD_150677 | JGI IMG/M metagenome (GOLD analysis project Ga0208083, IMG submission 150677) | Freshwater microbial communities from Lake Mendota, WI - 07JUL2009 deep hole epilimnion (SPAdes) | ecosystem: Environmental > Aquatic > Freshwater > Lake > Epilimnion/Euphotic zone ...
CCTCGGCCACCCGGGCGGCGGCCCGCAGGTCCTCGATTCGGCTGTTGGTGCAGGACCCGATGAACACCGTGTCGACGGGGATGTCGCGGATCGGCGTGCCGGCGGTGAGACCCATGTAGTCGAGGGCCCGTTGGGCGGCGTCGCGCGCACCCGGATCGGCAAGATTGTCAGGGTCGGGCACAGCGGCGGTGATGGGCGCCACCTGAGAGGGGTTGGTTCCCCACGAGACGTGAGGGACCAGTGCGGCGGCGTCGAGGTGCACCTCGCGGGTGAACGTGGCGCCCTCATCGGTGGGCAGGCTGCGCCAGTAGTCGAGCGCTTCTGACCACGCTGCGCCCGAGGGGGCGTGCCTGCGTCCCTCGAGGTAGGCGAAGGTGGTGTCGTCGGGGGCGATGAGGCCGGCTTTGGCGCCAGCCTCGATCGACATGTTGCACACCGTCATGCGGCCTTCCATCGACAGGGCGCGGATGGCTTCGCCGCGGTACTCGATGATCGAGCCGATGCCGCCACCGGTACCGATGAGCCCGATGATGGCGAGGATGATGTCCTTGGCGGTCACGCCGGGGGGCAGGGCGCCGTCGACGTTGACGGCCATCGTGTCAGGGACCTGCTGGTGGAGGGTTTGGGTGGCGAGGACGTGTTCCACCTCGGAGGTGCCGATGCCGAACGCCAGCGCCCCGAAGGCACCGTGGGTGGAGGTGTGGCTGTCGCCGCACACGATGGTCATGCCCGGCAGGGTCAGGCCCAGTTCCGGGCCGATGACGTGGACGATGCCCTGGTCGGGGTGGCGCATGGGGAACTCGGTGATGTTGAACGCCGTGGTGTTCTCGCGCAGCACCTCGACCTGACGGCGGGAGATGGGATCGGCGATGGGTTGGTCGGTGGCCTCGGTGGGGACGTTGTGGTCCTCGGTGGCCACGGTCAGCTCGGGACGGCGCACGCCCCGTCCGGCGAGGCGAAGGCCATCGAAGGCCTGGGGCGAGGTGACCTCGTGCACGAGGTGCAGGTCGACGTAGAGCAACTCTGGACCGTCGCCGCCGGCCACCACCTGGTGGGCGTCCCAGATCTTCTCGCTGAGTGTTTTCGGTGCCATGTCGCACTCCCTTGACTATCTCACTATTTGAGATAATAGTCTTGCCTTGTGAAACACAGTGTAAGTGGTGTCGGGGTAGTCGACAAGTCGGTGGCCATCCTCGACGCGCTCGCCGATGGGCCCGTCGGCCTCGGAGGACTGGTCACGGCCACCGGGATGTCGCGGGCCACCGCTCACCGGCTGGCCACCGCTCTTGAGACCCACGGTCTCGTGCGCCGCAACCCAGACGGCCGCTTCGCCCTTGGGATGGCCCTCGTGGCTTTGGGGCGCGTCGCCGCCGATCAGTTCCCCCTCGCCGCCGCAGCAGGTCCGGCGCTCGCCGAGTTGCGCGACGTCACCGGGGAGAGCGTGCAGCTGTACGTGGCGCGCGGCGAGGAGCGGGTCTGCATCGCCTCGCTCGAATCCCCCCACGGTTTGCGCACCATCGTCCCCACCGGAGCGGTGCTGCCGCTCAACCGTGGATCGGCGGGGCGGGTACTCACCCCAACGTGGCGCCCACCCGCCGGCCGGGACTGGGTCGCCAGCGTCGAAGAGCGCGAACCAGGGGTTGCGTCGGTGTCGGCGCCGGTGCGCGACGGTGACGGCGTGGTCGTTGCCGCCGTCGGGGTGTCAGGCCCGGTGGGTCGCACCAGTCGCCGACCCGGCCAACGCTACGGCGCGGCGGTGGTGGCTGCGGCACGATCCATCGAGATCGCCGCCGGTCTGCGTTGAGTCCCACCTGCTGACGGTTCGCTGACGCCACCGAACCGCGCCAACCGCACCCACAGGCGCGGAACGAGCACCCGGGCCGCGTAAGGTCAGTGGTGATGACCGACGTCCTCGCCGCACTCGACATCGGCACGAACTCGTTCCACCTTGTGGTGGCGAGAACTGGTTCGTCGGACCGGTTCGAGGTCATCGCCCGCGAGAAGGAACTGGTGCGCCTCGGTTCGGGAAGTGCGGACATGCGCACCCTCGAACCTGACGCCATCGAACGCGGCATCGCTGCGCTGGGTCGTCTCGGTCAGGTAGCGGCCGCCCACGGCGCCGACCTGTACGCCGTGGCCACCTCGGCGGTGCGCGAAGCAGACAACGCCACCGAGTTCATCCGTCGTGCCCGCGAGGACGCCGGGGTTGACGTGCAGGTCATCAGCGGCCCCGAGGAAGCCCGACTCATCCACCTCGGGGTCCTCCAGGCGGTACCGGTCTTCGACCGCCGTCTGTTGCTCATCGACATCGGTGGAGGCTCCACTGAAATCCTCATTGGACAGGAGGGCGAAACCCTCTCGGTGGTGAGCCTCAAGGTCGGCGCCCTGCGACTCACCCAACGATTCTTTCGGTCCAACCGGCTGCACCCCTCAGCGGTCGACTCGTGCCGGCGGTGGCTGCAGGCCACCCTCGCCCCCGTCGCCCGTCAGGTGCGCCGACACGGTTTCGACGTGGCCGTCGGCTCGTCGGGGACCATCGCCACACTGTGTGCCATGGCCAATGCCCGGGCCGGTCACGACGCCCCACGCACGTTCAACAATTTCGTACTCGACGTGAGCGAGCTCGACGCCGTCGTCGACGACCTCATCGACGCCGAGACCCTCGACAAGCGCCGCAAACTCCCCGGGCTCGACCCGTCGCGGGCCGACATCATCCTCGCCGGGGCGCTCATCGCCCAAGAGACCCTCGCCGCCCTCGACGCCGACGAACTCGTCTACTCCGACTACGCCCTGCGGGAAGGGGCGCTACTCGACGCGCTGCACCGCCGCCGCGGCGGGACGCTGCACCACCTCCACGACCTGCGGCGCCGCAGCGTCGAACACCTCGCCCACCTCATGGACGACGAACCCGATCACAGCGCCACCGTGGCTCGCCTCGCCCTCGAGTTGTTCGACCTCACCGAGCCGTGGCACGGCGCCACCGGCGAGGATCGTGAACTGCTCGAGGCGGCGGCGCTGCTGGCCAACGTCGGGCTGTTCATCTCCCACGACGGGCACCACAAACACGCTTACTACGTGATCCGCAACTCCGAGCATCTCGCCGGATTCACCGACAACGAAATCGAACTCATCGCCCAGGTCGCCCGCTACCACCGCAAGAGCCCACCCAAACAGAGCCACGACGCGTTCGCCGCCCTCGACCCCGACGATCAGTGGAGGGTGCGGGTCCTCGCCGGGGTCCTGCGGGTCGCCATCGGACTCGACCGCACCCACGACGGTGCCGTCGACGGCCTCGACCTCGTTGAGGACGGCGAGGACCTCGTCATCGAGGTGACCGCGCGCAAAGGGGTGTCGCTCGACCTCGAGTTGTTCACCGCCACCGAGCGTCGGGGACTACTCGAGGAGGTCGTCGGTCGGTCGGTTCGCATTGTGTCGGCGGGTGACACGGGGTCCTGATCACGGTGTCGGGTCGTTGGGCTCCACGGCTCGCGCCTCGCACCCTCAAGCGATGTCGATGACCTCGACGCGCAGGGTCGACCCGTTGGGAGCTTCGAACCCGACGACGTCACCCACCGCCGAACCCAAGAGCGCGCTCCCAAGCGGTGACCCGGGCGAGATCACCTCGAGGTCGTCGTGGCGCTCCTCGATGGAGCCGATCAGGTAGCGCTCCTGGTCGTCGTCACCCTCGTAGGTGAGGGTCACCACCGAACCGGCCACCACCACGTCGGAGGCGGCGACCTCGACGATCTCGGCGTCCTCGAGCACACCCTGGAGGTGGCGGATGCGGGCCTCCATCTTGCCCTGCTCCTCCTTGGCGGCGTGGTAGTCGCCGTTCTCCGACAGGTCCCCGAGTTCACGCGCCGACTGGATCTTGCGGGCGATCTCGGTGCGGCCATGGGTGGTGAGTTCCTCAAGTTCGGCACTCAGACGGTCATGGGTGGCCTGGGAAAGGTGGTGCACGTCACGCATGGCGGAAAGCGTAGCGATCGTCGCCCGGGGCGCCGCAGTCCCCGTTTCGTCTATCCCAATTGACGCTTTGACGGGCGCCCGGTCAGACTTGGAGGCCGGCCACAGCCGGGAGGAACGAACCCGAGTTGCAGGAGGAACCAGCAGGTGAGCCACAGGATCGGGGTCATCGCTGGTGACGGCATCGGGGCAGAGGTCATCCCCGAGGCCCTCAAGGTCATCGCCGCTGCCGGGGTGTCCCTCGACACCGTCGACTACGACCTCGGCGCCCATCGTTACGTGGTGGACGGGGTGGTGCTCACCGACGGGATCGTGGACGAGTGGCGGGGCCTTGACGCCCTGTTGCTCGGCGCCGTGGGCGGACCCGAGGTGCCACCGGGCGTTATCGAACGCGGACTGCTGCTCAAGATGCGTTTCGACCTCGACCTGTACGTCAACCAGCGCCCCTTCGTGTACACCCCCGCAGACGGCGAAGGGCACGACTTCGTCGTGATCCGCGAGAACACCGAGGGCACCTACGCAGGGGAAGGTGGGTTCCTGCGCAAGGGCACCCCCCACGAGATCGCCACCCAGGGGTCGGTCAACACCCGGTTCGGGGTGGAGCGCTGCGTGCGGTACGCGTTCGAACTGGCCTCGTCCCGGCCGGCGAAACACCTCACCCTCGTGCACAAGACCAACGTGCTCACCTTCGCCGGAGACTTGTGGCAACGCACGTTCGACGCCGTCGCCGCCGAGTTCCCCGACGTGCGCACCGACTACCAGCACGTGGACGCGGCGTGCATCCATTTCGTGGCCAACCCGGCGCAGTACGACGTCATCGTGACCGACAACCTCTTCGGTGACATCCTCACCGACCTCGGCGGTGTCGTGTCGGGCGGCATCGGACTCGCCTCGTCGGGAAACCTCAACCCCGATCGCACCGGGCCGTCGATGTTCGAACCCGTCCACGGGTCCGCCCCTGACATCGCCGGTCAGAACAAGGCGAACCCGTTGGCCGCCATCCTGTCGGCGGCCATGATGCTCGACTTCCTCGGCGAGGGCGACGCCGCGGACCGTGTCCGTGCCGCCTGCGCGGAGGTGTCGTCCCGAACCGGTTCGACCACCGAACTCGGTGACGCCGTCGCCGCCCTCGTGACCGCATAGTTCCGACCACCCGAACCGTCCACGACCTCACAGATCAGGAACCACGATGCCTTTCACCCCCACCGAACAGATCTGGATGGACGGCGAACTCGTCCCGTGGGATCAGGCCAACGTCCACATCCTCACCCATTCGCTGCACTATGGCACCGCCGTGTTCGAGGGCGTCCGCGCCTACGAGACCGCCGACGGCCCCGCCGTGTTCCGCCTGCGCGAACACATGGAGCGGCTGCACGCGTCGGCACGCATCGTGATGATGGACCTGCCCTACACCGTTGATGAACTGTGCGACGCCGTGCGTCTCACCGTGCGGGCCAGCGGCCTGCCGTCGTGCTACATCCGTCCCATCGCCTACTACGGGTACGGCGAGATGGGTCTCAACACCCTGCCGTGTGAAGTCAGCGTCGCAATTGCGTGCTGGCCGTGGGGGGCGTACCTCGGGGACGACGCCGTCACCAAGGGTGTCCGCATGAAGATCTCGTCGTGGAACCGTCACGACCACAACACCATGCCGCCGGCGGCCAAGACCACGGGCAACTACGTGAACTCGTCGCTGGCCAAGGTCGAGGCCCTCAAGGCCGGATACGACGAAGCCATCATGTTGAACCTGGCCGGTCTTGTCAGCGAATGCACCGGGGAGAACATCTTCTGTGCCCGCGGCGGCACTCTCATCACCCCGCCGCTGGCCGCCGGGGCGCTCGAGGGAATCACCCAGGACTCAGTCATGACCATTGCCCGTGACCTCGGGTTCAGCGTCCGCGTCGGGGACCTGACCCGCTCGGACCTGTACATCAGCGAAGAGATGTTCGTGTGCGGCACCGCGGCGGAGGTCAGCGCCGTGAACTCCGTCGACGACCGTCCTCTGCCGTGCCCGGGGCCGATGACGCTGGCGATCGCCGAGGAGTACGCCCGGGCGGTGCGCGGCGAAGTGGACCGGTATAAGCACTGGGTGGACCATGTCGGCTGACGCCGACACCCCCGGCGCATCTCTTTCGACCCCCGCCGCGGTCGAGATCTTCGACACCACGCTGCGCGACGGCGCCCAGTTCGAAGGCATCTCGCTGTCCGTCGACGACAAGTTGCGGGTCGCCGAACAGCTCGACTGGCTCGGCGTGCACTGGATCGAAGGCGGTTACCCCCAGGCCAACCCCAAAGACGCCGAGTTCTTCGCCCGCGCCCTCACCGAGCTGCCGCTCAGCACCGCCCAACTGGTGGCGTTCGGGTCGACCCGCCGACCCGCCGGCAAGGTGGACGTCGACCCGACGCTGGCTGCCGTGTTGGGCGCCCAGACCGCCACCGTTTGCATCGTGGGCAAGAGCTGGGACTACCACGTGACCGAGGCGCTGCGCACCACGCTCGATGAGGGGGTGGCCATGGTGTCGGACTCGGTCCGGTTCCTCGCAAACGAGGGCCGCCGGGTGTTCTTCGATGCCGAACACTTCTTCGACGGGTACCGGGCCAATCCCGAGTACGCCCTCGGCGTGCTCGAGGCCGCCGCCACCGCCGGGGCGTCATGTCTGGTGCTGTGTGACACGAACGGCGGGTCGCTGCCCCACCAGGTCCAGGCGGTCACCGCCGAGGTTGTTCGCCACTTCGGTGGTGACGTTGCGGTCGGCATCCACACCCAGAACGACACGGGCTGCGCCGTGGCCAACTCGGTGGCCGCCGTGGTCGCCGGTGCCACCCACGTGCAGGGCACCGTCAACGGGTACGGAGAACGCACCGGGAACGCCAACCTGATGACGGTCATCCCCGACCTGACCCTCAAACTCGGCGTCGAAACGTTGCCGGCGGGCCGCATGGAACGCCTGACCGTGGTGAGCCGTCGGGTCGCCGAACTGGTGAACCTGCCACCCAACCCCGCCGACCCCTACGTCGGGACCTCGGCGTTCGCCCACAAGGGTGGCCTGCACACCTCGGCACTCGATCGTGCCGGCGGGGCCACCTACGAACACGTCGAACCTGAGGTGGTGGGCAACGGTTCGAGGGTGCTCGTCAGCGACCTCGGCGGTCGGGCGTCGATGGCCATGAAGGCCGCCGAGTTCGGGGTCGACCTCGACGACGCTGCAGCGGTGCGACTCGTCACCCAACTCAAGGAACTCGAGAGTCGTGGCTGGGTGTTCGAGGCCGCCGACGCCAGTCTTGAACTCCTGATGCGGGCCGCCACCGGCTGGCGTCAGGAGTTCTTCACGGTCGAGTCGTACCAGGTCGCATCGCACCACCGTGAAGGGGTCGGCACCGGTGACGGCGGTGTGGAGACCTCCACCGAAGCCACCGTCAAGGTGTGGGTCGACGGGGAACGCATCGTGGCGGTGGGTGAGGGGAACGGCCCGGTGAATGCCCTCGATTCGGCGTTGCGCCGCGCCCTCAACGGCCGGTACCCCGCGCTCGAACACATCCACCTCACCGACTTCAAGGTGCGGGTCCTCGACGGGGGAGCAGCCACCGGTGCGGTGGTGCGGGTCCTCATCGACTCCACCGACGGGGACCACGCCTGGACCACGGTGGGGGTCGATACCAACGTGATTGAGGCCTCGTGGCAGGCGTTGTTGGACTCACTTGTCTACGGACTCGTGGTCGCCGCCGTAGACTCCTGAGGTGGCAGCTCCCGAGTACGTTCCCCGTTCGGTCACCGACACCGCCCGCACCTACGTCTCACCTCCCCGACGCCCAGACGAGTGGATGGCGGACCGTCCCGCCGAACTCGCTGAGGGCCAGCCCGCCGGCCCGGGCCTCGGGTACCAGGGTCCCGATCAGGGTTACGCCTTGCGGCTGGTGCGTCAGTTCGACGGTCAGTTGGTGCTCACCAACGGCGAACACGCGTCCGACGCCGAGGCGGGATGTGTGGCGGTGGCCCTGCGTCGGGCGTCAATGTTCGGTCGGGCGCCGGTCATCCACGACCTCACGGTTGCGTTCACCATCTGGGGGTTCCTCAGCGGGGCGGATCCCGAACTCGTCGCTCTGCGCCGCCCGCTCTTTGAAGGCATCGCCCACCCCCACCACGGGGCGGGGCGTCACCGGGTGGCCGAACTCGTCAACGAGGACGTCCTGCGACTCGGGCCTGCGGCGGCGGCAACGGTGGCGCCCAACTGGCGGGCCAACATCGACGTCGCTGCGGCGTCAGCCCCCGCCCACCACTGATCGGGACCCTCAGGCCGCCTGGGGGAGTGCAGCAGTCGACGGGGCAGCCACCGGCACCGCCACACCTTCGGTGACGATGAGCGGCACACCGGGCGGCATCTTCTCGGCAAGGACCGTGATCAGGTCGTTGTCGATACGGATGCAGCCGTTGGACGCCTTCTCCCCGATCGTGTCGGGTTCGTTGGTGCCGTGCAGCGCCACGATGGGCAGGCCCCCTTCGAACAGGTTCAACTGCTCCGAATACGCGCTCGTAGCCATGATGAACGGCCCGAACGCCCCACCGGTCCAGCTCTGGGGAATGACTTCAAAGATGTAGTACGTCCCCGGCGGGGTGGGGTTGGCGTCGAGACCGATGGTGGCAGGCGTCTCCATGATCACCTCACCGTCCAACGTGGCGGTCAACACCTTCGTCGACAGATCCAGTTCGAGTTTGGCGTCGTAGGTGGCGAGGTCCACGTCGGCCTTGCGCACCCAGCCGACCTGACCGTTGGGCCGGGCCTGCAACAACACCTCCACCCAGTCGCCCTGCACCGAGACCACACCGAAGATCAACGGGTTGTTGAAGTACGTCGGGTTGTCGTACTGCATGCCGAGATCGGTGGCCCGCACCCCCGCCGAATTGAGCGAGGTCCGCGGGATCGGCTGCATCGTGGTCGGCCGGACCTCATACCCCGGGGTTGGTTTCACCCCCGCGGGCGGGATCACCGTGACGTCGATCTTGGGGACCTTGGCGGTCGCCACCTGGTACTCGTCGCCCTTGGGTGCAGTCGTGGTCGACGTGGTTGACGTCGTCGTTTCCGGTGCCACCACCGCTGCGGGCTCCTCCCCGCGGCTCACCACCACGACCACGCCGACGATGACGACGAGAGCGGCAACAGCGGAGGCGACGGTGATGGCGAGGCGTTTGCGGGTCACGCCGACATGTTAGGAGGCCGCCCTGCGCCCTCCGCAAGGCGGCCCCGCTGTTTTCGGCGTTCGACGGTCGGTCGGTACCATTGGTAGGTGACCCCGGTCGTGCGCACCCGTTTCGCTCCTGCCCCCACCGGGTACCTCCACCTCGGTGGGGCCCGCACGGCCCTGTTCAACTGGATGTACGCCCGCCACGTGGGCGGAGAGTTCGTGTTGCGCATCGAGGACACCGACACCGAGCGGTCTCGGCCCGAGCTCATCGACGTCATCTTCAGGGTGCTCGAATGGCTCGGGCTCGACTGGGACGGCGACCCCGTGTTTCAGTCGCAGCGCAGCGAACTGTACGCCGAGGCGGTCGAACGGCTGCTCGCCGGCGGCAACGCCTACTGGTGTGCGTGCACCCCCGATGAGGTCAAAGCTCGCGCTGAGGCTCGCGGTGGTCCCCCCGGGTATGACCGACACTGCCGTGAACTCGGTCTCGGACCTGGGCCGGGACGGGTCGTACGGTTCGCCGTTCCCCACGACGGCACCACCGGTTGGGACGACGTGGTGCGTGGGCCGATCACCTTCGCCAACGCCGACCTCGAGGACTTCGTCGTACAACGCTCCACCGGCGCACCCTTGTTCCTCGTTGCCAACGCCGTCGACGACCCTGACATGGGGGTCACCCACGTCATTCGGGGGGAGGACCTCATCAACGTCACACCGAAGGTGTTGCTGTTGCGTCACGCCCTCGGCATCAACGAGGACCCCGTGTTTGCCCACCTGCCCCTCATCGTCAACGACAAACGGCAGAAGTTGTCCAAACGGCGCGACGACGTGTCGGTCGGTGACTACATCAACCGTGGGTTTCCTGCCGAGGCCATGACGAACTACCTGGCGTTGCTGGGGTGGGGTCCACCAGACGGCGTCGAGGAACGTCCCCTCGACGAGTTGGTGGCGATGTTCGACCTCGCAGCGGTGGCCAAGGCTGGCGCCGCGTTTGACGTACGCAAGCTCGAACACATCAGTGGCGACAAGATCCGTGGCCTGTCCGCCAGCGAATTCATCGACCGGTCCCAGCCTTGGCTGACCGGCCAACCCCAAGGCCAGGTCACGGTGCCCGGTGCGCCACCGTGGACGCCTGACGCCTTTGACGCCACCCGGTTCGCTGCGTTGGCGCCGCTGGTGCAGGAACGGGTGAAACGCTTTGATGAGGTGCCGGGGTATGTGGCGTTCCTGTTCTGTGACCCGGTGCCCATCGACCCGGTGTCGTGGGACAAGGTGATGGTCAAGGAGGGCGCGTTGGCCGTCGACCAGCTGCGACGGTGTGCAGCGGGTCTCGACGCGTTGGGTGACACCGGCTGGACGGCATCGGCTATCGAAACGGTGGTGTTCGACGTGCCCGACGGTCCGCTCCGACGCGACGACGGCGACGTGAACCGCAAACGGGCGCAGGCCCCGATCCGGGTTGCTGGCCTTGGAGCCTCGGTCGGCCCACCGTTGTGGGAGTCACTCGAGGTGCTCGGTCGTTCGGCGACCGTGGGTCGTCTCAGTGCTGCGGCGACACGTCTGGCGGACTCGCTGGGCGAGGGTGCCGCCCAGCCGTGACCCCCTCGGGTGGCCCGCGGCGCGACCGCCGAAGTCCGCTGAGCATGGTGCTCACCGCCCTCGTCATCGTTGGGGCGCTCGGTGGGGTGTACCTCACGGTCACGTTCGTGCAGGTCTGGCAGGCGGCAGGTCGTGCTGACACCGGACCGGTTGACGCCGTGGTGGTGCTCGGTGCCGCCCAGTGGGATGGTGCCCCCTCACCGGTGTTCCAGCGGCGACTCGACCGGGCGGTGGAACTCTGGGACGCCGGGGCTGCGCCACGCATCGTCGTGGCCGGCGGCAAACAGGAGGGGGATCGTGTCAGTCAGGGATTCGCCGCCTACGACTACCTACGTGGTCGCAACGTGCCCGACGAAGCCATCCTCGTCGAGGTGGAAGGCACCGACACCTACGGAGAATTGGCTGCAGCCGCCGCGATCCTGAGGTCGGCGGGCGTGGGTGACCGGGTGCTGTTGGTCACCGACGGCTACCACGCGTTGCGGACCCAGATGGTCGCCGACGAGGTGGGCCTCGACCCCCAGGTGTCCACCGTGTCAGGTAGCGGTGGGCTGCCCCGCATGGCCCGCGAAACCGCCGCCGTGGCCGCAGGTCGTCTCATCGGATTCCGCCGCCTCGCCAACTGGACTTGACCGCTCACCGGCGCTCCCCAACGGGTTGAGTGGCCGACTGCGGAGGTTCGGTGTGTCTTTGTCGGCGCTCCCGGCCTCACGGTAGGATGCTGTGCTCACCTTTCGGGGGTGGTGTAATTGGCAACACAACTGGTTCTGGTCCAGTTATTGGGGGTTCGAGTCCTCCCCCCCGAACGGAACCGGGTCGCACCCCCGAGGGATGCGGCGGCGGTACCAACAGCAAGACCATCTCAGGCCCCCATCGTCTAGCGGCCTAGGACACCACCCTCTCAAGGTGGCGGCACGGGTTCGAATCCCGTTGGGGGTGCCAGGTAGCCAGGCCCGTGGTTGCAGCGGATCCGCTGCGACAGCGGGCCTGTCGGCTTTGTGGGGGTGGGT
>Ga0208083_1000301_pt1 | contig 11750 bp, 14 predicted proteins | sample LakMenEpi07Jul09_FD_150677 | JGI IMG/M metagenome (GOLD analysis project Ga0208083, IMG submission 150677) | Freshwater microbial communities from Lake Mendota, WI - 07JUL2009 deep hole epilimnion (SPAdes) | ecosystem: Environmental > Aquatic > Freshwater > Lake > Epilimnion/Euphotic zone ...
GTAGTTTTTGATGCGATTGTTCGCAATATCTCAAAGGGCGAAGATGTAATGATCAATGATTTTGGTAAGTTTAAAAAAGTTGATCGTCCAGCTCGTAAAGGTCGTAATCCATTTACTGGAGAGACGATTCAAATTAAGGCCAGCAAGAAAGTACGCTTTTTACCTGCTAAAGGTTTAAAGGAAGTAATTTCTGGCGCCCGTAAGCTTGGTGCAGCTCCAACTCCACCAGCAAAGGCTGCTCCTGCAAAGGCTGCAAAGAAAGTTTCAAAGGCAAAGAAGACTGTACGCAAAGTTGCAAAGAAAGCAAAGCGTCGTCGTTAAGCCAATACTCAATTAAAAAGCGGGATCTCATCCATGAGGTCCCGTTTTTTACGCTCATTTATAGCCAACTGAGCAATTAGTCGTAGAATTAAGCAGTGTCTACTGAGTTGAAAATTTCCTATGCACCCCCTTCAGGAAAGCCATTAGGGGCAACAAATTGGTTTAAGTTCGGGGCTTTTGTAATGCGCCCGATCCTAAATTCAATTGCTAAACGAGATTGGCGTGGAAGTGAGAATCTTCCTAAAAGTGGTGGAGCAATTGTTGTCTGCAATCACATTTCATATATTGATCCTTTAATTTTTACCCACTTCCTTTATGACAATGGCCGAGCACCAAGGTATTTAGGTAAGGCCTCACTTTTTAAACTTCCGATTATTGGAAAAGTATTGCTAGGAGCTGGGCAGATTCCAGTTGAACGTGAAACTGCAGTGGCATCGCAATCACTAAGTCATGCAATTGCATTTATTAATTCTGGACATTTACTTGGTGTTTACCCAGAAGGGACCTTAACTAGGGACCAAAATTATTGGCCCATGAAGGCCAAAACCGGAATAGCTAGGCTTGCAATACTTACTAAAGCGCCGGTAATTCCCTGTGCCCAATAGGGAGCACAGCAGATTTTGCCAGCCTATAGTAAAAAAATTAAGTTATTTCCAAGAAGTAAAGTTAAGGTAATAGCTGGAAAGCCACTAGATTTTTCAAAGTGGTACGGTAAAGCAGAGGATCCGGCAGCGTTGGAAGAGGCGACAGCTTACGTCATGAGCTCAATAACAAGTTTGCTTGAGGAATTACGAAATGAGAAAGCACCTCAAGAAATATTTGACCCAAAAAAGTCACAACTACCAAGAACTGGTAACTTTAAAAAGGAAAGCAAATGAGAAAAGTTGCGGTTTTAGGATCGGGAGCTTGGGGAACTACCCTCGGCCAAGTTATGGTCGATTCTGGCCAACAAGTTTTAATTTGGGGTAGGAATAAGAAAGTTGTTCGTGAGATTAATCGTCGACACTCTAATCGGCGCTTCCTAAAGGGAATTGATCTTCCACGTGAGTTAAAGGCAACTACAGATATTAAAGCAGTTCTTGAATTTGCAGATGTTATTTTGGTTGCAATACCTGCCCAAACTTTGCGAGAGAATTTAGAGAGTTGGAAGGGCTTTTTTCCTACAACTTTGCCGGTTATAAGTACATTAAAAGGTATTGAGGTTGAGACCCAATTTAGAATGACTGAAGTTATGCAAGAGGTACTGGGAATAAGTAAATCTCAACTAGGTTTGATTACTGGCCCAAATCTTGCAAATGAAATAATTATGCGCCAGCCAGCTGGTGCTGTTGCCGCCTCTGAAAATCAAGAGATAATTGATTTGATTGTAGATATGTTTTCAACAAATTATTTTAGGATCTATCCATCAACAGATTTAGTTGGTTGCGAATTCGCAGGCGCTGCTAAAAGCGTTATTGCACTGGCTGTTGGTATGGCTGTTGGTATGGGGTATGGCGAAAATACACAAGGTTTGATGATCACTAGAGGATTATCTGAGGTAGCTCGGCTTGGTGAGGCTTATGGCGCTAACCCACTTACATTTTTAGGATTAGCTGGCATTGGTGATTTAGTTGCTAGCGCCCAATCACCACTTTCTCGAAATAGAAGTTTCGGTGAGGTGCTGGGTAAGTCTGGATCAATTACTAAAGCTAGGCAGCAGGTTGTGAAAACGGTTGAAGGTGTTTATTCTGCCGGTGCGATGTTGGAGTTAGCTCATCGAGTAGGTGTCGAAGCACCAATAATTGAAGCTGTATCTGATGTTGTGGCAGGAACTGTAAAACCAAAAGATGCGCTAGATCGATTGATGAAGGTAAGTATTAAGGCAGAAATTTAAATGGGAAAGACCAAAGTAGCCATAATCTGTGGCGGCAAAAGCAGCGAGCATGAGATCTCTTGTGTGTCTGCTAATGGTGTTTTAGCGGCAATTGATAGAGATTTATTTGAAATTACACTAATCGGAATAACTAAATCAGGAAGATGGCTACATCTGCCACTAGAAACAAATCTTAAAATCCAAGGTAGCGTTTTACCTTCAATCCCTGATTCTGGATCAGAGGTAAGTATCACAAGTAGTGGGCTAGTAGTCGATGGTAAAAAATTAGAAATTGATGTGGTTTTTCCAATTCTGCACGGACCCTACGGTGAAGATGGAACAATTCAAGGTTTACTAGAGATAATTCAACTTCGATATGTTGGTTCTGGCGTCTTAGCCAGCGCAGTTAGTATGGACAAGTCATATGCAAAACCAATTTTTGCAGCATCAGGTTTAAATGTTGCCCCCGGAATTGTTGTAACCAGTCCTGATATTACAATTCCTACAAATCTAAATTACCCATTATTTGTAAAGCCAGCCAGAAGCGGTTCAAGCCGAGGAACTACTAAAGTTAAAGAAATAGCTCAGCTGAAATCTGCAATCCAAGTAGCGCTAGAGTTTGATTCAAAGGTTATTGTTGAGCAAGCAATCTCTGGCCGTGAGATTGAATGTGCTGTTCTTGAAACAGATGGGAAATTTTTAGTCTCACCCGTTGGGCAAATAGTAATTTCTGATAAGTATGAGTTTTATGATTTTCAAGCCAAATATCTAGATGATTCAATGCAACTAGTTTTTCCAGAAGATCTACCAAATGAGATAACTGAGAAGATTCAAAAGAATGCTCTTACCGCATTTAAAGCAGCTGGGTGCGAAGGTTTGGCTCGTATTGATTTCTTTTATTCCGAAAGTGGCGAGATAGTAATTAATGAGATTAATACAATGCCTGGCTTTACGCCTACTTCGGTCTATCCAAAATTAATTGGAAAGCTAGGTATTTCATATCAAGAATTAATAAGTAAGCTTATTCAAACTGCAAAACATAGATCAATCAACATTACTCGGTAATTATGGATGGCGTTCTTGAAAAAAGTGCTGTTAAACGAGTAAAACAAGCTTTGATTAGTAATGGGCTAAGTACAGAGATAACAGTATTAACTGAAAGCGCAAGGAGTGCAGCTGAGGCAGCCTCAGCACTTGGAATTGAAGTTGGCCAAATTGCGTCTTCAATTATCTTCAAACTTTCTGATCAGAAGCCTTTGTTGGTCATTACTTCAGGTCGTCATAGGGTTGATACCGAATTAGTTGCAGATAAACTTGGAATTGATAAGTTAGACAGAGTTGATGCCGATTATGTTAAAGAAAACTCTGGTTTCTCAATTGGTGGCGTAGCACCTATTGGTTGGACAAACCCGCCAGCAATTGTGATTATTGATGAAGCATTAAGTGAGTATGAGGTTGTGTGGGCAGCAGCCGGTCATCCACATGCAGTTTTTCCATCATCTTTTAACGAGTTAAAGTCAATGGCAAATGCAACAGCCCTAGTTGTTGGAGCTTGATAATGTTTTTATCCAAAGTTTTCTAAGCTAAAAATATCTAAGTTGCTTAGACAAGATTTTTAAAGGGCTACCTTAGAGTTGAAAGGTAGCCCATAGAAAAATTAAAAAGTTGTAACTGGGCAGGTTAAAGTTCTAGTTATGCCAGCTACTGCTTGAACCTTAGCCAACACGGTTCTACCTAAATCTTCCATTGATGAAGATTCAGCACGCATAATTACATCATAAGGGCCGGTTACGCCTTCAGCGATAGTTACACCTGAAATTGCAGAGACCGCCTTAGCAACACTAGATGCTTTGCCAACTTCAGTTTGAATGAGAATGTAAGCCTGTACGGACATTTATTGCCTTTCAATCAGCGACTTAGGTTCAGCGATGAACTCATCGTTAATAAAGGGTAGCCTATAGCGAGTTAATTAGGGAGTGCCATTGATTGAATCAGAAGAGGCCATAATCGGCCGACTGGGCGAGCTATTCCGTAACTCGTTTGCGCCCCGACTCGAGGTGGGCATAGGTGATGATGCTGCGGTTATAAGTGGCATTGATAATAAATTGGTTGCCACAGTTGATATGGCAGTAGAAGGTATTCATTTTCGCAAGGATTGGTCAACACCATTTCAGATTGGTGCAAAGCTAACAACTGCAAGCTTGGCAGATGTGTTTGCAATGGGCGGACATCCTAAGTATTTACTAGTGGCAGCTGCGATAGCTGATTCTAATAATTCTGAGGTTATTACCGAGTTAGCAAAAGGAATTAGGTCTGTTGCAGATAAGTTTAACGTTTCGGTAATTGGAGGAGATCTAAGTAAATCAGAGAAGATGGCTCTAAGTATTACCGCTTTAGGAGAACTGAATTCTGATCCAATAAGGCGAAGTGGTGCAAAGGTAGGTGACTTGGTTTACCTTTCGTCATTGCCAGGTTTATCAGCTGCTGGGATGGCAATTTTGAAAAGAGATTTAGATCGACCTAGATATGTGGTCGAAGCCCACCTAAATCCGAAATTAGTAAAGCCAGATAATCTAATGAAAGTTGCTTCAGCGATGTGTGACGTAAGTGATGGACTAACAATTGATGCTGGCCATATTGCCAAGGACTCTAAGGTCTCAATTAATTTTGTTAGTGAGCAACTCATTGGTGCTACCGATTTTAAAGACTTACAAGAGTTAGCAACTGAGTTAAATGAAGATGTATTTGACTGGATTTTAAATGGTGGTGAGGATCATTTCTTTATTGCTACTGTCGATCCAACTAAAGCCAGCGATGAGTTAGGAATCCAAGCAGGAGTAGTTGTTTCAGGTAATGGGCAAATAATGTTAGATAATAAAGAGATTAAAAAAAGCGGATACCAGCACTTCTAATTAGCGAAGAGCTTTTCCAGCCTTTAAGCATGACGCACAAACATTTTTACGCTTTGTTTGGCCGTTAATGATGGTGCGAATTTTTTGAATATTTGGATTCCAGCGACGGCGAGTAGCGCGCTTTGAGTGCGAGACATTATTTCCAAAGCTAGGCGCTTTTCCACAAAGATCACAGACTGATGACACCGTATTACTCCCTTATTTTGCTGGCAAACTAAATGTAAGGCGAAAGATTACCTCTTATGGGCATTAAATGGCTAATCCGGTGGGTAATTACGCGCAGTTAGCCAGTGGGCATTGGATACTTCCTCTATGGCCACCCTTTCAACTCGCTTATCAAATATCTTAGGTGATCGAACCTCTGAGGTATTGGAAAAAGCATTTGGAATCACAACAGTTAATGAACTATTACGTCACTACCCTAGAAGGTATGTCGTCAGAGGTGAGCTAACTGATATTTCAAAATTAATTGCCGATGATGAAGTAACTATTCTGGCCGAAATCGAGGCAGTTAAGTTAAGAAGGGCTAATGCAAAAAATATTCTAGAGGTAGTAGTTACTGACGGAAGTGCAAATTTATCCCTTACCTTCTTTAATCAAGCCTGGCGAGAGAAAGACCTGAAAGCTGGAAGAGTTGGTTTATTTGCCGGCAAAGTTGGAGTTTTCAAAGGCAAGCGTCAGTTATCACACCCAGATTATCAGTTGATTCCAGATGGTGATGATGTTGATGCTGCAGTGGCAGAGTTTGCAGGAAAGTACTTGCCGGTCTATCCAGCTACTTCAAAACTTCCATCCTGGAAAATAATGCAGTGTATGAAGCTAGCGTTAGACTCACTTGAAGATCTACCAGATTACCTACCAGATGAAATTGCAAAGCAAAATAATTATCCAGATCTTAAACGTGCCTTCCATGATATTCATCAACCCGAAGATTTAGAGTCCGCTGAAAACGCAAGGCAGCGATTAACATTTGATGAAGCGCTACTGCTGCAGCTATTACTAGGTCAAAGAAGAGCAGAGATCGAAAAGTTGAGCACAAAATCTCGTACCCCAAATACACCAGTGTTAGTTGGAGCATTTGAAAAACTTCTGCCATTTGAGTTTACAAAGGGCCAACTAGAGGTAAATGCTCAGATTGAAATGGATCTATCTAGAAAGTATCCAATGCACAGATTATTACAAGGTGAAGTTGGCTCTGGAAAAACCGTAGTTGCATTACGTGCAATGTTATCTGTTGTTGATTCTTCAGGTCAGGCAGCTCTACTAGCTCCAACAGAAGTTTTAGCGCAGCAGCATTTTAGAACTATTACAAAGCTACTAGGTGAATTAGCTCTTGCTGGCACATTGCACTCATCTGGGATGGGTACACAAGTCGAACTATTAACTGGATCGCTAAGTAATGTTAAGAAGAAGGAAATTCATGCAAGGCTAGCTAGTGGTGAAATAGGAATAATTATCGGCACCCACGCTTTGATTTCAGATGGTGTTGCCTTTAAAGATCTTGGATTAGTTGTAGTTGATGAGCAGCATAGATTTGGTGTGGAGCAGCGAGATGCATTACGCATGAAGGCAAAACAGCCACCACATTTACTAGTAATGACAGCAACTCCAATACCTAGAACTGTTGCAATGACTGTCTTTGGTGATTTAGATATTTCAACCCTTAGAGAGTTACCAGCAGGTCGAGCTCCAATTACTACTCATTTAATTCCGGTGTTAGAAAAGCCCCACTTTTTAGCTAGAGCATGGCAGCGAGTTAAAGAGGAGGTCGCAAAAGGACATCAGGTTTATATCGTTGCACCTCGAATTGCTAATCCAGATAAGAAATTAACTGAACGAGAGATTGCCGCCGCCATGTTACTTGGAGAAGAGTATTTAGATAATGAGCAGATGACAGCGGTGGAGGAGTTAGCACCAGAGTTAGCAACAGATGCATTAAAGGGATTAAAGATTGCGGTTCTACATGGCAGGCAATCAAGTGAGGTTAAAGACCAAACTATGGCCGCTTTTTCACAAGGTGAAATTCAGGTATTAGTTGCAACAACTGTAATTGAGGTGGGCGTTGATGTGCCAAATGCTTCAATGATGGTCATTATGGATGCCGATAGATTTGGAGTATCCCAATTACACCAACTACGTGGTCGAGTAGGCAGAGGCACTGCCCCAGGGCTTTGTTTATTAGTCTCTAATGCTCAAGAGGATTCTCCAAGCATGCAAAGGTTAAATGCAGTTGCATCAACTTTAGATGGATTTGAACTTGCACGGATTGATCTTGAACAGCGTAAAGAGGGTGATGTGTTGGGTAGATCGCAGTCAGGAGGGCGATCACACCTTAGACTTTTGCGAGTGCTTAGAGATGAAGAGTTAATCGATAGGGCAAGAGAAGCTGCAGCAAAAATTTTGGATCACGACTCAGAAATAAATGGTTTACCATTACTGAAAAGTGAAATAGCTAAATTGAAATTAGATGAGGCAGCAAGATTTATGGATAAGTCATGAGCATGCGGATCATTGCCGGCCTGGGTAAAGGTAGAAAATTACATTCACCTCCCTCAATTACTAGGCCAACATCAGACCGCGCTCGCGAAGGATTGTTCTCATCCCTTATTTCATCTTTTGGAACTTTAGAAGGATTACATTTTCTTGATTTGTTTGCAGGCTCTGGCGCAGTAGGTGTTGAAGCGTTATCGAGGGGAGCAGCATTAGTTGAAGCAGTAGAGAATAATCCAATTTCTGCAGGAATCTGTGAACAAAATTTTGCGCTTTTAACTAAAATTGAAGGAGTTGGAAAGTTTAAGGTACATGTAAAAACTACTTTTGAATTCTTAAACCATACTGCTAGCAATCCTTATGAGATTATTTACATTGATCCACCATATGAAGTAGCAAATACGGAAATAGAAAAGATTCTAAAGAAAATTCTGGCTCTAAACCTATTAAGTAAATTCGGCGTAATTGCAATAGAAAGAGACGGAAAGGCAAAAGCTTTTACATGGCCTGATGGCTTAGAGGAGCAGAAAGTTCGGTCGTATGGTGCTGGGAGCATTCATTATGGCGCGTTAGTCGAGCGTAGATAGAAAGAAATGGCTAACTTAGCAAATAGTTGCTAGCGTTTTGACTATGAGACGAGTTGTTTGTCCGGGGTCTTTTGATCCAATCACAAACGGGCATCTAGATATTATTGCTAGATCTTGTTCCTTATTTGATGAAGTTGTAATTGCAGTTTTGGTTAATCAGACTAAGAGTTCTCTTTTCTCAGTTGAAGAACGTATTGAAATGATAAAAGAGGTAACAAGTAGATATAAGAATGTAAAAGTTGACTCATGGTCTGGATTATTAGTTGATTACTGTAGAGCTAATAAGATTCCAACAATTGTTAAGGGATTACGTGCAGTAAGTGATTTTGACTATGAACTTCAAATGAGTCAGGTAAACCTGCAGCTTCAAGGGGTTGAGACATTATTCATGTCTACTGCACCTTCCCACTCATTTCTTTCCTCATCACTTGTGAAAGAAATCGCAAGTTATGGTGGCGATGTATCTGCATATATGCCTGCCGCTATTGTTGATAAGTTAAGATCTAGACTTGAGCGAAAGGGCTAATCATGGATGTAGTTGAAAACATTGAAGCAGCAATTGCGATAGTTGAAGAAGCAAGATCTGTCCCATTATCAGCATCCTGTGTGATTAATAGAAGTGAGATGCTTAAACTTTTAGATCAAATAAAGGCATCCTTTCCAAATGATTTAGCCAAGGCAATTGCTATTCAGCGAGATAAAGAGTCAATTATTGAAGAAGCTCATTCACAATCTGATGCGATAATGCAACAAGCCAGAGATGAAGTTTCGCGCTTGGTAGAACAAACTACAATTGTTTCAAGTGCGCGCAAAGAGGCAACAAGAATTTTGGCAGAGGCAAAAGCCGATAGCGATAGAGATCGCGAAGAAATTGAAGAATATATTGATTCTCGCTTAGCAAATCTTGAAGTTATATTGAATAAAACTTTGGATGTTATTAGCAAAGGTAGAGATCAGTTGAGTGGTGTTGAGGCTAAACACGTTCTCTCAAAATTAAAATAATCTAATGGCACGTTCCATATTTCTGTTTAATACGCATGATTTGCCGCACCGAGCTGGTGAAATGCGTGAGTATGAATTAGATTTAAAAATTACTGAGGCTGTTGGCGTAGATTTACTATCAGTAAAACCGGGTGAGACCATTGAATTAGATCTACGTATTCAATCTGTTGACGAGGGTGTTTTAGCTACTGCGCGAGTAGTAGCAGATGCAACTGGTGAATGTACTAGATGTCTTAAACCAATAACTTGGCCAATTGATGAGAATTTTACCGAGCTTTATTATTATGAAACTGCTAGTAGTAAAACTTCTTCTAAGCGAGGAGCTAAGGGTAAATCAGGTAAGGAAGCAGAGATTGACCTAGATGAAGATGACTTAAGTTTTTTAGATGGTGATGATATAGACCTAGAACCTGCAATAAGAGATGCGATAATTTTAAATCTCGCCGTCAATCCATTATGTACTGAGGATTGTCCAGGATTGGAAGATAAGAAAGGTGAAAATTGGGCCTACCTATCTCAGGCACAGCCTCAAACACCAACTGACCAAAGGTGGTCGGCTCTGAAGGATTTCCCGCTTAAAAATTAATCGTTTTTACAAGTTTGCACTTTTCGTAGATAATTCTCATCTTGTGTAAGTTGCTTTAAATAAGGAGTAAAGATCATGCCAGTCCCAAAGCGAAAAATGTCGCGAGCACGTACTCGCTCTCGTCGAAGCATGTGGAAGACAACTCCTGCACACCTTGCAACTTGCCAGCAATGCCAACAACCAAAATTGCAACATGTTGCATGTCCAACTTGTGGTACTTACAACCGTCGCCAGGTACTAGAGGTCTAATCTGTACTCTGACCTAACCGAACAACTCGGGATATCGGTTAAGGATGAGTTGCTTGAACTTGCACTTACTCATCGCTCATTTTCATATGAAGCGGGAGGAATACCAACAAACGAGAGACTTGAGTTTCTTGGTGATTCAGTTCTTGGATTAATTGTTACTGATGAGCTTTATAAATTATTTCCAGATTTAGATGAAAGCAGATTAAGTCCACTGCGCTCAGGCGTTGTAAATATGAAGGCTCTTGCTCAAATAGCAAAAGAAATAAATTTAGGTAAGTACCTCAGAATAGGTAAAGGCGAAGAGAGTACTAATGGCAGAGAAAAGAACTCGATACTTGCTGATACTTTTGAAGCTCTTGTAGGTGCAATTTATCTCGAGCATGGATATTTGAAGAGTGCTGAAGTAATTTCAAAATTAATTAAGCAAGCCATAGTTGATGCAACCTCGCAGGGTTCAACTCTCGATGGTAAAACCGCACTCCAAGAGTTAGCTGCTTCATTAAATCTTTCATCTCCAGAGTATGAGATAAGTGAGTCTGGACCTGATCATGATAAGAGTTTTACTGCATGCGTAGTACTAGGCAGTGAGAGATTTCCAATCGGTAGTGGAAAGAGCAAGCGTGAGGCAGAACAGGTAGCTGCAAAGATTGCTTATGAATTATTGACAGAAAGAAACAAGAAGTAAAGATTACGTTTTATGCCAGAGCTACCAGAAGTAGAAACAGTTAGATCTGGGCTAGAAAAATATGTTATTGGCAGAAAAATTGAAAGTGCAGAAAGTTTTCATCCAAGAGCGGTTAAACCGAGCTCTATAGCACCCCTAAGTTCCTGTATTGGTGCTCAAATTAAATCAGTAAAGCGAAGAGGAAAGTTTCTTTGGCTTGAATTGGACCGAGATTTCGTTCTGGTCGCTCATTTAGGTATGAGTGGTCAGTTGCTAGTCCAAGATGAATCAGCCACACAACATGCTCACCTACGAGCTAAATTTGGGTTATCTGGGAGTAAAAAGAGTAATAAAATTGAGATTCGATTTATAGATCAAAGGACTTTTGGCTGGTTATCAGTTGAAGAGGTAGTTAATGGCACGCCAGAATCAGTGAAAAATATTGCAAGTGATCCATTTGAAAGTGAATTCAACCTTAAGCTAGTTACTTCAAATATTAAGCGGCGAAAATCAGCAATTAAGCCAGCAATTTTGAATCAGAATATTATGAGTGGGGTAGGAAATATTTATGCAGATGAAGCACTTTGGCGGGCAAAAATACACCCAGAAATTATTTGTGAAGATTTAAGTGAGATAGAAATAAAAAAAGTCATAACATCTGCTGTTTCAGTGATGAAATCTGCAATAAAAGCAGGTGGAACCTCATTTGATGAACAGTATAAAAATGTAAATGGTGAAAGTGGCTATTTTTCTAGATCACTAAAGGTATATGGCCGAGAGGGTGAACCCTGCCTTAGGTGCGGCAGCGCTATTCGCCGAATCGCCTTTGCAAACCGATCTTCGCACTTTTGTCCGCGTTGCCAGCGTTAGGTGCCAAGATTTCAGGTGGTTTTTAGATAGGTTTGCGCCATGCGTCAGCTGTGGGGTGATCTATGTATTTAAAGAGCATGAATCTGAAAGGGTTCAAGTCCTTTGCCTCCTCGACAACTCTTAATTTTGAGCAGGGCATCACCTGCGTCGTAGGTCCTAATGGTTCCGGTAAATCAAATGTGGTCGATGCACTCTCATGGGTAATGGGAGAGCAAGG
>Ga0208083_1000314_pt1 | contig 11559 bp, 15 predicted proteins | sample LakMenEpi07Jul09_FD_150677 | JGI IMG/M metagenome (GOLD analysis project Ga0208083, IMG submission 150677) | Freshwater microbial communities from Lake Mendota, WI - 07JUL2009 deep hole epilimnion (SPAdes) | ecosystem: Environmental > Aquatic > Freshwater > Lake > Epilimnion/Euphotic zone ...
CGGCGCGCTTCCAGTCGTCATCGTTGTCGATGTCGACGACGCGCCAGTTCGGTACTATCAATCCTGTACCAGCTGAATGTATCATTGTGTGTTCGGTCCAAGAACTTGCTCTTCCCCAGTAAAACTGTCCAGTATCATGATATGTTTTCTCTAGGTCTTGGGTTCTGCTCAATTCGTGCTCAGGCTGAAGAAATTGCATTTGGCCAGTTGGAAGACGACGCATTGCACGCTGGATTGGGTGCGCGTAATCAGTCACTGGGTAGACAAAAGAGGTGTCATATCTTTGCAACAGCGTAAACGCCGCTGTTAGGTCAGATGTTTTGAGGAAAGGTACGCAAGGATAGATGCAGCAGGCGTACTCGATGCACCAGCCAATCTCCTGACAAGCTTCGACCGCATGAGCGATGACAGGAACCGTCGGCGTCAAATCGTCAGCAAGGACGGCCGGCCTGAGAAAAGGTGTCTCTGCACCAGCGGAGCGTGCCACATCAGCAATATCTTCATCATCAGTGGATACAATGACTTTATCGAATAGTTCCGACTGAAGGGCATGGTCAATTGCCCATGCAAGCATCGGCTTGCCACAGAAATTGCGAATGTTTTTGCGAGGTATGCGTTTGCTGCCACCCCGAGCGGGGATTACGCAGATCTTCATGCTGCAACCTCCGGAGTTAGTGACCGTACTTGTTTGCTTAAAATCATAAGCACACGAAGATAAGCTGCGTTGTATCGATCTTGAAACAGCCACATGCTGTTGGTGCTGCTGGCATAGCTCTCTACTTCAGGGAATTGCCTCTCCCCAAAGCTCATCGCGAGGTAGTAAGGCTGCAGGGGCACTGGGCTGTAGTGCATCTGCACGTCGATCCCCGTGGCCCGCAGGCTCTCAAACACCTGCCGGTTCTGCTCCGCAGTGGCCAGCTGAAGGCGAATCACAGCCAGGTGCACCAAACTCAGCACGTCTTCAGGCACCTCCACCTTCGCGGCGATGTCGGCTTCGCTGATCGTCTGGCGACCGTAGGGGAGGAAGGGCTTTGGCGCGCTGCTCATGCCGGCACAAAGGCGGAATCCACATGCTCACGGATAAATGTCCGCAGCTGATCCACCGTTAGGAATTCTGGGTTGGAACCTGAGTTGTAGGCAAAACCCGGTGGCACGGCGGGGCTGGTGATGCCCGCCTCCTGGTAGCGCTGTTGCACGCGGCCATCGCTGGGCAGGATCGCGTAATAAACCCCCAGGTCGATCGTGGTGAAGCTGTCAGAGGCGGTGATCATCTCCTCGTGGATCTTTTCGCCGGGCCGGATGCCGGTGATCGGCTTCTCGCAGCTCGGCCCGATCGCCTCTGCCAGATCGGTGATCCGGTAGCTGGGGATCTTGGGCACGAACAGTTCGCCGCCTAGGGCATGCTCCAGAGCCCACAACACCATGGCCACGCCTTCGCTCAGCAAGATGTTGAAGCGGGTCATCGCCGGATCAGTGATCGGCAGCACGCCGGTTTTCGCCTTCTCCAGAAAGAAGGGAATCACCGAGCCGCGCGAGCCCATCACATTGCCGTAGCGCACCACCGAAAAGCGCAGATCACGGGTGCCTATGATGTTATTGGCGGCAATGAACAGCTTGTCAGAGCAGAGCTTGGTGGCGCCATAGAGGTTGATCGGGGCAGCGGCTTTATCGGTGCTGAGGGCCACCACCCGCTTCACGCCAGTGTCGAGGCAGGCCTGTACGAGATTTTCAGCTCCGAGCACGTTGGTTTTGATGAATTCGATCGGGTTGTATTCGGCTGCTGGCACCTGCTTCAGGGCTGCGGCATGTACCACAGTGTCGATGCCTTCGAGGGCGCGAACCAGCCGGCCGCTGTCGCGCACGTCGCCCAGAAACAGCCGCAGTTGGGGAAACTGGTTTGGCGGGTAGAGCTGCTGCAGTTCCCATTGCTTGAGCTCGTCGCGGCTGTAGATCACAAGCCGTTGGATGTCTGGAAACCTCCGCAGGGTTTCGGCGATGAACGCCTTGCCGAAGCTACCGGTGCCGCCGGTAATCAGGATGCGGGAGCTGGAATCGAAGGGCATCAGGTGGTCAGGCGTGGGCCGGTTGGTGTGTTTAGGTTTGATGCTGCCACAGATTGGCATACAGGCCGCCCTTGGCCAGCAGTCTGGCGTGGCTGCCCCGCTCTACAACCCGGCCCTGATCCAGAACAAGAATCTGGTCAGCAACCGAAATTGTGCTCAACCGCTGGGCGATCACCAGCACCGCGTGGTTGCGCTCAAAGCGCTCGATCGCCTCCTGCACCAGCCGCTCGCCCTGGGAATCCAGGGCACTGGTGGCCTCATTGAGAATCAGCAGCTGTGGATCGCGCAGGATTGCGCGCGCCAGGTTCAGGCGCTGCCGCTGGGGGCCACTGAGCCGGTAGCCCCGCTCGCCCACCAAGGTGTTGTAGCCCTTCGGCAGGTTCTCGATGAAACTCGCAGCCTGAGCTGCCTAGCAGGCGGCTTTCATTTGGCTCAGCGTCATGAAGTTGCATACATCAAAACAGGCATCCTCAATCTTCGTCACCTACGTAAGTAGTACGGCTTTTAATTTAAGTGATCACAGTTTCTCTGTCAAAAACAGGTTTTATAGCTCATCACTGCTCGACTTATTGCTTGCTGCGCCAGTTACCGTTTACAGTTAAATACCAAGGATCTAGGCTGATCATCTTGTCCGCCATGCTAAAATAGCGATCAACGGAAACACTTGTGACATAGCCTAAGCCTAGTTTTGCCTTTTGCACCAGTCCGCGGCGCTGCCCCTCTCGCTCTAGTTCTGAGCAGTCTGGTTGACTGGGCTGATCTAGATTGCGGACGTAGTAAAGCCACTCTTCTTCGACGTAGTGGCCATTCTCGGTTTTGATTAGTCCGCGAAAAGGCTTGTCGAAGCGGTAGGGGACGCCAATTGTGTACTCTAAATGATGGATTGGGGTGAGGTAGGAGAGAGAAAGACCAAAGTTAACAATTTTGCCCCGACGCTTAAGCAGCCTGTCATAGATGCAGTCTGCGCCGAAGCAGGAATGGGGCAGGTCGGCAAAGAGATCCTCGACGTTGCCGAGAGCAGCAACCGAAAAAATCGGCTCTCGACTGCGTTGTACTTTGGGTTCCTGCAGCAGTTGATTGGAAAACGGTCCCACATCCGACGGTGTCGTGCTGAGGTTGAAGGGTTCACCTTTGCAAAAACTGTAACTATAGCTGGGAGTAATAAAACATCCCTCCGGACCGAGGATGTTGGTGATGGCTGAGGTGAAGGTGGCCACCATTTCCTGTGGCGTGCGGGCGTCGCCAATTAGTCCTAACTTTAACAGTGAAATGTGACTGAAAATAGTATCACCCCTTCGAACATCAGCCGCAACCAGAGCCTGAGTGATGTCAGAAGCTCTGTAGTGACTGCGCATCAGTTTGATTCCTGTACAATCCGCAACAACTGTAGAACGCTCATGGAGTGGGGAAGATCGGCGTCAGAAACCTTTATGCCAAAGTGATCTTCAATGGCGAAAATTAGAGACATATGGGCTAACGAATCCCATTCTTCAGTATTCTCAGATGAAGAGTCTAGTGTGATGGCCGTCTCATTCACTCCCAAGGTGGCGGAAATAAGCGTAATCAATTCAGTTTCCATTTAGAGGCTCCAATTGATCGATCAAAGTGATGGATGAGGGGCGGGGCGGCAGCATGGTGCTTCCGAGCTCCAAAGAATAATGCCGTTCGGTTTCGCTGTGGTGAAGAAAACAAAAACCGCAACGTTCGTAAAAATGCTTCGTCTGCTGATTCTTACCGCTGCGTCTCCACCGAGCGTCAATGCGTTTGAGCGATAATTGCCAGTGATCTAGCAGCGCAAAAAGAAAGAGATCTTCCACCTCGCGGCCAAGAGCTCGGCAGGAAAGAGCGAAGTTGCACAACTCGCCGTGTTTACGTTCTGCATCCGTTCGCAAATGAGCATAGCCCACAATGCCTAGATCGCCATAGCGATCGCATAATTCTAACACAAAAAAATGTTCACCTGCTTCGAGAGCGCTGTCGATATCGCCGTCGGTTAACCGCTCGGTAGTGAGGTTAAATTGGTTGGTCTTCTGGCTCATCTGCGATACCCTCGGCAGGTCAACTGCTGTAGCTTCCCGCAGGGTAGCGACCGTCTCTAGAGACTTTAGGTAGTCGTGAAGTGAGAGTTCGCTCCGCAAAGATTGCCGCTGTTGCTGCTGCTGATAGCTGATAGTTCTGTGGCGGTCTTCATTCAGTACTTCCGTAGCTGCAAACCAACCACTGTTCTGCAACGCCGGCAGAAAAGAGGAAGGGTTCGCTGGATCGAGTCTCATTACGTCGGTCTGCGGCAAGGCAGAGACAATATGCTCTATTTCAAAATTGCTATCATCTACAAATACCATGCTATCCAATCCTATATTAAGCTCAATTGCCAGTTCAAGCAGGTTGTCAACTTTGCTATTCCAGTTGATGCGGTGGGCGCAGATGTGTTCGCGACGCAACACCATGTCACGGTGGTGATCGAACACCTGCCAGACATCTTCTTCGTTATTTTTGCTACACAGGGCAATAAGGATTCCTGTGGCAGCAAGGTTGGCAATATGGTTTTGAATGTCTAGATAGGCACCTCCTTTGCCAGTGCCCCCCAATGCGATACCGCTAATACCATCCTCGCCAATGATGCCTCCCCAGAGAGTATTATCACAGTCGAGCACTAAGCATTTTTTGCGTCGTCCAGTAACTACGTCGATGTGTTGCAGAGTGAGCTTGGCAAAATGTTCCATTGCCATGCGCGCATAAGGTGCTCGGCCGAAATACCAGTAGCGACGGTCGTAAAACTGCTCTTCGCCTAGGCGGCGTAGCACTGCATCGTTGTCGATAAGCGTAATGTTAGGATAATTCTCAGTCAATGCGATAATCTCGGTGCGAACCCTCTCGATTATTGCATTTTGGCAGCTATAATTGTCTTTGCTATAGCGCTGAAGTGGGTAGGTGAACTGCTCCACTAGGTGCAGCAGTACAGAAGGTCGGTAGTTTGTATTGGCAAGTCCGCTAAGCACGGTCGTAATCTGAGTTAGAAAACCATCGATCTCACTCTCAATCTCTGCATCGGTTAAGCGCGGGAAGGCATTGCAGAGACGGGGTAAACTGGCAAGTTTGCTAAAGTGAAAAAGGCAGAGATGTGGAGCGTAGTCGTTAAACACGCCGCTCAGCACTTCTTGCACAGCGCTATCGAATCCACTGAAGCGGATCTCTAGCGGGATTTGACGTTTTGACGCCTCAGCCCGTAGCAGAGGAGCTATCGTTTCCAGCGTAACGTTGCGTATAATAAGCAGGCGCATGGGATGATCAGCGGTAGCTTTATTCATGCAGCAATTCCAGCAGCCCGATCCCCTTAATCATATGAAAGCTCACTGCCCTGCCTTCGAACAGTGGAGCTGGGGTGGGGAGAGAAATGGGTAAGACCCGGAGACCGGCCCTGCTCATTGCCGCCAATGACTGTGCGGAGTCAGGGCTGCTGTAGCAGGTGTGGTAAACGAGTCCGGTGCAGTTTTTGAGGTAGTTGTTGAGTGGGCCATCGCTATCGGCGCGGGTGATCAGCTCAATGGGAGGCTGAGCGTCGGCGGTGCAGAAGCGGAGATACACTTTCTGATTGGGATCGTAGCAGCGCTTTCCAATGCTGTAGAAGAGTCCGCTGAGAAACAATATGCCCGCAGCCTCATCGCTGCAGGCAAGACCTAGATGATGAAAAGCTAAGCCGAAGTCATTCATGATTTCGTGGCGGGTTCTTTAGGGCGCTGTCAGGCACTTATCACCATTGCAACATTGACCGGCAGCCGCTGGCCCATCGACTGTTCCAACGTCAGCTCGCCGTAGGGGACAACAAGACGTTCGGCGATCACAAAACCACTATCTTTGACCTGTTGCTCCAGCGTCTCGAGACTAGGATAAAGATAGATGTGATCAATTGCCGGTGAGTTGATGCAGGTGGTGATATAGGCACAGCCTCCTGGCGTGAGCAAATCGCCGATACGACGCAGGAAGGCACTTGGATTCTCCACATGCTCTAGCACTTCGGCCATTACGATAAGCTCGAACTGATTATCGCTCTCCCAGGTACAAAAATCCTGAACCGCAATTTCGTAATTCGTGAAAGGTCCATATAGGCGACTCGACATGATGGCTTTGGTCAGCGCAACGCTCGTAGGGCTTATGTCAATGCCATGACAGTGGCTAAACCTGCCAGTACACGCAGCCTCCATGAAGTAATAACCATGCCCAGGGCCCACTTCCAGGTAACGCCCTGAAGGCGCGCGATTTAGCCATGCTTGAAAAAAGCGGTGCATGGCGACGTGGTTTGGCCAGAGATAACCCGACAGTGCAAGGCCGATCATATAGTCCGTCATATATGCGGGGTTCTGATAGACCGCGTTGGCAACCTCGATGTAGCTGCTATTGCGGTAGCGTCCATGGCGGCGAAAATAGATCTGTTCTACCAGTGTGTCTTTTACAATCACATTGTAAGCATCGGCAATTTCGCTTAAGCTTTTGCCCATCTCTTGACAGAAGTTCACATAGCGTACAAAGCCGCTCTTCTCATCTTCGCTGAGTTGTCGCCAGCTCTTATCGATAAAGCGGCGTTGCATGGGGTTGATCGCGGCAATAGCCTCAAACAACGCGTTGGCGTCGTTGATGTGGGAGGAGTTGGCTGAGGGCAATGGAGGCGAGATCATCGGTGGAAGGTGTACTTTGATGCTCTTGGCTTGTTCTGGCACTGTTAGAAGCCACACAGCTTTAGGACTTCAGGTACAAGATCGAACTGGAGTCCAAGCCCAATGCCCCCTGACCCCTGCCAGCACACTTATCATTATAGGACTGGCTGCGTCCCTCACCTCTCTGGGGCCTTGCGATTTGACGATCACTCCGGACTGGCTGGCCTCTAAGGCTGATTCAAAGTCTGGTCTAGGTGCTTTTGCTGTGGCTGCGAGTGTGAATTTTGGACGTTGGAATCGCATCCTCTCAGTGCCCCAAAGGTTTTTGATACAGCCAATCTCAATATAAATTGCAACCTTAGGGATATGCTGAACGCCCGAATGCGGGGGTGGGGGCATTCTCATTTGCTAACAGCAGCCGAATATCTGTTATCCATGGTCTGCTACTGCCACAACTGCTGATAGAGCCCCCCCTCCGAGAGCAGGCTGCTGTGGCATCCCCGTTGCACGACGCTGCCGGTTTTCCAGCACCAGGATCTGATCTGCCTTCACGATCGTGCTCAGCCGCTGGGCGATTACCAGCACTGAGTGGTTGCGCTCAAAGCGCTCGATCGCCTCGTGCACCAGCCGCTCGCTCTGGGAATCCAGGGCACTGGTGGCCTCATTGAGAATCAGCAGCTCTGGATCGCGCAGGATTGCGCGCGCCAGGTTCAAGCGCTGCCGCTGGGCGCCATTGAGCCGGTAGCCCCGCTCGCCCACCAGGGTGTTGTAGCCCTTCGGCAGGCTCTCGATGAGACCCTTAGCCTGAGCTGCCTAGCAGGCGGCTTTCATTTGGCTCAGCGTGGCCCCTGGGGTGCAAAAGGTGATGTTTGCGGCCATGGTGGCGTTGAACTGAAACGTGTCCTGGCTTACAACCCCAAGCCGATGGTGCCAGCTGGCCAGTTCCAGCTGCTCCAGTGGTTTGTTGTTCACCTAGATCTGGCCTGCAGTGTGGGCGAAGAGGCCCGTGAGCAGGTCGGCAATGGAGCTCGTACCGGCGCCGCTCAGGCTCACCAGCGCCAGCATCTGACCTCCTGGCAACGCCTGCGATGGCCAGGATTGGAAGAAAGCCTGAGATTGGGCCTACCAGCGAGCTGTGACGGCTCTGGGCCCTGTTGGCTCGCTCCAGTTCACCCATCTGGCTGCGAAGGTTGGCATCGGCTGCATCCAGCTGGCCACTGATGTGTAGCAGGTGCAGGGCCTGAAAATCTTCTGTGACCCGCTGGCTGATGCCTACATCGGTCTGGGTTGGGTGAGTTGGCGCGAACCAGCAGCGATGCGCGGTAGAAACTTACCTCCCAGAAAGATAACCATTGCTCCCATTGCTGCTACTCCCAGCAGCAACCAGGGAGAGATGAGCACCAGCACCAGGATGTAGGTGAGCATCATCAGCAGCCCCACCAGCTGACCGCTGTATGCATCGATCTGGTTTCGTACAGCCACCGGACCGCTGCCGGCGTAGTTGGTCGGGTTACCCACCTTGTAGCGGCTGGCGCAGGGAAAGCTGAAACTCAGCACCTGGCTGTGGATGCGCGCCTTCACCAATCCTTCACCAATGCCGTGCAGCGGGCTGCGAAGTAGGCCACACTCACGCTGTTGGCCAATTGCGCCAGTCTCTGTAGTGCCTGCAGCAGCACTGCCACGGCCAGCAGCAGCACGAAGGCACCACTGGGCGGTAAGGCCGACAGCATCGCGACCGCCCCAGGCAGCCGGCCGAGAATCGGGTTGCCGGCTCAGTTGTAGGGCTGCGCCACCGAGGCCGAGAGCGACTCAACCGCCAGAAATACCACCGCCAAGGTGGCCCCATTGCTGAATGCCTGCAGCAGGTTGCTGCCCGCATTCACCTCAAGGAGCCTCTACTGCTGACTTGCTGTATGGCGGATCAGCTGGGCCGCGGGCTCCTGGCTTCGCAGGGGCGCCAGAATCTTTTGCAAGGGTGACGCCAGGTGGTGGATGGGGAAGTGGGGCAAGGGTATGAGGTCTGCAAGTGGTGGGGGGCTGGCGGCTCAGTGGGGAGTCGCCCCAGCGCGATTAAGGATTCTTAAGTACCCATAAGCCTCTGCGACCCTGAGATCCCGCTCGATGCAAGACATGCAGCAGCCAGGCCGTGTCGACGTTTACGCCCAGGTGGCGGCTGGAGGTCTAGCGAGGAGATCCCGGTTTTGGCCTGGCCCATCAGGAACCAGGCCAGAAATCAGGTGGTCAGAGGCAATTTGGTCGCCTGCATGATATTTCCCGCCTGAGCCGGCGGCCATTGACCAGCTCATTTTCATGGCCATTGCAGCGGGGACAGCGGAAGCGATCGGGCCAACGCGCCTTCTCCAAGGCTGCGAATACTACGCTGAAGCCCAAGGGCTACACATTGCTTTTCGGTGCCGTAGTGCCGCTGGAATCCAGGCAGCGATAGGCCCAAATCAAATCTATTTATGGCCATTCACTGCTCAAATCGATTACGCCAAAGCGGGACTGGCCTTATTCAGGAGGCCCTGATTTGGTTTGCCAATGTGATGACTATCCTTGAAGATCATGTCACCATGGTTGAGAAACAAGGCAGGAGTGGACCCGTAATAATGCTGTTCAATCAGGCAACATCGTTCAATAGGGGGCGACACTGCTTTAGCGTTCACGACTCCCAATAACGGCGATTGTCGGCGCGGCCGGCCTCCCGACGGCTGAATTCACTCACGCTTGGGTTGGAGTGAAGGGGATCCACATGAGCCACCTGCTGCCAGAGATCCCGAGGCGCCCAGCGCACGGTGTGCTCGACGCGATCATGACGGATCACATGACACCAGCGCGAGGATCCGCAGTTTGGGCAGAATAGTTCTTCAAGCCATTCATCACTGAGGGTCAGTACCGGGTAGGCTGCAATCACCAGACGGGCCCTGCCAGCAGGCATCCCACGCTGACTGAGCTCCTCAGCGCTGAGCAGGTGCATAAAGTAGCGCCGCCCGCCACCGGCGAGCTCCTGTTCCGGATGGGCCGGACAGTGCAGTAAACGACGGGCAGGGCGGCGGGAGCGACGAGACTGAATAGTCACACGAAGGGTGCAAATCAGCAGTCGGAGCGCGAGCGAACTCAAGCGCCACCAAACTGCGCAAATACTATTGCACGGGAAGGCGCGGATTTGCCACCGCACCAAGGCCTCGCCAGAAGCCTGCCTGGCCAGACGGATCCACTGCTGTACGGGAGCGGTCTTCAGGCTGCGCAGCAGCAGGCGCCCATCACCGGGTGCGCGTGGCCGCAAGGCTCACCAGATCTGCCAGGCAGGTTGAGCAGGCTGGCCTCATGGGGGGCCTTTGCATCGATCTGGTCGATCCAGTGCCCGGCCAGTGGCGCAGCGCCTCCTCCACCAGCTCGAGCACGCTGTGGTTGGCTTCCAGCTCGGGCCGAAACTGAAGGCATCGGCCTGGTTCGCGCCGGCGCAGAGGCGCTCCGCCAGGCACAGGCAGCCGCTGAGCGGCTCCAGCACGTGCTGTCAGGGCCGGGTGGCGGCCGGGTTGCGAACGCCGATCGGCTCTCCGCGCCCAAGAGCCCGCATCGCATCGGGCACGATCCGGTCGGCCGCCCAGTCGCCGCAACCGATCACGTTGCCGGCGCGGGCAACGCGAAGGTGGGGGGGCTGGTGCGGTTGGCTGCCGCAGAAGCTGGCCCGCCAGCTAGCGATCGCCAGTTCCGCCGCCGCCTTGCTGCTGCTGTAGGGGTCATGGCCGCCGAAGGGATCGTTTTCGCGGTAGCCGTAGAGCCACTCTTTGTTCCGGTACACATTGTCGGTGGTGATCAGCACCGACAGGGCGACTCCAGGCGGCGCAGGGGTTCCAGCAGGTGGATTGTGCCCATCACATGGGTGGCCCAGGTGGCGGTGGGCTCGGCATAACTGCGGCGCACCAGGGGCTGGGCAGCCAGGTGCAGCACCAGCTCAGGGGGGTATCGGCCACCAGCTCACGGAGCAGGGCGGCATCGCGGATGTCGCCGAGGCGATGCTCAAGGCGCCGCTCCAGCTCAAGCTGGTCAAACAGGCTGAAATCGGTGTCCGGCGCCAGGGCAAGCCCGGTGACCTGCGCCCAGAGTTCGAGAAGCCACAGGGTCAGCCAGCTGCCCTTGAAGCCGGTGTGGCCCGTGGGCAACACCCGCCGGCCGCGCCAAAAGGAAGGATCAGGGTTTCGAGCGTTTCCAGGGGGCCTTGCCGCTTACCCACAGCTCCTCGAGATGCACCCGATCCCGCAGGGTGTCCATCGGCTGCCAGTAGCCGTGGTGTCTGTAGGCCTGCAATTGCCCCTCAGCCGCCAGGCGCTGCAGGGGCTCGGCCTCCCGTAAGGGTGGCTTCCCCGGTATCCACCAGGGTGACCTCACAGGGCTCGGCATTTTTTTGATGCACCTCCATCGAATTGGTGCGCACGTGGAAGGTCACATCACTCATGTGCAGAAAATAATTGGCAAAATATTCCTTGAGCACATAGCCCTTATGGCCGCAGCAGATCAAGAATTCGTTGACGCTAAAGCTGCTGTAGGTCTTCAAGATGTGCCGCAAAATCGGCCGGCCACCAATTTCCACCGTTGGCTTGGGCTTGAGGTGGGTTTCCACGCTGATGCGGGTACCCAGGCTGCCGGCCAGGATCAAGGCTTTCAAGAAAGGACCTACCGGCGTGGCATTTCAAGGGGCAAGGGCTTCGGCCAAGCCTGTTGCCAGTTGATCTCAAGACCAACGTCCGGCCCAACGTCCGGCCCAACGGCCGGCTGGGTGCGGCTGTTGGGCCGGCAGCGGCGCCTCAAGGCTGGCAGAAACACGGTGTATAAATGGTCTA
>Ga0208083_1000317_pt1 | contig 11483 bp, 8 predicted proteins | sample LakMenEpi07Jul09_FD_150677 | JGI IMG/M metagenome (GOLD analysis project Ga0208083, IMG submission 150677) | Freshwater microbial communities from Lake Mendota, WI - 07JUL2009 deep hole epilimnion (SPAdes) | ecosystem: Environmental > Aquatic > Freshwater > Lake > Epilimnion/Euphotic zone ...
GGTGAACATCCGCTGGAAAAGCTCAAAACCGTGCGGACGGGGGCCAACGGCATGGACGCCCAGGGATGGGGAGACGGCGAAGATGCGGGAGAAGGGAAAGCGGCCATCAAAATTGCCATTGATCTGGGTGGTTTCGATCATGTAGCGATAGAAGCTCCGGTATAACGCGCGGTCTGAGGGTTGGGGGGAGCTCCAGAAGACACGAAGCGGCTGCTGATCCGTGAGCCCAGGCATGTTGTAGAACGTGCGCCCCAGCACCTTGGTGGGCACGGCGTGATACAGAGCCTGCAACCCCACTGTGCTGTTGATGGTGAGCACGGCCTTGGCTCGCTTGATGATCGGCCCGAGAGCGCCATCGTGGAAATAAAGCACGCGTTCTGCCACACCGTGCTTGCGCGCCAGATTCTGGATCAGGGTTCCGTAATGATTATAGCCGCGATCGCGTGGATGATGCTTGAACGCCAAGCGCTGATCCGAGGGGGCATAACGGGCAAAGGAATCGATCAGCTGGGCAATAAAAGGCTCCATACCGGCATAGTCCGAGCCCAGACTCACCTGGGAATCGCTTGAAACCTGCAGGGGCACGAGGGTATAGGGCGTGCCATCCATCAAGCGCTGGTGAATCGCGCGCTCGCTGAACCGATAGAGGTGTTTGCGCAGCAAGCCAGCCACCTGGGCCAGCAGGTAGGAGGGCTCCGGTTGCAGCTTGTGGGGGCCGCTGATGATGCGATAGGGGGTGAAGGCGTGCTGGATGAAGGTGGGGGTCTTCCAGCATTTCCGCCAGCGCATGCCGGCATCGAGGGTTGGATGCGGGATCTCTTCCACCGGCGGCAGATCGCGATAAAACTCAACCGGGCGATTGAGATTGGAGCGGGCGTTGACCCGCTCCAGCTCCAGACTCACGTAATTTGGGCGCACATAGCCCAGCTCAAACACCCAGGATTCAATGGTGTGGGGCAAGGCATGCTCGGCATTCAGCTCACGCACCAGCTCAATCGCCAGGCGATGGGGATCGATAAAATCGCCATACATGAACAGGTGGCGAATGCCCCGCTCCATAATCAGGGCGCGCAGAAAGGGCTTGAACTCCGCCATGCTGCCGCCATAGGCCACCCGCTGATAGGCCGGGAAGCCAAATTCATGGAGCGGAAAACTCAGCTTGGTAATATTGGCTCCCCTCGTCTCAAGATGGTGGGCGAGCCTCGCGAAGAATGTACCAAGCGGCCCCATCAGCATCAACACCGGGCCCTCAATAATGACTTCTCTCACACACGTCTCGCGCCACAAAGGCAAGTTATCCTACTGCCGTGGAGAGCGAAGAATGTAGGGAGATATACGCTCTCTCCATCGTCCCCAGTGACGAAAGATCCCGCGCCACCAGTTCGGCGCTTGGGGAGGCTCCTTAGACCATCCCAGCAGCTCCTCAATCGCCTCCTCTGGCTCGATGAAGAGCCCGCTGCGGCGACTCACGTAGCGGGGGTATGCCACAAGAGCCGCGTACACGAGCTCGTCGAGCTGAAGTTGCCGCCCCCGCCGCGGGCAGGTCAGGCGATCGTGGCTGAGGCCCCAGCCGGCAAAGAAGGGAAGCCCCCAGGTGTGCACCTCCACCCCCCGCAGCAGGGCCTCGAAGCCGGCCAGGGAAGTGAGCACATGCACCGCGTCCACCTCCTTGAGCAGCTGATCCATGCAGCCCTCGGTGAGCAGGGCATCGCACCAATGCTGCAGATCGGCCTGCGGCGACCCTTCCCCCCGCAGGCCGGCCACCACATCGGGATGGGGCTTGTAGACGATCCAGGCCTCGGGTTCAGCCGCCCGCACCGCCTGCAGCAGGGCCAGGTTGGTGTGCAGGTCGGGGGCCCCATAGAAGATGGAGGCATCACTTTCCACCTGGCCAGGCACCAGCACCACGCGGCGAACGCCGGGGGGCCGGCGCCAGGGGGGGGCCTGGAGGTTGTATTTGGTGAGCGCTGCCGCAACCAGCTGCTGCCTCAAAGCCCCACCCCGGCGCAGCTCTGCCTCAGCAAAGGGATGGGTTCGCAGCAGAGTTTCGAGATCGGAGGGGGCGCCGGCGTCGTAGTAGATGCCGCTGCGGTCGACCACCCAGGAGATCGGGGCGATCAGATTGGCGCCGAGCCCCACCGAGCGCAGGAAGCCGTCCTCGATGCGCAGGAGGGTCGCCCCAGGCTGGTGTCGCAGCCGGCGTGCAACGCCGCGCCCGGGATCCCGGCCCCAGATCGCCAGGGCTGAAGCCGCAGGCGGCGAGGCGGCATGGCGCCGGCGAAACCGCAGCTGGGAGCCCCGCAGGAAGCGGCGCAGAATCGGCTGTTTCCAGGGCTTGAAGCCGAAGGCTTCCACCGCGGCGGGCAGCTCCTGCTGCCGTCTTCGCTGCAGTCCGATCGCCCGGATGAGGGTTTCGGGCCCACAGGGCTGGCCGCGGTGGGGATCGATGTAGCGGGGATAGGCCACCAGGGCCGCATGAACGAGCTGATCGATCGTGGGACGGTGGGGTTGGCGCCGCGGCGGGGGCGGCAGTGCATCGCGGGTGAGACCCCAGCCGGCATAGAAGGGCATGCCGAAGCAGTGCACGGGGCGCCCCCAGAGCAGGGCCTCAAAGCCCAACTGGGAGCAGACCACATACACGGCCTCCGCACGCTCCAGCAGGGCGGTGGGATGGCCCCCATCGGCGCAGATCCGCAGCCGAGGATGGGTGAGCGGGGCCTCGGCCAGATAGCCGCGCTTGCGACCCGCCGCCACATCGGGGTGGATCTTGAGCAGCACGCTGCAGTGAGGATGGTTATCGAGAGCGGCCCGGATCATGCGCTGAAAACTCGCCCCCTCGGCCATGCCGTAGCGAAGCGATAGATCGCCCATGGTCTGGTCCACGACCAGCACAAAGGGTTCGCTGGGGGGGAGGGTCTCCCGGGCGCCGTTGTACTTGCTCACCCGCTCCGCCTGCCAGAGGTGCCGCAGGGCCTCGGCCCGCTGGGTCTGGGTGGCGGTGAGGGATTGGCTGATCAACGCTTCCAGCCGGCTGGGGGCGTGGGCGTCGTAATAGATGCCCAGATCGTCGATCAGCAGCGACCAAGGCGGCCCCTCCGGGCCGAGGCCAAGGGAGCGCAGGAAGCCATCCTCACAGCGCCACACGGGCAGGCCCCGCTCCCGGGCGATCGCCTCCGCCGTCTTGCCGGAGGGTTTGCGGCCCCAGGCCAGCAGGGCGGTGAGGGGGGCGCGGCGGCAGGCCGGGACTCCCACCACCAAACTGGCCGGCGCCAGCAGGGGCCCGAGGGTGGGGATCCGGGCCAGGGCCCGAGAGGGGATGCCCAACAGCTCAGGGGTGGACGGGCGTGCGTTCACGACCGAAGCAAAGGCGAATCGGCCATAGTCGAACACAGCTACCGCGCCTGTGGGCCATGGCCGAGCCGCCCGCACTGCTGCGCCGCCGCGAGCTGAGCCTGCCGATCACCGCTCCGAGGGCCTCCAGGGAGCACCTGCTGGCCTATCTGGCCCTGGTGGACCGGCCGTTGACGGCCCTGCTGGCTAGGGAGCGACTCACACCGATGGCTCCCGGGGAGTTCACCTATCGCTCTAACCCCTATCAGGTGTTGCAGTGGCAGGTAGTGCCCACCCTCAACCTGCGAGCCGAGTGGGAGGGCGAGCAAATGGAGGTGCGCAGCACCAGTTGCCGGTTGGTGGGGCTCGGTTTCGGGATGGAATCGCTTGGATTCACCCTGGAGGCTGTGCTGGGGGCGGAGGAGAGAGGCCTGGAAGGCTGGGCGGAAGTGGGGCTCCACTCCCGGCTGCTGAACAGCCCCATCGGCCGGCGGGTGGGGACCCTGGCCCTGGAGGCGGTGCTGGATCGGATTGAGCGGCGGGTGGGGCGGGGCCTGCGCAAAGACCTTGGGGCCTGGCTGGCTGGAGGTAAATTCTGAGCAGTTGTCCAAGGTTGGCGTTTGGATCCCCCGGCCAACTCCGCTGATACAACCGGGGTGGGCAGCAGACGCCAGGCCCGCGACGCTGATGGTTTGCGGCGCCTGAGCGGCTGGCAGGTGCAATGGCGCGTGGTGGATGCGCTGGTTTATCGCGAAATGCGCACCCGCGTCAGCGACGTGAAGGGTGGCTTTCTGGGCGTACTGGTTCAACCGCTCGGATTAATCGCCATCTGGGTGATCTTTTTGGGGGCGATCAACGCCAATCGGGGCGGCAGCCTGAACATTGTGCTTTTCCTTGGGTCCGGGACTGTTCTATTTACGATTTTTAGTCAGATCGCCAACAGAAGCATCACGGCAATGGAAGCCAATGAAGCGCTGCTGTTCTACAAGCCTGTCAAGCCGATTGACACGGTGATTGCCCGGACGATCAGCGAGACTGGGCTCTATACCTGCTGCCTACTTGTGATCTGCATAGGCACCTGGATCGTGCTCGACCAAGTTTACATGAGTAACCTAGGCCTGTTTTTCTTCACCATCCTCCTCGCCGCTTGCATCGGCTTCTCCACGGGCCTGATCTTCATGACCATTTCCCACCTCGTGCCTGGGTTCAAGCAAACAGCCCTTTGGGTCCCACGCATCCTGTGGTTTCTCTCGGGTGTGCCATTCCAATACTGGGTCTTCCCGCCTGCAACGAGAATTTTCTTCGTTTGGAATCCACTGATGCACATCATCGAGTTGAACCGCAAATCGATGAGCGATGATTACTTCACGCCGGATGCGAACCTCGAGTACGCCGTGATCAGCGCAGTCGCCTTACTCACAGTATCGCTCTGGATCTACTACAACAATGAACGCAAGCTTCTGACCCTGTGATCGCCAGGAGTGAACCACCATGATTGAAGTCAGCAACCTAACCAAGAGCTTTTTCTATCAAGGCAAGAAGACAACTATTTTCAAGGATTTAAGCTTTAAGATCCACACCGGCGAGTCAATCGCCATCCTCGGCGCCAACGGCGCAGGTAAAAGCACCCTGCTGCGCATCCTCGGGGGAATCGATCTACCCGACAGTGGCACGATCAACACCGACAGCACCATTTCCTGGCCCGTGGGATTGGTGGGCGGATTCCAAGGGAGCCTGACCGGCCGCGAAAACGTGACTTTTGTGAGCCGCATATATAGTGAAAAAAGAAAAGTTCCAGAGAAAGTACGTTATGTCGAAGAATTCGCCGAACTCGGCGTTTATTTTGATCGCCCGTTTAAAACCTATTCCAGTGGCATGCGCTCTAGGGTCACCTTTGGCCTCTCGATGGCCTTCGACTTTGATGTTTATCTGATTGACGAGGTGACCGCGGCAGGCGACCAACGCTTTCGCGAAAAAAGCAAACGCCTGCTGATGGAACGCAAGAAAGTTGCTGATTTCCTGATGGTGGATCACAACCTCTGGGGCCTGAAGCTGCATTGCGACCGGGCCTTTATCCTGGATGGTGGTAAAATAGAGGAATTCAGCGACCTTGATGAAGCCGTTGCCCTACACACCGAGCGACTGCTGGCCACACCCCCGCAGCGGGGGATCGAAGAGTAATTCTCGAGGGCAACCCAATGATTGATGTTGATAATTTTAATCCGCTGAATCGCTTTTTGCTGAAGAAAGATCAGCAAGAACAGGTTGTTGATGGTGAGGAAGGCCTCCTGACGGATTCGAAGGTTGTCCCGATCAAACCGCCGCGGCTCCGCTCCTCGCCCCTGCCTCAGCTTTCTGTCACCCAACTGCTGCTGATTCCGATCGCGTTATCCGGCATTTATTTCTATGCGATTGCCCGTGATCGCTATGTGACCCGATCTGATTTTGTCATCCGCAAGGCCGAAGAAAGCGACACCAACGTGGCTGGTGCTGGTTTGGCCTCGCTGCTGGGCAGGGGCAATCAACTCTCGCTGGAAGATGCACGCTTCCTGAAAACCTACTTGCAATCGCCGCAGGTGTTGGCGGATCTGGACCGCACCTACGATCTTGATCAGGCCTATGCCCAAAAGGGGCTTGATCGGTTTGCCGGCATGAAGCCAGGATTATCTAAGGAGAAGAGATTAAACTATTTCAAAAAGCAAGTGGCGGTGAACCTTGATGAGATTTCGGGCGCGATTGTACTGCGCACGATTGGCCTCGATCCGAAGGCCTCACTCAATTTAAATCGCTTCATGTTGGCCAAGAGCGAACAATTTGTAAATCGCCTCAATCAAGACATCAGCCAGAAGCAGTTGAGCTTTGCCGAATCAGAGCTGGGCCGGGCGCGCGGCAATCTCAATCAAGCCAAGAATCGGTTACTGATCTATCAAGATTCCAACATGGTGATCGATCCAAAGGGCGAAGCCGAACTCGCCGGCCAAACGATCAGCAAACTCCAGGAAAAACTGGTGGAGTTGCGGGTAGAATTAGCCACCTTGAAGCGACAATTCAAGGATCCTGCCGAGCCGGAAGTGGCGGTAGTTGCCGACCAAGTGCGGGAGCTGGAACAGCAAATTCAAAAGGAACGGCGCTCCTTGGTGTCCAGCAAGGGCCGCAATCTAAACCGCAAAGCGGCGGATGTGCTCAAATTAGAATCGGAGGTGAACTTTGCCACCGATTCCTATAAACTTGCTTTGACCTCCGTTGAGAAGGCTCGGATTGAGAGCAAGCGTCAACAAAAATTCATGGCCCTGCTTTCGGCACCGCAACTCCCGGAAGACCCACAAAATGACTGGAGAAGTAAGGGGTTTTTCACCGTCTTGGCCAGCTGCGCCGTTGGCTTTAGTTTGACCAAATTCATCTTCGGCATGCAGGCCAGCCATCGCCAGTGAATCTGCTCAAACGCTGGACTGGCTTGCGGCTTCGGGAAGACTGGAACTGGGACGTGGGTTGCCAACGACCAACCCTAACGCTTCGCATTCCAGCTCGGCCCGGCTGGTATCTGCTGACGGTGCGCCTCCAGAGCGAAACATTACGCAGTTACGGCCTGATCAATCGCCATCAGGGGAGGATCATTGTGAGCGGCAAACGCCGCCGCCGCCTGGTGCACATTGGCAAGCGTTCACTGGTCACACGCTTTGAAATCCTGGGCCTCAATGATGATCCTCAGATTACGGAATTAAGACTGGTGCCCCAGCCCTGGTGGCGGGTGCGAAGGTTACTGGCGACCAAGTTGCTGAGGCTTCACCCCGCCTACCGGAAAGAATCCCTGAAGCAGCGCTCATTTGCACAGCAATGGCGGGATTACAACCGGCTCCTGTCGCGCCAGAACTTTCCGCTGGTGGGATATGACGAATGGATAGAACGGGTCGAAGTGCCAGCACTGGAAGAACAGGCTCTACGCAGCCCCTTCACATCAACAGAGGCTACTCCCAATCTTGCTTCAGTGAAGTTTGCCCTCTGGCTCTGGGGGCAACGGGAAAACGAACAACAATGTCAACGTTCAATCAATAGTGTCAGCAATCAAATTCCCGGACCGTTTCAGATCCTGCCGCCAGAGCAGCAACTGTTAGAAGAAGATCAAATAACCTGGATAGTTTTTTTGCAAGTAGGCGATCAACTGGCTCCCCAAGCACTGGCTCGCTGCAGTGAGGTGATTCAAGCCCAAGCCGATGCTGGCATCCTGTATGCGGATGAAGACAAAATCAGCCCCACAGGAAGACGGCATTCTCCCCAGTTCAAACCGGCCTGGAATCCTGATCTGCTCTACAGCGACCCTCACTATTCCCACTGCTGGCTGATCCGCGCCGATCTCTGCATCAAGGCCTGTGAGGCAATGAATGCCGATGGAGAATCGCCTGAGATCTATGGCATCGCGCTCGAGGCAACGGCCCTTTGTGAGGGCGATCAAATCCTTCACCTGCCGGAAGTTTTGTATCACCGCCTCGATCAACCGGTAGAGCCTCGCTCATCGAGCCAGACAGCCAAGAGCCTGCAACAATTTCTTGCCCGTCACGGACAAAATGCTCAGGTTTCCCATCATCGAACCGGCGGACATCTGATTCATTGGCCCCTGCCGGAACCGCCGCCCCTGGTGAGTGTGATCATTGCCACGCGGGACCGGGGTGATCTACTTCGCTGCTGCATCACGTCGTTGGCGGAACATGCCCAGGGCAATCCACCGACGGAGCTGATTGTGATCGATAACGACAGCAGTGAACCTGAAACGCTGCACTATCTCGCCCATCTGGAGCAACAGGAGAATGTGCGTGTGCTGCGGCGTCCGGGGAAGTTTAACTATGCCGCCCTTAACAATGAGGCCGTGGCCCTTGCCCGTGGTGAGTTGGTTGCTCTGATGAACAATGATGTGGAGGCCACCCATCCCGGTTGGCTGGCCGCCATGGCAGGGCAGGCCCTGCGGCCGGAGATTGGGGCGGTGGGGGCGAAGCTGTTGTTCCCCGATGGCACGATCCAACATGCCGGGGTGTTGCTGGGCATTGGCGGCATTGCCGGCCACGCCCACAAATATCTGGCGGCCGAAGAGGAAGGCTATCAATTGAGGCTCCATTTAGCCCATAACCTGAGCGCCGTGACAGCGGCAACGCTGGTGGTGCGCAAGGCCCTGTTCGAAGCCGTTGGCGGCTTTGATGCGATCAACTTCGCGGTTAACTACAACGATGTGGATTTTTGCCTGCGTCTGATCAAGGCGGGCTATCGCAATTTGTTTTGTCCGGATGCGGTGCTCATCCACCATGAATCCAAAAGCCGAGGTGCGCCGACGGAAGCGGATACCCATGCCCAATGGCAGCGAGAACGACAAGCCATGATCAATCGCTGGGGAGCCGTCTTGGAAGCGGATCCCCATTACAGCCCCCATCTCAGTCTGCTGGAGGAAAATCTATCGCTCACACTAAAAGCCTCCACCACAACAGCGCGAACCTCGGCTCTCCCCCCTAGCTAATCCATGCCCCTCGATCTCACCGGACAACCCCTGATCGACCGCAGTGATTTTCAACAGCTGCTTGAGACTGGCACCTTTGGCCTGTGGGCTGAACAGGCCATCTCCCTACACGACAAGGGATACTGCCTTGTGGATCTGGGCAGCAGCGACTGGCTGGAAAAAATCGATGGCGTTGTGAACGCTCTACAGCCGCGTCTGGAAGCTGATCTCAAGCTTTGGGAGTGCGGTGAAAGCGGCCCGCCTCGCCTGCAGGATGGCTGGATCGACCATGGCTCGATCCGGGCTCTGGCTTTGGAGCCGGTGGTGTTGGATCTGTTGCGCCATCTCTATGGACGGGAACCCTTCGCCTTTCAAACCCTAAACTTTGCCGTGGGCAGCGAGCAGCATTTTCACAGTGATGCCGTTCATTTTCACAGCTATCCCAACGGATTCATGTGCGGCGTTTGGATCGCGCTCCAAGACGTGCAACCGGAGAGCGGCCCCCTGATCTATTTTCCGGGCAGCCATCGTTTGCCCTATCTCAGTGCACGATCGCTAGGCCTGGATCGCGATGTGGTGATGGAAGAACAGCACCCGCAGCGGTTTTTTGAACCCTCCTGGCAACAGGCCGTGAACGAGCATGCATTTGAGAAGCAGCAGTTTCTGCCGAAGCGGGGTGATCTGCTGATCTGGCATGCCAATCTTTTACATGGAGGAGAGCCGGTTCAAGATAAGAGCAGCAGGCGCTGGAGCCAGGTAAATCATTATTTTTTCGCCAACTGTCTCTACACCACTCCAATGCGTAACTTCGCCTCAGGGGAGGGAGGCACCTGCCTGCGCAATCCTTTCGATATCGCCAAAGGTACTCAGCGTTTCGAGCACGTGGAATGGCAAGACTTAAACCCGACGCTGAGCGGGGTATAGTTGACATTAGCTTCGCCAATCGCAGGAAGTTGGCCGCATGCCACCATCAATGCCATGAACAAGAAAGGTCGGAGCCTGAAGCGCTTTTTAGGCCTGCGGCGAGAGGCCGGCCTCGCCTGGAGCGGCGGGGTTGAACATCTTCTCCCCGGCCTGATCTCCGGCTGGGTAGTGGCCAAAGATGGTCCACTCCATGAGGTACGCCTGCTGGTGGGGCCCCACCTGATTGCCCGGGCCGAGATCTACTTGGCGCGCCCCGATGTTTGCCAGACCCTGGGCGTTCAGGGAACCCCTGGTTTTTCCCTCGTGCTGCCCGCGGAGCTGCCACCGCTGGACTGGCAGCAAGCGCCCCGGCTGCTGGCCCTCAGCGCCGACGGCAGCCAGCAGCTGGAGCTGAAGCTGATCAGCAATCCCAGGCTGACCGCCGGCCTGCTGAAAGCCCTGCTGCAGAGCGAACTGCTTGGAATGGAGGGCCATGTTGATGGCCTGCTGCAGGGAGCACTGAGGGGCTGGGCCGGCCGGCGGGGTCAAGGGCAGCCAGCCCAGATCTGGCTCCAGGCTGCTGGCCAGGAGCCGTGGCCCTTGAGCTGCGATCAATGGCGCGATGGGCTGCAGGCGATGGGGCTGCCGGAGAGGAGCGGCTTCCATCTCAATCCGCAGGCCCTGCCCCCAAGCTGGGGCGGACTGGAGGTGTGGTGCAGTTTTGATCAACAGGGCCAATTCCGCTTGCCCCAGGAAGAGAAGAGGGTGGTGCTGCCAGCGCCGCCCAGCCTGGGAGGCGAAGTGGTGAGCGCAATCCAGGCCAATGCCAGCTTCGAGGTGGTGAACAACCAACCGATGCAGGAGTGGCTGTCAGCCGCACCGGAGGATCTAAGGCAGCATTGGCAAGCCCTGGAACAGTTCCGGCTCTATCTCGACAAAATCGAGCAGGAGCTCGATACGCGCGACAATATCCCGAAACGGGCGAAACCAGCATTTGTATTCCCGAGCTGGTGGCCTCGATTGTTTGTGGGAAGAGGCTAAAAGCGCAGGAATCTCGCCAAACAGAAGAACAGCCATTGATGGATAGTACATGCTTGAACAGGAGTTCCCGCAATCGTCTGGTGTCACGATCGACGGAATGAGGGCTACCTGTTAACGGGTCTTCGCGAATTCATCTTATTCTAACAAAAAACTTCTGTAGGTACATGCAGAGCCTGAAGATTCCAGAAAACGTTACTCAGTCACCGCCCGTTACGCCGATGTCAGTTTCGCCAACCGCAACTGCAGGGATTTCACGCTCGCGCTTTACGCATTCTATGGAAATAGGTTTAAGCAGCTCGCAGACATCATCTTGGCTGTAAAAAAGCCAACAGGAATTAGAACTGTTGAGAAGCCTCTCACTGATCCTTAATACATTTTCCGTTGGTCGAATCTCCCTCGTGTTACGTGACGACAATGGAACATTAAGATAACAAGCCCGACGATTGAGTGTTGCTAAACTACGTCCAGACGTGGCAACCACATCTTCGTATCGAACAATCGTAGTTGAGCTGCAATCAGCGTAGCACTGATAGAAAAAATCAAGGAGCACAAGCTGCCTGCCAAGCACATCTTGCTCAGCATCTAGTCGCCGCTTCAAATCTGGATTCATCATTTCAGCGACGGGAGCCCGACCGTTCGAAACATTAAAGTTTGCCGTTCGCCAAGATAAAAGAACGGCGAGCGGATTGCGGATATTAGCATAGCAGCAAAAAATTTTTTCCAGACGTGG
>Ga0208083_1000318_pt1 | contig 11480 bp, 13 predicted proteins | sample LakMenEpi07Jul09_FD_150677 | JGI IMG/M metagenome (GOLD analysis project Ga0208083, IMG submission 150677) | Freshwater microbial communities from Lake Mendota, WI - 07JUL2009 deep hole epilimnion (SPAdes) | ecosystem: Environmental > Aquatic > Freshwater > Lake > Epilimnion/Euphotic zone ...
TGGAGTGCAGCCAGGACCTGCGCGATCGCTTTGCTGCCGCAGATCTGATCATCGCTAAGGGGCAGGGAAACTATGAATTCCTGAGTGACGAGCCAGGCCAGCTCTTTATTCTCTTCAAGGCGAAATGTCGCGAGATCGCTGAACTTGTCGGCCAGCCCATCGGCACCCAGATGCTGCTCAAGTCTCGCGGCGCTCCAGCCCCAGGGCGCGCACCAGGGGCCCGAAGGGCTTGAGGAAGCGGCTCTCGTGCAGGCGCCCCTTGAGCACCCGGTGCCAGTAGACCCACGGGAACACCCGTGTTTCCACCAGAAACATGCTCCAGCGCTCCTGGGTGGGATCCACCAGGAAGGAGCTGACCGGCTGCAGGTCGTAGTCGAACTCCGCCATCACCACGCTGTGGAAGCTGGTGATCAGCGGACAGGCGGTGTAGCCGTCGTAGTGGGCCGCAAGCGGGCGTCCATCGAGCTGAGCCAGCAGGTTGGCTACCAGCACCGGCGCCTGACCCCGGATGGCGGCCAGGCTTTTCGAGGTGGGCAGGGAGCTCACATCGCCGAGGGCGAACACATCGGCAAAGCGCTTGTGCTGGCAGGTGTCCTTGTTCACCTCCACCCAGCCGCCCGGTCCCTCGATCGCCAGGGGGCTGTGGGCCACCACATCCGGCGCCGCCATCGGTGGCACCACATGCAGCAGGTCGAAGCGGATTTCCTCCCGGAAGGGTTCCCGGCCCTCCTCCCGCACCTCGAACACCGCCACCTGCTCCTCGGGGCGCACCTCGACCAGGTTGTGGAGCAGCTGGACCTCAATTCCTCGGCGGGCCACGACCCGCTCGACCGTGGCGTTGTAGGCCTTGACCGGATAAAGCTGCGCCAGGGCGGTGCAGAAGATCACCTGCGTGTTCACCCCCACGCCGCTGGTGGCCTGAAAGACGTCATCGGCTAGGTACATCACCTTCTGGGGGGCACCGCCGCACTTGATCGGCGTGGCCGGATGGGTGAACAGGGCGGTTCCCCCCTGGAAGCCGCGGATCGCGTTCCAGGTGGCAGCGATGTGGGCGTGGGAATAATTGCTGACGATGCCGTGGTGGCCGAGGCCCTCCGGAAGGCCCTTGATGGCGCTCCAATTGAGCTGGAGGCCCATGGCCACCACCAGCAGGTCGTAGCTGATGGCTTCACCCGCCGCGGTGATCACCCGGTGGGCCTCCGGCTCGAAGGTGGCCGCGCTGCCTTGGATCCAGACGGCACCCGCCGGGATCACGGTGGACTCAGGGCGGTGGGTTTCCCCGTAGGGGAGCAGACCGGCGCCGGCCAGGATCCAGCCCGACTGGTACTCGTGAACGCAGGAGGGTTCCAGGATTGCCACATCCAGCTCCGGCCGGGCCCGCAGCAACTGGCTGGCGACGGTGAGGCCGCCGGAGCCACCGCCCACGATCAACACCTGGTGATGGCCGTGGCCTACGGAGCTTGGTTCGGCCATCGGTTACCTCTGATCCACCTAGTTCTAGACAGGCCATCGCGAAACGGTGCCATTACATACATATGTTCATGTGTGAGCACGCATAGGAGGATAGAGTGTGCCGATGACCCGAGAGATCGGCCGATGGCGCCATGGCAACAGTCTTCAGCCCAGGGCGTCCCAGCACCTTCGGTGCGGCTCCAGAAGCATGGCGGCATCCTCACATCGGTGAATCCAGCCGACTGGATCCGCCACTGGCGCTATCCCAATCACCTGATGCTGGCCGTGCCGTGGCCAGTCTTCTTTGCGTTGATCGCCCTGGGATACCTGCTTCTCCACCTGATGTTCGCGAGCCTTTACTGGCTTGATGCCCATGGGATCTCGGGGGTGGCAGGCCCTGCAACCAGCTTCATGGAAGCGTTCTTCTTCAGTGTGCACACCCTGGGGGCGATCGGCTATGGAGCGCTCTATCCCAGCACTCTCTTCACGGATCTGGTTGTCACTCTCGAGTCATTTGTGGGGTTGATTCTAATTGCGCTGATCACAGGATCGACCTTCAGCCGCTTCTCCAAGTCCACGGCAAGGATCCAGTTCTCGGAGGCGGTCACGGTGCATGACTACGACGGGGTGCCCACCTTGATGTTCCGCGTGGCCAACGAACGCCGCAAGACGATTCTCGAGGCCAGGATCCAGGCCTATCTCGCCATCAATGAGCGCACCGTTGAAGGACATCGGATGCGCCGCCTCCATTCGCTGACCTTGAACCGCGAGCGTTCACCCCTGTTTCTGCTCACCTGGACGCTGATGCATCCGATCGATCAGCACAGCCCCCTGCATGGACGCACCCCTCGGGACCTGGCCGCCAGCGGTGCCGAAATTGTGGTGTCATTCAGCGGGATCGACGAAACCCTGGAGCGGCCGATCCATGCCCATCACAACTTTCCCGTTTCCCAGGTGTTGTTCGGTCAGGGCTTCGTGGACATGATGCAGGAGGAGGATGACGAGGGCCAAAGTTTCAACTTCGCCAATTTCAACCGGACCTTTAGCTGCCCATCCGTTGAATCGTCCTGAGTGGCTGGCGCCAGCTTCCTGACGCTCAGCTCAGCTCAGCTCCACGTTGATGCGTCGGTAGTAGTTCAAGCCAGCGCCCTGTTGCGCGTTGGCCGGCTCCCAGAGCCCATTGATCTCAGGGTGTCGGCTGAACAGATCGATCACCTGGCGCTCCTGAGCGTTGGCCGGGGCATGGTCGGGGTTGCGGTACTTGCTGGCCACCTGGCGCACCTGCCAGCCGTTCTCCTTGCCGATGGCGATGGCCCGCATGCCCACGGGCTTGCACACCTCCTTCATCGTTTCGATGGTGGGCTCCTCGGTGCGGCCCTCGAGGGTGGAGGCCAGGGAGATGCGCATCTGATCAAGCTGCTCCATCGCCACAACGGCCTTGGCGAGTGCTGCCGCACCCCCTGGCAGGGAAACCATCGGCGGCGAGGCCTCTGCTGCCAGGGAGGTACTGGGCCGGGCCGTCAACAGCCCAACGCCGACCAGAATCAGGATCAGGGTGGAGAGGGCCAGCTTTGCCAGCCGCTTGAGCGGAGTGGTGAACGTCATCGGATCAGGTGCCAAGGGACGTTGGTGATGCCGTTGAACTCAGCAGCTTCTGGACGATGGCGATGCCGGTGAATGCCTGCCAGCCGAACAGCAGCAGCACTCCCCCGTTGATGGCCACGTGCAGGCCCCGGGCCCAGTCCTTGCCCTTCTGGAGGGAAGGTCCCAGGGCGGCCGTGGCGATCACCAGGACGGCAACGGCCAGACCGACAAATAGGTGGGGGCCGATGATCAGCTTGCCGTTCTTGAGGTAGGTGGCCGTCAGCCCACCGGCGGCGCCAAGCAGGGTGAGAGCCAGGATCACCGCACCGAGTTGGGCGTGGCGCTGGCCGTAGTGCAAGGGAACCATCGCCTTGCGTTCCTCGGCGCTCACCTTGCGGATCAAGCTGGCCTTGAAGCCGAGGTAGCCCGAGTAGAGCATCAGGCCGAGCAGCACCCACATCAGCAGTGGGTGGACGAAGTTAAGGGCAAAGGGCATGGGGCCGTGGCAACGGAAGGGATCCGCGAAGGCGGCATCAACTCAAGTCTGGCCAGGAATCCCATCGGCGAATGGGGAGGGATCCTGGAGATTGAAAAGGGCCCTGATCACTCCTGGCCCCAGGTTGGCTGCGCAGTCCATGGAGCGAAGCAGGATCGACTGGGCGGGATTCAAAGTCCCACTAACCGATCGCCGGCGCGATGAGCGCCACAGGGGTCATCTCCACAGCCGCTAGATCGAGGGGGAAGTTATGGACGTTGCGCTCATGCATCGCCTCGATGCCGAGGCCGCCGCGGTTGAGCACATCGGCCCAGGTGTTGATCACCCGGCCCTGGTGATCCATCACCGAGTCGTTGAAGTTGAGGCCGTTGAGGTTGAAGGAGAAGCTAGCCACCGCCAGGGAGGCGAATCAGACGCCCACCCCCGGCCCGGCGGCCAGGAAGAAGTGCAGGCTGCGGCTGTTGTTGAAGGAGGCGTACTGGAAGATCAGGCGACCGAAGTAGCCGTGGGCGGCCACGATGTTGTAGGCCTCCTCCTCCTGTCCGAACTTGTAGCCCTTGTTGAGGGATTCGGTTTCCGTGGATTCCCGCACCAGCGAACTGGTGACCAGGGAACCGTGCATGGCGGCGAACAGGGCGCCACCGAAGACGCCAGCCACACCAATCATGTGGAAGGGGTGCATCAGTTCGAGTAGATCAGCAGCACGGCGGTGGCGGCGGCTACCGGGGCGGAATAGGCGACGGCAATCCAGGGGCGCATCCCCAGGCGGTAGCTCAGCTCCCATTCACGGCCCATCCAGCAGAAGATGCCGATCAGGAAGTGGAAGATGATCAGCTGGTAGGGTCCGCCGTTGTAGAGCCACTCGTCGAGGCTGGAAGCAGCCCAGATCGGGTAGAAGTGCAGGCCGATGGCATTGCTGGATGGCACCACGGCCGCGGTGATGATGTTGTTGCCGTAGAGCAGGCCGCCGGAGACGGGCTCGCGGATGCCGTCGATGTCGACGGGCGGGGAGCCCACGAGGGCGATCACGAAGCAGCAGGTGGCCACCAGCAAGGTGGGGATCATCAGCACGCCGAACAAGCCCACGTAGAATGAGGACGGGACTGGGAAGAGCTATGGAGGCGAGGACGTTTCATCGTGGTGGTCGAGCAGCCAAGCGCAGGCTCTTGCCATGACAACGCTAACGTTGAATCCTTTTATGACGCTAGAGGCGTTATAAACATTTCTTCTCAAAGGGCTGGTACGGATTTCTGTCCAGTTGCACGCTTGCTGCATCGATCTAACTGGCGGCCAGTCTTCGCCGCTGTTCTGCTTGCCCTGACCCTGATGGTGCTGCCGCTCCAGGCCCAGGCAGCAGTCGATCCACAGCGCTGGACCCTCACGGATTCCTCGGGTCATTCCTGGGGCCTGACCCTGTTCGAGCAGCCAGATCCCGCCTACCCAGCCGGCCGGCGCCTGCGTCTGACGGCCCGCTCACCAGGACAGGTAGTCGCCTCCGGCCGCTGGAGCGAGCCCAAGCCAGTGGTGGGCCGCTTCATTGGCTCCCACTGGGATGTGGAGTGGCTCGAGGCAGAAAGCGAGGTCGATACACAGCAGGCGCTGCCGCTGCGCTGGGCCGTGTGAGGCCACGGGCCTGTGGGCCTTTGCGCCTGTGCGCAGAGGAACTGATCAGCGCACTGGCTGGTGCTTTGGCAATCGGCGCCGGCCAAGGCCGTGCAGTTGGGGGGGGAGGCAGCCAATAGGGCTGCAGAGGGCCGTCACGAACTTGATCCAGGTGTGGTTAAGAAGGCGGTGAAACGCGCCGTTGGCGGAGCAGGAGTATGTGAAGAGGCCAGCTGGCACAGCTTCCGGCATTGCTATTGGCTCCGCCACGCTGGCCAGGTAATGACACAAACCTCCTGGAGGAAGGCCAGGTCATCCGCACCATCCAGGAGCTGCTTGGGCCACCGGGATGCGAACACGACAATGATCTGCCGGCATGTTCTCAATCTTAGGTAGCTTGGGGTGCGCAGGCCCACTGATCTTGCGTAGCAGCCCGAACATGTGGTTAACGGGTCCGATAATCACTGTTGGCTATGTACATATATCGCTGAATGCGCTTGCGGTTGCTAGGGTTGACTTGACTACTTGGAAGTGGTTTACGGAAAGCAGAAGGAGCGGCGCGGTGGTTCTCGGAAACCACCCTATATCAAGTTTGTCTGACAAAGCAGAATGTCGCTATGGATGATTACAAACTCTTGATCGACCTTCACAAGCATGGTTCTAGGCAGGGACCAGGTGGGGATGCCGAGACGGAAAAGGCACTCAATCTGGCCATGGTCGACCGAGCAGCACCGCTGAAGGTTGCGGATATCGGGTGCGGCACGGGGGCATCTGCCGTTCTTCTTGCCCGGCTCTTGAATGCTCAAATCACGGCGGTGGACTTCTTACAGGACTTTCTGGACGTGTTGAATGACAAAGCCGAAAGCTCAGGGGTTGCAGACCGGATATCGGCGCTTGAATGTTCTATGGATAACCTGCCATTCGTCGCTGAAGAATTCGACATCATCTGGTCCGAAGGTGCCATATACAACATCGGGTTTCAAAAGGGCGTAGCTGAGTGGCACCGGTTCCTGAAAACGGGTGGCCTGTTGGTTGTCTCCGAGATCACATGGCTCACGGACTCTCGACCAGCAGAGCTCCAGCAACACTGGGATAGCGAGTATTCCGAAATCGATGTGGCTTCGGCCAAGATCAGGGTTCTAGAGACACATGGCTATTCGCCCATTGGTTACTTCGTGCTGCCTGAATATTGCTGGCTAGACGAGTATTACCAACCCATGCAGGCCAGATTTGAGGGCTTCCTGAACCGGAACGGGAACAGTGAAGAAGCACGCAAAATTGTATCCGCGGAACAACGAGAAATTGACCTTTATGAGAAATACAAGGCTTACGTCAGCTATGGTGTATATATCGCTAGAAAGACGGAGTAAAGGGCGAACAAGGCCATCAAGAAGACGCTTGTATCTCGCGCGCCTGCTAGGGCTTCGCTGTCGCTGCGGAGGGAAGGCACGCTGATGTGGGAATGATCGGAGGAGTGAATTTCCAGATTTTGCGATATTTCCAAAGCAGTCCGCGCGAGTTTCTCGTTGCTGGTTGAACAAGAAGATAAGTATCGAATTGGTGCGTAGCGACTCGATGTGATCGGCGGCGTCGAGGTTGCCGTGATTGCCGATCAGCACGTTGCCCTTGAAGTCGATCGGCTCCAGTAGGTCACGGCCGGCACTGTCCTTGGTGAGACGGAGCTCACCGCTGACCAGGTGCTTGATGATCTCAAAGAAGAGGCCGCACCAACAGTCGTTTCTTGTACAGGTTCCGCACGTACTGGAGCGCCTAGTCCCTTTCCTTGGGGGCTGCTTTCACATTGCGGGCAGCGGCGGACTCCTGCAGGCGCTCGTATTCGACCAAGAGCGCATCGGCTGGTTCGGGTCGCGAGGCCAGGGCTTCCTCGCCGGGCCCATCAAGGAGCTGTTCAGGGTGGATGTCGACATAGGCGTCGGGGTCTTCATCCTCCAGCTCGTCCGTCAGGGCGTGCGGATCCAGCGGCAGGTATAGATCCCAGAGATCATTGGCCGGGCGGATCGCCAGCCCAGCCGGCTGATGGAGGCTTCGATACTGCCAAGTGGCTGGGCGGCGCGCACTTCAATACTTCCGCCGGGCAGGGTGCTTAGCTCAATGTGTTGTCCAGGCTGCACGCCGAGATAGCGGAGCAGCTCTTGGCGGATGGTGACCTGGCCATTGGCGTTGACGCTGGTCACGGCGCAGCCGGTCGTATAGTCAACTAATATATTGACATTATGTCCTTACTGGCAGACGCGATCACGCGCTTACACCCTCCCGGAGGATGGCCTGGCGCATGGGAGTATTGATGCGTTCGCGCAGGTGAGGGTTCAGGCGCTGGCGCTGGCTCATTAGACTGCAACCTGGGTGCGATTGGCCGCTGGTGTGATCCATAACAGCGATAATCGTGGGTTTCACCTAATAGAAATCACCTTGCTTTGCAATGGCCATGGGCAAACACAAAAACAAAACCAAGCAGGCCGACAAGGGCCCAGATCACCCTGCCAAAGTCAATGTTGGCCTAGATCTCGGCGACGCCTACCGGCCCTCGCCGATTCTCGATGATTTCGCCGAGCATCCGGAGGGGGCAAATATCAAATTGGAGCGCAAATTTTACGAAAGCGAGCTCAAGGAACTGCAGATTGAGTTGGTTAAGATGCAGTACTGGATCAAGCATGTTGGCTATAGGCTGATCATTCTTTTCGAGGGACGCGATGCGGCCGGCAAGGGGGGCACCATCAAGCGCATCACCGAGCCCCTTAATCCCCGGGGCTGCAACGTGGTTGCCCTCGGTACCCCTTCCGATCAGCAGAAAAGCCAGTGGTACTTCCAGCGTTATGTAGAGCATTTCCCCTCAGCCGGTGAGATCGTGCTCTTCGATCGCAGCTGGTACAACCGCGCCGGCGTCGAAAAGGTGTTGGGGTTCTGCAGCCCCGCCCAAGTAGAGGAATTCATGCTCTCGGCGCCGGAGTTCGAGCGGATGCTGGTCCGCAGCGGCATCACGTTGCTGAAGTATTGGTTTTCAGTGAGCGACAACGAGCAGGAGGTGCGTTTCCGTTCACGCCTTAAGGATCCTGCCAGACGTTGGAAGCTGAGCCCTATGGATCTTGAATCCCGCGATCGCTGGGTCGACTTCTCTCGGGCCAAGGATGAGATGTTTGCCCGTACCAACATCCCCGAGGCGCCCTGGTTCACCGTGGAGGCCAACGACAAGCGCCGGGCGCGGCTCAACTGCATCCGCCACCTGCTCAGCAAGGTCCCCTATGAGGACATGACCCCGGCGGCGATCGAGTTGGCTCCCCGCAAAGGCAGCGGCGATTACCAGCGCCCCCCCATCAACGAACAGTTTTTCGTGCCCAATCACTATCGCTGAGCTGGCGGGGCAGGGGTTCAATGCTTGGCCAGGGATCTCCAGGTACCTCATCTGTTCCAGGCCTTCACTACCGCTGTGCTGGTGAAACCGGCTCCGCTGGGGGTACCGAGGCTTAAATCTCTTTGCGGTAGCGAACCTGTCGCCTCGGTTTAACGCCACAATTGTTCCAATTCCTAAGCGCCCTGGTCATGGCGACCCTCACCCTTCACGACGTCCCCGACGAGTTGATCCACAAGCTCCAGCAGCGGGCACGCGAACATGGCCGCAGCCTGGTGCATGAAGCAGTGGTTTGCCTGGAGAGCATGGTGCAGCCGTCTCCCGCCCCGAAGACCGTTGCGAAGGCTCCGCAAGATGCTGACCGTGCCAGCGCCTGGGCGCGCATCGCGGCCACCCGTTCCCGTTTTCCAGCCGCCTCCAACCCAGAGGAGACGCCCTGGCAGCCAGGCGATCCCCTGCCACCCATTGATCCAGCCACGGAAGCCGAGCTGGCCGATTTTGCCGAAATGCGCAGCTGGTTCAAGGGCCCCCCGATTGATGAGGCTGAACTGGTGGCGGCCACCGAGAGGGACAGCCATTGACCCTGGTGCCAGATACCAACGTGCTTGCGGAACTTTTCCTGCCAGCACGACAAACTAACCGGGTTCTTTGGTGGTGGGAGAGGGATCGGGACTGGCGCCTCCCGCCGCTCTGGCAATCGGAATTCCGCCATGTGTTGCTGAAGTACATGCGGGCTGACCTGCTGGAAACCACCAAGGCTTTGGCCATCTGGCAGAAGGCCTATGAGCGCCTCGCACCGCTGGAACATGCCGTGGATGGCCAGGAAGTCCTCGCTCTCGCCATACGTCACCAGTGCTCCAGCTACGACGCCGAGTTCGTGGTGTTGGCCCAGCAGCTGGGCTGCCCGCTGCTGACCTTCGATCGCAAACTGCTGCAGCTCTTTCCTGACCTGGCGGTGCAACCTGGCTCATAGTTGTGGTGTCGGCTATGTCTAAAGTTACATATACTGTTTTTGTTTCATTTGTCCTAAAGGACTCGTCTGCTCGCAACGGTAGAGTGCTGGTCAGTGAGCTATCTAGACCTATTCGGTTGCCACCCCCAAGGCGAGACCCGCGAGGAGTCCCTGCAGAACATCCGCGAAGCCGTTGGCCTCTGGTTGGAGTTTGAGGCGGAAGAAGCAGTAATACAGGTGGAATCCCAGGAATTAGCTCTCTGATGCCTCGCCTTCCTGGCATCAGCCTGATGACGGCAGGCCGGCTGCCCTATCTTCTCGGTAGTGGCGACAGCGGGGCTAGTGGGCAGGGGCGGCAGCAAGCCAGCAGCGGGCGATGGCGGCAGGTTGCAGCGGCAGGAGCTATTCATCAGCTACAGCCGCAAGGATCGAGCTTTTTTGGAGCGGTTCTGGACCCATCTCAGTCCACTGGAAACGCTCTATGGGTTGCAGCGCTGGGATGATTCACGCATCCAACCGGGGGATATCTGGCTGGAGGAGATTGAACGGGCCTTGGAGAGAGCCCAAGTGGCACTACTCCTTGTCAGCCCCGATTTCTTGGCCTCTGATTTCATCCGTCGCCAGGAACTCCCCTGCCTGCTTGAAGCAGCCCAAAACGATGGCCTCGAAATTCTCTGGGTCCCCTTGTTGCCCTGCTCCTGGAAACGTTTTCGCCAGATTGAGCAATATCAAGCTGTGATCCCTGTCAACCCGACTTTGGCGGAGATGGGCGAGGTGGAGCGGGATCGGGCGATGGTGGGCATCACCGATCACAGTCATGATCTGTTTGAGCAGATTCAGGCAGAGCGGCTAGCGGAACAGGAAGCTGCTGAGGCTGAAGCATTGGCTCGGCAGCAAGAGGACGAGCATCGGATAGCGGAACAGGAGGCAAATCGCCAAGCGGCAGAAACGGCCTGGCTTGAGCGCTTGCAGGCAGAAAGAGAAGCCCGAGCTGAGGCAGAGCGCTGGAAGGCTGAGGCGCAAAAGTCACGAGCCGATGCGGATCGGACGCGGGCGGAAATGGAGCGCCTGGCAAGGGAAAAGCGGGAGTGGCAGCAGCAGGCTGGAAGGTTTGATTTGCAGACCCAGCCGGCTCCCCCGTCCACCAGCCCTGCCGAAGCCGCTGCCCCTCGCAAGTTGAGAATTTATGAGTTGTCACAGGACCTGGGTCTCGACAATATTGACGTACTTGCCGCTGCCGAGAAGCTCAATATCCGCGTACGCAGTCACAGCAGCTCGATCAGTGAAGAGGAGGCCGCCCGCATCCGCGCCCTGATTCAGTGGAAGGGCTTGCGCAGCCGAGGGCTGACCTCGGCCGGTTCTTCTGCAGCCGCTGCACTTGGCAAGGCAATTATTTTATTTGAGAATGCGCCTGGCATGCCCCCGTTGCCTGACGGGGAGGCCCAACCCTCGTCGGTCCGCCCTGCCGTTACACCCATCAGTCCCACCGATGCCACTGACCGTCCTCTGATCCAGATCCACACCACCGCAGGCTGGGTTATACGGGAGCAGAATCAATGGCAAAAAAAGGAAAAGCCGATTACGGTGTTCGGTTACCAAGAGAAGCTGGCTGAGAACATTGCGATCAACCTGATCCAGATCCCTGCTGGTGAGTTTCAGATGGGGTCTCATGAGAAAGAAGCGGCACGACAAAGCTATGAAGGCCCCCAACACCAGGTGAAGCTGCGCAGCTTCTTCCTGGGCCAAACACCGGTGACCCAGGCCCAGTGGCAGGTGGTGGCTGGCTGGCCAAAGCAACAACTGGAGCTGAAGGATCAACCTTCCATTTTCCAAGGAGCCAACCGGCCTGTGGAGCAGGTGAGCTGGGAAGAGGCGGTGGAGTTTTGCCGGCGCCTGAGTGTACGAAGTGGGCGGGACTACACCCTCCCCAGCGAAGCGCAATGGGAATATGCCTGCCGTGCGGGCACGACAACAGCCTTCAGCTTTGGGAAGACGTTGACACCGGATCTGGCTAATTATGACGGCAA
>Ga0208083_1000323_pt1 | contig 11427 bp, 8 predicted proteins | sample LakMenEpi07Jul09_FD_150677 | JGI IMG/M metagenome (GOLD analysis project Ga0208083, IMG submission 150677) | Freshwater microbial communities from Lake Mendota, WI - 07JUL2009 deep hole epilimnion (SPAdes) | ecosystem: Environmental > Aquatic > Freshwater > Lake > Epilimnion/Euphotic zone ...
CCCATTCTGGGCAACCGTCACCTCGGGCATCAGCCGAGTTCTGATGGAGAACGAGCTGCAGACCCTGCTCATGGTTACCCCGCTCGAATCGGTCGACGGCCCGGTTGCCCACTACCTCATGGGCGGCGAGGTTGATGGCGCAATCTTCTTCCAGCTTCACAAAGATGCCTTGATCAAGCGCCTGCGCAAGCAGAACCTGCCAATCGTGATCACCGGCACACCGCACTCGCGCAGCGACTTTCCGTTCGTCGACACCGACTCTTTTGGCGGTGCGCACGCGGCGACCAAGCACCTTTTTTCACGCGGATGCAAGCAAGTGGGAATCATCACCGGTGACATCGACACCACCGCCGGTGCCGCGCGTCTCGACGGCTACAGCCAGGCATACCGCGAATCTGGCCACGTGCCATCGAAAAAGCTCATCGCCGCAGGTGACTGGTCGATGGAAAGCGGCCGCGCCGCCATGGCCCGCCTGCTCGAAAAGGCCGAGGGCATCGACGGCGTTTTCGCCTCGAACGACCTGATGGCTGTTGGCGCGATGGCCGCCATCGAAGAAGCTGGCCTGCGGGTTCCTGAAGATATCAAAATCATCGGCTTCGACGACTCGTTGGTCGCTCAAACCGCGCGACCAGCACTAACCAGCGTGCGCCAAGACATTGTGGCGCTCGGTGAGGCTGCCGCCGAATTGATGATCGCGCAGTTGCGTGGCGAAGAGGTTGAGCCGCGCATCCTGAAGAGCGAACTGGTCATTCGCGAAACTGCCTAATCGGAACCAAAAATCGCTGCCGCGCTCACACAAAACTCGTAATAAATTACCAATAACGATTGCGCGAAACCGCTTTCACGAAAAGGCTAAACAACTTATACTTTCTACAAACGCGTGTGCGCGCGTTGCCGAGATTTTTCTTGTTGGACATTTCCGAAAGGATGCCCGTGCGCACAGTTATTCGCCGCATCGCCGCAGCTATCGCTGCTTCATCTCTCCTGCTCGCTGGTTTGGTTTCGACCACAACCTCGGCCAGCGCTGCCGTCACCTGGGTCAGCGGTCTCAGCTGGACCAACCTGCACGTTCTTCAAGAAGATGGCGTATTCGAGCAGTACCGCCGCGAGTTCGACGTGAACTCTGTGCTGCAGACCCAGAGCGACTCACAGCACAGCACCGCCTGGATTCGCACCGACCGTCAGTCGGTCACCGTGCGTTACATCGGCGGAGTATCCAACGCTAACAAGTCGGTTCAGTTCTTGCCGGGTGGCGACATTGAGTTCACCGACTCGATTGCAGGCGACGACAACATTGCCGTAACCGACGCTCAGGGCAACGCTTCTATCACCCTGACCCTGACCAACCCGGCACAGGCCGAAGACAACCTCTATGTAGGTTTGCGCGCTGGCACCGCCGAAGAAGACCCAACCGTCGGCAACATGGTTCTGCTTTGGCAAGAGCCTGGCTTTTACCCAATCATCAAACTTCGCGGAACCTGGACCGGCCCAGAGTCGGTCTGTGGCATCAACCCTTATGAGTGCGTTGACAGCGACCTAGACGAAAAGACCTGGGAATGGTCGGTGTTCAAGCGCGACTGGCTACCGGAATACGCTCAGGTGTTCGTCAAGTCGTACAAGGCCGGCTCGACCATCTATGTGAAATACAGCGTCACCGACATCTGGGGCACCCCGCTGGTTGGCAAGTCGATTACCCTTCCGGCCGACCCGGGTTGCAAGATTTGCAAGTGGGGCTCTTACAAGGCCACCAAGCTGACTGACGCAAACGGCTTCGTTTCTTACAGTGTTCCAAACAAGAACAACGTCAAAGAAATCGGCGCATTCACCTCGATCAACTCAGACACCAAAGAGAGACAGCGCGGGTTCGTTTCGTTCAACCTTTGGCCAACCTCTAACGAGCTAGACGAGTCAGCCGACATGTTCTGGCCTCAGATCGTCACCGACATCAACATCAAGGCAAGTGCATCCAAGTTGAATGTTGTCAGCCGAGGTGGCCTAACCGCCGACGCCGGCGGAAACGTCGTTGTCGGTGCGGGCACCCCAGAGATGGCCGTCAACCCACCGCTACCGATCGACACCAAGGGCACTGGCCTAGGCGACACCAACGTGGTTAACCTCACCATCACCTACCTAAAGAACTCGGTGCCGAACGTGCTCTACGCACCAGACATCAAGGTGGTTGCATCTAACGGCGGTCGCATCGGTTTGATCACCAACGCCAAGTCGGCGGCAACCTTCGCCGATGTTTCGCAGATGGTTAGCAGCCTCACCTTCGGCTACACCTACCCGCAGCGACTCGTGTTCGCCTGCACCAAACCGGGCAGCACAATTTTCACGATTTACACCGGCACCACCAAGAAGACTCACGAAATGGAATGTGTTGTTGGTGGCAAGGCGGATGCTCGCGCAGTCGTCGCCGTAGCTAACGGGCAAATCGGCGTTCCGTCGACCGCAGCCAACGTTCAGTTCAAGGTAATCGACCGGTTCGGCAACGGCATCGCCGGAGTTGACCTAGACGTTACCTCAACCGGAAACGGCTCGATCGCGACCCCAACCGTGCGCGTCACCTCGAACGCGGCCGGTCTGGTCACCGTTCCGGCAAGCGCAACCGCGGCTGGTGCCCAAACGTTGACCGCCACCGTGGTCGACACCTCTGGCACGCAGTTCGCCGACCCAGCGAACGCAGAGTTCAAGATTGCCGCTGGCGTCGCGACCGCGACATCCGTGCTCAATTGGGGCACCGCGTCGATCGACGTAGTTGCCGCGAAGGGTGCTGCCAAGTTCACCAGCCTCAACCTCAAAGGCAAGACCGTGACCGTGACCGATGGCAAAAAGAAGTACACCTTCAAGCCATCGAGCGCCAAGGCATCGAACACCATCAAGCTAGCCAAGGGTAGCCACAAGTTGGTTATCAAGGGTGGCACGGTGTCGAAGACCGTAACCATCACCGTTCCGTAACCCGAAATCGATTTCAGAACATCAACTGAAGAGGAAACCCAAAATGAAGAAATTCTTCGCAGCACTGGCAGTTTTCGCCACGGCACTCGCAGGCATCGGCATTGCCGTTAGCCCGGCAGCAGCAGCTGAGCCGACCATGGCCACCATTCGCCTAGTCTCTCCGGTGATCACCGCGAGCAACGCTTGGGATGGCGCCAAAGACGCGGCCGAGTGGGTTACCAAGGACTACTACCGCGACGGTCTTCGTTACTACCGCTACCCAGTTGAGGCCGGTTCAACCACCAGCCTCACCTACCTGGCCACAGACCAAGACGGCAACCCGATTGCCAACCACGCCATCAAGTTGGCCGTGAACAAGCAGTGGTCGCTGTCTAACGCAAAGATGCAGGTTGGCGATCTAACAACGATTGCTGACCCTGGCATTGTGGTGAACGGTACGACTAACGGCGAGGGTAAAGTAACCTTCGTTCTCAAGAACAACAACCTCGGCTCTGAGGGCGACGCGATTCCTACCGACCGCAGCAAGATGCCGGCAAACTCGCTCTACTCGCAGGTTGCGCCGAGTATGTTCGACACCGAAACCAAGCAAGTCATCGACATCATCGACCTTTCGTTCCACAAGAAGTCCGGTGCGGTTGACACCTCACGCAACATCCGCCTGATTCCAGAGCAAAAAGACCTATCCCTAGACACCTGGGATGCTTCGGCTTGGTACAACATCGCAGGCTCACCTGCCTACCTCAAGTGGTTCACCGCTGGTGCAACGAGCTCGCTGACCTATGTGGTTACCGAGGCGAACGGCACCACGCCGGTTCCTGCCGGAACTACTGTTTGGCTAAACATCAACCAGACGCCTGCCGAAAAGCGCTCAAACTGGCTCAAGGCCGATGGTTCGCCGCTTGATGCTGCCAAGACTGCTGGGCACGAAGGTGGCGTAAGTGGAGTTACCGATGCAGCTGGCAAGGTCACCTTCACATTGAAGAACACCAACACTCAAGAAGAAGCCGAGAACGTTCGCACCGTGAAGAACCAGTGGAGCTGCCCAACTCGCGGTTGCGCCTGGAACTCTGACGTTGCCAACGAGCTAGCCACCGGCTTCTACCCAACCCTCGGTGGTGCCGTTCTCGAGAAGTACGACCGCGTTTGGGGTCACTTGGTTCAGATGGGCGCCCCTGAGGTTTCTGCCGCCAAGCTAACCGACACCGCAACCACCAACGCAGCCAAGACCGTTACCTTCACCATCAAGAACGCAATCGGTGAAGTAGTTCCTGGTGCAGTTGTTCAGTTCAGCACCAACTCGAAGGGAACCCTGGCTTCGACCAGCGGTGTTGCCGACGCAGCGGGCAAGGTTTCGGTAGCGGCATCCGCCACTGCACCTGGTGTGCAGAACGTTGTGGTTGCCTATGTCGACGGTCGCGGCATTGCCGGCACCGCGGTAACGGCGATTACCTGGAGCGAGCCAAAGCCTGTTCTTTCGGTTTCGGTAGCCAAGCGTGTAGTTTCGGTCAAGGCAACCCTTGCCAAGGGCAAGAAGGTAACCGTGACCGTGAACGGCAAGAGCGTTTTGGTGAAGACCCCTACCTCTTACTCGGCAACGACCTACAAGTACACCGCGCCTAAGGCCGGTAAGTACACCGTGAAGGTCACCGTGGTTGGCGGCACTACCGTCACCAAGGTTTACACGATCAAGTAATTAGTCGAGAAGGTCTGCGACCGAGTTCAGAATCTCGGTTGGTCTGAACGGGTATTTCGAAATCTCGTTATCATCGGCGATTCCGGTGAGCACGAGCACGGTGTGCAGGCCAGCTTCGATGCCGGCGACCACGTCGGTATCCATGCGGTCACCAATCATGCCGGTCGACTCTGAGTGTGCCGAAATCTTATTCATCGCCGAGCGGAACATCATCGGGTTTGGCTTGCCAACAATGTATGGCTCACGGCCGGTTGCCTTGGTGATGAGCGCCGCGACCGAACCGGTGGCTGGCAGCACACCCTCGGCCGATGGGCCGGTGGCATCTGGGTTGGTGGCAATGAAGCGAGCGCCATTGTTGATCAGGCGAATCGCCTTGGTTAGGTTGTCAAAGTTGAAGTTTCGTGACTCGCCCAACACCACGTAGTCGGGGTTTTGGTCGGTCTGAACATAGCCAATTTCGTGCAGCGCGGTGGTCATGCCGGCCTCGCCGATGACAAATGCCGAGCCATAAGGCTTCTGCTTGTTTAGGAATGCTGCGGTGGCTAGGGCCGAGGTCCAGATGCGGTCTTCTGGAATGTCTATACCCGTGGCGCGTAGCCGAGCCGATAGGTCGCGCGGGGTATAGATCGAGTTGTTGGTGAGCACCAGAAACGGTGTCTCACTGTCTTGCCACTGCTTGATGAGTTGAGCGGCGCCTGGGAGGGCTTGACCCTCGTGTACCAGCACACCATCCATGTCGGTGAGCCAAGACTTGATTTTGCTGCGATCTGCCATGGGTCAAGGCTACCAAACCACTTTGGCTAGGCTTGAGGGGTGAGTGAAGAACAGCAGGTAAACGACGCGGATGCACAAGTGCAGCCAGGCGAAACCGGCGGCCCTTCATCCACCCCTGAACAAACCACCTGGGGCGTTGGCCCGTGGGAGGGCCCGTGGCCCGAGGGAGCCGGCACCGACCCGAACTCACCGTTCGACGTCGAGCTGCTCGAAAACGGCGACACCCGCAATGTGCTCGACCACTACCGATACTGGCGCATGGATGCGATCGTGGCCGACCTCGATTCGCGCCGCCACAAGTTTCACGTTGCCATCGAGAACTGGCAGCACGACCTAAACATCGGTTCGATCGTGCGCACCGCCAACGCGTTTCTGGCAGCCGAGGTTCACATCATCGGTCACCGTCGCTGGAACCGGCGTGGGGCCATGGTCACCGACCGCTACCAGCACGTGCGTCACCACAACACCGTTGAAGAGTTCGTCGAATGGGCCCGCACTTGTGGCCTGGGTGCCGGCGGCGGCGCACTGCCGATCATCGGAATCGACAACGTCGAAGGCTGCCAAAAGATCGAAACCTTCGACATGCCGGAGGCGTGCGTCTTCTTGTTCGGCCAAGAGGGCCCCGGTTTGAGTGAGGCTGCGCTCGCAGCATCGCAAGTTTTTCTAGAGATCAGCCAGTTCGGCTCAACCCGCTCGATCAACGCCAGCGCCGCCGCCGCTATAACGATGCACTGCTGGGTAGAGCAGCACATTTTTGGTCGGCGTTAACAGCACTTATGAAACTCACAAACTCGACCTAGCCCGTCGAGGTGTATTTTTAAGGTTATAGAAAGTACATTTAGGCGTACATTGCCTTGTACTGAACCAGGTTCTAGAAGTTTGAAAACGAGGGGAGCACATATGGCTATCGAAAACGTGTTTATCGGCGTCGCCTCAATGCCTTCTCGTGTCGAAACGCTTCGTCAGGTTGTCGAGGCATTGTTGCCCCAGTGTGCGCAACTCGGTGTCTACCTAAACAACTACAAATCTGTACCGGACTTTTTGAACGACCCAAGAATATTGGTGGCTCGTTCACAAGATCATGGTGACCTGCGCGACAACGGTAAGTTCTTCTTTCTAGATAAGACCGACCTCAAGTACTACGCGTCGGTAGACGACGACATTCACTACCCAAACGATTACATTGCCAAACTCCTTAAAAACCTAAAGGTGACTGGTGGAACGGGTGTTGTGGCCGTACACGGTTATCTTTTGCCCGAAAAAGTCACCTCGATCACCACTAATCGCTACGTTTTTCACTTTGGCCAGACGGCAACTTTTTTGACCCCGGCCAACGTGGTAGGCACCGGAACAGCTCTTATCAACCAGCACAAGTGGAAGCTGAAGTTCAGCGAATTTGGCGAACCTGGTATGTCAGACATTTGGTTTGCGTTGGCTGCCAAGAAGCGCGACGCGCCGCTTTGGGTGATTCCGCGGGCCATGAAGTGGATGTCGGCCATCGATGCAGACGAAGTTATTCAGCCGACCAAGGGCGCAAGGTCGCTTTATGACGAATTCAAAGATCGCGACACCAGGCAGATTGAACTGCTCAAAGACGCCAAGATTCAAGGCTCTTGGGAGTTCCTCTTCGCGCAACTATTCTCGGTTGACGTGATTAAGAAGTATTTCTCACTCACCCAAGCAATGCAGATTTCTTACATTTTTGATCAGTTGAGATGGAGCCGCCCTTCGACAATCGAAGCAAGCCCCGTCAGAAAAATCGTTGAAGACAAAAACAAGACAATTCTTGAGCAAGCGAACGCTGTGCTCAAGGCAAGGCTTGCTAAACGCTGGGTAGACCGCTACTCGACGCTGTCAGTAGATTTTTCTTTCGGCGACTTAACCGACTCAAAGACCGCCGAGTTTGTGAAGCAGTTGCCGGCGCTGGTTGCAGGTGTTGATGACTCGGCTCTTCCGAACAACTTCAAGTGGGATGCCCGGCCTGACCGTCAGCAGCAACTCAAAACCTTTATATCGAAGAAGTTTCGAGAGAACGCAGAGAAGACTGCAACTCTTGAGACGCTGGATGCCTCAAGCCTGATTTACTCGGATTACTCTTTCGAAGATCTGATTTCGATGGCCGCCGCCGGTTCGAAGTCCGATTTCTTAGGGCATCCCGAGTTGGCCAGGCTGGCATCGGCGAATCCCTCCAGCGCGCTTGAGCTGGTCTACCGATACCTAAACGCCTTGCCTAAGCTCACCGAACAAGACATTCCGACGTTAGAAAAGTGGACCGAGCTCTTCGCAGCGCTAGGTTCCACACCAAAGGCACAGGTTGTCTATGCCTACCTACTCTCTAAGGCAGGCAACTTAGCTGGGGCAAGCCAAGTCGCTAGAAAAATTTCGACTGCTCGAGGTTTCGATTTCGAACTGATGATGCTTGGCACTCGTCTCGCAATGCTGTCTGGCAACCCGGTGACACCGGTGGTGCAGGCCCTGACGAACCTCGAAGAGCAACTCGGCTATGCCCATGCCTTGCCGAACAACAAGAAAGAACCCAAGGTTTCGGTCATTCTGACTTCTTACAACCAGGCTGAGAGCCTGCAGTCGACGATTGACAACGTTCTTGCCTCGAACTATTCGAACCTCGAATTGATTGTGGTTGATGACTGCAGCACGGATGCTTCGCGCGATGTTCTTTCTAAAATCACTGACCCTCGCGTGCGCAAGGTCATTTTGCCTGAAAACGGCGGGCCTTACATGGCTAGAAACGCCGCGCTTAAGGTTGCCAAGGGCGATCTGATCGCTTTTCACGACTGTGGCGATTACGCATCACCTAACCGAATTCGCATACAGGTAGAGGCTTTGCTCGCCGAGCCTGATGTGAAAGCCGTTCGCACCAGACACCTTCGTTTGACTGAAGAGGGCGTTCCGATTCTCGAAAACAACGCACAGTTTGCAGGCGAAGCACCGGTAACCATGCTTGTTCGCCGAGAAGTTTTCAAGCAGGTCGGAGTTTTCTTGCCGACTCGCACCAGAGGCGATGTTGAATTGTTGCGCAGGCTTCAGGCTGTTTTCGGTGACGACTGCACCTCGCTGGTCAACTTTCCTTTTTACACCGCGGCTGCTCCTAACAACTCGGTTAGCTTCGAACATGAGACCGTTCGAAAGTTCGTGCGTCAGTGCCGTGTTTGGCACGCAGCTATCAAAGAAAACCCGAGCATCTTTGACAACTGGAAAATCGACGGCCTGCTGCCCTTTGAAATTCCAGCTGAACTTTCACCCGACTCGGTGACAGCTGCATCAAGGTAAACTTGTAGCGTGCCTGTCGGCACAAAGTCTCCCGTGAAGAAATGAGAGCTCATGCCTGCTGTCGTGATCATCGGAGCCCAGTGGGGCGACGAAGGTAAAGGCAAAGCCACCGACCTGTTGGCCGAACACATCGAGTATGTGGTCAAGTTCAACGGCGGTAACAACGCCGGCCACACCGTTGTCATCGGCAACGAAAAATACGCCCTCCACCTTCTTCCGTCAGGCATTCTGACCCCGGGCGTCATCCCAGTTATTTCTAACGGCGTGGTCATTGACCTCGAGGTTCTGTTTCACGAAATCGACGCACTGAACGCCCGCGGCATCGACACTTCGCGCCTGCGCGTATCGGCAAACGCTCACGTCATCACGCCGTATCACGTGACCATCGACAAGACCACCGAGCGTTTCTTGGGCAAGCGCGCCATCGGCACGACCGGTCGCGGCATTGGCCCGACCTACGCTGACAAGATCAACCGCGTTGGCATTCGCATTCAAGATCTCTTTGACGTATCGATTCTTCGCCAAAAGGTTGAAGGCGCCCTGGTTCAGAAGAATCAGCTCCTCACCAAGGTTTACAACCGCGCGGCAATTCGAGTGGATGAGGTCGTGGCCGAACTGCTTACCTACGCCGAGCGTCTGCGCCCGATGGTTGCCGATACCGCGTTAGAGCTGCACGAAGCGCTTCAGGCCGGCAAGAACGTGCTTTTCGAGGGCGGCCAGGCAACCATGCTCGACGTCGACCACGGAACCTACCCGTTCGTAACTTCGTCGAACGCAACCGCCGGTGGAGCATCCACGGGTTCAGGCATTGGCCCTCGCGAGTTCAAGACCGTGATCGGCATCGTCAAGGCTTACACCACCCGCGTTGGTGCAGGCCCGTTCCCAACCGAACTGTTCGACGCCTGGGGCGAGCAACTGCGCGCAACCGGCCACGAATACGGCACCACCACCGGCCGCCCGCGCCGCTGTGGCTGGTATGACGCCCCGATCGCCCGCTACTCGGCGCGCATCAACGGTCTTACCGACTTTGTGCTCACCAAGCTCGATGTACTCACCGGCATCAAAGAGATTCCGGTTTGCGTGGCATACGAGGTTGACGGCAAGCGCGTCGAAGAAGTGCCTGTTTCGCAGAGCGACTTTCACCACGCCAAGCCGGTCTACGAAATGTTTGCTGGCTGGGAAGAAGACATTTCGACCTGCCGCACCTTCGACGAGCTGCCGAAGAACGCGCAAGACTACGTTGTTGCGCTAGAAAAATTGAGCGGATGCCGCATCTCGGCGATTGGCGTAGGCCCGGCTCGCGACGCAATCATCGTGCGCCACGACATGCTCGAGGCTAAGTAAGTTTCTATTGCCTCAGTCGCTCGGCTTGCGAGCGGCCAGCTCTAGTTAGTCGGCGCTGGGCTCTGGCGCAGCTTTTCACGGTCTGCAGCCACTAAAATCGGGTAGCAAACATCTTGGGTGCGAACGATTTCACGGTTGAAGCTTTCGAAGCCGAGCACTAGGTCACCGGTTAGAGCAGAGATGCCCGCGTCGCTGAGGCGCAAGAACGATTCATAAACCTTGCCGAAGTTCGGGTCGGCGTCGTTGAACTCTGGGTCATAAAGTTCGATGGCGTCATCGCTCGCGTTGAGCACCTTCTTGAAAGCGTCGTCAACGTCTATCTTTTCGGCACGCAGAGCTTCGTAGAAACCTTCACAGGCGATGATGTCGTTTTTGGCGATCTGTTCAGCTCGCTGATCTGGGTAGATGACCTGGCCATAAAACACGACGCCACCAATAAGTGCGGCGGCAACACCGACGGTTGCATAAATCCAGGCGCGAGAGCCTTTGCGTTCGGTAGCTTTAGGCTTTTCGGCCTTGGTGTTCTTTTCGGTCACGATTCCTCCACTCTCAAGGATAAATCGTTATTCGCCCTTGATGATTCCAAACGGTTTGGCAACGTCGATCTCAGACACCGTGCCAACGCAGCGAGCCATGCCGCCGGCCGACATTACTGCCTGATAGAGCTCTTCGAGTTGGTCTGACTTGACCTTGCCGATCACCAGTTGGCCAAGGGCCACGAGAACGGTGTTGGTGCCGGCGTTCGCTGCCGATTGGCACACCAACGTGAGCTCGAGCGGTTCTTCACCGCGGGGAACCTGGGTGTAGCTGTCGGTGTCGATGGTCCAACCATCACCTGAGCCCTCGGGCACCAACCGCGGCGCGCTCTTGGCTTGGTCGGCGAGGTCGAGGGGCAGAACATCCGTGAATTTTTGAGCCACGCGCACCTGCTGCATCGCGAGGGCTGCGGCATCGGTTTTGCCCGCCGTGAGCACCTTGTAAACGATGGCCCCGGCGAAACTCAGGACGAACAGGCCGATTACCCAGCCCGCCGCGTTGCCGAAAAAGTAGACGGCGACCGTGGCGAAAAAGCTGAGAACTAGAAAGTACCAACAACCTTTGAGGATCATTTTGTGAATCTATCGCATGCGACAGACAATGTATTTATGCGTGAACGAGACGAACTCGATGCGCCCGACGAGGCGATCGAAAACTGGGGCGAAACCGTCGTCACGCACGCGCCGTTTTATCGCATGCTCTACTACCCAGACGTGCTCGATTTGCGCCGTTGCGGCTATGAGGTGGCGGCCTTCGCCGAGCTTTTCGACCGACTAGACGGCGCAGTCGTGTCTCAGGCGCGAGTGGCCCACGAGTTGCTGCACCAGCCC
>Ga0208083_1000331_pt1 | contig 11306 bp, 8 predicted proteins | sample LakMenEpi07Jul09_FD_150677 | JGI IMG/M metagenome (GOLD analysis project Ga0208083, IMG submission 150677) | Freshwater microbial communities from Lake Mendota, WI - 07JUL2009 deep hole epilimnion (SPAdes) | ecosystem: Environmental > Aquatic > Freshwater > Lake > Epilimnion/Euphotic zone ...
CCAATTCGATAGATTGCGGCACTTTGTTTGCCGACTTCAACGGTCTTGGTCTGGGTATTGAACCAAAACTCCGTGGCCTGTTCATCCATGCTTCACCCTTCACGCTCTCTTAGGATAGACGCATGCCTCGCCACGCTGAAACAGGATATCTCACGCCTGGAGAGCTTTCACCTCTGAGAAAAGTTCCCGAGAGCATCGAGCGACCGGAGTACGTTGGCAAACGCGCCCCAGCTAAGTACACGGGTGGCGACATTTGGAACGCCGAAGAAGTCGAGTTGATTCGAGCCGCTGGCAAAATAGCTGCTCAGGCAATTGAGCTGGTCGGCCAGAACTGCAAGCCAGGCGTGACAACCGACGAGTTAGATCGAATCGCCCACGAGTTCATAATCGAGAACGGCGCATATCCCTCTGCTCTGCTCTACCGTGGATTTCCGAAGTCAATTTGCACCTCGATCAATGAGGTTATTTGCCACGGCATCCCAGACAACACCGTCTTGCAAGAGGGCGACATAGTGAACATCGACATAACCGCCTTCAAGAATGGCTTTCACGGTGACAGCAACCAAACCTTCATGGTTGGCCAGGTCACGGATGAGGTGCGGCTGCTGGTCGAGCGCACGAGAGAGTCTCTCAACCGGGCAATCGCCGCTGTCGCACCTGGTCGACAGATAAACGTAATCGGTCGCACAATCGAGTCTTTTGCGAAGCGGTTCGACTACGGGGTGGTTCGCGATTTCACCGGTCACGGGATTGGTCGAGCTTTCCACAGCGGGCTAGTGATTCCTCACTACGACGCCGCGCCGGCCTATGGAGACGAGATGAAGGTGGGCATGGTCTTTACCATTGAGCCAATGCTTACCCTTGGTACGCACCACTGGGACCTCTGGCCGGATGACTGGACGGTTCTTACAAAAGACAAAAGCATCACCGCACAGTTCGAACACACCCTGGTTGTCACCGAAACCGGTGCCGACATTCTCACGCTTCCATAGAAGGAAAGACAGATGGCTAAGAAGATCGCGATTGGAATTGACATCGGCGGCACAGGCATCAAGGGAGCGCTGGTCGATGTGAAGAACGGCGAGATGATCGGTGAGCGTGTTCGCGTTGACACCCCAGAGGGCGGATCAACGGGTGACATCATCTCCACCGTCAAGAGTTTGATCAAGAAGCTACCTGACGCCCCGTCGAAAACACCAATTGGAATTTGCTTTCCGGCGGTAGTGCAGCACGGTGTGACAATGTCGGCGGCTAACATTTCGCAGAAGTGGATCGGTTTCGACGCTGACAAGGCATTCACCAAAGCTCTCGGTCGCGATGTGCACCTGGTGAACGACGCAGATGCTGCCGGCCTTGCGGAAATGCGATTTGGTGCCGGTCGCGCCGAAAGAGGCTTGGTCATCATGACTACCCTCGGCACGGGAATCGGTAGTGCGTTGTTCTTCGACCAGACTCTGATTCCAAACGCAGAACTAGGTCACCTAGAAATTGACGGTGTCGACTACGAGACGATGGCTTCTTTCGCTGCCAAAGAACGTGACGGACTGTCTTGGGAAGAGTGGGCACAACGCCTGCAGAAGTATTACTCGACGCTGCAGCGACTGTTCTCGCCAGACATGATTATTGTCGGTGGCGGTGTCTCGAAAGAGCACGAGAATTTCTTGCCGCTTCTCAAAATCGACTGCGAAATTGTTCCGGCCGAAATGCGCAACAATGCTGGAATCTTGGGCGCAGCGCGCTTGGCGTATCGCCTAGCTAACACAAAATAATGGACGGGCCGGCCGATACGCCGGGTTTTGTTCCCTTTCGGGCGACGATCATCTATCTAGGCCTAACGTTGCCGTTAGGCTCGAGCGGCCTACCCGTGTGCTTAGCCGAGCCGGCTAAGGCGCACACTGTCTGGCCTTGCTCCAGGTGAGGTTTACCTAGCCGAGGCGCTCACACGCCCCGCTGGTGGTCTCTTACACCACCGTTTCAGCCTTACCACTTGCGTGGCGGTCTACTCTCTGTTGCACTTTCTCGCGGGTTTCCCCGGGTGGGTGTTACCCACCACCTTGCTCTATGGAGCCCGGACGTTCCTCGTCACTTGCGTGCCGCGATCGCCTGGCCGACCCATCCGTGGTTAAGGCTATCGGGCTAAACGCCGACTGAACAGCCCTAAAGGTGAGCGGTGTGATTGACAGTGACGACCTCTGCGGTCTGGTCGCCCCAGACACGGATGATGGATATCGAACACGGAGCAACCTGCGGACGCCAGTAGGCAGCCGCAGCGGCATCGAAGGCCCATCGAAGAAATCCGCGGATCGGCATCACGTGCGCCACCACCACAACCGTCTTGCCAGAGTGACGCTCGACTATTTGTTCTCGCGCTAGCTGAAGTCGCTGATCAAACACCTCTAGCGATTCGCCGTTTGGTGGCGATACCTCCCACGAGCCACGCCAACTGTTCCAAAGCTCTGGATCATGTACCTGAGCTTCTTCATGGCTAAGGCCGTCCCAGTCTCCGAAGCTGATCTCACGAAGATTCTCATTGTCGGTAACCTGCAAGCCGAAACCCTCTGCAATGATCTCGGCCGTCTCACGTGCGCGCTTCATCGGCGAGGTGACCACCGCAGAGATTGGAGCAATGCGCTGCCAAGAACCTTGAGAGCCGATTGCCTTGAGCGCATGAGCAACCTTTTCGGCATCTGAATTGCCCGCTGCGCTCAGACTCGGATCATCGCCGTCGCCGCCAGAAATCTTTCGCGCTTCGGTGAGTTCGGTTCTGCCGTGACGAACCAAAACAATTGTGGTTAGCGGAAGCGACACGTCAACCGGAGAACGCACCGAACTTGGCGCAGTTTCATTAAATTCTGTGACAGCCGAGGCGAGCTGGTTTACCTTGCCGACAGTGACCGATGTGCCCGAAGACTGCGAGTCGGCGAGATCATCCATGGCTTTGTTAGCCAACGCATCAGCTCGAAAGTTTTGCTCTCTTGGAATCCACTGCCAACTGACGGTCTTGCCTCTGACCAGATCTTGCACCTGTTTGCCGAGCTGAATCATGTCTGGGTGCTTGATTTTCCAGCGACCAGACATCTGCTCGATCACGAGTTTGCTGTCCATGCGAACGATAATTTCGGCGTTCTCGTCACGATCGAATGCGGCCTCGAGACCGGCAACCAGAGCCACATACTCGGCGACGTTGTTGGTTGCAACGCCAATGAACCTGGCTATTTCAATCAGCACTGCCCCGCTTGACGCATCGAGAACTACCGCTCCCGAACCCGCAACACCCGGATTTCCGCGTGAACCGCCATCGGCCTCAACTATGAATTTCGAAGCCATTAGCGAACCAGAATCGCGCCGCACTCGCCACAGTGAGCGAGTTCATCTGCTGGAGTGTTTCTCACCGATTCAAGGGAATCTCCGCCGAGTGTCATTCCGCAGGCATCACAAACTAAACCATCGAGCCTGCCGACTCCAACGCCCTTGGCAAATAGCTTTTCGTAGTGTTCTGCAAGTTCGCTCGAGAGCTGACTCAGGTTTCTCGCTCGGTCTTCGCGCAAGAGCTGCTGACCCGAAGTAAGTTTTGCCAACCCGGCGGTTTGCTGGGTTTCTAGTGTCGCAAGCACTGCCTGAATCTCTGCACGTTCGACATTGATTGACTGCAGACTGGCGCTTATCTCGTCTTTGCGTTCGAGCAATACGAGCTCAGCGTCTTCGAGCTCTCCCCTGCGCTTTGCCAGTGCCTGCAATTGGCTCTGTATGCCCTGAACGTCCTTCTGGTTGCTGCTCTGCTGCAAGAGTTGCTCGTCTTTAGCGATGCGGGTCTCGACAAGATTCAAGTCTGTTTCGGCCCGAACTAGTTCCAGCTCGAGAGCATCCAGTTCATTTCTTGCCACGAGCAAACGCTCTGAATTCGCGAGAAGCAATTGACGCTGGGCTAGAACCTCATCGCCTCTGGTGATTTCGTCAATCGACTTTTGGTTGCGACGCAGCTGAAGGTCAATTCGGCTGAGTTCAAGCAAGGTTGACTGATGTTCTGAAGTAGCTTTCATCACTTCTTTCGGATCGCTATTGAGTTACAGCAAATTCCCACGGATCAGTGCGAAGGTCGCTCACTACAAACTTAACATCACCAACGGCATCTGTCAGTTGTGACGCAGCGGTCTCTAACCAGAGCGACTCGGCCGCCCAGTGCGAAATGTCGATGAGGGCGAACGACTTGGCCGAAGCCTTAGCCTGTTCGACTGCGTCTTGAACGGGATGGTGGCGCAGATCAGAGGTTATGTAGACATCCGCGCCTGAACTCAGCGCTGCTGGCAAGAAAGAGTCTCCGGCTCCGCCACACAGCGCAACTCGTGAGATTTTGCTGTTCGGGTCTCCGGCGACTCGAACTCCTCCGGCGGTTGCAGGCAAAGCCCTGGCCACCAGGCGAGAAAACTCGAGCAAAGTCATTGAGTCTTCGAGCAACCCCACCCGGCCGTGACCAACCGACTCAGAGACAGTTGCTACAAGCGGAGCCGAGTTTTTCAAACCCAAACGCTTTGCCAAAACAGCCGAGACACCATCTTCGACCACATCGGCGTTTGTGTGAGCAGAGAAGAGCGCCACGTTTTCCCTTATCGCTCGACCAAGAACCGCTCCCTTGGCCGAGTCTTCGCGAAGTTCGTATATGCCTTTGAGCAAAAACGGATGGTGAGTGACAATCATGTCGAATTGGCCATCGATAGCATCCTGCATGACATCAAGGGTCAGGTCAACGGCAAGCAGCACCTTCGAAACTTGAGCGCTGGCGGAGCCAGAAATTAAACCGGGTCTGTCCCACTCGTCGGCCAGTTCGCTCGGCCAAAGCGACTGGGCCGCAGCAACTACGTCTGAGACTTTAGCCATGTTTAGGCTTCGTCGAGTTCAACGTTTTCGAGATCGTTCTTGCGAGCCTCGATTGCGAGAACCTCGCTCTCTTGACCACGAATGCGCTTGCGACCGAAAAGAATTGGAAACAACACCGATAGTCCGAGTGCGATTGCGAAACCGATGTTTGCGTCAGCCCAAGCTTCAGCAGCGGCCAGGCGCGCGAGATAACCAAGCCAGTCAAGCCCCAAGATAGTTGACGACACAAAGCCGAGGCCCACGGCAACGGCAAGAACGAATGCGCTCAAGTTAGTGAAGTTAGCTGCTTTGTAGAATCCGTAGTCTCGCGTCAGCGAGACCTCGTGATACGCAATCTTTCTGAGAGAAATGTCTGCGACAAACACTCCAGCCCAGGCGAAGACGATGACGCCGCTGAGTGCGATTGTTGCGTCGAGAATTTCTGCGAAAGGAGCAGAAGAGAAGGTCGAAACCGCAAACGCTGCGGCAATAACCAGTACAAAAAGAACCGGCTGGCTTAGCGCCGGTCGAATCCGAATCGAGATGGCCGACAAACTTACGCTGGTCGAATACATCCATGCAGCGCTCCAGATGATCAACGAGAGCGCTCCGCTGACTAGAAGCGCGGATGCCATCCAGTCTGGAATCAAAGTCAGCATGGCGCCGAGCGGATTTTCAATCGCAATTGCCGATGCCTGAAGCGACAGCGAGTTAGAAACCAGTAGCGAGTACCCGGCGACTAGCAATGGAATGACTCCGGCCGAAAGCGCGATGAACAAGCCGAGCATTTTGCCAGACTGCGCCATCGAAACCTTTCGAGTGAACTCGGCGACCGAGGTGACCCAGAACCCTCCGAAGAACACGGCAACCAAAACTGCTAACGAAACCACACCGATCCAGTTCGAGCTGAAGGTCAAATCTTCAGCGCCAAGGCTAATCTGCGATGCTGTTGTCGCAACAAAGAGGATGGCCACGATTGCAGCCATCGACGCAATGCCCAGTTGAGCGAAGTAGAGCGCTTTGCCACCAAAAAATGCGAGCAATGCCGACACGGCAATAAGAGAGGCTACGCCCACTAATAGCCAGCTGATCGAGGCATCGGCAAAAGCCGGCTCGGCAAAGCTCGGCACGCCCAGAACGTTTCGGTCGAACAGCGACAGACCAGCCAACACCAGCGCGGTGCCAAAGCCTATTTTCACCAGCACCAAGGCAATTGCTGGCACGTAGTTGGCGCGAACCCCGAAGGCGGCGCGCGATAGAAACAGAGTCGGCAAACCGCTTCGTTTTCCGCCAACGGCAGCAACGGCGATTATCAAGGCAGAAACTGAAAGCCCAACAAACAAGCTCAATAGCTTGTCAAGAAATGTCAACTCGAGAGTTGAAGTAAAGAAGCCAAAGAGCAGTGGCAGCAAACCAACGCTGAGGCTCGTCCAAACGAAAAGCTGCGAGTAAGGCTTTGCTCTTCTATCGATTGTCGATATCGGTGCATCTTTTGCAGAACTGATTGGCTCTCGAGCAAAACCAAGTTCGCCGTCGGCAAGCAAGACATCAAAATTGTCTTCGCTAAAGTCTTCGCTTGCGGCCTGCTCGGCAGATTCCACGATGTCAAAACTTCCGGTTGCAAAATCAGCTGCGCGCACTGGTGCGGGATCTTCAACTGCTTCTTCTGATACTGCAACTTCGTTGCGTGCTTCCTCTTCAGCCTTCTCGGCCGCTGCCTTAGCAGCTTCTTCGGCGGCGATCAACGCTTCAAGTTCTGCCAGTTCAGCTCGTTCCAACTCTTCACGGATAACCTGCTCGGCGCGAACGGCTTCTTCTTCAGCAACTTGTTTGCGCTCAGCCTCAGCACGTTCAGTTTCTAAGCGCTCAGCCTCAACACGCTCATTCTCCAAACGCTCAGCCTCAACACGCTCAGCCTCAACACGCTCAGCCTCAACACGCTCAGCCTCAATACGTTCGTTCTCCAAACGCTCAGCTTCAGCAACAAGAGCTGCGGCTTCGGCCGCTTCTCTAGCAATGCGAATCTCTTCGGCAAGTTTTTCGGCAGCCAGCGCTTCTGCCTCTTCAACAACTTTGGCCACGGCTTCGGCTCGTTTGGCTTCGGCTTCGAGTTCGGCCTGGGCAAGAGCAGCCGCAACAGCAAGTTGCACCTCTTCGGCTTCGCGCTCTTCGGCTTTAGCCAGAGCGTCGGCTATGGCCTTTTCTTTGGCGGCCTCGATTGACCGCTGGCGATCTTCCCAATCTGGAACGAGCGACTTCCAAGAATCTTCTGTTACCTGAGAATTCGTTTGCTGCTCTTCTTCGGGTTCTGGCGTTAATCCGGCTGCACTGCGTCTTGCGGCGCTGAGCGCCTGCTTCGCTTCGGGAGTTGCCAGGCTTTCCATTTCGCGCACCCAGCGAACGTAAGCATCGGAATCTGCGGCTCGAAGTTCAGACTGTCGCTCAAGCAACTCCATGGCCCCGAGTGAGCCCTCTTGCCCCTGAGCCGCAGCCAAGGCTTCGGCAAGTTCGGCGTCGCCAAGCGCGAGACGCTTCGGGGGCTCAAAGGGGTTAGTCATACCGAAAATACTAATGCCGCGCCATTTCTGACGCGGCATTCATATTCTCAAATGAGAACAGTGGGCCCTACCGGGCTCGAACCGATGACATCCACGGTGTAAGCGTGGCGCTCTACCAACTGAGCTAAAGGCCCCTCGGATGAGCGTAATACACGACGACCCCGCTAATCAACCTGAGCTCGTCGAAAAGGCCGAGAAACTAGACCGAGAGGCTCTCCAGAGCCTTCTGGTACTCCTGCAGACTTCTTGGTTGGCCAGGAGCAGTCACGAACTTGGCGACCAATTTGCCGGCCTTATCGATCACAAATGTGGCCCGATTCGAGATACCCGCCTCCTCGAGAAACACCTCGTATGTTCTTGCCACAGCGCCGTGAGGCCAGAAATCGGCTAGAACCGAGAACTTATAGCCCTCCTGCTCGGCGAAGACCTTCTGAACGTACTTGCTGTCTACAGATATGGCTAGCAATTCAACGTTTTCGCGTTCGAATGTGCCGAAATTGTCGCGAAGCTCGCACAGTTCGCCCGTGCAGATACCCGAGAAGGACAGTGGGTAAAACACCAAGACAACCGGTTTTTTGCCAGCGAAATCTGAGAGCGTCACGGTTTCGCCGTGCTGGTTTACCAGTGAAAAGTTAGGGGCGTCATCGCCGATTATTAGGGTCATTCGATTCCTCTGTTTGGGCCAACAATCAAAACATACAGCTCTGGGCAACTCTTGGTTAGTTTCTCAGAATAAACTTGGCATGGCTCAAACCCGAGCACAAGCAGTTCCATCCCCCACGAAAGAGGATGTCGGTGTCATTCAATAATCAGGACGCTTTCTCAGTCAACAATCCAGACCTTGACCCAGAGGAAACCAGTGAATGGCTAGAGTCTCTCGATGCCGTAGCAAGAGTGCACGGTCGCGGTCGCGCCCGAGAGATCATGCTGAACCTGTTGAGACGTTCACACGAACTTCAACTCAACGTTCCCATGATTCCAACCACCGACTACCTGAACACCATCGCCCCAGAGAACGAGGCCGAGTTTCCGGGTGACGAAAAAATCGAACGAACCTATCGCGCATGGATGCGTTGGAACGCAGCGATGCTTGTGCATCGCGCACAGCGACCAGGAATTGCCGTCGGCGGTCACATCTCAACTTTTGCTTCGTCAGCATCGCTCTACGAAGTTGGCTTCAACCACTTCTTCAAGGGCCAAGACGATGCGAGCGGCGGAGACCAGATTTTCATTCAGGGTCACGCTTCTCCTGGACCGTATGCACGTGCATTTCTTGAAGGCCGACTCAGCGAAGATCAGCTGAACGGTTTCAGACAAGAAAAATCACACGCAGGTGGCGGACTCTCTTCTTACCCGCACCCACGACTGATGCCCGAGTTCTGGCAGTTCCCAACCGTGTCAATGGGTCTCGGTCCAATCAACGCAATTTACCAGGCGCAATTCAACCGCTACCTTTCTGGTCGTGGATTCAAAGACACCAGCGAGCAGAGAGTTTGGGCATTCCTTGGTGACGGCGAGCTCGATGAAGTCGAGTCACGCGGTGCTTTGCAACTTGCTGCGAACGATGGGCTAGACAATCTAACTTTCGTGGTCAACTGCAACCTTCAGCGACTTGATGGTCCGGTTCGAGGCAACGGAAAAATTATTCAGGAATTGGAGAGCTTCTTCAGAGGCGCTGGCTGGAATGTCATCAAGGTTGTTTGGGGTCGCGAATGGGACGAACTTTTGGCTCGCGACAACGACGGCGCGCTTGTTGATCTGATGAACAAAACTCCCGACGGCGACTACCAGACCTACAAAACTGAAGACGGCGCTTTCGTTCGCGAAAACTTCTTCGGGCGCGATCCACGAACCGCGAAACTCGTCGAGTCGATGACAGACGACCAGATCTGGGGACTCAAGCGAGGAGGTCACGACTACCGCAAGCTATACACCGCCTACAAGTCAGCCGTTGAGCACAAGGGCCAACCGACGGTCATCCTGGCCAAGACCATCAAGGGTTTCTCGCTCGGCAAGTCTTTCGAGGGCCGCAACGCAACCCACCAGATGAAGAAACTAACTCTCGATAACCTAAAGGGCTTCAGAGACGAGTTGAGAATTCCAATCACGGATGCGCAGCTCGAAGAAAACCCGTATCAGCCGCCTTACTTCCACCCCGGACAGGATGCTCCGGAGATTCAGTACATGCACGAGCGTCGTCGCGCTCTCGGTGGCTATCTTCCAGAGCGTCGAAGCAAATACGTTGACTTCAAGTTGCCAGCCGATGACGCTTACAAGATTGCTAAGGGCGGTTCAGGAACACAAGAAGTTGCAACGACGATGGCGTTTGTTCGACTCATGAAAGACCTGCTTCGCTCTCCAGAGTTTGGCGACCGCATTGTGCCGATCATCCCTGATGAGGCAAGAACTTTCGGTATGGATGCTTTCTTCCCAACCGCAAAGATCTACAACCCGAATGGTCAGCACTACATTTCGGTCGACCGCGACCTGCTTCTTTCTTACAAAGAGTCAACCGCCGGACAGATTCTGCACACGGGAATTAATGAGGCCGGTTCGATTGCAGCTCTGACTGCCGCAGGCACCAGCTACGCAACTCAGGGTCAACCTATGATTCCGTTCTACGTCTTCTATTCGATGTTCGGTTTTCAGAGAACTGCAGATGCGATCTGGGCTGCAACCGATCAGTTGTCGCGAGGCTTCCTGATTGGTGCAACCGCGGGTCGAACAACTTTGACCGGAGAAGGTCTTCAGCACGCTGACGGCCACTCACCGCTGCTAGCTTCGACGAACACCGGAGTGATCACCTATGACCCAGCCAGCGGTTACGAGATTGCGCACATCATCCGCAACGGAATCGAACGTATGTATGGCGGCAGCCACAAGGATCCGAACGTGCTCTACTACATCACCGTTTACAACGAGCCAATCGTTCAGCCAGCGGAGCCAGAGAACGTCGACGTCGATGGCATCATCCGTGGAATTCACCGAATCAGCGAAAACACCAACTCGGGAATCAAGGCACAGATCTTGGCATCGGGAGTTGCTGTGGCTTGGGCTTACGAGGCGCAGCGATTGCTTCAGGATGACTGGGGTGTCTCGGCAGACATCTGGTCGGTCACTTCTTGGACAGAGCTGCGCCGCAACGGCCTGAAGCGCGACGAGTTTAAGTTCTTGAACCCGAACGCAGAAGTTCCAGACGCATACCTGACCCACAAGCTTGCAGACGCTCAGGGTCCTTTCCTTGGTGTGAGCGACTACATGCACGCCGTTCAAGACCAGATTCGACCTTGGGTTCCTGGCGACTATGCCACCCTCGGTGCAGACGGTTTCGGCTTCTCTGACACCAGAGCTGCAGCGCGTCGTCACTTCAAGATTGACGGACCATCGATTGTTGTTCGAGTTCTCGAGCAGCTTGTGCAGCGCGGCGAAATTGATGCGCAAGCACCTGGCCAGGCTATCGAACGGTACCGTCTGCTAGACGTCACGGCAGGCACATCTGGATCAGCCGGTGGCGAAGCCTAAGCAAGACAAGATTGCTTGGCTCGCCTCAATCTCAGGCGAGCTGAGCAGCGAAACTCTTCGCCAACTAGATAAGACGCTGCCTTGGTATCGAGAGATGCCGGCCGCTCGACGGGCCTCGGTTGGTCTCGTTGCCCAATCTGGAATCGGTTCATTTCTCGCCTGGTATGAAAACCCCAAGTCGCAACCGTGGGTGGCTGCCGACGTCTTCGGTCTTGCGCCACGAGAGTTGCTCAAATCGATATCTTTGCAGCAGACGTTGCAACTTATCCGTGTGGTTGTGCAGGTAGTTGAAGAGCGAGTAGTGCGCGAAGACCCAACCTTGCGCGAAGCGGTATTGCTCTACTCACGAGAAATCGCTTTTAGCGCTGCCGA
>Ga0208083_1000340_pt1 | contig 11151 bp, 13 predicted proteins | sample LakMenEpi07Jul09_FD_150677 | JGI IMG/M metagenome (GOLD analysis project Ga0208083, IMG submission 150677) | Freshwater microbial communities from Lake Mendota, WI - 07JUL2009 deep hole epilimnion (SPAdes) | ecosystem: Environmental > Aquatic > Freshwater > Lake > Epilimnion/Euphotic zone ...
GGTATTTTCTTGAACTGTTTCCGTCCCAGATGCGAACATTCTTATCTTGCAGTTCTTTTGCATTGGTGGAGCCTCTGATAAACCAGAAGAGTTCTTCAGCAATGCCACGGAAGAAGACAGGTTTTGTAGTAAGCAGGGGGAAGGTGTTGTCTCGCAAGGAAAACTTTAATTGAGCTCCAAAGATGGACAGAGTTCCTGTTCCAGTTCTATCTTCTCGAACATTTCCGTTTTTGATAATGTGTTTGACAAGGTTAAGGTATTGTAGTTCCTCATGAGGAAGTTGAGCTTGTTCTTCCGTTTCTAAGGATGTCTCGGCAGATTTAGAGCATTTTATGTTCAACATATCTATTTTACAAGAATTACCAGTCAGAAATATGTGAGGATATATAATATCCATAACAGTGGCAATCATAATGACTTTCTATTGACAAATCAAATGGACTGAGATGAAATAAGTAACAAGGAGGTGATTGTTGGCTTAATGTTTTAGGAACAATATATTTAGTTAGGTTTAAAGCAGAGTTTAATTTATTTTGATACATACTTGAGAAACTAAGATTTGAAAGTGACATTGGTACTCTATTGTTATTAAGGATGTACATGTTGAAATTAGGTTTATTACATGAAACTAGTATTATCTCATTTGGTTTCTGGGTTGTGCATATTGTCCATTTGGGAAGATCGTGATAGTATTTTGAACAAATACAAAACATCGTCCAACCATATTTTACTGTTGTAGTATGTTCATATAAATTCCTATAAATAAGTTGTATTTCCTTTTCAGAAACTGGACAAAAAATAGACAGATATTTTGTTGTGTTAAACGGGGTTGTTTGGTGCCACCAGAATGTACGTTTGTAGTTAAATGAAAGTGATGTATAGTTCAAATCGAATTCTTTGCTTATTTCATATGTTTGGAAGAATTTATCTTTGTCATAATATAAAAATGGTTCCAATTCATAAATAAGATCAAATTGTACTCTTTTTAAGAAATCGTTTTTAACAATGTAATATGTTTCTGATTTGTTTCTCTCTGTTATTTTAAATGAAATTCCATTAATACGATTTTTGGAGTCAAGTATAAATTCACAATTTTCTGGATCAATTTTGTGTTCATTACAATTATTGCAGGGTATCAATATTACTAAAGTTTTCTGACGAATCGGTCTAGTTTCTTCTAGGTATTGATAGTGGTGTAAAAAAAAAGGAAATGTAAATTTACTTGTTGGTGGAAATTTTCTACATTTATTTAGGTTGTTTATTTTGATACAGCCTGGTATTCTTGTAAAATGAAACAGTTGAATCTCCATCTGAAATATGTTATTTTATACAAATAGTTGTATTAGTTTTATAATATGTTCTAAGGTTTAATTTATAATGTTTACATTGTACATTAAGCAATAGTATACACAGCACAGAAACAACAATAGTTAATATTATATTTATAAAAGAAACTATGGAATGAATTGTCTGCATAGTAATTATCTGTAACAGTAAAATAATAGATATATTATGTATAGCAAAAAATTTTGTTGTTAACAACTTTTTTTGGGGTTGCATATACTTGTATTATTTTTATAGCATAATCTAAAGTATAAATTATTATATTGACCATGTGCATCAATTAATCCTAATATTAGCACAACAACAGCAATAAGCAATATTATATTTAAAAGATAAATTTTATATTGGGATGTCTGCATTATAATATCTGTAACAGTATTGGAGAAAATAGAATTTCATTCAAATGTTTTGACAATATTCTTTAGAAATCAATTTTGAATTAATTTGACAATCTTTTCTACTTTTCGTCGGCATACAGGACACCGGGCTTGCTCCTTCCATAGTTTTTTAGCGCAGGGATAGCAACATAATTGATGACCTATTTGCCCGTGGATGAGACTAGCATTTCTTGGATTTGTGCAGCAAAGCATGCAAAGCGATGTTATTACTGATGCCTTTGTAGCAATAGGGTTGTTGTCTTCTATCTGGTTGGAGCCGTTTAAAGTGTCAGATTTAATACGCTTGTCTCTCTGTTCGGTTCGTTTTCGTCTAGAGGTTTTTTTAGATCGTGGCTTGGGTCGGTCAGGCAACCAATCTTTCTTCATTTTCCAACATGAATGACAGTAAGGATTTTTAGTTAGAATATCTTTGCATCCAAGACATTTCTGATAACCAATTAAAAAAGGAAATGTCGCAGGTGTTGCACAGGACACACTTGCAATGGACTTATTCTCAATTGGGGTTTTTTGTGTGGACTTATTCTCAATTGGGGTTTTTTGTTTTACAATGGGTATGTTGTCTTCGTTATCTGCCCAGTTAAGACTTTCACCATCACTCTCCTCGACTTGTATAGGAGTTTTTTGACATTCTAGCTCGGAATCTTCGTCACTGCTTTTATTATTTCCTCCACCCGCTTGAGGTGGTCTGTAATTTTGCTCCTCCGTACTGTCCATGTCATACTCTACAGCACTTTCGTCTTCACTGTAGCTTTCTTCAGTGTATTTTACTGGAGAATCTGAGTACTCTGGGTCATATTCACTTTCCTCATCACTTTCACTGAATATTGCTTGGCAATTTTCTAATGCTTCAACTTCAGTTGACTTGCATGACTGAACAATTTCCAACATTAGTGCTGCCAGTGGTCTAAAACGTTTAGTTGGTTGCTCATTATCTGAGCAAGAACGTTTGCGCTGCCTGGTAGGAGCATTCGTAGAGTTTTCTGCGCTTACACTCGCAACAGGTGTGACATTTTCTGCGCCTACACTTGCAGGAGGCGGGATCTTAATGTCCAGAGCAGGCACCTGAATGATATTAGGTCCTTGAGAATTGTGGGAGCTCTCAGAATGTGCACCAACGTAGATTATTTGTCTTCGCAGCAGGTTTGTAACTTGACATCTGTGAAAGGAGTCAACTTGGAAGACTTTGCTTAGCGGATCATCTTTGATTAATGCCACTTTGATGTTGCGTGCATCAAAGAAAAGTTCTTTTTTAGAAAGAATATATAGTGACAAAAATTTGGTAATTTCTGCATATGCAAATAATTTCTGGTTTGATTTAAAGTTTGGAAGAGATGAGAGTAGTGTACGGAAATCTTGTTTCAATTCAAACCTGGCATTGATGTCTGAGTAAATTGATGGGTTTATTTTATTATCTGGAAATAGAGCAGGAAAGGCGTCGCGAGTGGTTTTGCCTGATGTTTTGAGTTCACATTCTGTCGCTGGAGGCGATAATAGTATGGTCGGCAGGGTTTTAGGTGGCTGGGATACAGGCAGGGACTGATTCAGATGTGTCGGAGACAGAGATGGATTTGGCAATATTTTCTGTTGTTGTTGTTGTTGCAGAGCTTGTTGATATTTTTCGGGTAGACGCATTAGCTGACAGTAGACAATATTTCTGATTTCGGTGACATGCAAAGCTCGCATGTTAAGAACCCTTTCCAAATCGTTGTCACAGAGTATTATGGCAGGATTTCTCAAATCAAACATTTCAGCATCGCGAATGATCACTTTTAGGATTGTCAGTATTTCAGCCAAGGTGTAGCTTTCGCGGTTATAAGATGTTTTCTTAAGAATATATTTTTTTAGTGGAGAACCCAATTTAAAGGTGTAGTATGAATTAAGAATACTTCTGTTGATTTCCGCGAGGGTTTGCGGTTTTGGATCTGCTAGAGAAGCACGTAGGTCCATTTGTTCTTTTCCAGCCATCGTCTAAAAATTTTAAAATTATTTATATGAACTAATAATAAATGTTTTGGTAATATTATAGAAGTTTTAAATTATATTGTATACAATTATATTCTACAGATGTGATAATAAGTATCTTACCTGAGATTGGATATGTTGAATGCGTTATCTGTCTCAGGTTAAATTCTATGTGCTCATGGTCATATCTGAAACAAAAAAGATTATTATATGATAGTATTTTATACCTTCCTGGTTCAATGATATAATAATCACATTTATAGTTCAGTATATTATAACATAATTACAAAGCACACAAAATATATCGTGTTAATGTATACATTATTTAGCTGCTCAAATATGCTTCTAATTGTTGTATGCTAACTGATTTTATTAATTTACGATAGGGGTAAATTACAGGAATATCAGAATCAGTAAGGTTTACAGTTTTAGAAGGAGCTACTTGATTTTTTTTTATTTTCTTTTTAACAGGTATTTTATGTTTCCAAGCCTCGAAACTGTTTTTATCAAAAAGAGTGTAAATGCAACTATATTCTCCAATTCGATAACTTACGTCTAAGGGATCAATCCACATCATAAGGTTGTCTGGAAGGTTTGCAACCAGAAATTCTTTAGACAAGCCACTTGATTCACCTGCTTGGATTATCATTGGATCGACTGCATAAGAATTAAAGCGTATGCATCGATATCCAGAACCTTTATAAGGTTTGTCAGGAAACCAATGGTCACGATATCTGCGTTGTAACACTTGTATAAGGTTATCATTAAATTTTGAAAGTTGAGGCTCACAAATGTTTTGTCGTTTAAGGCGAAGTAGATGAACAATAAAATTGCAAGCAGATTGAATTTCTAGTCGCATTTTGTCAGGCTGTTTGTATATATGAAAAATGAAAAATAACATAACAACCAGAATAAGAGAATACATTCAAATCAGAATAAGAGAATACATTCTATTTAAGACATATAACATTACGTAGTAGCAAATAGGATAATTGTGTACTATGAAAGGCTTTAACTTGAAAAACTGTCCCTAGAGGATCTTTGCTTACAAGACAAACAAAAGGGTTTCTAAAATCAATAAGTGAATGTCGTTTAGCATAAATGTAATCTGTTGTAAGTTGGGTTATTTCTTGAAAAGTAAAAAAACTTTTATTTTGAGGAAATGATGGGGTTGTAGACAACACCATTTTTAATTGAAAGAACATATAGTACAAATCCGGTTCAGTAAAAAGGATAACATCAGAAACAGGTTTTTTTGTATCAGCCAGAGAATTATCAGTGATACCAGGAGGGTTTGGTTCATAATAAGTATTGTCATAATCAGAGTTTTCAGCATCAGAAAAACGAACAATAAAAGGTATTGAGAAAATATCAAGCATTATGTTTGGAACAAATCCAGAAACAAGTTCTAGTTGTTTGTACACATAGTCTTTTAATTGTGTTACATGAAGTGCTGTTACATCAAGAGCAAATGTCAGATCATCGTTGCATAATATAATAACCTGATTTTTCTGATCAAATTGTCGAGTGTTATTTATTATACTTTTAAGCATATTTAGCAAAGCCACAAGTTTAAATACTTTTGGTAAAATACCAGGTTTAATTGTTTCAAGATATACATTTAGGCGGGAACCTGTGCTAAATTTGTATTTTGAGAGTAATTCTGAGATTATTTCATTACGGGGATGTGGTTGATGTGGTTGTGAAGGTTTTGATTCCATCTAAACAGGAGATTTGTGTAGTACAGTATCTGGAGTTTATATCTTAACAATACTGAGGGTAACAATATTTACCTTGCTTTAAGAAGTTGATAATCAGGCAAGTATCAGTCAGTTGGCTTGTGAGCAGGGTATCTAAACATAAGAATAATTCAATTCAGATAGTAAGTTAGCATGTTTTTAAGATTTTTTAAAAGTAATGTTACCTGTTTTAGTTTGTAATGCAGTAATCCAATGATGACTCCATAAATGTTGTTTTGTGTATCTAAAATATAAATTATATATTGTACTAGTATTATTTAGGTTATTATTCTAGTTATATAAATATGTAACATATTACCTAAATGTAGATAATGTTGGCTAGTTTGATTACAATTTGTTCGTAACTATCTGGAACATTATGCATTTCTGAAATATTTTTTTATGTAAAATATAGAACAATAGTAACATAGTAAAGTGGAAATTACTTTTGACCACATATTGTGTAAATTATTTATAATGTTTTAAACAAGTGTTAATATTTCTACGGTATCTTTTACGAATATTACAAAAAATGTGTTCATTATTAAAACATATTTTCTTAAAACTTAAGAATAGTAATACTTAGTCTTATTAAGTTTTCTAATTGTGTGATGTGGAAAGCTTTTACATTTAATGCATCACCAAGGGGATCGTTTTTTGCAATATAAATAGCAGGGTTTCTATAGTCTATGAATAGACGTTTTTTGAACAGTACATAGGATGTTACATATTTTTGAATATCTTGAAATGTAAAGATAAATTCCTGTCTTGGGAAACCGGGTAAACCAAACAGTACTAGCCTAAGTTTCTTTTTCATTACACATAAATCATTTTCTAGAGCAAGACATGTTTTATCAGTTGAAGGCATAATAGGATTGATTGCAGGAGAAGTGGACAATACAATATATTGTGATTTTATGTTTGGAATACTTTTAAATAACGTATTAGGATCAGGTTCAGTAGGATACATGTTAATTGTCCAACAATTACAGTCTGTTACACGTGGTCGAAGTGTAATCACATGTTTTAAATGTTTATGTACATATTCATAGAGTTGACCATAATGAATAGCTCGTACATCAAGAATAGCACTCAATTCTTCATTAAATATAAATATTACTGGATTGTTTTCGTCAAATTGGCATGTGTCATGAATGTTGATTTTCAGTTTAGTTAGAAGAGTTGTTAATTTGAATATCTTTGGTAGTTGCTCTTTTATGTGTTTGGACAGGTATTTTTTCAAAGGAGAGTCTTTATGAAACTTGAATATTGGTGTATATAGTCTTCCGAGTTCTTGAATTTGTCGTTTGTGTTCAGAACGCGTGTAAGGAGCCATGCTAAAAAACATAGAATAATTTTTTTTAAAGTTAAATTATATAAAATAAGTATTTACATATTATTGTTGGTGTAAAAATGATAAATATACTGACCTATCTTAATGGACAGTTGCAAATGTTATATGTCCAACCCTCTGACGTTGTGAAGCTCCCCTCTATTTTCCTTGGATTGTAAAAAGTAGGCTCAGATTCTACCATCTGTCGAATTCTTGTAATTTCAAAACTATCGTTGATATTCCATATTTCAACCATAATTTCATGTTCACAACAAAGTTTCATAGTTTCAAAGTAGTATCTACTGTCTTCAGATAGACTTAGTCTTACGTCATATCCTTTAGCGTTTGCTTCACAAAAACATTGCTGATAAACTCCGGTGATTAAAGGTTTAAGTTTAGTTGTTATTACATCATTATTGTATTTGCTTCTCAGATGAGCATAAACTGCATGGTTTGGATCATTGACATATAAAAGTTTCCGTTTTGGTCCGCATCCATCACACAGTGTTAAATAATTATTTAAATCGTAAAGTCCCGTAGAACTATTCATATTTGTCAAAGTTTCTTTAAAACGCAGGGTAAAGTCCTAAGACAGAAAAATGTTTATTTTATTAAAATCTATTGTAATTTCTAGCGTGGTCATTTATAATTAGTGAAATATTTGTAAATAATACTTTTTTTATTACCTGCAGAATGCTAACTATGATTTGGTATGTCACTTTCAGGAGAACTGCCAAGCGAAATGTTTCTGAAAATAATTAATGTTAATTAATGGCAATATCTAAATAGATTTGTTTTATAAACAAAGTGTATTTACCTGATGTAATTAATGGGAGGTTTGTTTTAATCTTTGTTTCTTCAATATTTTTTTAGTATCTGAAATATTAGTATATCTTATATATCTTATTTGTTACATAACACAATTTATAATTAAACAGAAATATCTTTACATTATTACAAATTAATTACTTTATAGTAGGAAACAGCAGCTTGATGAATAGGGTCAATATCTTCTACATTAGCAATTTTCTGTCCATCACAGTGCCAATTCTTGTACAGTATTGTTTTGTCTTCACTAAATCCTAGCTTGATAGAGCATCTTTGTGTGAAGGCTGAGCTGCAACTAATACTCACTAGGGGAACACCCATAGTTTGTGCATTCTTTATTGTCTCTTTGATAAGTTGAGTTGCTAGTCCTTGACCCCGAGAATTAGTTTTGACTACAAGAGCAAATAGATCGAGCATCAAATTTACTTTGTTGTCACACAGTAGTTTTTGATGATCGCACAATTCATCTAACAGAAGCATTACAAGGGTAAAGTCAGTAGGCCACCCCTGATGGATATATTCAGATTTGGTTGGAAGTTTGCTTGGCATGTCATCTTTAGTAATTTTAGTGCAGAATATCACTCCAACAATTTCATTATGTTGGGATTTCGCCATCCAGCATGTATTGTTTTGTAGCATTTGTCTAAGCATGGAATCCAAATTGTATATTCTGTATCCTAATTTGGTGCAGGAGCCGGTTAGACGTGTTGCTGGTTCCCAGGGCATAAAATGATCCCAGAAAAGGTGTAGAACTTCTTCATAGTCTGCAGATTCTACCACATGAAAGGTGAATTCAGGAATCTCCATCTTAGCAGCTATTCACAGTTATTGCTGTAGTAAGTTATTTGTAATATTCTGAAAAATTAATAATATATGCTTCATGTGTGTAATTATGTACAGGCAAATATAAGTTTACATATTTTTGCTTACACTTTGAATTATAGAATTTGTAGGAACAGATCCTATGCATACAAAGATATTATCATTGTCAGTAATAGACTTCAGAGTAGTTTCATTTGTAAAACAGAAATTTAGCACACCTTTGTTGGTTATTTGATAACATTGATTTTCAGTCCTTACTTCATTAAACTGTGTTTTTTTCCATACAAAATGTTGCAGTTTCATTCCTGCTATCACAGCAAGCACAGAACCCCCAGGAGGAATAATAACTTCTTCCACGCCATAGTAGGTATAGTGTTCAGTTCTACTATCTCCGCCATTTGGGGCATATTCTAACATTGTTGTACCATCATAGAGATTTTTTATCCGTCCTGATTTGTGAAACAAAATCACGTTCCTCATCTGAAATTAAATACTCTATTATTTATGAACGTATTTATCATGATTTTTTAAATACGAATTTCGAGTAGTTGTATAATTACATTTACTACATGAAACACGAACATTTTCATGGATTAATTTTGTATGGGAGTCAAGATAAAATTTTCGATTTGTTTTGTATTGACAATGTTTGCAATGGTAAATTTTAAAATGAGCATGAGTAACTTGGTGAATCATCAGATATTTTTTTCTGTTAGTTACAAAATAACATTTGGTACAATTATACTTTTTAGTATTTTTGTCTTGTTTTCCTACCGGTTTGTTGGGTATAGGGTGTCCCAAAGTTTGGTGTTGTAGAAGGAATTCTTCATTAGATGTTTGAAAGTCACAATGTTTGCATTTGTATTGTACCTATAAAAGAATATTAAGTGATTTGTATTGTACCTATAAAAGAATATTAGGTGATTGTAAATGAGAAATAATTATTGTATTTTATAATATAGGTAATAATTACCATTTGGTTAAATATAGGATGCTCTATGTTTTGATGTTGTAGACCCATTGATAAGGTAGGAGCTTGGTAGTCACACTGTTCACATTTGTATTCCATCTGAAAAAAAAATATATTTTTTAGTTCTTCATAGTCATTTTTACATATATTTTATTTTCGATGTTCTGAAGAAAGAATAGGAGAAAGAATTCTTTCAATTCTTTCTTTATCAGCTTTTCTTTGTATTTCATTATTTCTTCTGTATTGTTTTAATTCATCAACTAAATCCAAAGGTTCATAGATTATAGTTGGTGTTAAATTGAAATACACCCTTTTCTTTTTAGTAGATATCATTGTTTTCTAAAATAATTATACTTTAGCTAACACAGTGTGACAATAAAATTGTAAAATATCCTTAGATACAGTTTTTGTAGAATCACAGTGGTTAAATATAGTAATATTTAAAGGAATATCATTTGTTGGAATTTGGTTTACAACACATGATAATCCAAGTCGAAATATAAAACCACTTTGATAAAGTATACTGACTGCTGGTACATTAGTTAAAACTAGGATTTTAAATTGTAATGTTTTATATTGATGTGGTTCTATTGAGAATTCTGTGTCATTTGTCAATGTTATTAATGCTTCATTATATGGGTAACAAATATATTGATTGAATACCCCTTCGTATCGAATTTTCAGTGTTGGAGGTGGTCCATCTATTTCATCTCCATGGCGTTTAGGTCTCAAAGGTGGCACTGTTATATTGTCACCATCCATATCTGAAAAACGATTAATTATGTATAATAACAAAGAACTAACCTAATGAGTTAAGCTACATTAATAGGTAAGCAATTTAACAATGATATTTCTTTCATTTGTCTCCTTAATGTGATTTGTAAGTGTTTTGTATACAAATAATTTAATATTGTCAGTAATTAAAGTGACAATTACTTCGGAAGGAATACAATTGGGTTTTGTACTCTCTGACGGATTATCAATTAACAATATCCATGATATAGGTATGTTTAGTAATGTAAACAGGGCATGGATAATACCAATATAAGATTTGTCATTTCCATAATGTTTCATGCTTTTACTTATATGTAATTTATCTAGTCCATTAATCAATATACATGGAGCTTTAAATGTTCGTAGACGTAAATAAAAAATATCTTCTTCCATATCAGTGGTTTTTTGCAGAATTTTCTGGTTCGCAAGTTTATAGGAGTTAGTCATTGTATAATCTGTAAATACTTTTAGATAAGATCTTTAATTATTGTTACATTGTCATATTCATTGTTAGTAATGTAATCAACAAGAATTTTATAGACAACATCTTTAACACAATGAGATATAAACTGAATTGTAACACTATAAGGTAATTTGTTATTTATATCTGGATTAATAGTGTCTAAAACCCAATTTACATTAATATTATTTACTTTCAAAATAAATGTTAGGTGTTTTTCCCAATCAGACGAATAATCTGATGGAATATCCATTATTCCATTAATTATAATAAAAGGGGGGTTTTTAATAGAACTTTCAAGTTCATCTATTTGTTTTTTTAGTTGTTTAATTTTTGTTAAAAGTTTCTTTTCAGTATATGCACCTATTGATGAAGATGCCATTGTATTAATCTGTAAATATCTGATAATTAATATAAAGAATCATTATGATAATTAGTAGAAAAATATGATGTAAGTAATTCTTTAGTTTTTTCTTTAACTAAGTAATTAAGCATTCTAACATGAACAATTAAAACAGGAG
>Ga0208083_1000344_pt1 | contig 11115 bp, 11 predicted proteins | sample LakMenEpi07Jul09_FD_150677 | JGI IMG/M metagenome (GOLD analysis project Ga0208083, IMG submission 150677) | Freshwater microbial communities from Lake Mendota, WI - 07JUL2009 deep hole epilimnion (SPAdes) | ecosystem: Environmental > Aquatic > Freshwater > Lake > Epilimnion/Euphotic zone ...
GGTTCCCGCAGGAGACGAGGGAGATCGGATTGCAGGGCCCTCACCATGAAGTCAACACCCTGGGCCGGATCTCCCCGAAGCCGCAGCGAACGGCGGGCCAGGTAGCGCAGGTGCACGGCCTGGGCGGCGGCGAAGTGAGCTGCAACCAGCTCCGGGGCGTAGCGGCGAGCCTCGCCGATCAGCCGGAGCCAGCCCTCCTCCATCTTCTCGAGGCTGGAGGAGAGGCCACCGGCGGATGTGCGGTAGTAGGTGAGCACCCGATCGATCGGTTCGATCCGCCAGCGGCCATCGCAGATCACACGCAGCAACCACTCGAGATCCTCCGAATAGCTCAGCCCCTCTAGAAATCCTCCCACCGCCTCGAAGACCTCCCGCCGCAGCACCCAGTTCGAGGTGGTGGTGGTGGGGTTCTCGCAGAGCAGGTCCGGCGGCCGCAGCGGCAGCTGCGGATGGGAGGCCACCAGCCCCGTGGGCCGTCCAGCTGGGGTGAGGAACTCCACCCGGGCGAAACTCACCCCCAGGACGCCATCGGCCTGATGGCGCTCCAGGTGGGCAAGAAGCTTGTCGGGGTGCCAGAGGTCGTCGGAGTCGAGGAAGGCGATCAGCGGGGCGCGGCAGGCGGCAACGCCGCGGTTGCGAGCGATCGAAACGCCAGCGTTGGCCTGCCGCACCAAACGAATCCGATGGTCCGTCTGGGCCAGTTCGGCGACGAGGCTGGCGCTCGCATCGGTCGAGCCGTCATCGACAGCGATCAGTTCCCAGTTGCTGAGAGTTTGTTGTTGAACGGTGCGGAGGGTTGCCAGCAGATGGGGAGCCGCGTTGAAAACTGGCACCACCACTGAGATGTCGGGATCGTCAGGATTCAGAGCTGGTGCTGTCACGACGGCGCAATTAGATCGGATGACTTGTCATGAGTTCCAGGAGCTGGGCTGCGGTGGTTGTCAGCGAGACCTGCGGAGGATGCGCTTCAGGCGCCCACAGAGTGTGATGCGTACCATACGCAGACGCTTTCGATAGTAGTTGAACTGATTCAACCTTGGTGGGATTCCTTCCTGGAAGAAATGTAAGCCCTTTGCCGGAACAATCCTGCTTGTCCAATCCCCGGAGCCAACGTGCCTGAACTGGGCATGACCCAGAAGCGACTTCAGCTTCCCCTTGATCTGATCGGGAGTTCGATAGGAGTAGTGGCGATTGAAGATTCTCTCCGAACAAACCCTTGTAAGCCCATTGGGCCATTGTGGAGCCTGATCTTCCACCCATGCAGGGTCACGTTGATTGCGGAAGAAACGAAATTCCCTCCAGTTGATCGAGTAGAATCGGCGCCTTTGCGTGATTGGCAGATCAAGAGATAGTTTTTCGGTTTCCCAATGCCTGAAGTCAGCGTCCGTGTAATAGAACTGAAGCTGCCATGCAGTCACAAAATCTGCATGCTCGCGGTTGGCCTTCGCAAGGACTGGTCGCGGGTCTCCCACCAGGAATTCATCCGCATCCAGCCGTAGCCACCAGTCGTGATCAGATAGCTCACGGTGGTGCCTGTTATAAACGATGGAGCGCATGCCATCTCGAAATGTTTCCTTGAGCTGCCCCTCAACGACGATTTGCTCGTGGATGGAGGCCAAGGAATGAACAATCTCCCAGCTGCCATCCGTACTGCCGTTATCCAGAACAAAGATACGATCGCAGAACTGAACGGCATGCCTAAGGCAGTCCGCTATAACATCCGCTTCGTTCTTGATCAGACAGATTGCGTAGATTTTCACAGGCTCTGGCATGGCAGTGAAAAAGAATCAGGATCGTCATCCGCGAAGGCGAGAGCCGATGTGTTCAACAAGCAGCTTGCCAATTCCATTATCTCATAAACAACAGAGATGACAATGGATTCAGGGGGGACTTTACGACCCGCATGAGTTGCTCCCCAGGGCGGCCTGAGCCAATGACTCTGTGCACCGCACAGAGGGTTGATGCCACGTTGGCTTTGTGTAGGTTCAAGGCAATGGTGGAACAAGCGTTATGGACTCCGCAGGCAGAAACCTGACAAACAAGAGTGTACCTGAGAAGCACAGAGCAAGCCCCTTGACAAGAGAATACACCGGGTGAACCATAAATTTGATCGAATAAGGCGCCGAAGCTTACCTGGAACTATATCAACGGTTGAGATAGAACGGCTAAATTTCTGATAGGCAGCTGCTATTCCCATGAGCATGGCGGGACGCTGACCAGCGAATACGGTTCGATCCAATATCGCAAACCATTCCTCCTTGAAGTTTCCAGCATAATCCTCATGCCAGGGCTTCACTTTAGCCAAGAAGTGGATGATTCCATCTGAGAAACCAGCACTTGCTTTGCCCTTGGAGGTATTCCATTTCGGATCAAGGATCAACCAGTCGTCCGCCAGGGCCATAGTCAGGGCATCGTGGTCCATCTGGTCGGGTAAGGCATGCTGCTCTTTTGCAATACTAAGGGCCTTGAATTGGATCTCACGAAGGCGCAAAGCGTCGAGATCGATTACAATGAACCCGGTGCCAAAATACCTTTGAGGGCTAGTCAGCTTTAGCATATTCTGGAGCCGCTGTTATTGATCTGGCGTGGAAACAACCCCAACAATTACACAAGCAGTGGATTCACCATGGAGACCAAGGTTTTGCAAGGCAGTAAGATCTGAGAAAATGATCAGATCGGGATCCAAGCAAATACAACGGAGAACACCTTCTAGATACTCAGGAATGAAAAAGCGTGCGTATGTGGATTTGCTCATGACAAGCATACTGGTCCGAAAGCCAGTCTACAGGTCAAAATAAAAATCAAAGAACTTAAGTTAGCCGAGATTAGATGTCTACCAAGAGCTTATGAGTTGCTGTTTATCCTCCGTGGACAAGCCAACGCTGATTAAATAGACATTCAGGGTTTCACTGCAGGTTTCAAGAGCAGCGCGCGGTGCCTGCTGCGCCCCAGAGATAATTAGCAGTTGCCACAATTACTATATTAACCATTGTACAAGGCGCAGTCGTTCATATTCACCATAGCCCAGCGAGTTGATGCAGGCCAAGCAGAATGACCAGTTGACAGCAAATGCTTAGTAGGTATCAAGAATTCCATAATTTTACCAGCTGTGCTCTCCAAGCCCGTGCGGCAGGGTACGCGAGCCCCAACAGTGGCTGCTGGGACCATGCCAACAGCAAGCAGATCAGATCTGCCCACACCCCACCATTACGGGAGGACGACACAGTCTGAGCTCTCAACATTGCTGGAAAGCGCCAGAGTATAGGGGACAACTCCCGACTAGGGCCTCGTGGTGGTGAAGGGAAGCAGCTGCAATTTTCATATCCGTTAAATCAGCGTCAAGCTGGCAGCTCATGTCCCCGCCGATTGAGAAAACCTTTGGCCATCAGAACATAGATGGGCTGGAGCGTTAGATGAGTCGCAACTACGGCGATTGCAACGCCAAGGATACCCCACTGAGTGCCAACCAAGATGGCAATAGTCAATGCAATGGTAAAGCCGATATTCCAATTCAGATCAACCTGCGGCAGCCCAACTGCACGGAAGAGCATCGATGACGCAACGGCAAAGGGACGCGACAATGCCGACATACAGATCAGGATGAGTATTGGTATGGCGCCTTCATCGACCCACTTGGGTCCGAAGATAATCGGAACATAAAAGGGTGCCAGGCTGCACTGAAGAAAGACCAATGGCACCATCACTTTGGCAATTGTGAAAAGGTTTTTATTGAATCTCTGCCTCAGCAGTGCCGGCACAGTTCGAACATCACAGAAGTCTGAATAGAGAGAGATAGAAAGAGCACTGATCACACTGATGCTAAGGCCGAGGCCAGCATTAAAGGCAAAATAATAGACTCCAAGTGCCTTCAGGCCGATCATGCGTCCAATCAAAAGGTAGTCCACATTTTCGCGAAAGGTATTGAGCAACTCCACACCTAGGATCCGACTTCCAAAGCTTATGACGTTAGACCAGCGCTTCAATGTGAACCTACGGGCTGGGCGCCATGCTTCGAACTTCAGCATCATGGCGACCCAGACTGGAGCCACCAGAAGTTTTGGCAGCACAATCGACCACATCCCCCAGCCCAGCAGAGCCAGCGCACCAGTTAACAGATTATCGCTAACAACTGAGACAAGATAGGTGAGACTAAAGATTTTGAGTCTATTCTCACGACGGATCAATGCTGTCTGGACCATCGCTAACGGGTAGATCAGATAGCTGAAGCTCACCAATATGATAGGCAGAATCAAGCTGGAATCATTGTAGATTCTGCCGATCACGAAGGAAGCAGCAATCTGAATCAGGCAAAGACTGGCCCCGATGACCCAATTCAGGCTCCATGCTGTCTGGCATACCTCGCTGAGTTCCTCGGCATCAGCCTGAACAATCTTGTCACCAATACCATTGCGTGTAAACACCCGAACGAACTCATTGGTCATCAAGACAATGGCCGCCAGTCCATAGTCTTTCGGGCTCAGGAGCCTCGCCAGAATGACAGTAGCCAATAGGCGGGAGACACGAATGCCCAATTCGCCCGCTCCCATCCATCCCATGTTGCGGATGAAGCGGTCTTTGGGAATCAGATTGCTGAGAAAACCCATCAAGAATCTCCTGAGCGACGGGATGGACGCAGTTGGTGAACATGAAGAGGGTGTATCGCTCTCATGTAGAGAAATGAAGACCAATGGAAATCTCCACCACTCTGCAGCTGCGGCTGATCTCTTGTCATCATGCCGGTCGGAGATGCCATCGATGCCCGCACGCAGCTCTGCATGACCCGGGAGAGTCTCATCGTTGCTTCAGCCATCCCATGAAGACAGGTGTCCATTTCTGCTGTGCAACCATTTGCAATCGTAGTGGTACGGACATGACTTGATCATCAGAAGGCTGGAGCGAATCCATGGTCCTGCAAGCGGCGATTGGTGCGATCTGAGCCAATCCGCAGCCTGAAGGGTTAGATGCAGAGCTCTTCAGCGAGCATGTAAACCCAGGAATCTCTGATAGTACATATAAGCATGGATCCTGAAAACTAGATGCCGGCTTCCCCATGCAGAAGCAAATCCACCCGAGCTGCTTGCACCACAAAGCTACTCCCTTCAGGTCATCAACGCAAAAGAGCCACCTTTCGCCGAAGATTTGAGGCAGCTGTGGAAGCCTCACGCCTTGCCACCTGCAATCGTATCCCCCGTCAACCTTCCAGGAAGCTGATCAAGGCACCACCTAAAATCACGTGAGACTTGCTCCCGGATCGGTGATGGATTGAACGTGCGCCCAGACGTTGCCATTATTGCAGACAGATCAGAGATAGGGTTGAATTGGCTCAAGTCACATCCAGGAAGTTCAAGCCGTTTACAGAGGTCGCGGCCCTTGTTTGAGTAGTGGAGATGGAAAGGCACACGGCCAGCAGCCAGTGACAGGACAGCTGTATGAAATCGAACGGCTATAACGAGATCTACTAGAGTAAAAAGTGCCATGGCAAGCTGCCAACTTGGGACACTTCGGTCCTCCAGAAATGGATCAAAAATTTCTGTTCCCGGAGCAGCGCTCTGGATTGACTGGGCAACATCAAGGTCGTTATCCGCTCCGTAGGCACGAGACTGGATCAGAATGAGTGGCTGATAACCGTTGTGCTGTAGGCTTAGACAGAGATGTGACATTCTCTCGACAAACTGGTCATTACTATGGCTGTACATGCTATCAAAGCCACGAACAGAAAGGACTGCTGCTTTCGCCTGATCGATACCTTTCTGGCTGAGAATGTCATGGGCTTTCTGAACTACTGGAACTGAAGACTCTAAAACAAAAGCAGTATCGTAGGAGAGCCGCGCTTCAACACCAGCCTGGCTTAATCGCTGATGGCTCTCTGAATCTCTTACGCAGACAGCAGGCAGCCTCAGAAGACATTGGCTTAGAAGGAGGAAGCTGAGGCCGTGGCAAGATCGAGGTATTGATTGTCCGAAGAGAATGGTGTGGCGAGGGTTCCTACGCAGTTCAGCCAGATTCTGCAGAAAAGCTTTTGTAACGAGCCACTCCCGTGAGTTGTTAAAGATGTCTCCGCCCACGCTGATGTATGCAGAGCAGTCACTGGGGCGTTGAGATCGAAAGTCAATTCCTAGTGTTGGATCTGGATGCTTGTCTCGCACGCAGGCAACCAGATCACCCTGTGGCAAGAGCTTTCGAAATGCGCTATAGATCGCAGCATCTCCAAGGTTGAGAGTGCTGTAGGCGTTGATCAAGCCGATTTGGACCATAAACCTTCGTAAACGAGGGGTGTTCAGTGAGCTGACAGTTCACTTTAAACGCCAGTCTGCCATGATTCTGGAAACGTTGCTTGAGTGAGAAACATCTCCTCCCATTCCGCCAGTGTGTTGAGGCGCCAGTCGTATTGCCGGCTGCATGCCACATTGGAAAGCCAGGTCTGGCTCCAGCAGACGTTGAACATCACAATCAAGCAGTTTGGTCTCTCGCAGGTCTTGCGCAGCAACCAAACCTCTGGATGCGTGTCGCGGATCGATCAGGACCCCAGTTCTCCAGAAACGGGCAGTGGTCGAGGCCTTCACGGGTGACCCCATGCCAGCATCTGGACCGCAGAGGCGGATGGTGCGAGAACTGAGCATCACGGCCGGCCAGGCGAATGACGAGTGGTCAGTGATGGTCACCACCTACAGCCTGCTCAGGTTGTTCCGACCATGGCTGACCATGGCCCGATGGAGCGGGACTTCAAGGCCAGTGCCCTGCAAGCATGGAGGTTGCGCCCCCAGACTTCAGATGCGCTAGGATTGCTGAGAATGGCTTTCAAAGCAACACTCAGATCGATACATATGTCGAAATTCCTGTTATGCCTTGCAGGAATAGCCTGCTTGCTAGGCACTGCCGGAGCGTGTATGGCTTTGCCGATATCGCCAGGGGATCGGGTCAAGATTACAATTCCAGAAGGGGAAGAGTTTAGCGGCATTTTTGAAATCAATTTCAGTGGAGAGCTTGAGCTTCCCATTGCTAAGCGAATTTACGCTGTTGGCCTTGAGCCTGAAGAGCTGCAGCAGCGTGTCTACCAAGCCCTCGTAAAGCAAGGCTTTTTTCAACCATCTTTTCTCAGGGTTAGTTTAAGTGTCGTCCAGTGGGCACCTATTCCCGTTTTTGTTTCAGGATCCATCTTTCAGCCCGGCCGAGTTTTGATTAGTGAACTGAGTGACGCCGAGCAACTCCAGACACCCGTTCAACTTTCTGGGCATGCTCCGCTGAATCGGATGCTGACTACGGCACTGAAAAGGGCCGGCGGCATCACGCCCACAGCAGATGTCACAGCTGTGGAACTAAAACGCGGATCACGCAAGCGAGTCGTTGATTTGACCGGTGTCTTCACCGGACAACCCTTTAACGACATTCCACTGATTGCAGGCGACCAGGTGACTATTCCCGACACTGGCACCGTGAATCCACTTCTAGTCCGCCCTTCGAACATCACGCCATCGGACATAATGATTAATATCTCTAATCTTACAGTTCCAGGTCGCGCAGTCGGCACTGAAGCCCAGAAGTTTCCTTATGGTTCCCGGTTCTCTCATGCAGTTGTCTCGGCCAACTGTGCTGGTGGAACGATGATTACCAACGCACGTCGCCGAGCCGTTTTAGTGAGAACACAAACAGCCACCGGGAAGACCACTGTTTTTGATCGGGGAGTTGAACAAGCACTCCGCAATTCCACCAATAGCGCCAACAACCCTTATCTTATGGACGATGATGGGTTTGCTTGTTATGATTCTGGTGTAACAAACTTCCAGTCCGTTTTGGGCATTATCACTCAATTCCTGGCTCCGAGCATTTTGATCTACAATCGGTTTGTTCCATAAGCTCTAGTGACAAAACCAGAACAGTTTATTAAACGAATAAGGCCTCGAATGCCGGCTGTGCCTGAGCCCTTGTTGAAGACGGCTCGTTTATTCACTGAGCAGGCACGAAATATTCCAGGTCTCAAGGTTCCCGATCCAAAAGGATGGTGGCAACGACTGAGTCGAACCGATAAACTTCGCTGGAGCCGTTATCTCTTTGTAAGCACATGCACCAATGGTCTGATATGGGGTTCCAGTATTCTATACCTTCTGCTTGCTAAGCCTGTCTATACCAGTTCTTGGGCCTTGGTTCTGCCTGGAAGTGCTAATGCTGTAAATCTGAGCTTACCCGGTGTTGGTGAAGCCACGGCAACAAATGAATCCCTTGGCTTGGCGACTTTTGATCCGCGCGCTAACTACGAATACATCTTCAGAAGTGAGCAGGTTCTGGCTCGCGCCGCTAAGCTAACAAGGATTCCTAAGGAACAGTTTGCAAAGCCCCGCATCAAGAATATTGATAATACAACACTGATGCAGATCGATGTCACTGGACCTTCGCCTGAGGATGCAAGGAAGCGGGCCCATGCATTATATGACGCTATGGTGGAGCGCCTAAATGAGCTGCGTGTCAGTGAGATTGAGCAACGGCAAGATCCAGCACAGCAGATTCTGCTTGAAACGCAGAGGAAGCTTGAGGACGCACAGAAAAAAGTTTCTGCATATAAGCAGAAATCTGGACTTACTTCTATAGAACAGGTTGAATCACTGTCTTCGAATATTGAACAACTTCGCAAGCAGCGGGCTGAACTTGCAGCTCAGCAAGCACAGGCTGAGAGTCGACTGCAGAAATTGAGCCGCAGCCTAGGTCTTTCTCCATCCGAGGCTGCTGATGCCTTTAAGCTGCAAGTCGATCAGATTTTTCAGCAGACCTTAAAAGACTATAGCGAAGCTACCGCAGTCCTAGACGTTCAGCTCTCAAAGTTTGGCCGAAACAATCCCCGAATCCTTAAAGAAATCAAGCGGCAAGAGGCTGCCAAGCAAGCGGTGAATCAACGAGCGATAGCTTTACTTGGGCGTCCTGCATCTGCCAGTACCCTGATACGTCTTGCTCTGACAGGGAATAGTTCGGGGCGAGATTCTCTCTTTCAAAACCTGGTTAACTACCAATCAGAAGCATCAGGTGCAGCATCTCAGGTTGGCAAGCTTGATCAACAGATCAGTTCCCTGGAGGATCGGCTCAAATGGATGACACAGAGGCAGTCTACCTTGGAAAACCTGAAGCGAAATGAACAGATAGCAGAGGCAGTCTTTGCATCCACATTGGCCAAGCTAGATCTTGGTCAAGCGAATATCTTTGCTGCTTTTCCGCTGATCCAGGTTGCTGTTGAGCCTAGCCTTCCTGAAAAAGCTACTTCGCCAAAGCGAACGTTGGTTCTTGCTGGCTCGGCAATCGGTTCCATCCTGACGACAGCAGGTTTCTGGATCCTGTGGATTCGTAAGCCCTGGATCAAGCGGGTCTCAAAATGGATTTCTACTTAGTCGGGAGACTGCCTTGGGACTGAAATCACTTCTTTCGAAGGTTTTTGACTCTGAAGACAATCTTCAGCCCCACAATGTGCCTGAGCGCTTAGTCTGGTGGTCCATAATTCTTACCTATCCAATTTGGATCATTGGCGGCCTGTATGTGGTTGGATCTGTTCTCTGCTGGCTGCTACTGGTTTGCTTGCTCATCAAGATCCTCGCCCGCATGGATCACCCAGAAGAGAACGAGGAGATTTCCATATCGCCTGTGATCTGGCTATGGATCATTGGGATGATTATTATGCAAGTTGCCTTGATTGCTGGGCATGTAAATTTTAATCTTGGTACTGGGATTATCATCAAGTCCTCAATCGGGTGGGCCAAGGGATGGGCGGCTCTCGCACTTTATCCATTGGCAGGAGCACTGCCGATCCGTAGCAGTATCCCAACGCGAGCAATCTGCATCGTGGGTTTTCATACTCTCCTAATTATGCCACTGCTGCTGCTTACCCCTAATCTAGGTCTGCCAGAAGTTCTCTATGTTTCGCCATTAAGAGCTATAGGCGGTCCCGGGAATGAGTTCTTTGATGTTCCACTCTACGAGATTGATGGCAGCACTGGTGATCTTCGGTGGCGGCTCTTCGCCCCTTGGGGACCGGCTCTGGGTTTTGTTGGCAACATCAACTTCATGATTTGCCTGCAAGAAAAAAATCGTAAATGGAAGATTCTTGGCATCATTGGATCCATTCTGATGTGCTTTGTGTGTAAGTCCCGTCTTGCCCAGCTCAGCATCATCCTGATTCCGTTGACCACCGCGATCATTGCAAGGCTCCGACAGCCATTTATGCTGATTACTCTTGGAGTTGTATCCTATCTTGGCGGCATCTTCGCCACTTCGATTCTCACTGCCGTCAGCGATTACTGGGAAGGATTCAAGGGAGCAAGGGCTGGCTCTACGCGTGTTCGCTTTGCCTTAAAGCGAATCGCTTTCCATCGCTGGGAGACAGAAGCACCGATTTGGGGGCATGGTGTAGTGGAGGGTGGACCACATCTGGTGGAGTACATGGCCATTGGCTCTCATCACACCTGGGCTGGGGTTCTTTTCGTGAAAGGACTTGTTGGCTTTGTTGCTCTGGCTGTTCCCATGTTGGTCACGCTACTTGATATGTTGCGCCGGGCTGCAAGTTCCAGCTATCGACTCGGCTCAACGGGACTAGGAGTGATCATAATTCTGTTTATGTATACTTTTGGCGAGAACCTTGAGATTCTTGTCTACCTCTATTGGCCAGGAATGCTTGTCATGGGGATGGCGCTCCAGGAGAAGCCCTTGCCTCGATCCCCGGTGGTACCCTGACATCGAATTCCTCGGTGTGCTGGAGGGGCTCCGGATGGAGTGCCCGCCGCTGGCTGCGGCTGCCGCTGTGTCGATCCGACAGCGCCCTTGGACCGCCCTGACCTGGAGGGCCAGCCAGCAGGCCGAGGCCGTGCACCAGATGCTTGGTTCAGAAGCCGGAGCCGGCCCCGCTGGGCCAGGCGGGCATGGGGTGGCTAGCATGGGCCCTGAGGCCGGGGTTGGTGGGTCGCCCCTCAACCCGTAGCGGCCTCTGATCTCCTTTTCGCTGACCAGCCTGCTGAGACAGCACAGCTAAATGACGATACCCCCTTTTTGCTCCAGTCCTTATGAGAGTTGTTTGGGTGATCAGACCGCTTTCCATTGCTGGAGAGCCTAATGCGATTTATAGACATTGTACTCGATTCGGTG
>Ga0208083_1000359_pt1 | contig 10878 bp, 9 predicted proteins | sample LakMenEpi07Jul09_FD_150677 | JGI IMG/M metagenome (GOLD analysis project Ga0208083, IMG submission 150677) | Freshwater microbial communities from Lake Mendota, WI - 07JUL2009 deep hole epilimnion (SPAdes) | ecosystem: Environmental > Aquatic > Freshwater > Lake > Epilimnion/Euphotic zone ...
CGCAACAGATTCCCATGACTGAAGATCATAAACAGAATCCCATAAATCCCTATGGCCAAAGTAAGTTAATGGTAGAAAGACTGTTAATTGATTTTGCAAGTGCCTATAAATTACCTAGCGTAATTTTCCGTTATTTTAATGCTGCTGGTGCAGATCCTTCGGCGGAAATCGGCGAAGATCATGATCCGGAAACACACTTAATCCCGAGGGTTCTTGATGCCATGAGTGGCCGAGAGCCCTATCTTCAAATCTTTGGAGACGATTACCCAACCCCCGATGGAACTTGTATAAGGGATTATATTCATGTTTCGGATTTGGCCGATGCCCATGTACTTGGCCTGGAAAGAATCTGGCGTTTACAAGAAAAGCAAGAGGTGATTTCCCAGCCGCTTATCTATAATCTTGGTAATGGCACGGGTTATTCAGTGCAACAAGTTATTGAAACAGCCAAGAAGGTTACTGGACGCGGATTACTCGCCCACGTGGCCAAGAGAAGGTCTGGTGATCCCGCCCAACTTGTTGCCAGTTCAGTTAAGGCTCATCATGAGCTTGGCTGGCGTCCCCGCTATCCTGACCTTGAGACGATTCTGGCCCACGCATGGGCTTGGCACCAGAAACGCCACCCCTGAGCTGTGATTTTTTGGAGCTTTCTGGAGCCCAAGGACGGGCGAGTGGTTCGCCAATAAAGAGTCCTTGTCCCGGCATTGCGACACTACGCCAATAAGACTCAATTAGGGAATCTCCCCTAAGGTAGTAAGTTAAAAATAGACCAGGATGTGGAAATTTGGCAGTATAATTACACGGCTCTACAACGGTGCCGTAGCTACCTGTTGCGCCGGCATCAAGCCACCTTAACGCACTCATTTGAGTAGTGTCTGTCAGATTTCCTCCAAAAGATGTAAGGTGATCAGCGACAGCACCTGGTAAAAAATGGTTTGTGTTTATCTTTTCTACCCATTTTAATCCCGTGAAATAAATCATAACATCCTGAGCGTTGCTTAAAGTATCAGAGTGAAATATTCTAAGCTTAAATTTATTGCCAACACTTCGTTTTGTTTCGTCGAATAGTGAGGCTCTGCTGTTTCTGGCGGGATCACTGGTACTCATTAAATAGCCTGTTCCCGCCGGCGCACTGCCGTCAGAAGATAAGCCCTTGCGAATCAAAGTCTTAGCCTGATTAATGTTACTGGCAGCCAGTAACATTGTTGGACGTAGCTTTAATTCTTCCCATGGCTTATTAACATCACCTCTTGCATAATAGGGATTTAAACGCGTTGATTTACATGAGCGTTGGCAAAGGCCAGGTTCTATCCCGTAGGCGAAGGCGCTGGTGATCGATTGGCAGCCAACGCGGTAGGGTTTCGTCCAAGCCAATGCAAACGCTTGAACATGCTGGGGGACTCTCTTGTTAACATCTCGCAAAATCCAACGGAATTGAGATACTGGTAATTCACTGACATCGGTAGGTAAGGATATATGAATGACCTGGCTGCTCGGAATCAATCTCTTTTTGACATAAAAGGCGCCAATCTCCACACTGTAAGGATCCTGGTCATTGATAACCACAGCCAAATTTTTGGAATCAATGCCACTTGCCGGCATTGATTCAGATATCATGGGCTTGCGGTTATGTCCTAAGTCTGAATTTATCAATAGTAAGCCCGTCAACAGGAATAACACACTAGGCCTTATGGCAATTTTAAACTGATTAAATATAACCATAATGGAGTTTGTTTGCTCGGATAAATCATATCGATTCTAGTTGTCGACACCAGCAGTTGTAGTTATTCTATTCTAGTGGGCATCCAGGCCTGTACCTCACCATTACGCTGGAATTCTTCAGGCTGTCTGAAGGCCTTCTCCCCAGCAGGCTGAAAACTTTCGTGGTATAGTCAGCAGGATTTGCGCTCGGGACGAACTTGAGTAGTTAATGCTTCGACCAAGATGCTGCTAAAATCAAATTCGAGTTTTGAAGATTAGTCACGATCCCAATTTCACATTGAAGTTAAAAAACTTGCCAGGCATTTCTCTCTCGCAAAATTCATCCAAGTCATGATGAGTGATACGACTATTAAAAGTTTGCGGCAAATCGGCTATACGGAGTATTCTGACCAAGAACTCCTTGAATTATTTCTAAGTCAAGGTATTCAGGCGCTCAGAGATATAAGCGGCGAGTATGTCTTAATCTTGGAAGGTGACAACGAATGCGCGATTATCACCTCTCCTGTTGGAGCTATGCACTACTATTACCTTTATGATGGCAATCGTTTCTACCACGGATCCAAAATTATTAATATTCTTAATCAAGCAGCTATACCTTGGCAATGGAATTGGTCTTCCTTGGGTGATTTATGTCAACTTGAAAACCTTACAAATAATCAAACATTGCATCAGTCGATTAGGCGAGTACCACCAGGCACCAGTCTTTACTATAAGAACCGTCAGCTCAATCTAGACGTCAAGTCTTACATAGACTCAATTCCGTCGCTTCGTCCAGATCCCAGCGCTGCTGTAAGTGCTATGAATCTAGAAGTGTCGACTTGGTCGGGAAATAATCCCTATCTATCCCTGTCCGGGGGGTTTGATTCCAGGGTCATTTTGGGATCGATGTTACAGCAGGGAATTCAGCCCCATTTGATTACAATGGGCAATGATCAGTGCTCCGATGTGAGGACGGCAAAAGCAATTGCATCAGAATACAGTTTATCCCATGATTTAGTTAGAATTACTATTAATGATTTCTTTGAGCACGCTGCCAGGATTTCATTATTAACTAATGGTACCAAGACCGCTTGGCATTGGCATACCTACCTCTATCCTTTGAAGGCCAGGATTCCAACTGAAAGCAGCTTCTTTGTTGGTACTTTAGGAGAATTTGCTCGTTCGTATTATTTTGATAAAGGTAAATTAGGTATAATGGCAGGATTGAATCCTAATTTGGCACTTCAGAAATTCTGGAATATGAAACTCAATCGTCATCCGACATTTCTCCCCCATGAGTTATCTTCACTACATAGTAAATTCACCGAGCAACTATCTTCCCAGGGCATTGATTCCCGGGCGGATAGACTTACTAGCTATTGTAAACAGAAATTTTTGCCTGGTTTAACCCGTTATTACTTTGAACAAAGAGTGCCTAATTTTTATGCTAACGGCATCTCAATGTACATGGACTCCAGTCGATGGCGATCTCCCTTCCATAGTCGTCGTTGGATTGATCAAATCTGGAATCTGCCAGCATCATGGAAGTTAGGATCTAATTGGCATAGATATGCCATTAATGTGAATATGCCTAAATTATTAGACTTTCCAGAAGAAAATGGTTTCGTTTCCAACAGAATGCTTAAGAAAGCTCCACCCTTTTATTGGACATCTGCAATGCGAAGAACCCCCTATATTAGTTATGACTTAAGTTCTGAATGGTATCGGGATCCTGTGCTCCAAGATTTTATTTATACTAACCGGCAATCTATAGATGATCTAATTGATCCAACTTTAGTTGCATCAATTCTTAGTAGCCACAAATCAGGTAATGACAGGACTCGCACGCTAGCTTTTCTGCTTACCATGATTTATTGGAAGCAAAATTTGCATAGGCATAATTTATAGAATCTATCATGACATTGAATCATCAAGGATTATCAAGAAATCCACTCTATGGTTGGCCGTCGCCACTATCTCTTCAAGAGCCACCGCTTCCCCAAAGAGAAGTTCATAGCGATCCCAACCCTGGTTTGAAAATTTCAATTGTAATACCAACTTTGAATCAAGGTAATACGATTGAAGACACAATTCTGTCCATTATAAATCAAAATTATCCTTATTATGAAATTATAATCATGGATGGTGGAAGTAATGATGCTACTCTTGATGTTATAAACCGTTATAGACCCTATTTGGCTCATGTAACTTCAGCACCTGACAAGGGTCAGTCACAAGCAATAAATAGGGGATTTCAGTGGGCAACTGGTGATATTTTTGCTTGGCTTAATTCTGATGATTTTTATCTACCAGGAGCACTTTCGAAAGTAGCCAAAGCCTTCTCAGATCCTAATGTTGAGTTTCTGGTTGGGGCTGGTGACGTTATTTCTATGGAAGATGAATTTTTACGCTTTATTCCTGAACGTATTTTAAATCGGGAGGCGTTGATTGACTGGAAGAATGATCGCTGGATTATGCAACAATCTTGTTTTTGGAAATCATCTTTATGGCATAAAGTAGGTGGGGTAGATGAAAGCCTAGGACTCTTGATGGATTACGATCTTTGGTTTAAATTTTCATCAAGTTGCCAGCCCACCGCATTAGATCAGAAGTTGGGCATTATGCGCTATTATCCAGATGCAAAGACAGTTAAGTTTCGAAGCAAGACCAACCAAGAACTTGCTTATGTATATGCTAAGTATGGTCTTTTTGATGAACTCAGGGAGTTGGTTGCTTCTATCACAGATAAAAGTCTTGAGTTAGAGACTAAGCTTTGGACTATTGAATCTAGTCTCCCTATCCGGTTACTCAAACGACTTTATCTTTTCCCCATTTCTCACTGATAGATTATTATGAATCATTTTAGCAGGTCAATTTTTGTTGGTATAACAAGTTGGAATAGTCAACTATTCCTTCCCCATTGCCTTCGATCTCTCACTGAGACTACTCAAGGTCAAGATATTTCCATTTGTGTTTTAGATAATAACTCAACAGATGATTCGGTTGCTATTGCGCGATCATTTGGGGTTGAAGTCATTCAGATGGCATGCACTCAGCCACAAGCACTTAGCTTTCTCATTAATCGCTCGCGGGCTGATTATACATTGTTAATTCATGCCGACGTTATACTTATTGATCCACGTTGGCCTTCCCTTTGTATAGACAAGATCAATGAGTCAGTTGTGCTGGTATCTCCAGAGGATATTGGCTGTGGTCCCATGACTCGTCCTTTTGGGCTTAACAAGCCTGAAAGTTCATTTATGTTTTTTAATACTAAACTTATCAAACAATGTCGTCATCTGGTCTTGTTCCCGACTCGCAACAGTTTTTTCCCTCGCTATGAATTCGATTTTAATGGTCATCATGTAACCCATGATATCCCCGCCACTTTGTCAAGACACGGATTCCGATGGTTCGCCATGAATGTCTTAACTTCTAATGTTGTTAGTGAACCCCTGTTCAGGCCTTCTAAACCTCCAACAGTTTGGTCCGATGAATTGATGTATTTGCGCTATGGCCTGGGAAACTTTTATAGCATTGATGGCATAATCACCCACTATCATAATTGGTATGATAGAATATCTACAAAGTCCCATACCTCTATTGCCGCTGTTGAGAGTAAAAAAGATTTTCCAGTAGAGTTTATTCATGACTATACGATCAGATTCTTGTCTGATTATCAGCACAATAGTTTAGACTTACCTATTGATATGAACATACGTCGCTATCCAAAGGCCCTTTGAGTGTTTTGTGTTTCATGTTTTCTTCTTAACCGATCCAATTTTCTAGATGGCTATGTTGACTAAGCGAGCTGCCCACTTTCTTTTGATTCCTGAACTTCTTTATTCGCCTCCCAATCGCGCCATAATTGAAGCACTAATTTCTAGTGGTTATGAAGTTCATGTCTTTTCTCCTAATTTGACATCTTCATCTACAGAGTATGGCCCAAGGGTAATTACCCATACTGCTAGTTATTCATTTCGTTGGGTTGCGAAAGTCATCTTCCAGCCTTTTTGGTGGAGTGTCAGTTGCATCTCTGGAACGAGTGAAGAGCCTTTGGCTGTCGTAGGTCTTTTGGCATATATACTCAAAAAGAAATCATTTATTTTGGCCGACGAAATTAAGGCAGGTAGTTATAGGGGGAATAGTTCAGAAAGATGGAAAAAGTTATGTCGCTGGGCCATGAAAAAGGCAAAATTTAATATAGTCAATGATCAATCGCGAGTTTCGCTGCTTCGTGAATACGTGCCATTATCATCTCAATCCCAAATTATTGTGTATCCAGGCTGTTTTCATCAACCTCCAGATCCGTCAGGTGAGTTTCGAAAAGAACTTCGTCAACATTGGCAGATTCCTGATAAGGCACTTGTAGTTGCATCATCTGGGGGCTTCAATTTGACAGCAGGTGCGGATTGGCTTATTAAAGCACTTCAAGATCGTCCTGAACTGTATGCGGTAATTCAACCCTTGGGAGTTGATCCACTCGCTCTTTTTCTATTAGAGAATATCCCTTCTATAGACCGTGTTTTCCTACAGCGTGATCGGCTTAGCTGGAATGAGGCATGGCGCTCTGCTGTTGGCTTCGACATTGGCTTGGCCATATATACTAACCAAGCGCCACAATTCCAAAAAATGGGAATCAGCTCGAATCGATTGTGTATGTTTATTGCTATGGGGGTTCCGGTTATATGTAGTAGGCAGGACAGCTTTGCCTTTGTGTCTAGTTATGAGTGTGGTGTAGTTGTTTCTGATTACACAGAGTTTCTGGAGGCCATCTCATATATTAGTTCTAACCTCACCCAGATGCGCGAGAACTGTAGACGTTGCTTTCATGACTACATCATGCCTACCGATCGATTCCCAGCCTTAAGCAGAGCGATCGATTCCCTGTAGCAACCATGAACGTTTCTAGTTGCTTTTGTTTTTTTCTACCATGACTAAGCCCAACTTTAATTTTTACTTATATCGTTTTTGCCTGGCGAGTGTTCACGCCGCTAAACGACTCATTCCTATTAAGCTGATGCCTCACCGGCTTGCTTTGGGCGGAAAATTTGTTATTGGTATTACAACCTACGTCGAGCGTTATGATGATTATTTTAAGCCTCTTTATGAGTCCCTTTCTTATCTGTTTCCTGATGTCCCGATCGTCGTAACAGTTAATGGTTTCCCGGATTCACATAAGCAGCATGAGTACCTTACGAGGCTTCAATCGGAATTATGTGATAAGGCTCCATCGCATCATACTTTTGTGCTTCATGATCGCCCGTGTGGATTGACAACTCTATGGAATGAAATGCTGCAGGCAGCTGGGACTAAACCTCTTTGGATCCTGAATGATGATCTACGTGTAGATTCTTGGATCAGGCGTTGGGCGGAAAAGTTTAACTGGAATAACGTTAGTCTTACCCTTTTAAATGATACCTGGTCTCATTTTATTATTGCTGCTAAAGTTGTTGATAAAGTTGGCGTTTTCGAGCCTTCATTTCTGGGAATAGGCTTTGAGGATATGGATTACACGGCCCGTTCTGGTCTTGCGGGAGTCGCAATTAGCAACATTCTTTGCCCTTATCTGCATCACTGCAATCATCAACCTAAGAACACTTCGTTTGACGATGTTTCAGGCCGTACTTGGGGTAAATATACGACCGCCAATGAGGAATGTTTTTATCGTCTCTGGGCTATATCTTCTGACGGCGAAGGGGTTTATATTAAGCAGATTCGTGGTTTTGTTAAACCTATTAAGCCTCTTTCTCCTGTCTCTTTGTCCTCATTAAAGCCCCTTCAAGTTCAACAGGGTTTGTCTTTCCCAGATCGCCAGTTTTCATGAAGATCCTGTTCTTTGCCCCCTCTGCTTACCTCCTCGGCGGAGTGCAAGACTGGCTGGCTGATCTGGTGCCAGGTATCAGGCGAGAGGGTCATGATGTTACTGTTGCTGTACCGGACGGAGTGTTTCATTGCTTTGAATCTTATCGAAAAGCATATCCCGAGTTGGCTTGTATTAGTTTGCGAAATCCGACAGGTAGTCAGGAAGGTAGAATTCAGTGCATCCTAAATTGTATAGATTTAGTTAAGCCTGAATTGATCGTCGGTGTCAATATAGCGGCACTTTATCCTGCAGTAGCAAGGCTACGGCTACTTGGAGGCCTGGTTGGGAAATTGATTATCACGCTTCATGCCATTGAGGCTGATTATCTCGAAGATCTGCGTCAGTTTCGCTCTATTATTGATGCAGTTGTGGTTACGAACAAGCTTACTGGTGCTTTAGTTGCCCAGGAGTCATTAATACCAAATGAAAGGATTTTGTACGCTCCTTACGGTGTCAAAATGTCAACACCCAAGTTGCCACTGCCCATGTCGGATGATCTTTTGCGAATTGCCTGGGTGGGGCGTTTTGAGCAAACTCAAAAGCGTGTTCATGATCTTGTATCAATACTTAAGCGGCTGGATAGCATCTCTATTCCATTTTGTTTATCCTTGGCTGGTGATGGCCCTGAAGCGACCAGCCTTCGGGAACAGCTTGAACCCTGGATTCGTACTGACCAGGTACGCTGGCTGGGTCGCCTGGATAGGCATCAACTTCAGCATCAAGTTTATGATCAGAGTGACGTGTTGTTGATCACTTCTAGCTGGGAAACGGGCCCGATTGTGGCTTGGGAGGCCATCGCTGCTGGTCTTGTAGTTGTGAGCAGTCGTTATGTGGGTTCCGGAGCTGAAGGGGCCCTAAAAGATGGGCAAACTGCCCTTTTGTTTTCTGTAGGTGACTGCGAAGCGGCAGCCTCGGCACTTGCCAAGCTCCTCGATTCCAACTTGCGAGCGTCTTTGGCTGACTCAGCTCTCGAGATGGTTCGCAATCGGTATTCGGATTCAGCTTCTTTGGCAGCCTGGCTAAAAGTTTTTAGTATAAGCATGGAACTTCCTCCCCTGCCTTTGGACTACGCCGGGTTCGGGCGATTTTCGGCCACTGTTCCCAGTGGAAGGTTTGATAGCTGGCTTGGTGTTACAAGGGCTGAGTACCTCCGCCGTTTTCTTGGTCTCAATTTTCGCCATCTTTCAGCGGGGAGCGAATGGCCCCATTCCCTGCATGGAGCCGGTGACAATAGTCGTCTGTTCTCCAGGGCCACTCAGCTTGAATCCCATGCGTGAACAACTAGGCGTTTGGTTAAAGGACCGTTGGCGTTACGAGAGGGCCCTGCGTAGTTCTACCCCTGAGTACCTAGCTCTCACTAATCGCATGGAGCGCCTGGAAAGAGCGCCTGATGGCACAGGTTTCTACTGCCGTTGGCCCTATACCTCCAGGTTGCATGCCCCTAAATTCCAACCCAATCTTGGTCAGAGGCTATTGCGTCGCTGCCTTGAGCACGCTCCGATTAGGTGCGCTCCAACCCGGCCTGCCTCCCCATCGCTTCCGGAAATCAGCGTTTTGATCGGACATCGCGGCCGCGAGAGACTGCCACTGCTGTTAGCGACCCTAGCCAGCTTGGCAGCCCAGCAGGATGTCCACCTTGAGTGTCTTGTGATTGAGCAGGCGGCTGTCTCCGAGATTGCCAACGATTTACCGGACTGGGTCCGCCATGTCATGGCCCCATTAGCGGAAGCTTCAGCACCCTATAACCGATCCCAGACTTTCAATGTAGGCGCTCGCAAGGCCTTGGGTACGACTTTGTTGTTGCATGACAATGACATGTTGGTGCCAGCCGGTTATTGTCGGCGCATTCTTGAGCGCCGCGGGAGGGGGTATGAAGTGATCAATCCTAAACGTTATATCTTTTATCTCACTGAGAGCCATAGTAAAAACGTCCAGAAAGGACTTGTGGGATATGATACTTTGCCTCCTGATTATATCGTGCAGAACCTTGAGGCTGGTGGTAGTATGGCCATAAGTGCCAGGGGTTTTGAGGCTATTGGAGGAATGGACGAAGGTTTTGTTGGTTGGGGCGGAGAAGACAATGAGTTTTGGGATCGTTGCCTCACGCTTCCCACTTGGATTTGGGGTTATGAGCCAATTGTCCATCTTTGGCACCGCAGTCAACCGCTTAAGGATGACTTGGAAAACCCCAACATTCTTCGATGTAGAGAAATCATGCAACGCTCTGCTGGGGATCGAATAGCGGCTCTTAACTCATCGAGAGGGACCTTGCTTTGACTAGAGAGATCGTCCATGGCGGGCCGCTAGTTAGCACTGTGATTCCCGTATACAACCGGGCTAGTCTCTTGATCGATTCTGTTGATAGTGTTATTAACCAAACTTACAGACCCATAGAGATCATTATTGTAGATGATGGTTCTACTGATGAAACTCCCAATGTTATGGCTGATTTATTTCGTCGCTGGCCCGACCTGGTGAAGGTGGTTCGTCAGGCAAATGCTGGTCCTGGACCGGCTCGACAACATGGTCTTGAGCTTGCAAGGGGGGATTTCGTACAGTTTCTTGACAGCGATGATTTGCTACTGCCTGAAAAGTTTCGTTACCAGGTTGCTGCACTGCTAGCTAATCCAGAGGCTCAAATTTGCTACGGTCGCAGTTATGAAGAAAATTATCTTAACCAACCGCTCCGACGCGTTGGTCCTATGCGCCAGACCGGACGGTTCCATCGGCATTTATTCCCGTTGTTGCTCGTTGAACGTTGGTGGACCACGAGTAGCCCCCTATACCGGCGGAGTCTGCTCGAACGCATTGGCCCTTGGCGGGCTTGGCTCAATGAGGAGGACTGGGAGTATGACGCCCGTGCGGGTGCAACTGGGGCTTCTCTTTGCTGGGTGAACGAAGACGTTTCCGTTAGGCGTATCCATTTGGCTTCAGAGCATCTCAGTACGGGTGGTACAGAGGATCCCCGCAAACTTCTTGATCGTGCTTCAGCTCGCCAATCTATTTTTCTATCAGCGATTGCAGCTGGAATGGACAGGCGCAAGCCCGAAATGGCCCATTTCGCCCGTTCGGCTTTTCTGTTGAGTCGCCAATGTGGTTTGGCTGGATTAGAAAGTGCCTCCAAGGACCTTTTTACTTTGGCCAGACGTGCATCGACGCCTGTCCGTCGAATTGGCCCCGATTATCTTATCTATGGCATTCTAGGGAATCTTTGGGGTTGGTCGAATGCGGCACGACTCATCCTTTCCGGTTATAGATTGTTAACGCTACGGAGGGGCAGCTGATGCTTGAATCCCCCCTGGTTTCTGTGG
>Ga0208083_1000365_pt1 | contig 10799 bp, 10 predicted proteins | sample LakMenEpi07Jul09_FD_150677 | JGI IMG/M metagenome (GOLD analysis project Ga0208083, IMG submission 150677) | Freshwater microbial communities from Lake Mendota, WI - 07JUL2009 deep hole epilimnion (SPAdes) | ecosystem: Environmental > Aquatic > Freshwater > Lake > Epilimnion/Euphotic zone ...
TCGCTGTAAACGTAGAACGCGCCCTCGGGCATCGGAGCAACCCATCCGTGAATTTTGCTGAGTTCGGCAACCGCAACTTTTCTGCGGCGATCGAAAGCCTCGCGCATTTCGGCCACGGCATCTTGTGGGCCGGTTAGTGCTGCAATCGCTGCGCGCTGAGAAATGTTTGAAACGTTTGACGTAAGGTGCGACTGCAAGTTGCCGGCGGCCTTCATCGCATCGAGTGGGCCGGTCATCCAGCCGAGACGCCAACCGGTCATCGCATAGGTTTTGGCAACGCCGTTCACCATGATGGTTCGGTCGATGAGCTCGGGCACAGCCTCGGTGATCGAAACTGCGCGCAGTCCGTCGTAAACCAGATTCTGGTAGATCTCGTCGGTGACGACCCACATTCCGTGCTCGTAGGCCCAGCGCCCGATGGCCTCGGTCTCTTCGTGCGAATAGACCGCTCCGGTTGGGTTCGAAGGGCTAACGAACAGCAAAACCTTAGATTTCGAGGTGCGCGCGGCCTCGAGCTGGTCAACCGTGACCTTGTAGCCCTGGTCTGCGCCAGCAAACACCTCAATTGGCACTCCACCGGCAAGGTGAATGGCCTCGGGATAGGTTGTCCAGAACGGGGTAGGCATCAAAACCTCGTCGCCCGGGTCGAGCAGGGTCGCGAAGGCCTGGTAAACCGCTTGTTTTCCGCCATTTGTGACCACTACCTGGGCAGCGGTGATCTCGGTGCCCGAGTCGACCAAGGTCTTCTGGGCGATGGCCTCGCGAAGGTCTGGCAGGCCAATTGCAGGGGTGTAGCGGTGGTTTTTAGGGTCAAGAACAGCCTTGGAGGCAGCTTCGACGATGTGCTGGGGAGTGGCGAAGTCTGGCTCACCGGCGGCGTATGAAATCACTGGTCGACCGGCCGCCTGAAGGGCCTTGGCCTTGGCATCTACCTTGAGCGTGGCAGACTCGGCAATCGCAGCAATTCGCTTTGAGATTCTCGGAAATTCAGTCACGGCTCAAGCCTAACGCCCTTATTCGGGTTGCTATCTAGGCGGTCGGGCGTTTAGACTTACCGAAGGAAGTTGACAACTCCGCAGCCTAATCTGGCGAAAAATCACCTTAGATTCCAATCTAGAAGTGTGTCTTTTTGCCTTCGGCTTCGCACGAGTTTTCTTCGAATAGGTCAGTAGTTCAATTGGTAGAGCAGCGGTCTCCAAAACCGCAAGTTGCAGGTTCGAGTCCTGTCTGGCCTGCGAGTAACAACATAGAAGAAGGAACAAGGATGTCAGAAGAAGTCGAACAGGTCTCAGAAGATCTAGTCGAAAAAGCGAAAGCTGACAAAGCGTCTAAGCGCGGAGTCATCGGTCGCACCATTTTGTTCTTCAAGCAGGTTGTCACCGAACTGAAGAAGGTAACCAAGCCGACTTGGGCTGAGCTTCGCAACTACACCGCCGTTGTTTTGGCGTTCGTTGTGGTTGTTATGGCAATCATCAGCTTGTTCGACTGGGCGTTCTACAGCGCAGTGAGCTGGGTCTTCACCCCAACCGAGTAACAACTCAAATTTTTAGCTACAAAAAGTTTTATCAACGATAGGAAACGCAGTGAGTGAAATCGAACGCGACGAGCTAGAAGCTTTGGTCGAGACCGAGCACGAAGCACAGCATGAGCAACTCGATGCTGTTGCAGAAGAGTTCGAAGAGGCAGCAGACGCTGCTCTCGACATGTCTGCTGAAGAAGCGGCGATGTCAATCGTTGAAGACACCGAGGTTGCGGCACAGCAGGCCGAGGCAGTCGAAGAAGATGACGACGTTTATGCAATCTTCAAAGGCGAGTTCCGCGCGCTACCGGGCAAGTGGTACGTAGTGCACAGCTATGCCGGTTACGAGAAGCGCGTTAAGCAGAACATCGAAAACCGTGCGGCACAGCTTGCCGGTGGCGACAGCATCCTTGAAATTGTGGTGCCGATTGAAGAATCTATCGAGGTCAAGAACGGCGAGCGCAAGCTAGTCAAGAAGGTCATGATTCCTGGATACGTGTGGGTTCGCATGGAGCTCAACGAAGACTCGGGCGACCTCGTTCGCCAGACCCCAGCCGTAACCGGCTTCGTTGGTAACGCACAGAACCCAACCCCGCTGCGCCCAACCGAGGCGTGGGAAATGCTAAAGAAGGCCCTCTACGAAGAGCGCATTCCGAAGGAAGAGGTCGTCAAGACCGGTTCACGCCCAACCGGCGTGGTCAAGGGCGGCAAGGGCAAGTCTCTTGTTATCAACGTTGACTACAAGGTTGGCGAGAGCATCATGATCAAGGATGGCTCGTTCGCGGGTCTACCTGGAACAATCAGCGAGATCAAGCCAGAGAGCGGCAAGCTGACTGTTCTTGTTTCACTGTTCGAGCGCGAGACTCCGGTGGAGTTGGGCTTCGAGCAGGTTGGCTCACTGAACTAATCACCCAAAGATTTACACAGAGTTACACAACAACAAAAGGAATAATCAAATGGCACCGAAGAAAAAGATCACCGGCATGATCAAGCTTCAGATCCAGGCGGGCGCTGCTAACCCAGCACCACCAATCGGACCTGCGCTAGGCCAGCACGGTGTAAACATCATGGAGTTCTGCACCGCGTACAACAACGCAACCGCAGACCAGCGCGGAAACGTAATTCCGGTGGAGATCACCGTTTACGAAGACCGTTCATTCACCTTCGTATTGAAGACCCCACCTGCAGCTGAACTCATCAAGAAGGCAGCAAACGTGCAGAAGGGCTCGTCAACCCCACACACCGTGAAGGTTGCACACCTTTCGAAGGATGCGCTCTACAAGATTGCTGAGCAGAAGATGTCTGACCTAAACGCCAACGATGTTGACGCAGCGGCCAAGATCATCGCAGGTACTGCACGCAGCATGGGCATCACCGTCGACGCATAAGCAACAAAACAAAACCAAAAAGAAGTCGTGGGAGGATCGCGCGCGATCTGCATAACCACAACTGTGACCAAAGAAAAGGAATAACAGAATGGCAAAGCGCTCAAAGGCCTACCAGGCCGCAGCAGCCCTCATCACCGAGGGCAAGCTCTACACCCCAGCCGAGGCAGTTACTATCGTTCGCGAGACTGGCTCAAAGAAGTTTGACTCAACCATCGAGGTTGCACTCAAGCTTGGAGTTGACCCTCGCAAGGCCGACCAGATGATCCGTGGAACCGTTTCGCTTCCAAACGGAACTGGAAAGACCGCCCGCGTTATCGTGTTTGCAACTGGTGCCGCAGCTGAAGCTGCAGTTGCAGCAGGCGCTGACGAAGTTGGTGGCGACGAGCTAATCGAGAAGGTAGCCGCAGGCTGGACAGCTTTCGACTCAGCAGTATCGACCCCAGAACTCATGGGTAAGGTCGGTCGCCTAGGAAAGGTGCTTGGTCCTCGTAACCTAATGCCGAACCCTAAGACCGGAACCGTGACTCCAGACGTTGCCAAGGCAGTTGCTGACATCAAGGGCGGAAAGATCGAGTTTCGCATCGACAAGCAGTCGAACCTTCACTTCATCATCGGCAAGGCATCTTTCACCAAGGAGCAGCTAGGCCAGAACCTAGAGGCAGCTCTTGAAGAAGTAATGCGTTTGAAGCCTTCGAGCTCAAAGGGCCGCTACATGATGAAGGCCGCACTTTCGACAACTTTTGGTCCGAGCATTTTGCTTGACACCAACATCGTCAAGGTCGAGTTCTAAAGATTTAAATCTTGGATGAAGGGCCGGAGTTAACCCTCCGGCCCTTTTTCATCCGTGTAAAAGTTCGTAGGCTATTACTTTGATATTGAGAGGTTGGGATATTGACCGGTCACGCATTCGGTGCGGCTACTCTGTTAGACCCTAAAGACCCGATGGGTTTGCGCTCAAGCGCACCCCTATTAGATGCGTGGATTCGCGATATGGAGACCGATCGGTCGCCCTTCCAGATTCCTGGCCACAAAGGCCGAAATGACCTAACCGGAACCGTCGTCGACGGTGACATTCCCGTGCTACCGGGCAACCACCCGCACCGCATCTCGCCGAGCCTGATTCTCGAGGCCGAAGCGCTGGCCGCCAAGCTGTGGGGCGCAGATCTCTGCCGCTTCGGAGTCAACGGCTCATCAGGTTCAAACCATGCGGCCGTGATGGCGGTTGCCTCACCTGGCGACAAAGTGATTGTCTCGCGCACCCTGCACAAGTCGGTGCTGGTTGGCATGGTTTACGCGGGCGTTGTTCCGGTGTGGATTCGCCCGGAGATTAACCCGGCCACCGGATTGCCCGAGTATTTGCCGTCAAGTCGTCTCGCCGAAACTTTGGCGCAGCACCCCGATGCAAAGGCGGTGCTAATCGGAGAACCTTCTTACGTCGGCACCATGTCGAACATTCCACGGTTGGCAAAGGTTACGCACGAGTACGGCATCCCGCTGGTCGTCGATGCGGCTTGGGCGGCGCACTACGGTTTTCACCCGGAGTTGCCGGGCCACCCGCTAAGCGAGGGTGCCGACATAGTCGTGACTTCGGCGCACAAAACCTTGCCGGCTTATTCGCAGGCGAGTTTTGTTCTGGTGAATTCTGAATTCGTTGATCTCTCTCGATTCAACAAAGTGTTTGACTCAACACAGACCACATCGATGTCTGGGCGCATACTCGCTTCGATTGACGCATCGCGCGCATTGCTAGAGCGTCACGGGCACGAACTTATCGGCCCGGTAATTGAAGCAACCGAAAAGGGTCGCGCATCTTTGGTTGCCGCCGGCATCGACGTTATCGACGGCGAATACATCGATCCACTCAAGCTTGTGATTTTGCTGTCGAGTTGCGGCGCAGACGGCAACCTGGTCGAGGCTGATTTGCTCGCTGCCAATATCGACATCGAAATGGCGAATCGCGACATTTTGATTCCGATGATTACCTTTGCCGACACCCCTGATCGCGTCGACGATTTGGTTCAACGAATCATTGCGTCGGTTAATTCACACCGAGGCACTCCGCGACCGATTGAGATTCTGCCGGCGTTCTCGATTGAGCCTGAGGTAGTTGTGACTCCGCGCGAGGCATTCTTCTCGGGTTACGAAGTGGTTGAAGCAAAAGATGCAGTGGGCCGAGTTTCAGCCGAAATGATTTGCCCTTACCCTCCCGGTGTGCCGGTGCTCTCGCCTGGCGAGCGCATAACCGAGGCCGCGCTTAGCGCTTTGTTTGAGGCCCGAGACATGGGTGTAATGATCAAGTTCGTGGCCGACCCAACACTGAAGACGCTCAAGGTTTTGCCTGCCTAATAGGCTGGAGTTCTTATGCTGTCTAGACACGTTGTAGTCGTTGAGAACGAGCCGCTGATGCGCGACCTAATCGGCAAGACCCTTGAGGCCTCTGGCTTCAGGGTGACTACCGCCGCTAACGCTGCCGATGCCAAGCGAGTGCACAAAGCAGTTGATCCAGATGCGGTTGTAATCGACATCGAACTTGGCCCCGGGCCTGACGGTTTCGACTTGGCCGCCGCGCTAGTTGCCGAGAGTCCAGAGTTGGCAGTCGTTTTTCTCACCAACCTTCCAGACCCAAGGCTGGCCGGCAAGTCTTCGAAGAACGTGCCAAAGAATGCCGCCTATCTGCGCAAATCAAATTTGGTAGACACCAGCGAGCTAGTTGCTGCACTGAATGCCGTCTTGAAAAGCGAGGGCGCTACTGGCTTTAGACACGACCTAGATTCACAGCGACCGCTGGCAAAACTTTCGGGAAAGCAGCTTGAGGTATTGAAACTCATTTCTGACGGGCTATCGAATCAGCAGATTGCCGACGCCAGACAAACCAGTGTGAGAGCGGTTGAAGGAATGGTCAGCCGCATTTTTGAAGCATTGAACATAAATGTTCAAGACGAAGGCAACTCTAGAGTCGACGCTGTCAAAAAATACTTTCTCGCTACCCGCCCGGGAGAGTAATGACTGAGAATCCAACCACTCCGATTTTTCGCATGGCGAGGGCGGTGCAGCAAATTGCCAGCCCTTATTCTCTGAGCAACCAAACAATTCTTGCTGCCGCTGTTCCTGTGGTTCTCTCAAACCTAGTTCTTGATTTCGGTCGCGAAAAGGGCACCTTCGGCAACTGGCTTTTGATTGCACTTCTCGGATACCTTTCGGTTGCCGCCGTTCTTCTTTTGGCCCGCAACCTGCTGTCGGGCATGACGCCACCGGCGATCGTTTACCTCTTGGTCTTTCTGCTTGCCGGATTTGTGCGCGGAGTTGTCATTTTTCAGGTCGGCACCGAGTTCGGTGTCATTCCGCCAGATGAATGGCAGTATCGACTGCTTGGGTCGCCATTGTTTATTTTGGTTTCGCTTTCGCTGGTCACAGTTTTGGTTTCTAACTCGCAGCGAGCCACTAAGGAATTGGCGAATCTTGAGACCAGCCGCCTCGTTCTAGAAAAGCGTTTGAGCTCTATGCGAGCTGAGATCTCTCGCATGAACTCTGAAGTTGCCGGAAACGTTTCAGGCCTGATTTCTCCAGTGATTCAAGAGCTAATGGTCAAGATCAAGGGATCAAAAGAGCTGGCCCGTGAAATTCAAGAACTCAGAACGACAGTCGATGAGGTTGTTCGCCCGCTGAGCATCGCGATTGCCGAGAAAACCGACGAAATGTCTAGCCCTCAGGTGACTGCGGCCAAGGTCAGCATTCGTGAAAACTTTCGCCTCGACTCAAAACTGCAGGTGGCAAATCAGATTGTGCCGTTCTGGTCTTCAGCCCTGATCACCTTGATTTCAACGCCGGCTGCCGTGGTCTTCTATGGCCAGGATGCCGCGCTGGCACTAGCCCTTCTGGCTGTCGCCACGGTCGCGACCTTGGAATTGGCGTACTTCATTTTTCGCAGGGTTCAACTGCGGTCGATAGCGGCCTTGCTTTTGCAAGTTGCTATCTTTGCCACTGCCGGCGGTGCCGCAATCTTGGCGTTGAGCCTTGCCAATCTCAGCGCTGGTTTGTATCCCGCCGCCCGCATCATCACTTTGGCCGTGATCATCGGGTTGGCCATGTTCATCGGTCAAATTCGCCAGACTCAAAGATATGCGAGCCAGCAGAAAGCGCGAGAGGTTAACGAACAACTCGAGCTGCTCAACTCACAGGCGAGACGCGAACTTTGGCTCAACCGCAGGCGCATCGCAACGGTTCTGCACGGCCCGGTTCAGGCAGCACTGTATGCCTCGGCGATGAGATTGGCGCAGTCGTCGCGTCCATCGAAGAAACTGATTCAATCTGTCAATCAAGACCTGGCCGACGCTCTCGAGGTTTTGAAATTCGACTCACTTGAAGAAACCGATCTGCGCGATGTGATTGGTCAAATCACCGAAGTGTGGTCGGGCACCTGCGAGATTTACAGCAACATTTCGAAAGCCGTATACCAGGTGACCAAGAAGAACCCGCTGGTCGGTGAAGCGGTTACCGAGGTGCTGCGCGAAGCGGTTTCGAATGCAATCAAGCACGGATCGGCTACCGAAATCGAGATTGACGCCAAAGTGACGGCAAAACTTGTGGTCATCTCGATTGTGAATAACGGAAAATCTCCGGTGAACAGCAGAGGCAACGGTTTTGGTTCGAAACTTTACAGCGAGCTAACTCACACGTGGCAGCTTGAACGAACACCTGACAGCCGCACTAAGTTCAGCGCTACCGTCTTTGTTGCCTAGCCCCAGTTTGCGATTGTGATTGCACCGGTGTCTGGGTCGGCATCGCCCGGCTGTGGCTTCAAGTATTCGTCGTTGAGTCGCTTAGCCTTTTCTAGCTCGTCAAGGTCTAGGTAGGCGTTGAAACTCACTTTCGCTGCTACCTTTGCGGCCTCACGGTTTCCTTGTTTCGCCAAAAGATCGCACTTCAACTCTTGCAGTTCAGCAAACTCGATGCGGGCTGAGTCTTCGTTGCTCACGTTGTCGAGGGCACGGTCGATAACAACCATCGACTCGGTTAAGCGGTTGTTGGCAAGGTAAGTCTTCGCGAGAGCATATTCGAAAACGAACGGCAGCGGCTTTTCGTAGGTCTTCGGCAGTTTGCTCTCAAGAGCGGCTAGAGCACGGGCCGGCTCTGCATATTTGGCAATGCAGAGCGCAATCATCTGGTCGAAGAACGCCAGTGATTCAGCCGACTCCTCACGCTTCTCGGCCAGTGCCCGCCCGCGAACCCAGGTGTTTTCGGCCTGCAGAAAGTCTTCGACTTCGATGTAGAAGTTGGCCAATGGTTCGACTACCTCGAGAATCGCCACGGTCGATTCGATTTCTTCGATGGTGGCCAGAACAGAACGCAGGGCCTGCACGAAGAGAGGACCGTTCTCAAAGACGCCAAGTGCGTAGGCGCGACCAAGGGTTAGCTCGGTCGTGTCGATTGTCGACTTTTCTGATCGCGCATATTCGATGAGCTTGTCAAAGGCCTTAGCCGCCTCAACCGGGTTGACGTGCACGTTCAACCAGGCCTGAGCAGTATCGAATCGCCGCGCGGTGACAGGGCGCTCCTTAGCGATTTTCATCTGATCCTTGGTGTGCTCTAGAAACTTGGCAGCTTCATCGAGATCAATCACCGGAGTAACGCGCAGCTGCTTGTAAGCGATCCAAGTTTTTGCTTCAACCATGTGTTCGATATCTTCGTCGAGTGTTGCAACACGAAGCGCGTTTTTCAGAGCGTCGATTGATTCGTCGCGCTCCGAACGCCAGCGATACAGACGGCCGGCCGACATGAATGAGGCGTATGCATCTTTCAGATCTCCGGCGCTTTCATAGAGATGACCTGCGTTGAGTGAGTGTGCCGCAGCGATTGAGTATTTCTTCTTCAAGAAGTAGTTGTAACCCTGAAGGTGAATTGCTTTCGCACGCGCATTGTCGTTGAAGTTTTCGAGTGCAATCTTTTCAGCTTCGAGTGCAATCTCTGCAACATCTTCGCCGCGCTCTTGACGCAGGTAGCAATCGCCAAGAAAAAGCAGGCACTGCAGCAAATCAGGGATGCGACCGATCTGGCGATTTATCTCTACGGCTGCTCCGAGGTATGTGATGGTTTTTTCGAGATTCTCTTTTTCAAGCCCGCTCGAAACTGCTCGATTCATTAGAGCGTCAGCACGGAATTCGAGATTTTCGCCCTGGATATCTTGCCAGTCGTTATTTTCTTCGTTGCGTTCCCAACCGCGGTAATCCCAGAAATCAGACATAGAAGCCTCCAAAGCGTTTAGTAGTGAACCCCAAATTCAGACGGAAGATAACTATGCGCCCAGCCTCCGACATTGTTCGACAGCGGCACGCCGTTGAATGTCAGAGGGTGGCTGTACAAATAATCCATGAATGAAAACACACCAAAAGAGCCAGAGTCACTCTCAATCGACGACTTTCTAGCAGCACTCGACATGGCCAAGCGCCCTGATCAGAGCCCCTACCTGCCTGAAAACACCTGGGATGAGGTGAAGCCTGGCCTGTGGCTCGGCGGCACCCATGACGAGCACGACCTGCGTCTGCAGGCGCGCTACGGCAGTGACCTACCTCAGATCACGCCTGAAGAGTTCCAGACGATTGTGACGATGTATGCCTGGGCAATGCCTGCCGACTGGTTCGTGAAAGAGCTTCGCTACGGAATCTACGATGGCGACATGTCAGACTTCGACACTGCAGACTTGCACGAGTTGGTTTCGACGGCACACCGCGACTGGAAGGCCGGCAAGAAGGTCTTGATTCGCTGCCAGGCGGGCATCAACCGCTCGGGGCTAATCATGGCTTTGGTCTTGATTCGCGATGGCATGCAGCCAGAAGAGGCAATTGAGCTCATGCGTCAAAAGCGTGCTCGATCTGTGCTTCGCAACCAGACCTTTGAGAATTGGCTGAAGCAGGTCGATGTCAAAGATTGGCGGGCTTAGCCAAAGCTATTTCGCAGAGCGCTTGTCGTTTGCCACGCCGGCCACTATTAGTAGTGCGCCGGCGAGGGCAACCACAAGGGTTCCGGTGGCCGAAGAATCCATGAAGGCCAGCATGATCTGCTCGTCGGTTAGCGTCGGGTCGATTGCCGGCAGGGTGCTCAGGGCACCAAACTCGATCATCGCCCCTACGGCCATCATGATCACAGAGTTGAGGCGAACCTTCGAGTTGGCCGCACCTTTATCCTTGAGAAATACCGTGACAACAGCGGTGATAAACCAGCTCAGCACCGAGAGCACAAAGAACAGCCAAAACTTGTAACCCTTGCTGCGCGCAGTTCGCGCAGTTACCCAGGCTGCCGCAATCGTGAAGGCAATCAAGACGAAGAGCAGGTTGCCAGCAAAGCTGAGGGTATCCATGTCGGTGGAATTCATGCTTAAAGACTACGCATGCTTCTGTGCAAGTGTCTGGTTCAGATCGCTCAAAGTTGGGGGCTCGCAACCGGCGCGCTCGCAGGTGATCGAAGCGGCGACGGCTGAAACGCGAACAAACTCGCTCAAATCTGCGTCGGTTAGATTCTCGAGGCGATCGAACGGATTGCTGCCGAGAACATCGGCGTCGCTAAGTTGACCGAGCAAGTTTGCGCAAAAGGTGTCGCCCGCTCCAACCGTGTCGACCACGTTGATGGCACGCGATGGCACAGTAGCCCGCGCGCTGCGTCTGCGGTAGATGGAAGTACCGTCGGCGCCACGAGTAACCAACACGATTCGTTCGGTGTCACCTATCCATGAGTGAACGATGTCATCGAGGTCGGCGCCTTTGGCCAGACCATATAGCCACTCGATGTCTTCGTCAGACGCCTTGATGATGTGAGAAATCTGGTTGAGACGCTCAACGCGCACGCGCTCTTCGGCCGGGTCGAACCCTAAAGCCGGGCGCATGTTGATGTCGTGCGAG
>Ga0208083_1000368_pt1 | contig 10760 bp, 8 predicted proteins | sample LakMenEpi07Jul09_FD_150677 | JGI IMG/M metagenome (GOLD analysis project Ga0208083, IMG submission 150677) | Freshwater microbial communities from Lake Mendota, WI - 07JUL2009 deep hole epilimnion (SPAdes) | ecosystem: Environmental > Aquatic > Freshwater > Lake > Epilimnion/Euphotic zone ...
CCTGCGAGACCGAGTCAACGAGCGCTTGGGAGACAAAGTGCTGCGGGAGGTGCCATCCGCTGTTGCATTCCCTCGGGCATCGTCGATTGAAGGCACTCTCCCCGACGACCGAAAATCATTCCACTTCATCCTCGAGGCAGACCTCTCAGACCCCGACCAACTTGAGGACAAGATCGACCGCCTTGCGGCAAGCACAATCTGGTTGAACCTCGATGAGTTCGTCATCAATGCGATCATCGCCGAGGTGGCACCCGACACTGATTTCAAGTGGGACGCCGCCAGCGAACAACGACGGACGCGTGATCTGCTCCAGCGTCTCAGCGACCAGCAGATTGAGGGGTTCGCTTCCCTCGATGCCAATCGCAGGGTTTTCGTTCGAGGACGTGCGGGCACTGGGAAGACACGGCTAGCTGCGGCATGGGTGAAGAAAGCGGTCTTCGAGCGGCAGGAGCGAGTTCTACTCACCTGCTGGAACAAGCCTCTCGGAGAGACCTTCGAGACGCAGTTTTCCGATTACGACGGAGTCGTAGCTAGACCATTTCTTCAACTGCTGTGTGACTACGTCGGGATGGACGAGCCCCCTGCCGGTGCTGACAGAGACGAATGGTGGGACGTTCTCCTACCCGAGCTCGCTGCGAAGGCCATCCCTGAACAGGAGCAGTTGTTCGACACGATCATCATCGACGAAGTGCAGGACTTCTTCCCGCATTGGCTTGACGTCGCCAACCTCCTGCTCGACCCCTCCGGGCCGAGGAGAATGCTGCTTCTCGGTGATGAGCAGCAGGACATCAACGGACGAGGATTCGATCCACCACCACTCGATGCCGGGTGGGTCCACGCCACCATGCCTCGAAACTGCCGAAACGCTGATGTCATCGCACGTCTGCTCCGCCGGAAGTTCGATGGTGCAAAACCCTCGCCTGCAGCTCCTCCCGGCCGGGAGCCTCGGTTCATCCCAGCTCGTGACAACGACATCGCGTGCGAGAAGGTTGGGGACGTGCTCGACCAACTGCTGGGCGACGAGGATCGAGTCGCAGGAACCATCGGCGTGATCGCCCGAGGAGGTCTCAGGGATCTCATCACACAGACTCATGGCATCACGCAGGAACCAGGAGAGGCCATCGTCAGCGTAGGAACCGCCCACCGCTTGAAGGGCCTTGAGTTCGACACCGTGATCCTTGCCCTCGTTGATCAGAGCCCCGACGACAAGGCCCTCTACATCGGGGTGAGCCGGGCCGTCAACGAACTCATCGTTGTCGGGTCCAAAGCCGTGGGCGAACGCCTAGGTCTGATTCAGCCATCCGACGGCGACGCCGACTAATCCGAAAGCGCCTCGTTGAGATTGCCCGACCGCAGACCTTCAAGGTCAAGCGTCACGTAGCGGTATCCGGCATGCTTCACCGCCTCGACGACTGACGCCCGGCCGGCGACGACGGCGTCGAGGGCGGCGAGTGGCACTTCGATGCGGGCCGTGTCGCCGTAGTGACGCACCCGCAGGTCGGCGAACCCGAGGGCCCGCAACCCCGCTTCGGCGTCGGCGACCTGCGTCAGCCGACCCATGGTGACGGGTGTGCCATACGGCAGGCGCGACGACAGGCACGCCGCTGCGGGACGGTCCCAGGTGGACAGTCCCATGGCCAACGAGGCGTCGCGCACCATGGCCTTGGTGAACCCGGCGTCAACGAGGGGGAACCGTGCCCCGCGACTCGCAGCGGCCTGCTGGCCGGGGCGGTGATCCCCGAGGTCGTCCACGTTGACGCCGAGTGCCACGGTGGCGCCGAGTTCGGTCGCCATCGGCACCACGGCGTCCATGAGGGCGTCCTTGCAGTGGGCGCAGCGATCCCCGTCGTTGCGGACGTAGTCAGGGTTGTCGAGCTCGTCGGTGGCAACGGTGCGCCAGTCGAGGTTCCACTCGGTGGCCAGGGATCGACAGTGTTCGAGTTCGTCGGGAGCGAGTGACGCCGAGACGGCGGTGACCACCACGACGGCGTCACGGCCCAACACGTCGTGGGCCCGCCGGGCCAAAAACGCCGAGTCGGCACCTCCGGAGAACGCCACCACCAACGGCCCGGCGGCGACGAGCACCTCGTCGAGACGCTCGAGGGCGTCGGTCACGGAGCGAGGCCCGAGGCGGCGAGCACCTCGTCGAGCGATCCCACCACCCCGGTGTAGAACGCCCCGAAGTCGGCGTACTCCGCCGACGCCCGATCGAAACGCATCGTGTACACGACCTCTTTGAGGTCGTCGGGGTACTCGGCGAACAGGGTCACGCCCCACTCGTAGTCGTCCACCCCGGCAGAACCGGTGATGACCTGCAGCACACGGCCGGCGAACTTGCGGCCCGACGCACCATGTTCGTACATCAGTTCCTTGCGTTCGTCGTAGGGGAGGGTGAACCAGTTGGCGCTGTCACCTCGCCGTTTCGACATCGGGTAGAAGCACCACGCCGTCTTCCCTTCCGGGGGCAACTGCGGGTACAGGCGGGCGTTCGCCATCTCCTCGGGGACGCCTTTGGCGTACTCACTCAACTCCGTCATCGACACGTACGAATCCACGACGTCGAGTCCGGCGGCCTGCACGGCGGACTGCAACTGGCGCAGTCGCCACACCTCGTCCCCGAGGACCATGAACGCCACGTCGGCCTTGTGGCCCAACATGGCGACCGGCACCACCGTGTCCCCCGCCGCTTCTGACTCCTTGACCGCTGCGGTGACCGCAGCGGCGTCCACGCTGTCGCTGCGACGGCAGAACAGGTGCAGGACCATGCGGCCGACCGACGGGTTGAGCGGGGTGGTCATGGGTCAAGCCTACCGGTGCCGCCGACGCCGACGCCCAGCCGTTCAACGGTGGCGAGCGCGTTGTAGTCGGGGATGGCGGTGTGGGGTTCCCGGTGGTTCGCACCGGCGGCGATGAGGACGTTCCCTTCCGGCCAGTGGACCTGCAGCGTCCCCGCCGGCAGACGGCTCAGCCGTGCGGTGCCCACCATTTCGCCGGTTCCCGACACCAGTCGCACCCGGTCACCTTCGGCGATCCCGAGACGTCGCGCGTCGTCGGTGTCGATGTATACGGCGTCACGGCCCGCACCAGTCAGCGGGTCGCGTTCGGCGAACACCATCGAGTTGAACTGTTTTCCCCGTCGGGTCGAGACCACAAACCGTCCGTCGCTGGCGGGCGGTGTCGGGGGTTTCACCACGGAGAATCGGGCCCGTCCCGACGGGGTGGGGAACACACCGTCGGCACAGAGGTGACGTCCACCCCACTGCACGGCGTCCCCGGTGTCGGCCAACGTCTCGATCCCGGCGTACGACGGCACCACCCGGGCGATCTCGGCTCGTAGGTCGGCGTTGGTGGGCCACGAGAACGCGTCGACGAGATGGGGCGACACGCTGGACGCCACCTCGGCGAACAGTCGCCATTCGCTGCGGGACTCCCCCACCTGCCGGGGGATCTCAGGGGAGAAGGCGATGCGGCGTTCAGTGGTGGTGGACGTGCCACCGCCTTCTTGTTCATACCGGGTGGCGACCGGCAACAGGATCACGTCGTCACCGGGGACGAGCATCTGGCTGCTCACCACCACGTCCTGGTGCACCCGCAACCCGATGCGGTCCATGGCGGCCGCCACCCGTGGCGGGTCGGGCAGCACGTCAAGGAAGTTGCCTCCCGACATCCACAACACGTCGAGGTTCCCGGCTTCGGCGGCGTCGACCATTTCGGGTGCGGTGAGGCCTTCGGCGTCGGGGACGGCGAACCCCCACTGTTCGGCGAGTCGGGCGGCGTTGTCGGGGTTCACTTCGATGCCGCCGGGCAACGCCGAGGCGTACGCCCCCATCTCCGCCCCACCCTGCACCCCCGAATGCCCGCGTAACGGCATGAGACCCGCTCCGTTGCGACCGACGTTGCCCCGGGCCAACGCCACGTTGACGAGTGCCTTGACGGTGTCGACCGAGGTGGGGTGCTGGGTGACCCCCATGGACCACAACACGATGGCGCTGGTGGCGTGGGCGTACATCGTCACGAACGTCTCGAGTGTGGTGGCGTCCACCCCGGCGAGTGCGAGCAGCTCGTCGACCGACGCGGCGGCGAGTTGTGTCTCGAGCGCCTCGAAGTCTTCGGTGTGGGCCTCGATGAACGCCCGATCCACCGCGCCTCGTTCCACCAGTCGTTTCAGCACGGCGGTGGCGAGTGCCACGTCCCCGCCGGGACGCACCGGCACGTGCAGGTCGCACATCTTGGTGCCGAACAGTGCCGACTCGGGGCTGGAAGGCACCCAGTACCGGTCAAGACCGGGTTCGAGGTAGGGGTTGACCACCACCACCTTGGTGCCGTGGTCACGGCGGGCTTCGAACAGGTACTTCATGAACACCGGCTGGTTGTTGGCCGGGTTCGCCCCCCACAGCACCACGAGGTCGCTCTCGAGCACGTCGGCGAGCGAGTTGGTGCACGCCGCCACCCCGATGGTTTCACGCAACGCCTTGGTGGACGGGGCGTGACAGACCCGGGCCGCTGAATCCACCGACGCGATGCCGAGTGCGCGCGCCGCCTTGCCCGCCACGTAGTACGTCTCGTTGGTCAACCCGCGACTCGTCAGATACACCGCCGCACGTTCCGGCGGTGTCACCGCCAGCGCACCGGTGAGCGCCCCCAGAGCCTCATCCCAGGTGATGCGCGTGAAGCCCTTCTCACCCCGGCGGCGACGCATCGGGTGGCCGAGGCGACCGAGTTTGCGCAACTCCTGCCCGCTGAGGGTTTCAAGTGATGCGACGTCGGCGAGCACGGTGGGATCGAGGGCGTCGGCGGTGTTGGTCTCCAACAATCGCAGCCGGGTGGTGCACAGGTGGATCCCGTCGATGGTCCAGTCGTGGAACCCCGCCACCCCAAGGGCGCACCCGTCGCACACGCCGCGGCGCAACACTTCCCACGCGTACCCGGGATTGTTCAGGTTGTCCCGCACCACCTCGGCCATCTCGCGGAAATGTTTCGGTTTCTGCAGCCCGATGCCGTTGGGTCGGGGACTGACCCACAGCTCGGGTCGCACCCGCAGACGCACCCGGCGGCGGCCCTGCGCACCCCAGCGCGCCATCAGGCGGGCGCTCCTGGTGCGGGGGCGTAGAGGTTCATGGCGCCGTCTCGCACGAACCCGGCGAGCTGCAGGTTGGCCCGACGTGCCGTCTCGACGGCCAAAGCGGACGGGGCGCTGACGGCCACCAGCGTGGCGAACCCGGCCGCCCACGCTTTGAGCACCATTTCGAAACTGGCCCGACCGCTCACGTACAACCCGAGTCCGGCCCCGGGGGCGACGGACCGCTCACCACGCGCCCCTGCGTCCAACAGCAACGACCCGACGACCTTGTCGACGGCGTTGTGACGACCGATGTCCTCGCGCACCACCAGCGGCTCCCCCTCGGGGGTGAACGCTGCGGCGGCGTGCACCGCCCCGGTGGCGGTGAACAACGGCTGGTCGGCGCGCACCCGCTCCACGACCGCTGCGAGTACGGCCGGGTCGTAACGCGGCGGGTCGTTGAGCGGGGTGAGCCGTGCGGTGAGGTCATCGATCTCGGCGGTGCCGCACAACCCACACGACGACGACGTGGCGGTCAGGCGCGCCTCGGGGGTGGGGGCAAGTCCACCGGTGTCGACACTGACGACGTTGTACCCCGTTTCCGCCGCGTTCCCGGTCCCGCAGTACCGACAGGACCGCACCGTGGCACCACCGAGGAGACCTTCGGTGAAGCACCAGCCGGCCGCCAGTTCGAAATCGTGTCCGGGTGTGCGCATGGTGGTGGACACCAGCACCCCGTCGAGATGGATGGCGAGGGGTTCTTCGACGATGAGTTCGTCGGGTGATCGCGTGGCCCGACCCGACGCCCAGCGCTGGGTGAGCACCTTGGTCGTTCTGCCCCGGGCCATGGGCACAACCTACCCGGGTGCGGGTCCCACCGATGAGGCGAGCACCAGCCACTGCGACCACTGCTCCACGGTCAACGCGTGTCGTCGAACCACTCCCAACATGACAGCCGGCAACACAACTGTCACGTGGAGCGGCGTGGTTTTCCCGGCATGGTGGTGGGTATCGCCAACACCACATGCGTTGGCACCCCCATCGGACCGCACCTCCTCACGACATGGTGCCCATGCCACGGCATACAGGGCAGTCACCATGCACAACAGCGAGAGTCGGTCGGCGCTCGGCGCGCCGGGCACCGGCACCGAGATTGATCCCGAACACCTCGGCGTCCTCGTTGCCGCCACGAGGGCCAGCACCGTCGGCGCACGGCGTCACGCCGGCGTCGTGGAACCGTTCGTGGCGGTCGTCATCCCCGCCCACAACGAACAAGAGCACATCGAGGCGTGTCTGCGGTCGGTGCGCACACAGTCCCGGCCGGTGGATCTCGTCATCGTCGTTGCGGACAACTGCACCGACGCCACGGTGCCCGAAGCGGTCGCTGCGGGCGCCACCGTGGTGGCCACCGTGGGCAACTGCGATCGCAAAGCCGGGGCGTTGAACTTCGTCCTGAACCGGATCCTCACCCACCTCGACGCCGACGACGCCGTATTGCTCATGGACGCCGACACCGAACTCGACGACAACTTCGTGGCGGTGGCCGCCCGACACCTGTGGGCCGAGAAAGGCGACGGGGAGGCTCCGGTCGGAGGAGTCGGGGGGATCTTCGTCGGGTCCCGGCACCTCACCGACCCCGAAGGCCGATGGAGCCTCGTGCGGCACCTCCAACACAACGAGTACGTGCGTTACGCCCGCCACGTGGGACGACGACGGGGGCGGGCACTGGTGCTCACCGGAACGGGAACGTTGTTCCGTGTCGGCGCCCTCCGTGACGTCGCCGGGGCCCGCCAGGTGGGTGAGTTGCCCGATGAAGCCGGGAGCAGATCGGTGTATGACACGGCGTCGCTGACCGAGGACAACGAACTCACGCTCTCGCTGAAACGGCTCGGGTACCGGACCCTGTCACCCCGGAAGTGTCTCGTGTACACCGCCATGATGCCGACGGTTCCCCGTCTGTTCGAACAGCGACGCCGCTGGCAGCGCGGCGCGCTCGAGAACCTCGGGTCACACGGTGTAGTGCGCCCCACCGCCCCCTACCTCGCCCGTCAGGTCGGCACGTACCTCGGGGTGCTGTTCCTCCCGCTGTACGTCATGACGCTGACGACCACGCTGGTGCGGTTCGGGTCGGTGGACTGGTTCCACCCGTTGTGGGTGACGGTGGCGGTGACGTACCTGGTCGAACAGGCGTGGAGTGTGCGGCGGGGAGGGTGGCGGTCGGTGGGGTTGTCACTCGCGGTGCTCCCCGAGTTGTGGCACACGATCCTGTTGAACTGGGTGTACGCCATGTCGCTGCTCGGCGTACTCACCGGCAGCGGTGAGCAGTGGGGGCGTGGCGTGGACGAACGTGCGGCCAACCACCTCGCTGATCAGGGTGGCCGGATCCGGCGACACGGTCACGGGGTGCCCACGCAGAGTGACCTCTCGGGTGCTCACGACCACCGACAGTGGTGGCGACTGGCGTTGGTGCCGGTCGTCGTGATGCTGGCCGCAGGCCTGATCATCGTCCTCCCGCTCGTTGCGCTCAGCGTGGCGTGGAGCGCCATTGCGGTGTTCGTCCTCGCCGGGTTCGGCCTCACCATCGTTCGGCTGATTCCGCTTCCGACAGCATGAGGCACGTGCCTGCGTGACGCCCGCGTCGCACCTCTCCACGAAGCACTTCCACTCACTACTCGTCGGGCAATTGGGCGCTTCGGTTGCGTAGCCACGGCACCAGCTTCACCGCTCCGGCGATCGCCGCCACGACCCCCACGATCACCCAGAACTGCCACGTGGTCATGAGGGCGAGACCGAACAACAACACCAGCGGCACGACGAACACCGCTGCGAGACAACCCAGCGGGAGCAGGCAGTTCTCGGCGCACCCCTGTTCGCTTTGGTAGTCGTCTCGCTCGGACCCGAATCCGCAGCGCGGACACGTCCACCCGGGAGACACCCAGCGGTACCCACACGTTGAGCAGCGATCCACTCAGGCGCCCCGACCCGCGCCCTGCGCACAGGCGATGGCGCAGCCGAACAGCGTCAGGGGCCTCGGTAACCCCGCAGTGCGCTCGACCATCTGTCGCCTCCCGATTCAGGTGACGGCACAGAACCGAAACCTGCAACGACAAGGTACGCCACCATTGTGACGGGGAGCGGACGGCCAGACATCACCGGCAGGTGACGGGTCAGCGCAAGGGCTTGGCCAGTGATGATTCGGCCCCGGACGCGCCTCGACCCGGGGACAAGCCCCGGGCCGAGGTCGCAGGCAAACGAGCAGTTACGGGATCAGAAATCCATGTCCCCGCCGGGCATCGCCGAGCCGGACTCCTCCGGCTTGTCGGCGATGACGACCTCGGTGGTGAGGAACAGGGCGGCGATCGACGCTGCGTTCTGCAACGCCGAACGGGTCACCTTGGCGGCATCGATGATGCCGGCGGCGACGAGATCCTCGTACTCGCCGGTGGCGGCGTTGAGACCCTCGGAGGGAACCGGCAGGTTCCGCACCCGCTCCACGATGACCCCACCTTCGAGACCGGCGTTCTCGGCGATCTGCTTCAGCGGGCCTTCAAGGGAGTGACCGACGATGCGGGCACCGGTGGCCTCGTCACCACTGAGGGTGTCGGCGAGAGCGAGCACCTTGACCTGGGCACGAAGCAGGGTGACGCCACCACCGGCGACGACACCTTCTTCGATGGCGGCCTTGGTGGTGCTCACCGCGTCCTCGATGCGGTGCTTCTTCTCCTTGAGTTCCACCTCGGTGGCCGCACCGACCCGCAGCACGGCAACACCGCCGGACAACTTGGCGAGACGCTCCTGGAGCTTCTCGCGGTCGTAGTCAGAATCGGTGTTGTCGATCTCGGCCTTGATCTGGCTGACCCGACCGGCGACGTCGTCGGCCGAACCGGCACCTTCGATGATGGTGGTCTCGTCCTTGGTCACGACGACCTTGCGGGCCCGGCCCAACAGGTCAAGCGTGACGTTCTCAAGCTTGAGGCCCACCTCTTCGGTGATGACCTGGCCGCCGGTGAGGATCGCCATGTCCTGCAGCATCGCCTTGCGGCGCTCGCCGAACCCGGGGGCCTTGACGGCAACCGAAGCGAACGTGCCACGGATCTTGTTCACCACGAGGGTGGCGAGGGCTTCACCCTCGATGTCCTCGGCCACGATCACGAGCGGCTTACCGGCCTGCATGACCTTTTCGAGCACGGGCACGAGGTCACGGATGGCACCGATCTTCGAACCGACGAACAGCACGTACGGATCGTCGAGGACGGCCTCCATGCGCTCGGTGTCGGTCACCATGTACGGCGAGATGTAGCCCTTGTCGAAGCGCATGCCCTCGACGAGGTCCATCTCCATGCCGAACGTCTGGGACTCCTCGACGGTGATGACGCCGTCCTTGCCCACCTTGTCGATGGCCTCGGCGATCATCTGACCGATCTCGGGGTCGGCCGACGAGATGCCGGCCACCGACGCGATCTGGGCCTTGTCGTCCACCTCGACGGCCACCTCACGGATGGCCTCCACGGCGGCGGCGACGGCGGCTTCGATGCCGACCTTGACCGACATCGGGTTGGCGCCTGCAGCGACGTTGCGCAGACCCTCACGCACCATGGTCCACGCCAACACCGTGGCGGTGGTGGTGCCGTCACCGGCGACGTCGTCGGTCTTCTTTGCGACCTCCTTGACGAGCTCGGCACCGATGCGCTCGTAGGGGTCCTTCAACTCGATTTCCTTGGCAATGGACACACCGTCGTTGGTGATGGTGGGGGCGCCCCACTTCTTGTCCAGGACCACGTTGCGACCCTTCGGGCCGAGGGTGACTCGGACGGCGTCGGCGAGCTGGTTCATGCCCCGCTCGAGGGCCCGGCGGGCCTGCTCGTCGAACTGAATGATCTTGGCCATTGCGTTGTTCCTCCAACGTCTCGACGGTTCCGCCCGGAACCGGCAACTGCTAGCACTCTCTTCGAGAGACTGCTAACAGGAAACCAGACGCCGCAAGGAATCGCAACCTGAGCGGGGCGAAATCCGCGGGGTTTGTGGGCGGCAGACTCAGCCGCCAGCGACCGCCTGCATGATCGAGACCTCGGCGCCGTCGGGCACCGGTGTCGCGAGACCGTCGAGGAAGCGGATGTCGTCGTCGTCCACGAACACGTTCACGTACTTCACGAGCCCACCGTCGTCGCCAAGCATCTTGGCTTCGAAACCGGGGTGGGACGCCTCAAGGGCCGAGATGACCTCAGCAACCGAGGCGCCTTCCACGCTGACCTTCGACTCGCCGCCGGTCATGGTGCGAAACACTGGTGGGACTCGAACGGTGACAGCCATCGGAACCTCAGAAGATCGGTGGCACCAGCCCGTGCCGGTACCGAAGAGTGCCCGAATCATACCGATCCTCCGGCCGTCGCCACCATCGTCGGCACCTCGGCACCGCGCCGAGCCGGACCCGACCCACCTGGGCGCACGGCTGCTCAACCGTTGTGGATCACGTTGAACCGGGGTCGTTCCCGACGGATGGCGGTTGCCTCGGCATCGAGGGCACTGACCCGAGTGGCGTAGAACTCGATGCGGGAGTCGGCGATGAGCGGCCCCCACGTCTTTTCCATGCGGTGCGTGCGGATCCGGCCGTGCACGTCGTTTGAGATCCCGACATACAACAGCACCCCGGCGCGGTCGTAGAGGCGGTAGAGGGCGGTGGTGTCGTCCACCGCACTCGACG
>Ga0208083_1000372_pt1 | contig 10665 bp, 9 predicted proteins | sample LakMenEpi07Jul09_FD_150677 | JGI IMG/M metagenome (GOLD analysis project Ga0208083, IMG submission 150677) | Freshwater microbial communities from Lake Mendota, WI - 07JUL2009 deep hole epilimnion (SPAdes) | ecosystem: Environmental > Aquatic > Freshwater > Lake > Epilimnion/Euphotic zone ...
CCCCCGGAGGAACCATCGCAGGGTCTCGACTGGTTCGCCTGGCTTGTTGATCGCTATTCCGAGACGTGTCCGACCGCATGCCTTCTCAATGAGTACGCCGACCAGACCGACCGGTGGCTCACTTGGTTGAACGACTCGGGCCTTGATCCAGAAGATCCACCGACCTGGATCGAGAATCTGCTCGATCCCTCACTGCCCATTGACGACCCTCCAATCCTCCTCGTGGATTCACTCCTACGAACCAACGGCGACCAGTCCGGCGGCACCCCTGATACCTCGGACTCCAGCGCCTCCGCGGTCAGCGCTTTTCCTTCAAGCAGTCGCTCCTGCTCGTCAGCTTCCCCTAGGCCGTTTGCGGACATCTCCGCCACATCTGATGCCGGACGAGCGGTGGCCTGCCTGCACCACCTCGGCATCGCCAATGGGACCGGCGCTGGACGGTTCACCCCCCAGCGGTCCATCACCCGGGCCGAGATGGCCACATTCCTCTGGCGGATTGCTGGAAAGCCGACGCCAGCGGCAGGCAATCCCTTCAGCGATGTCCCATCTGGCGCGACCTACAGCACCGCCGTCCGGTGGCTGGCGGAGACCGGGATCACCTCCACTGCCTCGTCAGGACTCTTTAAACCGTCGGACACCGTCACCCGAGGTCAGATGGCCACCTTCCTCTGGGCGTTTGCGGGAAGGCCCGAGGCATCGATCAGCTCGTTCGGAGATGTCCCACGTGCACGATGGTTCGCACAAGCGATTGACTGGCTCTCCGCGCGGAAGATCGCCCGAGGCTTCAACGGTGGATTGGACTACAAGCCCTACGACCCCGTCACCCGGGAACACATGGCACTGTTCCTCAACCGACTCGGCACCTCATACCGGATCTGGACGAACTGACCGCCGGGGGCAAACCGCACACGCTCGGTCCTCACAGCCGCACCTGGTGGCCCCACCGGCGACACCCTTACCCCGTAACGTCGACCAGCACCTCGAGTACCTCCACATTGGTGACAATGGCGCCACCAGGTGCAGCATCACCGATACCGACCGATGCGGCCCGCGCATGTGCCCCCTCCTGGCTTGCGAAGCGGTAGAAGCCGGTACCCCTCGTCCGATCCTCGGAGATCGTCCAGGTGGCATCCACAAGACCTTCCAGTGCACGGACGACAGGCACAGCATGTTCGAGTAGTTCCATTCGGAGCACCTGGGCATCCGATCCCACCGGCAGGGACACGTCGATGACAACTGCCCACATTCGAAGGGCTCCTTTATCTCAGGGGGACTGTGAACTACTACTGCCCCCCCAGCCTAGAACCGTCAGGTGCCCCTCTATTGGGTAGCGTCAGCGAATCATGTATCGAGGTCACGGACCCAGTTGCCATGAAACCCGAACGGAACTCGCTGCGGCAGTTTGACCCTCGCGACATACCCACGATCGAGGTCTTGGGCATCGAGGACCACGAACTCGGCTGAATCGTCGTTGCCATCGTGGACGAAGGTGACCAGCCATCCGTCGTCCTCACCGACACTGCCGGGTCGAGCCACAAAGACAGGCTCCCCTGCCGCCCGCCCGGGGCCGTGGTCAAAGACCTGCCGAGCGCCTGTGATCAGGTCGTGCTTCACCGTCGGCCAGTGCATCGACAGCGGATTGATCTCGGCGCAATAGCCAAATCGGTAAGGCTTGCCCGTCAGCGAACCCCGGTGACGCGGAAACTCGTTGGCGTGACCGTCGATCGTCGTCGCGCTCACACGCCGGCGCTGCGGATCAATCTCCCAGCGAATGAGTGACGGCAACGCGTCACCGAACGGCCCTCGTACGTCATGTCGCATCATCTCTTCATAGAAACAGACATCGATGATGACTTTGCCCTCAGGGGTGTCGTATGCATTGAGAGGATGGAAGACGTATCCGACGGGCACGTCAATCCAGATGATGTCCTCCGCGGTGCCTTCCCTCGACATGAGTCCGAGTCGGTTGCCGTAGTCGTCACTCCAGCGGAACGGGAACGATCTACCAGCGGCGACGAGATCAAGATCGACGAGAACAGGCTGGTCGTAGATGATGATGTACCGGTCGGTGATGGAGATGTCATGGACCATGGACATGCCGGGCAGCGGAATGTCCACCGTTCGGTTCACCCTCCCGTCGCTTCCCACCCGTACGTACTGGATGTGATCCATCCACTCAGCCCAGGCGTAGGTCATGGCGTGCATCTCACCGGTGGCGACGTCAAGTTTCGGGTGTGCAGTGAATGCCCCGGGCAGGGTTCCGTAGAAGTCGTTGCGTCCCACGGTCTCGAGCTCGTAGGTGAGTTCGACCGGGCAGGCCCCTGCCTCAACCATGGCCCATGTCGTACCGGCGAAACCCCCCACATTTGTATTGGGTCCAACGGGCACGCCGTTCCAGTTCCGGCCCGGAACATCTGGCAGGCCTCGCGCTGCACTGACATTGCTCGAGCCGACGTAGCGATTGCGGTACCACTCGGCGCGACCTTCCCGTAGACGCACCCCATGGACCATTCCATCGCCGAGAAACCAGTGGTGAACCGCCGGATCAACCTCACCGAGTGGGTTGGGCCCGTTGCGGAGATAGCGGCCATTCAGGTTGGTTGGCAGCTCCCCGATGACCTCAAGACCAAACGCTGTGATCTCGTCGGCGACGGGGGCGAAATTGCCCTCAAGATAAGGGTTCGCCCTTGGACTTTCGGCAATGGACATACGAGTCTGTCTAGCCGATGTACGAACACCTTCGCGAGGTTCATCTCGATGATTCTCAGCGCCACCGTTCCAGCGTCGGAATCTGTCGGAGCGCCACCCAACGCATCGGGAACCACATCCGTTTACCTCTCAACGCGCTGTCGACAATCCGGACCATCTCCTCCACGGTGCAGTCCGGATTCGTGAAGCGTCCGTCCGAATAGCAGAGGGAACACCACTTCTCGCTCTTGCTGCCATCGGAGTCCGAGCCCCGGCAATCCCCTGCCCTCCTGGTGCGAAGCGGCATCCCACAGCTCTGGCACTGCTGCATGGGGCCAACCTAGCGACCGCCGTCCGCATCACCACTCGGGGCCGGCAAACCCGATCGACGCCGCAGGACCGGCCTCCCGGCGACTGGGGACAGACACCTCAGCCGGTACCGCATGATGGCTGAGCACGCCATGGTGGAGCTGGGGGGAATCGAACCCCCGTCCGCTGAAGTGATACCGACTGCGCTACGACCGTTCCCGCGATTCCGGCTTACGGAAGCCGGACTGCCGGGTCAGTTGGGTGTTGCCACCCCTCCGCCTGGTCTTTGCCAGGTGTCAGTGGTCTTTCCCACCGTCAGCGGTCTGTCCCTGCGGTCACCAACGCTTCTGTTGCCGGGCTGCGCTGGTCAGGCCCCGTGCGCCATCACTGGTCACGATGACTCTCTACTCCCTGACGGATCAGGCAGCGAGAGCGAACTCGCCGTCGGCGGTTCTTTTTTTGTCCCCGTTTAGCGAGTCTGAGACAACTCGGGTCGCACAGGGCGGCATCCGGCAACAACGTCGAAACCGGTCAGCCCCGTCCTCGCAGCCTACCGCCTCCGCTTGCCTCCGGGAGCCAAAGTTGACTCTGCCACGCTGCGATCTCCGATCGTTGCCGAATTCTTCGCCGCATCTCCCCACACTCGTGACGGATTGAAAAGCCGGCTAACGGTCCCTAACGGCAGTGGGCGGCAGGATCAGGCACTGGTCGGACCGCCAATATTTCATGTAGCCGGCTCACTAGTCACGCAACCGACACTTGTGAATGCAGGTGCCCGGCGACACACTCCAAGACGCCGGCCCCTACCCGGTTCTCGCAACACCCTTCGCCAGCAGATCCGCCCCCTACCGGTTCGGTGTCGCCAGTGGAGCCCGACAACGGAGTACCCAGTCCGATGCACCAGCGCCCAACCCCCCTACAAACCCGGCATCTCACCACCATGCGCAAACCCGTTCATCCCTCATCCCCCCTCCTCCCCATTGCAAGCGCTCTCCACCACTCATCCAGCCGGTCGTCGGTCCCTCACTTCGGGTTCGTCGTTGCGGTCATTGCCCCTGGCAACAACGCCGGCCACCTCGAAGACACACTGGTCGCCCTCGACAACCAGACCAGACCTCCGGACGCTGTGATCGCCGTCGTCGACAGCGCCGCAGACGCCGTCGCCATCACTGCCCTGGCCAACGGAGCAACCGTCGTCGAGACCAACGTTCGAGGGATCGGGCGGTTCGGCGCGCTCTCCCTCGCACTCGACGAGCTGCTTGAGGTTCTCGACGACTCGGACCTGCTCCTTCTCGTTGGCAACGACGTCGCCCCTGAACCCCTGTTCATTGCCGCGGCGGTACGTCACCTCTGGCCAACCTCCCCGGCCCTACGCACCGCATCGCCAGAGGCAGTCCGCCTTGCCGACGCCGTCATCGGCAATGAGATCCAACCGCCCACCCGGGTCCGGTCCGAAAAAGCGCTTCGCCAGTCAAGGTTGTGCGAGAGTGCCTCACTCACCACCGTCGCTGCGCTCCGGCACGTCGCTGACTGTCGCCGGGACGGGTCCTTGCCGGATCGGGCGGGAAGCGGCGGAGTGTTCGATCTCGGGGCCGTTGACCCTCCGACGGAGCTCACCGTGGCCCTTCTTCATAGTGGGGCCCGGGTGAATCATGAGAGCGCCTGTCGCTACCGACGCATCGGGCCCCCATCGCCTCCGCTCTCGGCGACAATCGAGGAGGCCACCCGCCACCACCACGGTCGCCTCGATGCCGTCAACAGCCACGGGGTGTCCTCGAACACGGTTCGATCACACGTCAGTGTCTGGTCGTCCAACGCCCGTCTGACAATCGTTCCGCTTCTCGTGGCCACCGTACTCGTGGCCCTGTGGCGTGACGATGAGTTGCCCATGGCCGTTCCCGTGGCCGGTTTCACCGTCGCCATCTGGAGCGGCACGCAGGCCTGGGCCGCACGCCACTCCGGATGGCGCCAGACGGCGTGGGCGGCGACCCTTATCCCTTGGGGTCTCGAGGCTGTGGCCACGGGGTGGGGCCGGGTGCGCGGGGTGGTCCGCTGGGCCGTGCAGCGACACGCCGCCACTCGGGCATCACGGTCGTCCCACCAGCGCGAACAGTCCATCGAGGTCGTCCGGGTAGACGGAGCCCGCATGGGGCTGACGCGAACCGCCCAGAGATCATCGCGGTTCGGGTCGCTTCCGGGCCTGGCGAGGGCAGCCGCTCTTCTCGGCCTCCCGCTTCTCGCCATCACCCTGCTCGCCGTCACGGCGACGACCGCAGCGTGGACCATCGCCCTGATGGCGCTCATCGGGAGCACCGTGTTCTGGGCGACCCGCAACGACGATGCAACGCAGCTCATCGGAGTGGTGCGGACGCACCGCTCGACGAGGAGGAGTGCGTAACGATCGAACGGATGACCGACGTCGTCCGTCACAGTGTGCAGCCGTCATGTCGTGGGGCGGTTGTACAAGGGGCCGGGCCTGCCGCGGCAGGCCCGGCCCGGTGCGTTTCCTGGCGACATGTGAGTCATGGAGCCAACACTGCAACCCCAACGGACGGGCGCGATCGACTGTCGGGGGCAGCGCACGATCACACCGTCCGACCCCGCCCGGTCAGGGCTCAGGCATGGTCGGTCGCGCTGCGGGTGGTTCCGAAGCACCGGAGGGGTCAACGGCCCGTCGAAGCGCCACCAGCTCGGCTCGAAGCGCAGCGAGTTCGTCCTGCACGCCCCCACCCCCACCATCATCCGACTGGGGGGCAAGGTCACCTCGCGCTGATGCCTCACTGGCACGGTCCCCAGCGGTGAGGAAGGACGACACGATAGCGGCGAGGCCACCGAGCAGGATGAGCCCTCCGAGCATGAGCACCGTTGCAGCGATCCTCCCCGCAGTGGTGTCAGGAACGATGTCGCCGTACCCGGTGGTCGTCATGGTCACGATCCCCCACCACAGGGCGTCACCGAAATTGTCGAAGTTGTCGGCCGGCCCATCGGCGACGAGCGCAACGTAAGAACACCCCAGAAGCAACAACAGCGCACCCACGGCAAGACGGTCGAGGCGCTTGATGAGCAGCCGGGCCGTCGGCAGTCGAGCGGCGATCATCACCAGTCGGGCGAGACGGGCGAACCGGAACACCACAACCCAACGGCCACCCCCTGTAACGAGCAGGTACCAGGGGAAGGTGGCGACGACGATGAGGAGATCGACCCTCCCCCACAACGACTCGAGGTAGCGCGGGACGAGACGCCGACGAACGATGAGGTCGACCAGGAACACCAGCCACGACGCCACATCGATGGCGATGATGATCCACGTGTGAACGCCGGTTCCCCTCGAGAAACCGATGAAGGGGGCGAGGGCGGCGACCGTTACCCACGGGAGGACCCGCTGGTTCCAGTCGATCAACCGGACGTCGTAATCGTCACCGGTGAAGACGACGTCTGCAGACTCAGCGGTTGAGGCGGAACCGCTATCGGTGGATGCCACGAGTGGGGCCGCTCAGGACTAGCGGCGCGTGAGGGCCAGCAGCCGGAGAAGCTCGAGGTAGAGCCAGACGATCGTGATGGTGATGCCAAGCGCACCCATCCAGTTCATGTACGCCGGCATCCGCTGTTCAGTCGCACTCTCAATGAACGCGAAGTCCATGGCGAGGTTGAGTGCGGCGACGATGCAGATCACCACGCTGATGCCGATGCCGAGGGCGTTCGGTTGGTTCCAGAACATGACGTCAACGCCGAAGATCGAAAAGAGGAATCCGGCGAGGTACATCACGGCGATGCCAAACGTGGCGCCAACCACCACCATGGCGAACCGCTTGGTCACCTTGATGATCCGGCTTCCGTACAGGAACAGCATCACTCCGAACACGCCGAGCGTGGCGAGGATGGCCTGCAGCACGATGCCCGAGTACTGCAGTTCGAAGACCGCCGAGATGGCTCCGAGCGCAATTCCGTAGCCAATGGCGTACAACGGGCTCAGCACCGGAGCGAGACGTGGCTTGAACATGGCGACAAAGGCGAGGACGACCGCCACCAGCATCGGGATGATCACCCAGCCCGGGAAGTTCGTCTCGGACACGGCAGTCCCGTTGGCGATGGCGGCGTTGATGGTCTCCTGGGAGGTACCCGCGGGGAACGGCGCCACCTGCACGGTGCCCCCAGGCCCCTGACCGACGACCTCGAGGGCGACCTGGGACACCTGGGACCAGCCGAACACCCCGGCAGCGAGGATCAGCGCCCACAGCAACAGGGTCGCTCTGACCGTGCCACCCACGGACATCGTCCGACCACCAGAAGGTGGAGCGACGGGGGGGCCACCCACACCCGGCCTCGCTGTCGCCAAGCCGCTCGCCGTTGCTGTCCCAGGAGCGGCCCAGCCCGCAGCCGACTCGTTGTCGCCATCAGGCTTGAAACGATTCTCGTTTAGTAGTGGGTTGGACATACCGATCGCCATGGGACCCTCCGTGAGCACCCGGCCCCGACATCGGGACCGCACAGGTTGTGACTGCAGTCTACCGGTGGATGGACGCTGGTAGGTTGCGCCCATGGCCCGAGTGGAATCGACGATGCTCCCCCTAGGCACCCACGCCCCTGATTTCGACCTTCCCGACGCCTTCGGCCTCCGTCACCAGCGCGCCGACTTCGATGGCTCGCCGGCGCTCCTCGTCATGTTCATCTGCAACCACTGCCCCTTCGTGAAGCATCTGGGCCGTGAACTCGGGCTGCTCACCCAGTCGCTCATGGCCAAGGGCGCAGCAGTGGTCGCCATCAACGCCAACGACATCGAGACCTACCCAGATGACGCCCCCGAGCACATGGTCACCACAGCTCGCGCCTACGGCTGGGACTTCCCGTACCTCCTCGACACCGACCAGAGCGTCGCTCACGCCTACCGTGCCGCCTGCACACCCGACTTCTTCGTCTTCGACGCCGAGCGGCGCCTGACCTACCGGGGCCAGTTCGACCCAAGCCGGCCCGGCAACGACGTCCCGGTGACCGGTGTGGACCTGCGTGCTGCGGTCAACGCCACCCTGGCCGGCAGGCCCGTTGACGAGCCGCAGTGGCCGTCGATGGGCTGCAACATCAAGTGGCGCCCGGGCAACGAGCCCGCATGGTTCGGCTAACTGGCGCTCAGGCGTCGAGGAACCAGGTCACGGCGATAGCCGCCGCTGCGGTGCCGATACCGGCGCCTACCCCTCCGAGAAGCAGGTAGGTCCACAGCATGTCGACCCCTGAGAAGGTGAACTCGCTGAAGAGGACCAACTGATCCGACGACGGCAGCGAATTCTCGAACACCGGTTGGAAGATGCGCAACGCAGCAATTGCCAGCAGCGCACCGACAAGGCCCTGCACGAGACCCTCCGCCATGAACGGGACCCGGATGAAGGCCTTCGACGCACCCACGAGGCGCATCACCTCGATCTCCCGACGGCGGGTGAAGATGGCGAGCTGAATGGTGGTCAGGATGATGAGTACCGCCACGACCAGTAGCACCAGTGCCACACCGAGCGCCCAGCCTGTGAGGAAGTCGCTCACATCCTTGATGGCCACGATGGCCTCGGTCGATCGGGCGACCTGGATCACCCCGGGCTGGGACTCGTACTGCTGGACGAGCTCCTCCACCGAGGCCAGATCCGTTGAGGTGGGCACGACCCGAAATGACGGAGGGAGGATGTCGGGAGTCACGGTCTCGACCATGTCGGGCGAGTCGGCGAACATCTCGGAGAACTCCTGGTAGGCCTGTTCCTGATCAAAGAACGTGACCCGCTCCACCAACGGATTCGACTCGAGGCTCGCACCAACGGAGTCGATCTGCTCCTCGGATGCGTCAGGAGCCACGAACACGATGAACTCGACACCGTCCTGCCAACGCTGAGTGGCCCGCTCGACCCCTTGGCGAGCCATGAGCGCCACACCCACCAGCGAGAGCGACACCGTGACACAGAGCACCGAGGCGATACTGATCACCACGTTGCGGCGCAGGTTCGTCCACGTCTCACGGACGGCGTAATCAAGGTTCATGGCCATATCCCGCCCGCCTAGTTGTACACACCGCGGGACTGGTCCCGGATGATGTCGCCGTGTTCGAGCTCAATGACCCGCCGCCGCATGGTGTCCACGATGCTGCGGTCGTGGGTCGCCATGACCACCGTGGTCCCGGTCTTGTTGATCCGCTCCAGCAACCGCATGATCCCAACCGAGGTCGCCGGGTCAAGGTTTCCGGTGGGTTCGTCAGCGAGCAGGATGAGCGGCCTGTTCACGAAGGCCCTCGCCACACTCACGCGCTGCTGTTCACCTCCGGAGAGCTCGTTGGGGAAACGATCTGCTTTGTCCCCGAGCCCCACCAGTTCGAGGATGGCAGGAACCTGGGATCGGATGACGTTGCGAGGACGACCGATGACCTCAAGGGAGAACGCCACGTTCTCCGCAACGGTCTTTGACGGAAGCAGCTTGAAGTCCTGAAACACGCAGCCAATATTCCGCCGCAGGAACGGCACCTTCGAACTCGACAGTCCCCCGACGTCCTTGCCTGCGACCCAGATCTTGCCGGTCGTGGGAGTTTCCTCACGGTTCAGGAGTCGGATGAACGTGGACTTGCCCGAACCCGAGGCGCCCACGAGGAAGACGAACTCCCCTTTGTCGATGTTCAAGGAGGCGTCACGCAGCGCGGTGACTTCGCCCTTGTAGACCTTCGAGACCGATTCAAGACGGATCATGTTGCGATCACGTTACACCGACGGTGCGGCGCTCCACGGCCTTTCCGGGCGATTCCGGGACCCCACCGGGGTGGAATCGGTCACCGGGAGTCGCTGGTCAGAGGTCACTTCCCGCCGAGGAGCGCTCCCATTGCAGATACGCCTCGAGCAGTGGGTCGATATCCCCGTCGAGGACACCGTTCACGTCACCGATCTCAACCCCCGAGCGCTCGTCTTTGACCTGCTGATAGGGGTGCAGGACGTAGGAGCGGATCCGACTTCCGAATCCCGCCACCTCCCGGGGGCCTCCGATGGCGGCCAACTCCGCGTCACGCTGTTGACGCTCGAGGTCGGCGAGACGGGCCCGGAGAATCTGCATCGCCTTGTCCTTGTTCTGATGCTGGCTGCGCTGGTTCTGGCACGCCACGACCGTGCCGGTCGGCAGGTGGGTGATCCGCACCGCCGAGTCCGTCTTGTTCACGTGCTGGCCACCGGCACCCGATGACCGGTACACGTCAATGCGCAGATCCTTGTCGTCAATCTCGAGGTCGACCTCACCGTCGTCGAGGAACGGAACGGCACTGAGCGACGCGAACGCCGTCTGTCGTTTGCCCTGGGCGTTGAACGGAGAGATGCGCACCAGCCGATGCGTTCCCTTCTCCCCACGCAGCAACCCATAGGCATGCGCACCGCGCACCATGAACGTGGCCGCCGAGATTCCGGCCTCGGCGCCTTCGGTGATTGACTCCACCTCGAAGTCGAACCCGCGCTGTTCGGCCCAGCGTCGGTACATGCGCAGCAACATCTCGGCAAAGTCGGCCGAGTCCGTGCCGCCCTCGCCGGCGTGAATCTCACACACGGCGTCGTGATCGTCCCACTCCCCCGTGAACAGCGCCCGAAGCTCAACCCGAGACAGTTCCGCCTCGGCTGCCGTAATCGCCCCTCCGACCTCGGCGAGCGTGGCCTCGTCGCCTTCCTC
>Ga0208083_1000374_pt1 | contig 10639 bp, 7 predicted proteins | sample LakMenEpi07Jul09_FD_150677 | JGI IMG/M metagenome (GOLD analysis project Ga0208083, IMG submission 150677) | Freshwater microbial communities from Lake Mendota, WI - 07JUL2009 deep hole epilimnion (SPAdes) | ecosystem: Environmental > Aquatic > Freshwater > Lake > Epilimnion/Euphotic zone ...
TATCGGCGAATGGAACAAGCCATACTCTCGCGAACTCGCTGCCTACCCGGTGGTTGGGCAGCACCGCAACAAGTACTGGCCGATCGTTCGACGCATCGACTCGGTTTATGGCGACCGCAACTTGGTTTGCTCGTGCCCGCCGCCCGAGGCCTTCGCCTAGGGTCTACGCAAAAGCCCTTGCTACGAGCACTACTGCTAGGGCAATGATCATTGCGCCGCCGGCGAGGCTGAGCCAGGTTCGAACGCGCGCAGTTGTTATCCCTCTTATAGCGGCGCCTGACAAAGCGAGCGCCTGTTGCCAAACCACCGAGCCCAAGAACACTCCGCTGGCAAATGCAAAGGTTGCTCCTATCGGGTCAGATCCGGTGAGCCCAACCAGGCTCGGAGTGATTGCCAAAAAGTAAAGAGCCGTCGGTGGGTTCACCACTGTGGCCGCAGCGAACTTCACGAACGTTTTTGTCGCGGTGGTCCCGTCGCTCTGTGATTCTGAAGAACCCTCGGATGCTCGCTTCTGGCTCAGTGCCTTGTAAATGGTTTGCCCGCCCAGCCCCAGCAAGATCGCGGCACCGATCAAGCTGAACCAAATTCCATATGTTCCTAGGATGCTCGCCACGGCTGATCCGGCGAGAAAAACAACCACGGCATAGGTCGCATCGACCGAAGCCATGGCAAGTGCGCCAGCTGCGCCGACTCGTAAACCGTGACGCAGAGTCGTGTCAATCAAAAGCAAAGCCATTGGGCCAACGGGTATGGCGAGCGCGATACCGGCGGTCAGCCCAAAGATGAACAATTCGGCAAGATTTGGCACAGGTTCACCCTATTGGCTGTAAACGCTTGCGGTTTAGTCGCACGATTGTGCCCGCAGTGAGTAAGTAACAGGAGTGTTACAAAATGTAAAAATCAAACTTTTTGTTAACATTCTTGGAATTTGCACTCTAAAGTTATAAACACCCAAGGGTTATTGCGTCCTTTCTTGAAAGGTCGCGGTGGCCCTAATCCAACAAGGAGAAACACATGAAAGCAACACGCATCGTTCGCGCGGTGGCCGTGGCTGCAGCTGGTGCCCTTGGCGTTGCCGGTTTGGTAGCGCCTGCACAGGCTGCAACTCGTACCACTGTTGTGATCCACGCGTCTAACGCGCTCACGTCGTTTAACAGCGGTACCCCTGAGACCAACCTTGTAACTAACAGCGATGTCGGTTACATGACTGGTGCAGGATTCGCCTACTACGACAACAACAAAAACCTCGTACGTAACACCACCTTCGGTACCTTCGGTATCGTTTCCAAGAGTGGCTGTGCACTTGCTGTCAAGTACACCGTCAAGCCTGGTCGCGTGTGGTCTGACGGCACCCCAATCGATGGTGTTGACCTTCTTCTAAGCCACATTCTTGGAAGCAGCGCCTACTCGAAGGCTGCTGGCCTAGGTGACCCTGCAGATCCAAAAGTTGTTCCTGACTTCAACTCGTTCTACGGTGGCCCTTACGACAGCGCAATCAAGGGTGAACCAACTCTTGGCGACAAGAACATGTCTGTAACCCTTTGCTACTCGAGCTTCGTGCCAGACTGGCAGATCATGGGCCCTGGTCCTGCTCCAGTTCACACGCTAGTTCAGATGGCTAACGACAAGACCACTGCTCAGAGCCTGACCCAGAACAAGGCCGACAAGGCTGCGTTCTTGACCGCGTTCACTTCAAAGAACACCACTCTTCTAAAGAAGATCGGTGACGTTTGGAGCAACGACTACAACATCAAGACCGTAAACTCGTCTACCAACCCGCTACTTTTCGTTGGTAACGGTGGTTTCTTGGTGAAGTCTGCAGTTGCTGACCAGTCGGTAACCATGACCGTGAACCCTAAGTACAACAGCGGACCAAAGCTTTCGGGCAAGGTCAAGACTGTTATTCACAAGTTCATCGGTGACTCGACCGCTGCTGCTCAGGCCCTTGCTAACAAGGAACTTGACATCTACGCAGGTCAGCCAACCGCTGACGCAGTTGAGGCCCTGAAGGCCCTTAAGGGTGTAAAGACCATCGGTGGTGTTAACGCTTGCTTCGAGCACGTTGACGTTCGCGTTGGTTCGATCATTCCTAACGAGAGCTACACCGGCGTATTCGCTGGCATGAGCACTCGTGCCAAGGAACTCCGCCGCGCGTTCTTGCTAGCGTTCCCACGTCAAGACATCATTGACACCCTGGTCAAGCCAGTCAACTCGAACGCAGTTCTTGGTAACTCGTCGTTCTTGCTACCTGGTCAGTCTGGTTACAACGAAGTATCGGCTTACACCAAGTCGATCTACGCAACCGGAACCCAGGCTCAGCGCACCGCCAAGGCTCTAGCTCTTGTAAAGAAGTACTACAAGACCGCTAAGGCCGGAAGCAAGTCGGTGAAGGTGAACATCCTTTGGGGTCAGCCTTCAAACACCCGTCGCGCAAACGAATTCCAACTAGCTCGCTACGAGCTTGGTAAGGCCGGTTTCGACCTAACCAACGCTGGTGGTACCTCTGGTTGGTCTGCGTTCCTTGACTCGAATGCTTACGACGCCGCGTTCTTCGCATGGTGCCCAAGCTCAGTCAGCCAGACCGGTTCGAACGCTAACTTCAAGAGCGACGGTGGAAACAACCTAATTGGTTACAACAGCCCTGCCATGGACAAGATCCTTGACAAGCTAGAGACCAAGTTGACTCCTGCTCAGGTTATCGCTCAGTACAAGGCAGCCGACAAGCTAATCGCTGACGACGCCATCACCCTGCCGATCTTCCAGCACCCAGCAGTAACCGCGCACAACGCGGCACTGAAGGGCGTGAAGCCGGCCCCACTAACTCCAAACATCGTTTGGAACTACTGGGAGTGGAGCTACTAAAGACTCGCTTGAGTTTTTAGTAACAAGCTAAAAAAACCAATGGCACCCGGATCAAATCCGGGTGCCATTGGCTTGCTTGCAGGTAAACTAGATTAGATTTGTTTAGACGCCGTTCACACGGTAGTCACAACGCAGTGGCGAAAGGTATCAAGTGCTAACGTACTTAGCTCGACGAGTTACACAGTTGCTGCTCATTCTTTTTGTGAGCAGCTACCTCACCTACATTCTTCTGGCTTGGTCTGGTGACCCGCTAGAAGAGCTCCGCCTCAGCAGCGACCCCAAAAAAGAGCAGACCATCATCGCTCTCACGCGCCAGCTCGACCTAGACACACCTGCGCCGTTGCGCTACTTCAAGTGGATGGCCGGCATGCTCGGCGTCTTCTGGGGCAAGTTCACTATGGGTGAATCACGCCAGGGTCAAGATGTTGCCGAACTGATCGCCACGGCCATCCCGACGACCATCCGCTTGGTTCTTGCGGCCACCATTCTCGCCATTCTCGTTGGTATCACCATCGGTGTCGTTACCGCTCTGCGTCAGTACAGCCGCTTCGACTACGCGATCACCTTCGTCTCATTCCTCTTCTTCTCGCTACCAATCTTCTGGGTAGCCGTTCTTCTAAAGCAGTACATGTCGATCAGTTTCAATGACTGGTTAGCTGAGCCGATAATCGATCCACTCTGGCTGGTGGGAGCCGGCATAGTCGCGGGTATCTTCTGGTCAGGAGTTATCGGTGGAACCATCCAGCGGGTTCTGATTGTTTTCGGTGCGGCATTTGCATCGACTTTCGGCGTTCTGTTCTGGCTATCTAGCACCAACTGGTTCAATACCCTTTCCCTCGGCATCGGCTTCGTTGTCGTTGTTGGCCTGGGTCTGGCCTTCTTGATTGTCACGGCGTCTACCGGTCTTTCGAACCGCCCGGCGCTCTTCTCGTCACTCACCATGGTTGCTTTCGGAGCTGCCATCTACTTCCCAATTCAGTCAGTCCTGGTCAAAGACTTCAGCGGCTGGACACTAATCGGCCTAGCTCTTGCAACTATTGCCGTGGGTATGCTGGCCGGATTCTTGTTTGCCAAGGAAGACCGGGCTGCAGTGATGCGCACCAGCGTCATCACCGCAGTTGTGGTGGCATTGCTTATCGTCATCGACCGCGTGGCACAGGAATGGGTTCCTTACGTGACCAGCGACTTTGTGTCGGGTCGTCCGATTCCTACCGTTGGTCAGGTCAACGACCAGATTGCAATGGAACTTCTGGAAAACCCGAATTTCTGGGCCGGTTCGCTTGACGGAATTCTGCACATCATCTTGCCAACTGTGGCGCTAACCATCGGTTCATTCGCCGGTTATGTGCGTTACACCCGCGGTAACTTGCTCGAAGTTCTGAACATGGACTACGTGCGTACCGCACGAGCCAAAGGCCTCACCGAGCGAACAGTTGTTATGCGTCACTCTTTCCGCAATGCGCTAATTCCACTAACCACACTCATGGCATGGGACTTCGCAGGCCTAATCGGTGGTGCGATCATCACCGAAAGCGTCTTCGGTTGGATCGGTATGGGAACACTAGTTCGTCAGGCTCTGTTCTCGTTCGACCTGAACCTGATGATGGGTGTGTTCGTTATAACCGCGACCTTGGCAGTAAGTGCGAACTTGGTTTCAGACTTGCTCTATTCGGCACTTGACCCACGCATTCGCGTAGGAACTGGAGAATAACCATGTTTGGAAAGAAAAAAGCAGCAGTTGTTGCAGAGGCTACGGCTTCTGAGTCAAACGAAAATGCGATTTCAAACAAAGAGACTGAGGGTCTAAGTCAGGGCCAGATCGTTCGTCGCCGGTTCGTGCGACACCGCGGTGCAATGATCGGTCTGTTTACCCTCATCACAATTGTTCTATTCACCTACTCTGCCTCTGGTCTGCACCTGGGCAATGAGAAAAACCCAATCACCATTCCGGGTTGGTGGCACTACAGCATCAATGATCTGCCTGAGCTTCGCTACGGCGATGCCTGCCCAGACGGTTCTACCGGATGCCCGACTCTAGACCTGAACCCATTCGATGTGACTCCAATGGGAACCCTGTCTGGCCTCGAGGGTGACGGCTCGAAGGTTATTGCAACCTTGAACGGTGTGAACGCTCTCAAGGCTGGCGACCAGGTCGTAATCTCTGGAGTGAAGCCTGAAGCATTCAACGGCACCTTCACGATCACCGAGGCAACCGAGTATGACTTTGCTTTTGAAAGCAAAGCGACGGGTGCACCTGAAGACGTTTCGACCGCAACCGTTGGCACCATGCAATTCGGCCTAGGGGATCACCCATTTGGTCAAGATGACATTGGCCGCGACTACTTCTCGCTAGTAATGCGCGGAGCTGAGCAGTCAATCATGGTGATGTTGATCATCGGGTTCCTCGGTGGATTGATCGGAACCGTAGTTGGTGCCGTTGCGGGTTACTTCCGTGGTCGCATCGACGGCTTCCTAATGCGCGTGGTTGACCTATTCACGACCATCCCAGTTATCTTGATCGGCGCCGTGATTGGCTTCAAGGTCGGTAACCTCGGTGTGGTCGTACTGGCCGTATTCCTCGGTTTGTTCGGTTGGATTGGTCTGGCACGTTTGGTGCGAGGCGAGTTCTTGAGCCTTCGTGAGCGAGAGTTTGTTGACGCCGCAAGAGTTGCAGGCGCAAGCCACCGACGCATCATTTTCAAGCACATTCTGCCGAACGCCGTGGGTATCATCATCGTTGCTGTGACGCTATCTATGTCGGGAGCAATCTTGCTCGAGACCGGCCTTTCATACCTAGGCTTCGGTGTGGTTTCGCCAGATGTCTCGCTTGGTTCGCTGATTAGCCAATACCAAGACTCGTTTGCAACCCGTCCGTGGTTGTTCTGGTGGCCTGGTCTGTTCATCATTGCGATCGCCCTCTGCATCAACTTCATCGGAGACGGTCTGCGAGACGCGTTTGACCCACGTCAACGTCGTCGCATCAGCAAGAAAGACCGAGCTCAGGCCAAGTTGGCAGCGAAGGTATCTGCCTAACTAAGGCAGATCAGAAGGCTAAAAGTGCAGCACGTTACCGAGAACAAGCAGCAGAAGGCTAGCGCTCAACAGCGCGATGCCCAGCTTGTCGACGCTACCGCTGCGCTTGGCCGAGGCAACTGTTGCGGCTCGCTCAAACTCGACTCGTCGATTGCGAGCAACGTGAGCGGCAGCGCCCGAGTGGCTGTTGGGCAGATCGCCGGGTCTCAGACCGAAGTCTCTGTCGTAGTTGATGCCCTTGACATCAACCTTATGAACAGTGCGTCGTCGGTAACGGCCGGGAGCGGGAGCAGCCCACGCCACGACCTTGGCCTCACCGCTGTAGATGGTCAAGCCAAATCTAGTTTCGATTTCATCGACCTCAGCCCAGCCGATGGTTGCTGTGATGAACGGGTTCACAATGGTGATTCCCTCGTCGAAGATGAGAACCTTGGGCTTGATAAAGAGCAACCAAGCCAGAGTTGCTGTGGTGGTGATAACTCCAGCTTGGGCCATCCAGCTGCCGTCGCCGTAGAAAACGACTTGAACGACGAACAAAACATTTATGGCCAGAGCCAAAATCGCGAGAACGAGGGCGGATCTAGGTCGAAACACATTCAGATTGGTCACAAGACCATTCTGCCATTGCTTCAAACATCTTCATCAGTAGAAGGAAAGTAGAGATCGTGACTCAAAACTTAGAGCCAATTCTCAAAGTCGAGAACTACAACGTAGAGTTCTGGGTTGACGGCGTCTGGTACCCAGCTGCCATCGACATGAACTACCACGTCATGCCTGGCGAGGTGCTAGCCATCGTTGGCGAGTCTGGTTCGGGTAAATCTTCATCCTCAATGGGCTTGATGGGCCTACTAGCCTCTAACGCACGCACCACGGGCAAGGTTATGGTCAAGGGCGTCGACATGCTGACCGCGAACAATAAAACTCTTCGCAGCTACCGCGGTAAAGAGGTTGCCTACATTTTCCAGGAGCCAATGACCGCATTGAACCCGGTTTACACAATCGGTTTTCAGATCATCGAGACTCTAAAGACCCACTTTGACATCACCACCGCCGCTGCCCGCACCCGAGCAATCGAACTTCTAACCCTTGTTGAAATTCCAAGCCCTGAAAAATCGATCGACAAGTACCCTCACCAGCTTTCTGGTGGTCAGCGTCAGCGCGCCATGATTGCTCAGTCACTGGCTTGTGACCCTGCGCTTCTAATCGCCGATGAGCCGACCACAGCGCTCGACGTGACCGTTCAGGCTGAAATCATCGACCTGATGCGTAACCTAAAAGACAAGCTAAACTCGGCAGTTCTTTTGATCACCCACGACATGGGCGTTGTCGCCGACCTTGCCGACCGCATCCTTGTTATGAAAGACGGTTTCACGGTTGAGCAGGGAACTGCCGACCAAATCTTCAACGCTCCACAGCACCCATACACTCAGTCGCTTCTGGCATCGGTGCCAAAGCTTGGCTCGGTGCCAGTGCGCGCTCGCGTTGCAGAGGGCAACCAGGCTGTTTTGAGCTTGCGCGATGTGACTATCGAATACCCAAAGCGTGGGCGTGTGCCGGCGTTTACGGCCGCCCAGGGTATCTCGCTAGACATTTACCCAGGTGAAATTCTTGGTCTCGTGGGTGAGTCTGGTTCGGGTAAGACCACGATTGGTCGTGCCGCAATTGGGCTTCTTCCTATCAAAGAAGGCAGCATCTCGGTTGCTGGAAACGATATCAGCAAGGCCTCACTAAAGGATCTGCAGAAGATTCGCAAGCACACCGGCATCGTTTTTCAAGACCCAGCATCTTCGCTAAACCCTCGCCTACCAATCGGCGAGTCGATTGGTGAGCCGCTGTTATTGGCAAAGGTTGCCAAGGGCGACGAGCTCAACAAGATGGTTGAAGAGTTGCTCGACAAGGTTGAACTACCTCGTTCGTACCGCAACCGCTACCCACACGAACTCTCGGGTGGTCAGCGTCAGCGTGTAGGTATCGCCCGTGCACTGGCATTAAACCCAGACATCCTGATTGCAGATGAGCCTACCTCGGCTCTTGACGTTTCGATTCAGGCTCGATTCCTTGAGCTGCTTCAAGAGATTCAGCAAGAGCTCAAGTTCGCCTGTCTGTTCATCAGTCACGACATTGCCGTTGTAGAAATCTTGGCGCACCGTATTGCAGTTATGCAGCACGGTCGTCTTGTTGAGGTTGGTGACCGTGACCAGGTGTTGCGCAACCCGCAAGACCCATACACGCAGCGCTTGCTTTCTGCTGTTCCTGTGCCAGACCCTGCCGAGCAGAAGCGTCGCCGCGAAGCTCGCATGGCATTGCGCTCGAACTAGGCAAAGTAACCTAGAACCAGTTGAACCAAACTGGAGACACCTTGAAGCGTTTATTGGCATTAGTTCTCATTGCCGTGTTCGGCGGTTCGTCGCTCACGGCTTGCAGCGCTGAGCAAGGCGTTATCTCGGGCAGTCAGATCAGCATCGCTCAAATCGGTGAGTTGAATTCAATCAACCCAGATGTTTCGAACGACCTCACCTCGGCGCACAACGCCAGCGAATTGGCCAACCTCACCACTGCGAAGTTTTTTGACCTAGGCCCAACCGGTGAATTGATTGCCAACGAAAAACTGGGCACTGTTGAAGCTTCGGGCACCAAACAGATGCGTGTCACATACACCCTGAGCGACTCCGCGGTTTGGTCTGACGGCGTTGCAATCGATGCAGTCGATCTAGCCCTGTCTTTTGCCGCCGCAACAAGCCTCGGTGGTTCAAACTTCTATTCGGTTCGCCGAGACTCGGGCCTGCAGTTCGCCAAGCTGGCCTCAACCCCAAAAGTCGGTGACAAGTCACTCACGCTCGAATTTTCGTCGCCTGTGGCCGATTACCAGACCGCTCTAACCCTCAGTGTTGCCGCCCACACGGTTGCGACCAAGGCTTTTGACAGTACAGACGTTTCAGCAGCAAAGTCTGCTGCGCTGAACGCCATTGTCAATCAAGATGTGACATCGCTGGATGCTCTCGCTGAAGGCTATCGCTCTGGCTTCGACTCTTGGCAGGGAATCACCGATGAAAGCCTGTTCGTGTCTTCTGGGGCATATCGGGTGGCCAGGGTGTCGGGCAAAACCTCGGTCGAGTTGCTCGCCAATTCCAACTACCAAAATGGACACCTGCCTCGCGTGCAAGCCGTAACCCTCAAATACTTTGCCGATGCGACAGCAGCCATAGCCGCGATGTCATCTGGTGACATTGATATCGCAACGGCCGAAGATTCTGGCATTGCTTCCCTCGGCGACATCTTGGGCCTAGTCTCAACGATCAAAACTCCGAAGGTCTCATCTGTGGTTAAGTCGGGTGCGATTACCGAGCAGGTCATCTTCAACTTCAGAAACACCAGCGTGTTCTCGGCGGAGCGCAACGATCAAGACCCTGCGGCGGCGTTGGCCGTTCGAAAGGCGTTTCTAAATCTGATCCCTAAGAACCGAATCATCACTGGGCTTTCGCAGAACTATTCGGTGACTTCTTCAGACTCGTTGGTTTTCTCAAGCGGCATGAACTACTACGACTCCTCAGCCAGTGAAAACGGCCTCACCGAGTACCTCTTTCAAGATGTAGAGAAGGCCTCAGAACTCATGGCTGCGAGCGGGCTCGAGCTGCCGCGCAAGGTGCGAGTGGTTTTCGACACCGACAATCCGAGAGCACAGGCAGCCTGGATCCTTCTGCGAGAAAGAGCACTTTCGGCCGGCTTCAAGTTGACAGATTTGAGCTCGCAAGACCCAACCCAAGTGCTTGCCTCTGGTGAGTTTGATGTTTACATCGGTGCGCGACCAGTGGTTTCGTTGCCTTCAGAGAACATCTTCGCCATCACATCCTCAGCTGTTTTCGGTTACACCAGCAGCCCGGTCGATTCAGCGCTCGAAGAACTTGCCCTAGCTTCAGACGAACGTGACAGGGGAGCGGCGCTTGTCAAACTCGACAAACTCCTGGTTGCCGATGCATACGGCATGCCGCTATACGAAGTGCCGTCACTGTTGGTCTATGCCGATCGAATTAAGGGCTTTGTGCCTTCGGCCTATGCCGATAGCGCCACTTGGGGCTACCAAAACTGGGCAGTCGAACCAACTCCACAGCGCTAGTCATCCTGTAGTTTTCACGCCCAGCCAACTAAACTATAAACACCGATGCGCATCTCGCACGGTTTTCATAAATCGCACGAATCTCTTTCGATTTGTCGCGTGCCATTAAGAGGATGTTTGTTATGACTCTGGTTTCCAGAGAAGACCTTCGCAACGTTGCAATCGTTGCCCACGTAGACCACGGCAAGACCACTCTGGTCGACGCCATGCTTCGCCAGACCGGTTCGTTCAGCGACCACTCAAACATGGGAGAACGAGTCATGGACTCGGGCGACCTAGAGCGAGAAAAGGGCATCACGATTCTCGCGAAGAACACCGCGATCGCATACAAGGGCGCTTCGTCGGGCGGAAAAGAGATCACCATCAACGTGATCGACACCCCGGGTCACGCAGACTTCGGTGGAGAGGTCGAACGCGGCCTTTCGATGGTTGATGGCGTCGTTCTGCTCGTTGACGCTTCTGAAGGCCCACTTCCGCAGACCCGCTTCGTGCTTCGTAAGGCTCTCGAGTCAAAGCTCCCGGTTATCTTGCTGGTAAACAAGACAGACCGCCCGGATGCTCGTATTGACGAGGTAGTCGAAGAAACCCACGACCTGCTTCTCGGACTAGCGAGCGATCTACAAGACTCTG
>Ga0208083_1000376_pt1 | contig 10611 bp, 4 predicted proteins | sample LakMenEpi07Jul09_FD_150677 | JGI IMG/M metagenome (GOLD analysis project Ga0208083, IMG submission 150677) | Freshwater microbial communities from Lake Mendota, WI - 07JUL2009 deep hole epilimnion (SPAdes) | ecosystem: Environmental > Aquatic > Freshwater > Lake > Epilimnion/Euphotic zone ...
ACTGGAAAATAGTTTTGGTCTTTAACTAGTCTTTTATATTCCATCGATAAAGACATTCCTAGTTTCTAGACAGAGTTGTCCTTTAACATCCAAATATTTGTCTGACTTACATCTTACAGAGTTTACTCTTATGGACACGTTAAATATGAGTTTCTGAGGTACATAAACTTGTTAACATCTTTAGTCTGTGTATTTCTGGAATCCGTCTGATAAGCGACTATACACCGAGCGTGGCGATTATCGTAAGATAATAGGGATAAGTTGTAGTCAGAGATAAGTCCGAAGTAGTCTCACCTTCCATCCTAGTACATATACTTGTATCTGTACTTTTTGAGATAGACTATCCGCTTATAGACGTTAAATTTATTAAAGAGACTACTTCTTATGGAACGCTGAGATCTCGCGAACTCTCCCTTTAAGTTTTCATTCTTTACCTTTCGAAAACTGTAAGGGAGGACAAGCTTGAAATTAGTGCGTCCGTTTACAATGGTGCATCTAACCGCTCAATAAAGTTATAATTAGATCATATAACTCGGTGTTAATTAGATTTTCTCTACTTGTTAGTAGGGGGAGGGACACTAGTCGCCCTCTTTCTTATAACAAACTTGCAACTTTTTATAATAAATAGACCAACTAGCATCGGAACTTTAACAGTTTCTGTCCTGTAAGAATTTTGTGTCATATATGTAAGTACAGTGCACGTATTTACGTAAGTACTCGGTCATTCGTTTTACAGTTATACCTTTACTTACACCATTAGGAGGAAGTTTTGAGCGGCACAACCCACCCTACTACAGAAGGGGGGATTACAGTAGATAGTGAAGAGCCATTGAGGCCCACATACTACACCTTTGAGTACTCACATATACATATAGGTATATACATTAGAGGCACTATAAGTACTAAGTACATAGTGAAGGTAGAGTGGTTTTAGATTAAGGGAATAGGTATTTAACCCCCTTCGCCCCACATATTTCTACCTGCAGCTGCGTTGCATTTATTATAATTTAGTGAAAATCTTAAAGGGAGAGTCTCCCAAGATTTGGCAGTTCCTAAATTTCATTTCCTCTGTGGTATTGACCTTACTTCTGGTTTTGTGTTAATAAGTACCGTTTCCTGAGCTTACTTTCACAGTCAGTGTAAACCAGTATAACTTAAAGAGCCACTCTCACAAATTAAGCAGTTTGTCTCGTCGCCCTTTTCTACTATCAACCTTTGCAAAAATGGCTAGCAAAAGGCGCGGAAGCGAGGGTGATACTGGTAAAGGTAGAATCGCCCGTAGCCTGTCAGGAGCAAGACGCCTTTTTCGCAATGAACCCACTCCTGAACCTGAAATTGAAAATGTGCCCCCTTTTACGCCTGAGGTTTCCATTAGCAACCATTCAGCCCCCACTAGTTCGGATGATTCCTCTAGTAGTTCAGATAGTGAGTCCCCTTCTGAAAAATCTGTAAAAACTGAGAAAAAGAAAAAGAGTAAAACCCGCAAATCTCGTAAATCTGAGAGGGATGAAATTTCTGAAAATTCTGAGTACAGTAACCCTAGGGAAAAAGCTAGATCAAAGCGAAAGGAGGCTGAATATATGGAATATACGCGTAGTAACCCATTAGGAAGCGCACTGTTAGATATTGTTGCCGATAATATGGCGTTACATAGAAAATTAAACTTTAAGGAATCGAACCTTAACGTTGGGGATTTATGTTCTGCATTTCATAAGCATATGGAAGGGGAAAAGGAGAAAATTAAGCGCGAACTCGAAGCCTCCTCTGAACAAACTGAGATGCGTATTTTAACCAAAGAATTACAGGCGTATACATGTAAGGAAAATCTACCTGCCCCGAAGGAATTTTCCCCTAGGAATGTATTGACGACCGCTGGTGCACGAGCAGATGCAATTCGCGTATTTCCTACTAAAAATAAATTTAATGGGACAGAACATACGAATGGAATGAATATTCATGAATTTTTGTCACTTATTAATGCAGCCCAAAAACAAATGAAATTGTCAAGGGAGGAATTTTTGGAATTTTTGCTCATGTGCACCACAGGTCGCCCCCACATTCTAATCAAAGATTGGTCCGAAAACGGCGACGACATTGAAGCCATTTATTATAACTTGTTCACTCATTATGATATGAGAATGTCCCCTGAGACTGCAAGAGAGAAATTATATTCGTATAAGGCTCGTAAAAATTCCTCATTAAGTAAGGTCGTATCCGACATTATGCAATTAGCACTGCGTGCCGCTTGCGTCCATCCTCAGGGCGTCGCCAGAACAGCTTCCTATAACAATGATGCTGTTCAGGCATTAATCAGGAGCCTACCTCCTAATGCTTCCGATACCGCGTCGAACAAGTATCATACTATATCGTCTCGCTTGCAAAGACCAGCCACATTTGTTGAATTATCGCGTGCGTTATCCATTAAATCACACACCATTGATGCAGAAATAGCAAAATCAGGGGCAACCCCCAATAATAATTTTGGTGGGAAGCAAGCACATGGTCATAATGGTAACGGTATGCACAGGAGCAACAAGGATAAGAAGCCTGGCCCCCATAAAAACACTGCCTTTGTGGTTAATATGCAGACTGCACAACACAAGGGGGGGCAACACTCCGGTCCATCACACAGCAAAGGACAAAATAATCAACAAGGTCATAAGGCTCAGGCCTTCTATACAGAAAACCCTCCCATGAACCGTGGTAACCAAGGTAACGGTAAGGGAAGGGGTGGCTTTAATCGAAACCCAAATAATAAGGGTTTCAACAAGGGTAACAGTAACGGTAACGTGAACGGGTATAACGGTAACCAAGGAAATGGTAACAAGAAAGGCGGTAACAGGTACAATAATGGTAACAAGCAGGGATTTAAGCCTAAGGACTACTGTAGTTTGTGCGGATTTAAAAATCATCTCGCCACTGACGGCTGCCCAAACATTCAGGACGATATGGGAAAAATCATTCCTGTCCTCCCCTGTCAAAATACCTGCCCTGACTGCCCTAGTACCGTCTACCCCCGTCTCAATCATAGTGCTACCTACTGTCCCTTCCGTATCACTGGCCCCCTTCACGGCACCAAGTGACAACTACTGCAGAAACCTCTAGTCTCCGGTGCCAATCATATTGTTGACAACACCGTCAATCCCATCAGTTTGTCTGATCGACTATTTAGCATGGCGGGGTACTCACAATATTCAGCCACTTCTTATATGGCAAATATTGATAGAAAGAATCTTAAATTGCCTGGTACCAGAGGTCCGGCAAAGAAATTATATCTTCCTATTTTTATAAATAAATACAGAGTTATTGGACTTGTCGACTGTGGTGCAGATATAACAATAATGCAGGAATCTCTCTATCATAAAATTATCCCTTCTGAAAATGGAACCACTTATAAATTGCAACCATCTGATATAGATAATATATATTCATTTAGTAATCATGTTGTACCAATTTTGGGCAGAAGTAAAATGCGCGTATGTTTATCTCATAACCATCCTGGATTTTATCTATATGTTTATGTTATCCCGTCTAACGCCAATATTCCGGAGTTTTTGCTAGGAAAAGACTTTTTGGAAACAGGCTTAGCCGATTTAAGCTTCGTAGGAAACCCTCAAAATGCTGTGCCCACTTTAAGTTTCAAATTTCCCACCCACTTTGTAAGTACTGTATATAATTATCCGGCTGACGAAATTTACACGTGTACTGGAAATTACGATTTAGGGCCTCACCAAACAGACTCTATAGAAGTATATTTGTCACAGGCTGCACCTGTTGTGAGAACGGATTGGATTTTAGTGACCGCTTGTATGTATAATAGGGTTACTATCATCCCCTCTCGTACAGATATATCTTATGATACAGTACATAAATGTTTTGTAGGTACAGTATGCGTTGTAAATACCACGGCCAAACAGCAAAAAGGGGTTATACAGGGAAAGATAGAAACCATTAACGATTACAATCCTATTGTCATTAATGAGGAAAGTATGCCAAAACTAAGGACTCAGGTGGGGAACCATCCTTTGGGGCGTGAAATTTTGCAAAGCCACGTGGATTATGTAGGGGGAGTGCCAACTATGACTGTAAATTCTATAAGTACTTCAAACAAGCCACCTATACAAGTTAGTGACCTAGATTATGCTGACGCCATTTTTGCCTCTGAGCCTGAATATACGGGTACAGCTAATATACATGCCGATATTATAGATCCCTCTGGGTACGAATTGCCAACTGTTATATTTCCTAATGCACTAGAGGCTACACAGTTATACAAATTGCCGCCACATATACAACCTTTTATAAAGGATATATTTGTGGATAAATACCCTGAAGTGGTGTCCTTACATGGTTTGGATGCGGGAAACCTTAGCTTGACCTTGGGGTACACCCAGCTTAGATTACGTAAGGGGGAGGTATTACCAAGGGCAAAACGCATTTTTCATGTAAGTCCTTCAGACTCCCGTCATTTGGATGACATATTAAATTTATTGATTAAGTTCGGATATGTTATGAGGACTCCCCCATCCCCCACGGGACACCACCTCTATGGTATGTCAGCTTATTTAGTCCCCAGGGCTAAGCCTGGTTGTTTAGGACGCCTAATAGTTGATTTTTCACCTGTGAACCAGTTAATAGAATCCCCTAGTGCTGTAATTCCTGAAATAAATAACACTTTGCAATTCCTACAGGGTAAGGTTATGTATTCTAGTTTAGATTTAAGACAGGCATATATGGCTATGCGTATCGATGAAGAGAGTCAGCCATTAACGACCTTTTTGACGCCCTCAGGTAGTTTTAGATTCAAATCTTTACCTACAGGAGCGGCAGGGTCGCCAGCTCTTTTTGCAGAAATGTCTCATCGTATGTTACATTTTGAACCCGTCTTGGATGAAAATGGCAAGCCAGTTTTTGAATCACCGAATGTGGTGAAACAAGAACCTAGCCCATTAGAGCACACTGTATCTTATTTTGACGATATTGTAATAACAAGTACAGCGAAACCCACTTATGAGGAAACTTTAAAGGAACACTTCAAAAATTTGGAGCAAACTGTTAAAAGGTTATGTTTTCATGGGGCAAAGATAAGTGTGACAAAATGCGACTTTAGTAAATCAAAAATATTATTTCTTGGTTGGTTTGTTTCACATAATTTTGTAATTGCGGACCCAAGGCGTGTTCAAAAAGTAAAGGAGTTTGCTTTTCCTACCAATAAAAAGTCAATTCGTGCATTTTTAGGCCTTGTAAATAGCTTACGGAAAGTGGTGAGTATGAATGTCATAGAGCAAGTAGGAATCCTGACCCCCCTTACAAGTTCCAAAAGTGAGTATGTATATACGCAAAAACATGTAGATGCATTCGAAAGCATAAAGCGCCTGCTCACCCAGGAGCCACTTTTCTGTAGTCTTATTGATGAGACCGCAGAAAAATACTTATGGTGTGATGCAGCCACAGGCAGTGGTGTATTGGCAGGGGTTTTGGCTCAAAAGATTAAAGGGAAGAAAGATGAGAAAATTATACCGTCGTACATAGATTTGGAGAATGAGGTACATCAAATTATTTATGATAATAGTTTACCGTATGAACCTTGTACTTTGTACACCTCTTTACCTATAGTTCTTCCAAAACCATCTTTGAGAAAAACGATCCCTCCAAACATCAACAAAGAGCCCCCTTTATGCGGTTTTACCCCTGAAAATGTCCATGATAGTTTCTTTTGGTCTACACTGTCAGTTTTAGCACTTTATGGTGGGGGAATGAATGAAACGGTTCAAAACTTGAGGGAAAAGGCTGTCAAGCATTTAAAATCAAGTATAATGAACTCTCAATTAAAGGACTTTGTTTTTGATATGAATTGGAATAATTACAACGATTATTTGCAAGCATTCAAAGCAGGGAAGGCTGGTTTAGATGAAAATTTTTATTTAGCCAAGGCCGTTGCCGTTTATTTACAAAGACCGTTTATCATCATTTCCACACTAAAAAGGCACCGTTACAAAGAAACATTTCACTTAAATGAAACAAGCACAAGACCGCCCATAGTATTAGGGTTAATAATGAGACAAGGTCACGAGATTTTCATTCCTTTCTTTGTCAATAAAAATTCAGAGTTCAACATTTCCACATTAAAAGGATTGGTAAATATAGTGGCCTACATTGCCAAAACTGTGCCAGCAGCCTTACGAAGTAAGTGTATTCTAGATTTAGAAGTACTCGCCATACTCATAGTACTGTATGCTGTACAGAAACTAATTAGTAACGTACCTGTAAAATTACTTACAGATAGTAGGGTACTCTACTATTTATTTAGCACTAGAGTAGGCAACTCTTCTGTAAAAATTCGCAGATGGTGTTTAAAATTAGCCAGCGATTATAAAAATGTTACATTATATTTTGTTCGCACAACAGATAATTTAGCTGACTTTTTGACACGCGAAGGCTTACCTCCAGGGGACTGCGAGAAATTTAACTTGAAAGATATTTCCATTGCGAATTTCCACCATGAGTTGCCTAAGCTAGAGTTTACACTGTCTGAATGGATCGATTATGTAGATTCCCATCCAGAGTATTTAATGATAAATGCGCCCAGCCCCCAAGCAGTTAAAACATTGGCCTTGCAAATTACAGCGGGTTTAGATAATGTTAAAGCAGTAGTCACACCGCTTGAAATTTTAAGGGAAAGACTTTCACGTGCAAATATTATAATGCGGCAAAAGAAAGAATTTTCGCAAATTTATTCGAACTGCTTGGCGGGTGAAAACTTCGAATATGAATCAGCAGATGATCCGCCCACAAAATATAAATTGGTAAATAATTTATTGATGGTCGAGAAAGACTATTATAAAATACTGGTTCCGGATAGTATGATAGGGCTGCTTTTATCGCACACACACCTTTTAGGCCACTCAGGCTTGCAAAGAATGCTGCTTGACATGGATTCCTACTGGTTTCCCCGCATGTATACAATTACACAAAGCTTTATTTCCAGGTGCTACGCCTGTTTCTTGTCATATAAAGGTACAAGAAAAACCAAAATCGGCATTTACCCGACTCCGAATCGGCCGATGCAAGAAGTAATGTGCGATTTAGCGGAAAACTTAAATACAGTCGGAGGTTACTCGCATCTTTTGATCGTAACCTGCCCATTTAGTGATTTCACACTCATTATTCCACTTAAGAGCAAAACCTCAGCAGAAGTTAATCAATATATGTTGTACGCTATACTTCAACCGTTTAAAATAGAACGACTGCACTCGGATAACGGGGCCGCGTTTCGCTCTATGGGGTTCTTGCAAATAATGAGTGCATTAGGCATTACTGTCATTAACTCAGCCTCGCTGTCACCTCGAGGCAGAGGGTCAGTTGAAAAGAGGGTCTACATAGTAAAGAAAATGCTGCAAAAGATGTTGGCTACACGCCCTACGCTAAGCTGGAAATATCTACCCTTTTTAGTAAGCAAAGCGTTAAATAATTCTGTGTCCCCAAAAACAGGCTTCCGCCCGGCGGAAATGGTCCTGGGCGCAGAGGCGGCAGGGGCCACCTTTCTAGATCTTATGAATCTGGGGCCCCCTCATTACTCTGTCAAATCTGATAAATTATACATAGAGCAGCTCTCGGCTGAGTTTAAATTAATGACAGAGGTGGCCACAAGAAAACTTACTGAGCTCCGTATTATACAAAATGAGCGGGTCAACAAAAATAGAGTTGACCGTACTTTTAAAATAAACGACATCGTTTTCGTCCTTGACAGGACATATGTAGAGGGAAATCCAAGGGTACTGCGGACTACATTAAATCCCAGTCCCTATGTGGTTATTAGGCCACTATTCAAATCTTCGTTAGTTATGAGGATAGCTGACAGATTTATGTCTTTATATAGCAATGAGGATTTGAAACTGTTCCAAGGGAACAGCCCCCTCTTTCAGGCACTGCCGCCTGAGGTCTTAAGGTCGCTTTTATATAAGTTTTCAGACCTAATGGAACATGAATTTTCTACTATTACGAAACATGATCCCCTAAGAGTACCCCAGTCTGTTGAATTGTTCGTACCAGACGTTCCTAAGGAACAGGAAAAAACTGATGATGACAGTATCGATCTTTTTGGGAACACACCTGATGAGGAACTTGGGGCAGAAAATCGTAAAAATGATCAGCAAGGCCCCATGCCTCCTGTTAATGACGACATTCCTGTGGGCCCTTCAGAAAATAAGGCAAAGCCCGTTCCATTAGAGGAACAGGAATTTCAGGAACTCCCGGAAGACGACGACTTGGACGAGGACATAGAGGAGCTGTTACAGCAAAATGGTGAGTCTAGGAACACTGATGCTAATGATAACACGCCCCCTATGAATGAGGGTAATATTTCCAGTAATGACGACACCTCAGATAATGAGGATGAGCCAGGAATGAGGCTTAGAAGTGGAAAACTTAAACTGGAACCCTCTTATAAAACTGTGAGATTCAGAGAGAGCTGAAATTCCTGCGTGCAGATATTAATCAGTGGGTACGCCCACCTGCATTACAAATTGATGAATACCCCACTCTCTCATGTTATCTCAATACCTGTCCAAGTACTGTAGGATTCAAAGGATCCCACGGGTCTCTCCCTCTCTCTCTTTCCATCTATCTCACACCAATGCCAGGCTTTGGGTATATAACCAGGCTCCAAGTAAACACTGAAGTCAGTTCTCTGAGAGGCAGACAACCAGGCGGTCTGCAAGTACGTATATACAACCCTTTCCAACCATGAGTACAGTCTATGAGCAGTTGCCTTTGAACATTGATGTAAATGAGTCAGTGGACTCTCTCCACATAGACCGTTCTGTGACGCGTATCATCTTTTCAAACATTACAGAACGCTTCGCACTGTTAGTAATTAGCGCCCCTCTGAATGGATTCATTAGGCTAAATTTGCAACCAGGTTTTACTGAGTTTTGTCTTTGTGAGCCAGCCATTGTAAGAGAGTCAGCTACACCTAGCACAGCATTCAAAAGGTTGATGGTACACACATTGTCTGATGAAATGGAGTTAAATATTTTGTCCAATGAGCAAAACCCTGTGTGCACATTGTATGTTCAAGTAAGTTTCACTGCTGACCCTCCTTCCCTGCGTAATTTGTGCAAAACAGTAGTTAGGGCAAACACTGTAACAAAAGGTCACGGGAATTTGGCGGTTCAATATTTTAGGTACATACAGAGTGATTACAACCTGTGTGAGGTCGTGGGTGAGCAAATGTACAGAGCAAAAATTTCCCTTGCAACACATTTTGGAGTTTTTCCTACATGCTGTCACACATTTTGCGAGTGCATCCCACATTGCCAAATTTGCAGAGAAAAGGCACACTGTTGCACAGCGGGCAACACTGCACCATGCACAGGTACACAGGACAGTAGAGTTACACACAACGTCCTTACTTACACACTGTTCAATTCTTGAAAATTACACACTATGAGACTGAGATGAAGAAGGCACGGGTCCTAAGCATTCCGTGCCATGGGTCCTGTATCCATGCCATTGAAACGCCAAGTGCCTTCCAGTTTTAGAACTCAATTCATTCCATAAGCATGTGATAAATTCAAAAATTAGGATTTTTTTTTACAGTGCACGGTGAATTACAGATTTTGTCTTCAAAATGAGCAGCGCTGATGATGGAAAGGTGTACTATCTCAGGGTTACAGAAAAAATTATGCGCATATTCTTTGTCAACAATGCACAGGACCCTGTCCTTCTGACTATCAACTATGGTCAACCTTTGCCAGACAAAATTAGCATCCCTGTAGGTAACTCAAATTTGTGTTTATGCAGCAACAGTGATATAGGACAAACACGCAAAAAATGCACCTACTTCGGGTTGTATTTTCACACACAAAACACGCAAACACAGATGAGGTTGAAACAAAGCAAAGAATCGGACTTTGCAATACACGTCACACTTTGCAATATCAAGGCACTTCCCACTTTGGTACAAATCTCCAAACAGTTCATTAGGGAACACGGTAAACAAAAGTGTACAAGAACAAAGTTCCTTTCGCTGAAAGAGGAACTGCCTCTTGCTCTTGCTGAGAACGTGTGTGAGGACTACAAAGAACTGAGAACGAATAACTTTCTGCAAGCCGGTAATAGCGTAAAAAGGTACTATTGCAAATGTTCGCTATTTTGGTACGCTCCCTCGCAATGTTTTTCGCAGTTTGGTCCAAATCATGAGATGAAGTATGTAAAGCAGTTCCAAAATAACAAGTTCATCGGGTTTAAACGCATAGACGAACATAGACAAAATAACTAGAAAGAAAACAACATGGTTAGGAGAAATATAAATCTTTATTTGTCTTCTCCTATACAGTACACTTGTACTTTCTTTAATAAGGCTAAACCTTTCTTTCTATAAGTTACATATATATATTCAATTTCTGCAAGTTGCAAAATAACAAAAAAATGTATCACGCCAGTATGGCAAAACAAAAAATAACAGTGTCTCTGTATGAATATTCAAATAGTTTTTTTGGATTTTCAAATTTTTCTTATTCATACATTTAAATAAAAAATGTGTCTGGCGTAATTATCTGGTCTTATCTTTTCTTTTATAGACCATCAAACAAAAAAATATAAGGAAAA
>Ga0208083_1000377_pt1 | contig 10610 bp, 13 predicted proteins | sample LakMenEpi07Jul09_FD_150677 | JGI IMG/M metagenome (GOLD analysis project Ga0208083, IMG submission 150677) | Freshwater microbial communities from Lake Mendota, WI - 07JUL2009 deep hole epilimnion (SPAdes) | ecosystem: Environmental > Aquatic > Freshwater > Lake > Epilimnion/Euphotic zone ...
AACATCTCTATTAGCTGTCCAAACATTAATAGCATTTTTAACTTCTTGATTTTGTTGATAATCTAAACCTAATTCTTTAAATTGTTTTTCAATAGAATTTAAAATATCATATAATTTAACTCCGTCGCTTTGGTAATTATCAGCATTTTTTAAAGCAACTTTAGCAGCCGCTACAATATCATTATTTGATTTATTAAATAAATCTAAATTTTTCTTTGCATCATCTGTTACTTTTTTTAAGTCACTTAAACTTGCTAATTCTATTTTATGAGATTCTAATTCTGTTTTAAATAATTTGTTTCCTACGTTTTTTAAATTACTCATTCTATTTTTGTTTTAAAATTACTATTATAAATTTTTGTTATATTTTTAACATTAACCATTGTTAGAAACTATTGTTCTTGTTCCATCAATGTTTGTTATTGTTGTATTTGAATTTTGACCTACTGTTGAACCAATTCCTTGATTTTGTAAATCACCATTACAACATTCTTTACTGTACGTGCTGTCTTGACAAAGACAACCTCTGTTTCCACCCTTTGGACTTGTTCTGCTTTTTGTTTGTTTGCTCATATTAGTATTTATTATTTTGTGTTCTTTGAATAAAATAAATTACATCGTGTATATGACCCGAGTGACTTGGTTTCATTTTAATAGTTAATCCGTTTGCAACTACATCTTCATCAGCATAATATTGAAAGGTTTTTGCGTATGTATGCTCTACATTGTTTCCTTTTGGGAATGTTACAACGTCACGCAATCTTTCGTAAGGAGTTCCATTACCGCCTTCAAAGTAAATATCAACGTGTCCGTTTGCGTTGCTTATTTGTGCTTTAAACGCTATTGTAATTATATACACATCGTTTTCAAACTCTGCTCTTAATTTGTTACCTGCATAATAATCTATTGCAGAATTAATATTTGTATCAATTACAAAACCTTTATTATTTGGAACTGTAAAAGCGGTTGTAGTAAAAGCAAAAGGTGAAGCACTTGTATATTGTGTATCATCGTATCTTGCCCAACCCAAACCCATATTAGCTGACTGCGGTGGATATACTCTAACTTGCTCACCATTGAAACCCATAAATAAGGCTTCATCAGTTACAAGCATAGCGCCTTGTTCAATGTTTACATCATCAACTTCTGTTTGAGTTGCTTCTTGAACGTGAACTTTAAAAGATGTATTTTTCATTATACGTTTTTAAGTATTTCTTTTATTTTTTCAACTAATACTTCATCTTCAGTAAGTACCTTTGATAATTCTTTTTTCTTTTCTAATTGGTCTGCAAAATGACCTTCAAGACTGAAACCTTTTACCTTACCTGTTTTAACGTAATCGTTCCAAATTTCATCGTTATCAACTTTTACACTTGCCATCCAAGTTCCAACAGGAACACTTAAATTATATAAAGCACTTTTGTCTTTTGTTAAATCTTCAACTATCCAACTTTCAACAACTGTTAAACCTTCGATAGATTTTGAGTGTTCTAATGTAGAGTTGCCTTGATTACCTTTCTTTAAAAACAACTGCGACGCTTTTACGACTGTATCTTTTGAAAAATATATATAATACTCATCTTCGCCATTACGTCTGTAAATCGGTTTTTCAGGGATTAATACTGCACCCATTAAAATACGCTTCTCTTTATCTACTTCAGCAAGTTTAACCTCTTCAGATTTTAATGCTACAAAGTCAGATTCAATAGCAGGGTTTTCAACTATCGAAATAGCTTCAACACCTTGCAAATCTTCTTTGTCATCTATAATAAGTTCTATTAAATTCATTTTGTTTTATTTAAAAATTAATTATTTATTAAATTGTTTTTTGTAAACAAATTTGTTTATATTATCCAAGTGAAGCGTTTGCTACAATGTTTCTATCTAAACTTTGTTGAGTAGTTACATTTGAAGCTACCACATAAGCCTGAACAGGTTGTTGAGCACCTAATGTTTGAGCAATTTGATTTACACCGCTATTGCCTACTACATTGAATTGAGGGGGAGGAGTAGCTGAACCACTCGGAGAATTAGCACCACCTGCACTACCTCCACCACCACCTCCGCCACTACCTAAAGCACTTAATGCTTTTGATGTTGCACCTATGTTTGCAGCTATTCCAATACCTGCACTAACTTTATTTAAAACTTTTTTAGTAGCTAAATATCCAACACCTGCGGGTCCCATTAATGCAGCAGCAGCAGTATCCGCCGCATTTGCTGCTTGAGTACCAATAATTATTTTTGCAATACCTAAAGCACTTTCAGCAATAATCAATCCCTTTTGAATTGTTTTATTTTTTTCAAATAAACCTTTTAATAAAGAAATTCCATTTTCTGCAACTGCAAAAGACTGTTCTTCAATTACTCTTTTACCTTCAGCAACAGCCTTATCTATTTCTATTTGCTTGTCGGCTAAAACTTTAGCATCATCTATCTTTTTTTGGTCTTCTGCTTTTTTCTTTTCTGCATCAGCTAACTTTTTTTCTTCGTCTTCTAAAGCAAATTTATCAGCTAACTCTTTTTCTTTTGTGCGTTGTGCTTCTTTTAAAGCAGTTGTATCTTGTCCGTATTTTGTAGCTTCTTCAATTAATAATTTATATTGTTCTTGAATTTGTCTTAATTCTTCTGCTCTACGCTCTGCTTCGGTATCAATTTCACCTTGTCTAATACGTTCTAAAGCATCTGCTTTGTCTTTCTCGCTTTGTATAGCCTTGTCGTTAGCTACCTTTCTTTTATCAGCAGCTTCTTTATTTGCTTGGTTGTCAATATTTTTTACTGATAATTGTAAACCATCTCTATCGCTTTTTAATTTTGCTAATGCCTTTCTTTGTTCAGCTACAACTTTATCACCTTCGGCTTGAGTTTCTTTAGGGTCAAAAACCAAAGAAGATATTCCTTTAAATACTTTCTCTTCTAATCCAAAATCTTTACCTAAAGCAGAACCAACAGCGTCAACAGTTTTTAAAATCATTGTTAATGGTAAAGAAAGGAATTTTAATACTCCTGCCAATATATCTTGATTTCTTTTAGCTGCTTCAGTTTGTGCTTTTGTAGTTGCTATTGACTGCTCAATTTGAATTTCAGACGCTTTAATCATTTGGTCTGTTTGTGCAATCTTCATTTTCAAAATATCTTTTTCAGATTTTCCTTGAAGTTTTAAAGTGTTTTCTTGTAATGATAATGCGTTAAATTTATCTTGTTCTGTATCTAAATTTGTTTGAGCCAAAGTATTTAATTCTTCTTGCTCACTACTTACACCACCAACCGCTTCTTTAATGTCGTCCCAATAAGCAACAACCGCACCCAATGCAACTAATAAAAGACCAATACCTGTTGCAGCTATTCCTGTTCTTATTCCTGCTAATGCGTTTTTTGCAACCGCACCCATTTGTTTAAAGCTATCTATACTTTCACCCAAACCTTGTAAGCCTTGCGAAAGTGCCATAGCAGCTTGAAGCCTTACCATTGTTTCTTGTAAGTTTTCACTTTGTACTCCTGCTAAAGCTAAACTACCTTCAACCGCACTAAAACCACTTGCAACACCACCTAAAGAACCCGATAAAGCACTAAATTTAGCATCAGGATTAAACGCATCAGTTAACGCTTTTGCATCTCCAATAGCATCTTTTAATTGACCTGCACGTTTAGCTGCTTCAATAGCTTCTTTAGAAGTAGCACCAAATTTATCAGAAAGTTCAGCAACTTCTGCCTGTGCTTGTCTTAATTGACTTCTTAAAGATTGAGTTGCTTTATCTGACTGCTCAATAGAATTGGTAATGTTATTTATTCCGCTTGTAGCACCTTGACTATTTACGTCTATTTCTATTGTCTTTGTAATTGCCATTTTATTGTTTGTTTTAATTCTTTAAAGTTTTCGGGCATTTTATATTTTCCTTTTGCTATTGCAATCGCTTCGCTATCATTCTTTAACAACGGAAGCATTTCTAATATTAATTTAAGCATCTTGTTGAATTGTAATTAAATCATTGTTGTTACTTATTATTGCAGCATTCCTTTCTAAACCGCTCCCGTTTCCTTTAACGTCGATGTTAACACCTAATTCATTAAAAGAAATTCCTATTAACATACCGTCATCATCATTTAAAACTGTCCAAGTCAAAGGCTCTTTTGAAGTTGTAAATACATCAAATTTAACCGCTTGATTATCAACACGTCTTGAAGTGCTATTGTCAAAATTAATAGTTCTAAAATCTTGTATTAATTCAAAGTCGCTTTCAAAGGTTGTTAAATCAGTTGTGTATTGGTTTATAATATATCTTTTATCACGGATAACAATTCTATCGTTTAATCTTAAATTTAACAATTCTAAATAAGGTAAACGCATTTTAACTTTTACCATTCTTGATTTTAAAGAATATAAGTTATTTAAGTAAGCTAAATAATAATTATTAAATAAAGAATTGTTGATAGGTTGTAAAAAGTAAGAACTAATTTCAACGCCCCAATTTAAAGTGTTGTTTGTTAAATCTGCTGTATCAATACAATCTTGACCAAATACATTAAAATTAGATATGTTTGTTGCTCCACTTCCGTTATTAATAAATAATGTTCCTGATTTTCTTTCAGTGAAATATAAAATAATCGGTTTTGGTGCATAAGGGTTTAAATCTGACTTTAAAGCATAACCAACTTGTAAATTAGTACCTGTAAACTTATTAAATAATAAATTTTCAAATGGTAGCTTAATTGAATAATCAGAACCATCAGTATTAAAAGTAGAACTTAAATTTCCGTACTCTCTTGAGTTTGTAGTAAAAAAGTTTCTGCTTAAAAGATTCTCACTTTTTTCATATTCAAAATTAATTTTCTTATATGGTTTTATTCTATTGAAATCTAAATCAGTTGTACAATATCCACTAAAATCTTTTATTCCGCCTAAATAATACCAATTTTCTAACTGCTCTAATGTAAAATTAATTCCATCTGTACTAAAAGCAGTAAGGTTAAACATTTTTAATATTCCACTTAAGAAATCAGATACCTTAATATCAGGCATATAATTTAATAAATTAAGATTAGAATTTAAACTTCCACTACTTGAACCTAAAGTAACGGTTGGGAAAGTTGTATTGGCAGAACCAATCAATCTCCATCTTGTATATGAAAATGAATAAGTATAAGTATATGTAGTTGGTGTAAAAGATTCAACAAAAAAAGTATAAGCACCTTCTCGAAATGTTGCAGGAATATTTACAATAGACTGAATTGCATCAAATTGTAAAGTAGTAAATAAATTTCCGTCTTTGTATATTAAGACTCTATGGTCTGTAATCACGGGAAAATTAATTACTATTCTAAAATTAGAATCTTGTGCCAAGAAATTAGTTCCTGTTATCCCAACAGTTGTACTATCAACTAAATTATATGTGTTATTTTCAATATTAAAAACCTCAGGTAAATATGTATTGTTGTTATTAAATAAAAGTTGCTTTCTTTGCGTTGTAGAAACAAATCTTCTTGAATCATTTCCTTTCAACCATAAATAAGCCTTACTAAATTTTTGTTGATTTAAGAAAGTACCACTAAAATTCAAATTGTATTTATCAGCAATAGCATCTAAAACCCTTGCTACTTTTATAGCAGGATATAATTCATCGAAATTAATTGCACCACCACTTGTTGAAATATCATTTGCACCACCACCGCCATACTGCCAAACTCTATCAGAAGTAATTAATGGAAACATAACATCTTGTGGTGCAGCAGTAGTAACTAAACTTCTAACAGATGTTCCGCTGTATTCAATAGTATAGTCATTTATTTCTTCTATGTCTTTTAATTTATCTTCACCAAATTTATCAGTCAATGATTTTAAATCTCCGTAGAAAGTGATTTTATAATCTTCTATTCTATTGTTTTTTAAACTTGATGATTCTAACTGCCATTTACCTGTTCTGAATAATTGTGTATCAAGTTCAATATAACCATCATATCTTACACGTTGGTCAAAACCATTATCTAAACTATTTTCGTACCAATGTCTAAATATTTCGTTGTTGTTATCACTTGCAGGAATTGTAAACGATTGAGAATAATCGGTAAATACTTTTGATATATCGTTAACATTTTGTATAGACGAAGTTAAAGAAATTTTTTCGTCTTCAAATAATTCAATACGATTAAAAGTTTCTAATTCTGCAAAGCTACTGCCTAAAGATTCTATTGAACTTATTAAACAACTACCTGCTTCAAACAAGCCACCATCAGCTTCAACTCTATTTATAAAGTTGGTTAATGTAGCAACGTCTGCATTTTGGTATTTAGGTGTTTTAATATATAAAGCTACTTTCATTATATTACATCGTTTATAAGTCCAAAGTTGTATTCAAACTCAATTTCGTAATTTATGTTTTTGTCTTTTAAATTTGTTTTGTATTCTGAACTTTGACTTTTTACTATTACAGGTTTATTATCTAATAAAACAGTTTCGCTTAAAAGTAAATCTTGTATTAATTCAAAGTAGTTTTCATCAACCCAACCTGTGTTACATTTTATCTTTTGTTTACCTTGTGAATTGAATATCTTTTTAGAGCCTTGTAAGACGTTATAATTTATTGATGAAGGTAACATATTAAAATCTTTAGAAGTTACGTCTATTGAACTGCTATTAGCTTTAAAAAAGGTTAAGAACTGCCAACCACCAAAACGATTTATAAAAGTACAAGTTATTGGGGTATATTTAACTTCGCATATTTCATTTGAAACTATATTAAAATAAATTGTAGATGATTTTTCTAATCTATTTATGTTTGAATAATTTAATGGTAATTTATATAAAGAATTTTCTGTAACAGAAAAGTCGTAGTCTGAACCACCTGTTATCCAAGCATAATCAGCAGTTAAATCTTCATCTATCCAAACATTAATATATTTATTGTGAGTTAACTTAATATCTTCATTTGCTAATAAAACAACTTCATCTTCTGTGCTTTGATTATATCCATCTAAATATTGTGTGTATCCGTTCAAACAAACATAAACCTCATCAAGTATTTCTACGTCATCTGAATAAGAAACCACTCGCATATAACACCAAGTGTTTACGTTTTCTTCAGTAGGTACTGAAACAGTTACAGGTGCAATAGGTTTAATAAACTCTTTTGCGTAGTTTGCTACATTCCAAGATAATTTGTTTTGATTTATACTTGGTACATTTTTACTTAAAGTATAATTTGGAGTTGTAGGTTCTGAAGTTCCTTTATTCCATAAGAATATTTCAATCTTTGCTGTTGTTTGTGCTTCTTCATCTATTTCAATAAAGTACGGACTTCTTATAAATATTTTTTTCATTTCTTATTAATTGTATATTGTAAAAATTGTTCTACGTCTAATCCGTATGCCTGAACCAATTCATCAGGTAAATTTTTAAAGGCTGCTTCAAATGGTTTGGTAAAAAATAAACTTGGTTTAATTCCGTTCTTTAAAATACCACCTGCAATTAAATAAGCAGTGCTTTTATAAGACATAAACTTTCCTGTTTCTTTATTCTTAAATTGAAACCTACGTCTTGTTACCCATTCAGTAATTGGTTTTATAGGTGGTCGTTTACTTTTGTAACTAAATGGAGTATCAAACTTTCTTTTTGTTCCACTAACACCTTGGTCTTGAAACTTTCCGTAATCTTCCATTAAAAAAGCTAAACGAAAACTATTAGCACCTACTTCAATTTCACTATCCAAACTATTGTATAGTTTCTTATTTACGTTTTTATTGCTTTTAGTTAAATTACTTCTACTCTGCTGAATAACATATTTAGCAAAGTCGTTTAAGTATTTATATGTTTGTTTGTTATCCATTAACAGATAGTAATATCGTTTCTTACTAATACATCAAACGTAACCGCCCAACCTGCTAAATCGTTCTCAAATCGTTCTGTAAATGGCTCGTAAGTAGGTTGACCTGTTAACTCCCAAAAGTCAGAAGCAATATCTGCTCTGTTTAATCTATTTAAAACCCTTGTGGCTAAAAGTAATTGAGTATTCCAAATATCTACTTTGTTACTGTCATCTTTTTGGTTTATAACATCCATTAACAAAACAGTAATATTAAAAGACAATACATTACCCTGATGCGTTGCTTGGTTTATAATAATATGACTTAAAGGAAACATTGTTTGTTTGTTTAAATCAATTTCAAATATATCTCCTTCCGTTACTGTATTAACAAAAGGTTCGGCAAGTAGCACGTCTTTAATTTCTTTTATAATTCTATATACCATTTCTTTTTAAATTTTTAATTTCTATTTCTGTTTTTTCTTTCTCAAACATTAACCACATCATTAATGCTGTTATTGGAAGTTTGGTAACTGCATCGAATCGGAGTATATTCCCTTGAGCTGCTGCGTAAATTGATTGATACCAACCCCACTTTTTTCCAAAACCTGCTTCGCTTGTTCCGACTGTTCCACTTCGTTCTGTATATAATCCGTCAAAGCGTTCACGCAATCTTTCTGCAAAGTCCAAAAAAAAACCATAGCACCCAAAGCAATATCTAAAGGCATATATTTCATTACCTCTGCATATTGATAGCTTGATTCGTATTCACAAATAGTATATAAACCTTTTACTTTTGATTTGATAGGTCTAAATAAAACAGCCATTGCTTGGTGCAAAGTTTCAACGTCACCTAAATAGTTTTCTAAATCTATAAACTCCCCTGCAGTAATATCTTCAAGTTTTGGAATAAAACCAAACTCAACTCCTGATAATTTAAAAGTATTTTTTAATGGTGTTCTTTGTTGTAGTATTGTATTAAGGTGTTCTAATATTTCGTTAACGTCTGTAACTTTAATTTTAGCAACATCTTTTAAATCTATTCCACAAAATATTTCGATAGTTTTCTGATTAACAAAATCACTCGCATCATTATCTTTTATAAGTTTGTCGAACTTTTGATATTGAAGTAAAGTTATTTCATTTAAAGAATCAGGAATATTAATATCTACTTTCATATTTTATTTTAAAAATTAATTAACTTAAGAATTGTATAAAACAAAAAAAAAGCAACCATTTCTGATTGCCTTAATTTAGTTAATTACCACCACGAAGCGTGTAAATGGGTGGATTGCTGAACTCACGCCTTATTAACTATCAAACTAACTTTGTAGTCAGGACAGGCTTCGAACCTGTATAAGTGAACTCATCGTTATCTTAACTATCGCATTCAATAGCGATATGCGTCTACCATTCCGCCACCTGACTTTTTTAAACTAACTTTAAATTTAATACTTCATACAACTCGTGTACTTTATTAGTAAGTGTTTCATCTTGTTTGTATTTATCACTTCCTATTTTCTTTGTGCCGTTTACGTTGATTTCTATTTTAACGTAATTCTTTTTTCTTTTGCCTTCAAAATAAATATCGTTTACAACTATTGGGTAAATAGTTATTCCGTTATTCAGACAATTCTTTATCGCTTTTAAGTTCACGGTAAATAAGATAAAAGGTTAATAAACAAAATGCTATTTGTACTAAATGATTTTCAGTTAACATTGCAACTGATGCTGATAATACTCCTGTAATTGTTCTCATAATTTTTAATTGTTTTTATTTGATGAGGTAAAATTAATAAAATATTTTAACCTGCAAACTAATTATTAAAAAATTAACAAAATTTTAACTTTTATACTTGCCACATATAAGCTACATTTAATTTAGCAACTTCGTACATAGCTTTCATTTTCTTTATCTCACCTACGTTTCTCGGCATAGCTATTAATACATTTTGATTTGTCTTTAAATGTATGTAACATTCTATTGTAGCTATGATTTCTCCGTATGTCATTAATAGATATAATAGTTTCCTTTGTGTGGATTCTCTAATTGTGAAGTCATTGCATAACGCATAGCATCTATTGCGTGGTTATAAGCATCAATAGGTTTATTTAGTTTGTTACCTTGTTTGTCAACCATCCAAATATAGTTTTGAAGTTCATTGATTAAGTTCTTACTTCTTGAGGTTACATAAACCTTGTTCTGATTAATTAAATTTAAACCATATACAATACTATCTCTGCCTTTTGTAACAGGTAAAACATTATGTCCATAACTATTTAACTCTGCTATTGATTTTGGTTCAGCACTATCGGCATAAACAATATCTTTAACTCCATTTGTTTTAAGCAAATCGCTAATATCTGAATTTAATAAACCTTTTTGATATATCAACTCATCAAATATGTAAGCATCGTTATATTTATACATAGCTATTAAAGAAGTAGGGTCATTGCTGTAACCCCAATCCATTCCGTAACACAATAGCCTTGCTTCAGTTGGTAGGTTAATCTCTTGCCATTCAGGAATACAAACTCCTTCTAATGAACCTGTTTGACCAAGTCCGTAAACCTGCCACCAATTTTCCCAATAAGATGAAGTCTTTGCTTTTTCTCTTGCTGATTCTATTTCTTTTACAATAGTTTCAGATAACGCTTCATTATCTAAATAAGTTAAAGTTATAAAATCAACATCATCTTGAGTTAACAATTCCCTATCTACCCAAAACAAACTTGAAGGGTTATAGTCTAACCATATTTCACCTGAAGTACGAATAGCTAATTGGTAGTAAGAATCAAAGTCAACATTGTTAC